>Ga0209682_10000513_pt1 | contig 13416 bp, 12 predicted proteins | sample DOMMetBare2Fresh_2_FD_187471 | JGI IMG/M metagenome (GOLD analysis project Ga0209682, IMG submission 187471) | Wetland sediment microbial communities from St. Louis River estuary, USA, under dissolved organic matter induced mercury methylation -... | ecosystem: Environmental > Aquatic >... | reverse complement strand
TCGACATCTCCATGGAGTTCGACGCCGTCAAGGCGGCCGGCTCCATGTCCGGCTCGGGCGGCGTCATCGTCTTCGACGAGTCGGCCTGCATGGTCCGGGCGCTGGCCCGCCTCTCCCGGTTCTACGCCGAGGAGTCCTGCGGCCAGTGCACCCCCTGCCGCGAGGGGACCAACTGGATGGAGGGGATGCTGGAGCGGATCGAGGCCGGGCACGCCGTGGCCGCCGACGTGGCGCGCCTCGAGCAGGTGGCCAACTCGATCGCCGGCAACACCATCTGCGCGCTGGGCGACGCCGCCGCCATGCCGGTCCAGTCCTTCCTGAAGAAGTTCAGGCCCGAGTTCCTGGCCCACACCGAGCTGCGCCGCTGCCCCTGCGGCGACACCGGCTGGGGCCTCACCCAGGAGCCCCGCGACGCCGTGGCCGGCCCGATGAGGTACGCGCGATGACCATCACCGCAGAGCTGGTCACCTTCTTCGTCTTCGCCATCCCGCTGGTGATGACCGCCGTCGGGGTGGTCACCGCCCGGAGCCCGATGTACGCGGCCATGAACCTGGTGGGCACCTTCTTCTGCCTGGCCGGGATCTACGTGCTGCTCTCGGCCCACCTCCTGGCGTTCATGCAGATCCTGGTCTACGCCGGCGCCGTCATGGTGCTCTTCCTCTTCGTCATCATGCTGCTCAGCCTGGGCGGCGAGGCCCAGGAGGTGGAGAAGCTGAAGGCCATGCAGCTCCTGGGCGGCCTGAGCGCGGTGGCGCTGGTGGCGCTCATCGCCACCTCCTTCCGCGAGGTGGCCGAGACCCCCATGGCGGCGGTGCAGCCCGACTTCGGCACCGTCAAGGCGGTGGGCCGGGTGCTCTTCACCCAGTACCTGCTCCCCTTCGAGGCCACCTCGCTCCTGCTCCTGGTCGCCATCGTGGGCGCCGTGGTGGTCGCCAAGGAGAAGATCTGATGGTCCCGCTGACCTGGTACCTCCTGCTGGCCGCCATCCTCTTCGGCATCGGGCTGGTGGGCGTCATCGTCAAGCGCAACGCCCTCATCGTCATGATGTGCGTCGAGCTCATGCTCAACGCGGCCAACCTGACCTTCCTGGCCTTCTCCCGCGCCAAGGGCGCGGTGGGCGGCAACGCCACCGCCTTCTTCATCATCGCCGTGGCCGCCGCCGAGGCGGCCGTCGGCCTCGCCATCATCATCGCCATCTTCCGAATCCGCGGGTCGGTCAACATGGACGACGTGCGGGCGCTGGGCGAGAAGGCAGACGCCGTCGAGCCCTGAGCCCCCCCGCTCTGCTCTTCGACGTCTCCCCGAGGCCCGCTCCGGCGGGCCTCGGCTTGTTTCGTACCCGGGCTTCCTTGGGAGGCGGCCGGGGGCGCGCTAGACTCCGCGGATGATCGCTCGCTGCGCCCGCTGCCAGGGCACCTTCACCACCGACCGGTTCGGCGCGCAGTCCTGCCCGCACTGCGGCACCACCCTCCACCTGGCCGACCCGGGCGCGCCCGCCGCCGCGCCGCCGCCCCCGCCGCCCGCCCCGGAGACTGCCGCGGCCCCCGGCCCGTGGTCCGCGCCGCCGCCGTCCGGCGCGCCCCCGTTCGGCGCCTCCTCGCCGCCCCTGCCGCCGGCTGCTGCGCCGCCCGGCCTGCCCCCTCCGCCGCCCCCGGCCGGCGCCTGGGGCCCGCCCCCCGGCTGGACGCCGCCGCCGCCGCCCCCGCCGGGCGAGCTGGCCGCTCCCTTCGCCGAGCGGGCCACCCGCGGCTTCTTCCCCTCGCTGGTGGAGACCGCCAAGCTGGTCTTCACCCGCCCCACCGACTTCTTCCGCCGGGTGCGGGTGGACCAGTCCGGCTCGGCGGTGCTCTTCGGCGTGCTGCTGGCCTCGGTCGGCACCATGGCCGGCGCGCTCTACGGCTGGCTGGGCGGCGCCGCCTCGCTGGCGGCCATGGAGGAGATGGCCGCCGGCCTGCCGGACACGCAGGCCCAGGTCTTCCGCGGCCTGGGCGGCCTCATGGGCGGGGCCTTCACCTTCGGTCAGGTGATCATGGCGCCGCTCATGGCGCTCATCGGCATCTACCTCTCGGCCGCGCTGCTCCACCTGGTGCTCATGCTGCTGCACGCCACCCCGCGCCGCTTCGACGGCACGCTGACCGCGGTGGGCTATTCCTACGGCCTGTTCGCCCTGGGCGTGGTGCCGGTCTGCGGCAGCCTGGTGGCCCTGGTCTGGTACCTGGCGGTGCTCATCATGGGGCTGGGCGAGACCCAGCGCTGCGGGCCGGGCAAGGCGGCGCTGGCGGTCTTCGCCCCGGTCATCCTGGCCTGCCTCTGCTGCTGCGGCGCGCTCGGCATCGGCGGCGCCGGCGCCCTGAAGACGCTCCAGGAGCTCGCCAACACCGCCAGGGACGCGGGGACCAGCATCTGATGGCCGTGCCGCTCGACGCCCCGCCGGCCGGCGGCGTGCTGGCCACCACCGTGGTGTCGCCGGGGGCCTGGCCCGCGGCAGCTCCAGGGGCGCGCCCCTCGGCAGCATCGCCGCCGCGCCGCTTCGGCCACCCGGAGGTCTTCGCCGCCATCGCCGCGCTCTCCTTCCTGGCGGCCCGCCTCCTGCCGGTGCTGGCCCTGCCGTACACCTGCCCGTCGAAGGCGGTCCTCGGGCTCCCCTGCGCCACCTGCGGCATGACCCACGCCTTCGTGGCCCTGGCCCACGGCGACCTCGCGGCGGCGCTGGCGGCCAGCCCGCTCGGCGCGCTCCTGGCCGGCGGCGCCTGGCTCTACGCGCTGGCCGACGGCGCGCGGCTGCTGGCCGGTCGGCCCTTCCCCCACCTCCCGACCGGGCTCCTGCGCGCCGCCACCGTGGCCGGCGCGCTGGCGCTCCTCGCCAACTGGGCGTGGCTGCTCGCCCACCGGGCCTGAACACATGAGCGAAATGCTGCCGGGCCTGCTGCTCACCGTCGCCGGCTACCTCTCCGGCTCGGTCCCCTACGGCCTGGTGCTGCCGCTGGTCCTGAAGGGCGTGGACGTGCGGACCATCGGCTCCGGCAACATCGGCGCCACCAACGCGGCCCGGGCCGGCGGCCGGGCCATGGGGGTGGCGGTCTTCGTGCTCGACGTGGTCAAGGCGGTGGCCCCGGTCATGGTGGCGCAGGCGCTGCTCACCGGCCCCTCGGCCCGGCTCTGGATCATGGCCACCGCCATCGCCGCCTTCGCCGGCCACGTCTTCCCGGTCTGGCTCCGCTTCCGCGGCGGCAAGGGGGTGGCCACCGGCTTCGGCATCTTCGTGGTGCTGGCCCCCTGGGCGGCGCTGGCCGGGCTGGCCACCTGGGTGGGCGTCTACCTCACGGTGCGCATCTCCTCGGTCGGCTCGCTGGCCGGCACCGCGGTCTGCGCCGGCGGCGCCTTCGCCATCCACGGCCCGGGCAGCCCCATCTCCTGGGCCGGCGTGGCGGTGGCGGCCATGATCTTCTGGCGCCACCGGGAGAACATCGGCCGGCTCCTCCGCGGCGAGGAGCAGTCGTCGCGCAAGCGGTAGGGAGGCAGGCCATGGAGCGGCGCCCCTTCGGCACCAGCGGCCTCATCGTCCCGGCCCTCGGGCTGGGGGCCGGCCAGGTGGGCGACGCCCGGCTCTCCGAGGCCGAGGCCGGGCGGCTCCTCGGCGCGGCGCTCGACCTCGGGCTCACCCTGGTGGACACCGCCCGGGGCTACGGGCTCTCCGAGGAGCGGATCGGCCGCCACCTCGCCCACCGGCGCGCCGGCTTCGTGCTCAGCACCAAGGTCGGCTACGGCGTGGAGGGCGAGGCCGACTGGACCGGCCCCTGCGTGGCCCGTGGCATCGACGAGGCCCTGCGGCGGCTGCGCACCGAGGTCCTCGACGTGGTCTTCCTCCACTCCTGCCCGCTGGAGACCCTGCGCGACCCGGCCATCCTGGGCGCGCTCGAGGAGGCGCTCCGGGCCGGCAAGATCCGGGTGGCCGGCTACTCGGGCGAGAACGAGCCGCTCCGCTGGGCGCTCACCTCCGGCCTGTTCGGCGCGCTGGAGTGCTCGGTCAACATGTGCGACCAGCGCTCGCTCGGCGACGTGCTGCCGGAGGCGGCGGCGCGGGGCATCGCGGTGATCGCCAAGCGGCCGCTCGCCAACGGCCCCTGGACCCACCCGGCGCGGCCGGCGGGGCAGTACGTGGAGCGCTACTGGGAGCGGCTCCAGGCCATGCGCTCCGGGGACCAGCCGCTCGACCCGGGCCCCTTCGACTGGGACGAGCTGGCGCTCCGCTTCGCGGCCTTCGCGCCTGGCGTCTCGACCGCCATCGCCGGGACGGCCAGTCTGGAGCACCTGACGCGCAACGCGGCGCTGGTGGCGCGGGGCCCGCTGCCGGCCTCGGCGGTGGCGGGCGTGCGGGAGGCCTTCCTGGCCCACGACGACGGGTGGGACGGGCAGATCTGAGCTGCCGCTGGTAGCATCGAGCGCAGGACAGGAGCGTGCCCCATGGTCGGTCCCGGGATCCCCGTCGCACCGCGCCGCGCCGCCTTCATCATCTGGGGCGCCATGCTGGCCGGCCTGCTCGTCCTCCTGGTGGTGGCCGCGGTGATCGGGCCGTCGGTCCGGGAGGAGGGGGTGGACGCCCAGCTCGCCGGGGTGCTGCTGCCGCTCCTGGCGCTGGTGGCGGCCGGCACCCTCGTCGCCTCCCGCCTGGTGCCGCGCCTCGTGAAGGCGGTGGGCGAGCAGGCGGCGCTGCCGAAGCAGATCATGGCCTGCGCCCTCTGCGACGCCGGCGCCGCCTTCGCGGTGGTGGTCTGGATGCTCACCGGCACGCCGCTGGCGCTGGCGCTCCTCCTCCTGCCGCTCGGCGGGCTGGTGGCCTGCTGGCCGGGCGACGCCCGCTGGGAGGCGCTGGGGGGCGGCCCGGGCGCCGTGCCGCGCGGGTTCGGGCCGCGGCCGGGGCCGGGCGCGCGCCCCAGGTAGGCCCCCGCGCTGGGCCCGCCCCTCCCGGTCGCCCCGCCAGGAACTTGCGGCCTCCCGCGGCCAGGCGATGCTGGTCCGATATCGCCACCAGCCTTCCGGGAGCACGCCATGTCTCAGAGCGCCGCCAAGATCATCAAGCTGGACCGCCGCAAGCGCCGGACCGAGCGGCGCGACCAGGCCGTGGCCTACTACCTGGACGCGGTGCGGGCCCAGCAGGGGATCGACGCCATCGGCGTCGCCACCCACGACGGCCTCCTGGTGGCCGGCAGCGGCCCGGTGGACCTGGAGTCGCTGGCGGCCCACGCCGCGGCCGGCCCGGCCCGGGCCCTGCGCTGGAACCAGGCCACCCTCCACGTCCACCGCTTCAAGGCGCTCGGCAGCACGCTCCTCCTGGCCAGCAGCGGCAAGGCGGTGAGCGGCCGCGAGGTGCTGGAGCGCGTGACCTCGATCCTGGAGGGCTGAGGTGGCCGCCGCGCCGCCGCGGGTGGCGCTGGTCACCGGCGCTTCGCGAGGCATCGGCCGGGCCATCGCCGAGGCGCTGGCCGCCCGCGGCTGCCGGGTCTTCGCCGGCGTCCGCGCCGCCCCATCGGCCGGCGAGGTGCCCGGGCCGGGCGCGCCCGAGCCGCTCCCGCTCGACGTGACCGATCCGGGCAGCCTGGCCGCCGCGGCGCGCCGGGTCAAGGCGGCGGCCGGCCGGCTCGACGTGCTCGTCAACAACGCCGGCGTCCTGCTCGATCAGGGGCGCGATCTCCTCGACCTCGAGCTCGAGCTCCTGCGCCGGACGCTGGAGACCAACACCGTGGCCCCGCTCGCGGTGGCGCAGGCCTTCTGGCCGCTCCTCGCCGACGGCGCCCGGCTGGTCAACGTCTCCTCCGGCGGCGGCCAGCTCTCCGCGCCCGCCACCTGGGCGCCGGCCTACTGCATCTCCAAGGCGGCGCTCAACGCCGTGACGGTGCAGCTCGCCGAGGCGGGCCGGGCGCGCCGCATCGCCGTCAACAGCGTCTGCCCCGGCTGGGTCCGCACCGACATGGGCGGCTCGCAAGCGCCGCGCAGCCCGGCCGAGGGGGCCGACTCGGCGGTCTGGCTGGCGCTCGACGCGCCGGCGGAGCTCACCGGGGCGTTCGTGCGGGACCGCGCCGTCATCCCCTGGTGAGGCGGGCGCGCCGTCCGGCCCTGGTGTAGAAGGCCGCATGCCAGCCGCCACCCCTGCGCAGCAGGCCAGCAGAACCCCTGCGCAGCAGGCAAGCAGGACGGACTGGCTCCTCCTCCTCCTGCCGTCCTTCATCTGGGGCACCACCTGGTACGCCATCAAGTTCCAGCTCGGCCCGGTGGCGCCGGAGGTCTCGGTCGCCTACCGCTTCCTGCTGGCGGCGGCCATCCTGCTCGGCTGGTGCCTGGTGCGCGGCGTGGATCTTCGCTTCGGCGCGGCGCGCCACCTCGGCTTCGCGGTGCAGGGGGGGCTCCAGTTCTGCCTCAACTACCTGTTCGTCTACCTGGCCGAGGCGCACCTCACCTCCGGCCTGGTGGCGCTCCTGTTCGGCCTGCTCATGCCGTTCAACCTCATCGGCGCCCGGATCTTCTACGGCACCCGGCTCACCGGCGGCGTGCTGGCCGGCGCCGGGCTGGGGCTGCTCGGGGTGGCGCTGGTGGTCTGGCCCGATCTCCTGAAGGCCGGCGGCCTCACCGGCGTCGGCCTGCAGGGGCTCTGGCTGGCGGTGCTGGGCTCCCTGGCCGCCTCGGCCGGCAACCTCTGGTCGCAGCGGCTCTACCGCCAGGGCGTGCCGGTGGTGCAGAGCACCGCCTGGGGCATGCTCTACGGCGCGCTCCTGGTGGTGGCCTACGCCGCGCTCATCGGCCGCCGGTTCACCTGGGACCACTCCACCGGCTACCTGGTCTCGCTCTGCTACCTCGCGCTCCTCGGCTCGGTGGTGGCCTTCGTCACCTACCTCACGCTGGTGAAGCGCATCGGCGCCGGCAAGGCCGGCTACTCCTCGGTGATCATCCCGGTCATCGCCATGGGCACCTCGACGGTCTTCGAGGGCTACCGCTGGACGCCGCTGGCGCTCCTCGGCATGGCGCTGGTGGTGGCGGGGAACGTGCTGGTGCTGCGGCGCAAGGGCTGAGGGCGCCCGGCGGCTGCGCGCCGGAAGTGTGCGCGGTTGCGGGGCTTCTCCACCCGGGAGGCCAGCGGGGCCGACCCAGGGCGGGCCCGGGCCTTCTGGGAGGCCCCCGCAAGGAGCGGACACGAGGTCCTTGTGATGGCTCAGGCTGAGGATCGCCCAGGACCTCACCCGGGCGGCGCCTCGTCGCCCGGCGGCCCAGAAGGAGCCAGCCATGCTCGCCCACCCCGCCGGTCGCCGCGCCCTCTCCCCACTCGTCCTCATCCTCGTCGCGCTGGCCGGCTGCGGCGGCGGGGGCGGCGGCGACCCGCCGGCCGCCACCTACCAGATCTCGGGAACGGTGAGCGGCGCCACCGCCGTCACCGTCACCCTGACCAGCTCCAGCATCACGCCGAAGACCGCCACCACCGGGGCCGGTGGCGGCTACGCCTTCGCCAGCCTGGCCCCCGGCCCCTACACGGTGACCCCCTCGCTGGCCGGCTACACCTTCACCCCGGCGTCGATCACCGTGGTGGTCGCGAGCGCCGATCAGGCCGGCCAGGACTTCACCGCCCACCAGGTGGTCGCCGGGAGCCGCAAGATCTCCGGCACGCTGACAGGTCCGACCATCTCGGACGTGACGGTGACGCTCAGCGGCGCGGCCAGCGCCACCACCAGCAGCGACGCCACCGGGCACTTCGCCTTCGCCGACCTGGCGGAAGGCGTCTACGCGGTGAGCCCCTCGGTCATGGGCACGCTCTTCGCGCCGCAAGCGCGCACGGTCACGGTGGCCTCCACCGACGTCGTGCTCGCCGCCTTCGCTGGCGAGGCGCTGGTCGCCTACCCGGGCCTCACCGGCGCCACCCTCGACGGCCACCTGTGGAACGGCGGCGCGACCACCGTCAAGCTGGACGCCGGGACCGCGCTCCTGAGCGACGCGGTCACCAACGCCCAGGCGAGCACCGGCTACCCCATCTCCCTTCGGGTGGCGCCCGAGGCGCTCACCGGCCAGGTCACGGCCCTGCAGGCCACCATCAAGCTCGACGCCATCAGCGCCACCGGCGACACCACCTCCCGGGCCGGCCTGGACCTCGTCTTCCAGCCCTTGGCCGACCGGGTCGGCGGGGGCGACAACCAGACCCACGCGCTCTACGTGCGGCTCTCCCTGTTCCAGACCGGGAGCGGCGCGCTCACCGTGCGGCCGCAGGTCTTCGAGTGCACCAGCCCGGACTGCTCGACGAGCGCCTCGGTCGGCACCGCGACCGCGGGCGCCTCCTGGTTCGCCAGCGGGGTGGCGGCCACCGTCGGGACCACCTACACGGCGTCGATCGCCATCGACCCGGCGGCCAAGTCCGCCACCTTCAGCCTGACCGGCGGCGCCGCGCCGATGAGCGCCACCGTCGACCTCTCGGGCGGCAGCCCGCCCTTCGCCGTCGACCTCTCCAGCGACAACGCCCTGCGGACCCGGCTCTTCGCCCAGGTGCGCGGCGGGAGCGCGGGCGGCGGCGACGGCGCGGTGGCGGCCCGCTTCGGCGCGGTCAAGCTGGGCCAGGGCGGCGGGGCGCTGGCCGCCTTCGACGACTTCTCCAGCGGCACGCGGCTCGACCCGGCGCGCTGGTCGGTGGGCGAGGAGTCGGCGACGCCGGTGGCCGGCTCGCCGGCCTCGCTCCGGCTGGTGCTCGACCAGGCCGGCCGGGGCCACTCCAACGCCCTGGCGGTGACCTCCACGCCCCGCGCCCTGCAGGCGCAGGTCACGGTGACCTCCTGGACCCAGACCGGCCCCGGCCAGCTCGGCGCCCGGGTCTCGGCCGCCCTCTACAATGACGGGACCAACGGCCTCGGCACCGCGCCGGACGTGAAGGGGACCAGCAGCCAGGTCGGCGACGTGAACGCCCAGATCAGCGTGACCGCCACCGACGTCTCCTACACGGTGGTGCGCTGCAACGTGGCCGTCTGCGCCCAGGCCACCGGGGCGGGCCGCACCTTCCTGAAGGAGCGCACCTCGCTCGGCTCGGTGGCGGTCGGCGAGCCCCACGTGCTGCGCCTGGCCTGGGACGCCGCCTCCCACACCGTGAGCTTCCAGCTCGACGGCCGCCCGCCAGTGGTCTTCGACCCGGTGGCGGCGGGCGCCCCGGTGGCCGGCGCGCCGGCCGTGCCCTACTGGCACGTCGCCACCCACACCAGCGCGTCCGCGACGGGCGTGGAGTACGGCAGCGGGTCCTCCGGCCGCATCGCGGCCACCTTCCAGGATCTGCGCTCGCTCTGACCGGGCCTACCGGCGCGCCGCGCCCGACGGGAGGCGGGCGGGCGCGGCCGGCGGCCCGCTACAGGTTCGGCTGGGCCGAGGCCTCGCCGGGGGTGCCGGCGCGCATCAGCACCTGGCGCGGCTTCACGCCGTTGGGCGGGCCGACCAGCCCCTCGCGCTCCATCCGCTCGATGATCTTGGCGGCCTTGTTGTAGCCGAGCCGCATCTCGCGCTGGAGCTTGGAGACCGACACCTCGTCCATGCGGGCCACGATCTCGATGGCCTGGTCGTAGACCGGGTCCTCGTCGTCCTCGTAGCGGCCGGAGTCGCCGGCCCCGTCCCGCGCCTTCAGGATCGACTCGTCGTAGACCGGCTTGCCCTGCTCCTTCAGGAACCCCACCACCCGGTGGAGCTCCTCCTCGGAGACGAAGGCGCCCTGCACGCGGGTGAGCGGCGCGGTGGCGGTCATGATGAGCATGTCGCCGTTGCCGAGCAGGCTCTCGCCGCCGGGGCCGTTGATGATGGTGGCCGAGTCGTGGCGGCTCCCCAGCCGGAAGGAGATGCGGGCCGGGAAGTTGTTCTTGATGGTGCCGGTCACCACGTCGGTGGACGGTCGCTGGGTGGCCACGATGAGGTGGATGCCGGTGGCGCGGGCCTTGGCGGCCAGGCGGGCCAGCGAGGTCTCCACCTCGCGCGGCGCGGTCAGCATGAGGTCGGCCAGCTCGTCGATGATCACCACGATGTAGGGGAGCTTCTGCGGCAGCTTCCTCTCGTCGCGGGCGGCCACCGGATCCGGCGGGGGCGGCGCGGTCGGATCCTCGAACTCGGGCGAGCCGAACATCTTCTCCGGCGCGGCGAAGGCCTGCGCGGGGGTCATCCAGGTCTTGGCCCCGGCCTCGGCGGGCGCGGCCTCGGCCGGCCCCCCGGCGAAGGCCTCGGAGGGCGGCAGCGTCACCCAGCCCGGCCCCTCGGCGGCCTCGGCGGCGGCGCGGGCCTCGACCTGGGCCTCGGTCTCGCCGGCCGTCTCGTCGACCACCAGGAGCTTCTTCGGCCGCGGCAGGTCCTCCTCGCCGAAGAGGGTCCCCTCGGCGCGGTGCTTCTCCACCTTGGAGTTGTAGGACTTGAGGTCCTTCGAGCCGGTGTCGGCCAGGATCTGGGTCCGCCGCTCCATCTCGTCCACCGCCCACTGGAGGGCCCGCGAGGCCTTCTGCGGATCGGTCACCACCGGCAGGAGGAGGTGCGGGATGTCCTCGTAGGGCGAGAGCTCGGTCATCTTCGGATCGACCATGATCATCCGCACCTCGGCCGGCGTCTGCCGGTAGAGCATGGAGAGGATCATGGTGTTCAGGCCGACCGACTTGCCGGAGCCGGTGGTGCCGGCGATGAGGAGGTGGGGCATCTTCTGCAGGTCGACGCAGGCCGGCACGCCCTCGATGTCCTTGCCGAGGCCGAGGGGCAGGAAGCCGCCGGCGTGGGCGAAGGTGTCCGACTCCAGGATGTCGCGGAGGAAGACGGTGCTGCGGTGCCGGTTGGGGACCTCGATGCCCACCACGCCCTTGCCCGGGATGGGGGCGATGATGCGCAGCCGCGTGGCGGCCAGCGCCATGGTGAGCTCCTTGTCGCAGTTCTCGATGCGGGCCAGCTTGACGCCGGCCACCGGCAGGAACTCGTAGAGCGTCACCACCGGCCCGGGCCGGATGGTGGTGATCTGGCCGTCGATGCCGTGCTCGCGCAGCGTGGCCACGATGACGTCGGCGGTGCGGGTGAGCCCGCCCTTGTCCACCTCGGTGGTCTGGGCCTCGTGCACGTCGAGGAGGTCGAGCGGCGGCAGCCGGAAGACGTCGCCGGCCTTGGTGAAGGCGAAGGACGGGACCTCCTTCTTGTCCGACTTCTTGCGGGTCTTGCGCTCCTCCAGCATGGCCGAGGAGACGACGATCTCGGGCCGGGCCGGCGGGGGCGGCAGGAGGGAGGCGATGGGGGCGGGGACCGGCTCGGGGGCGGGCTCCGGCGGCGGCGCGGCGGCCAGCTCCTCGGCGTCGGCCTTCTTCCTGCGGCGGCGGGCCCCACCCTCGGCCGGGGGCGCGGCGTCGACCAGCGGCTCGGCCTCGCCGAGCGCCTGGCCCGTCACCATCCCGGGCAGGCCCGGCTCGTCCGGCCCGGCGGACGGGCCCATCGAGTCCTGCTCGAGCGAGTCGACCCAGGCCGGATCCTCCAGCCCGGCCCGGCGCACCTGCTCCATGGCCAGCGCCCCGGCGGCGGCGCGGGCCTCGCTGGCCGCCTCGTCGCCGTCGGCGTCCACGTCGGCCCGGGACGCCAGCGCCGCGGCCGCCTGCTCGGCCCGGAGCGCCCGGTCGGCCTCCTCCTCCGCGCGCAGCTCGGCCACCGCCTCGCGGTGCTCGTCGATGGCGTCGGAGACGCGGGCCCGGGCGAAGCCGAAGAGCCCGGCGCCGGCGTCGGCCAGGTGGCCGGCCCAGCGGCGCACGTCGAGGTCCACGGCCACGATGGCGGCCACCACCGCCACCGCCAGCATGAGGAGCACGCTGCCGGCGGTGGAGAGGGCGCGCACCGCGCGGTGGGCCAGCGCGGCGCCGACCGCGCCGCCGGCCGGGAAGGAGGCCAGGTCGAAGCGGGCCAGGAGGAGCTGCGCCAGGGTGGCGAAGCAGAGCGTCAGGACGATCGAGGCCGCGGCGCCGATGGCGGTGACCCGCCCGGTGACGCCGCGGAAGAGGCGCCAGGCCACCACGATGAGGGTCGCCGGGAGGATCAGCGCGGAGAAGCCGAGCACGCCGTAGACGGCGGCGGCCACGTTGTGGCCGACCAGGCCGACCAGGTTGGTGGGCGGCAGGCTGCGGGCCATGAGCGCGCCGTCGAGCGCGGAGAAGGTGCCGAGCGACAGCCCCAGCCCGGCGCCGAGCGCGAGCAGCACCACCGCGCCGATATCGCGGCTCATTCCGGTGCGGGCGCCCTTCCTGGAGGGGGCGTCGCCCGCGTCGCCCTTCTTCGAGCGCTCGCGGGTGGAAAGACGGCGATTTCCCTTGGCCTTGGCCATGCGTGCTCCGAGCTGGTGGCGACCCAGGCGCCGAGGTGGCGCTATCGGGGGGCCTGAAGGGGAGGATATCGGGGGGGGCAGGTCGGTCAATTTTTCTGCGATGACGCCAACATGGCCTAATATTTGGGGCCTGGGCGCCCACCGCCCAGACCCCCACGCCATGGACGTCCGCTGCGAGCGCTGCAGGGCCCGGTACGCCATCCCTGACGAGCAGATCACCGCCGAGGGGCTGGTGGTGCGCTGCACCGCCTGCGGCCACACCTTCCGGATCCGCAAGAAGGAGCTCTTCGTCACGGTGCCGGTCACCGGGGAGGAGGCGGCCCGGGCGATACCGGCCCACGACGCGGTGGCGGGGGCCATCCCCATCGCCACGCCCGCCCCGGCCCCGCCCCCGGCCGCTGCGCTCATGCTGCGCAGCGTGGACGGGACGGTCCGGCCGGTGGCCGACCTGGCCACCCTGCAGCGCTGGATCGCCGAGCGGCGCGCCGTGCGCGAGGACGAGGTCTCGCGAGAAGGCGGCCCCTTCACGCGGCTCGGGCTGCTGCCCGACCTGGCGCCCATCCTCGGCCTGGTCGAGGCGGCCGATCGGGCCGCCCGCCAGCCCGCCCGCGCCGACTCGGTCGACCCGTTCGGCCGCGCCGGCCTCGACGAGCCGCCCGTCCAGCCTCTCGCCCCGCCCCGCGCAGGCCCGCCCGCTGCTCCGGCGGAAGGTCCGCTCTCGGCCAGCCCGCGGCAGCCGGCCGCCGCGCCGGTGCCGGCCGCCAAGGCCGCCGCCATCGCGCCGGCCGAGGAGGCGAAGCCGCTCGACGACGCCGAGCTGGCCACGGTGCGCCGCAAGCGCGGACCGCTCGGGATGGTGGCCGCCGGCGCGCTGCTCGCGGCCCTCGCCGTCGCCGCCTGGCGCTTCTCCCCGGCCGAGGTGGCCGGTCCGCTGCCGACCGTTCCGCCCCAGGAGCCCGCGCCGGAGGCCGGCCGGCCTCCGGACCTCGCCCCGGTCCCCGTCCAGCCCCTGGATGGCCCGGTGGTCCCGGCCCAGGTCCCGGCTCCAGCCGAGGCCGCGACCCCGAACCAGCCCCCCGCTG
>Ga0209682_10000512_pt1 | contig 13430 bp, 10 predicted proteins | sample DOMMetBare2Fresh_2_FD_187471 | JGI IMG/M metagenome (GOLD analysis project Ga0209682, IMG submission 187471) | Wetland sediment microbial communities from St. Louis River estuary, USA, under dissolved organic matter induced mercury methylation -... | ecosystem: Environmental > Aquatic >... | reverse complement strand
GAGCTCTTACGGCAGAATGCCGAGGCCCTCGATCGCCTCGTCCTCTCCCTAGTCGAAAACGAGCGTCTCGAGGAAGCTGTGGAGCTCTCTGAGCGGAGCCGCAGCCGCACTTTGACCGACCTCTTGGACCTGTGCGGCGTGCTGCCCGGCCGCGTTCCCTCAGAAGCCCTGGAGCGCTTCAAGCGACTGTTGCTGGAGGCTCGCTCCCTCGAAGAGCGACGGTGGCTGGTCGAAAAAGCCTGGGGCGACGACATCGGGCTGAGGGACCAGCTTGCCAGGTCCCGGGAGAGCCTCCAGGAACTGCTTCCGGCCATCCAGGAGAGCGATCCGGATTTCCTGCCCTCCACCCGCCCACTCGGCATGGACGAGATCCGCTGTCTCGCAGCGAGGACCGGCAGTCCCCTCGTCCTCCTCCGAGTCACCGACCGGGGGAGCTGCGCGTTCCTCATCGTTCCCGAGGGCTGCCTGCAGGTGGTCCGCAACCGCTCGTTCACCCTCGAGGCGCTCGACCGCCTCTTGTTGACCTGGTTCGGCGCCTACGCCACCTATCAGCAGAGCCGTACGGCGGAGACGCGCCAACAGTGGTACCGCGCGATGGAAGCGGTCTTGGAGCAGATCTCCCGTGAGCTCCTCCAGCCGATTGCCGAGCGGCTGGAGCCCTGGCGAGGGACAGCGGGCATGTCCCGCCTCGTTCTCGTACCCAACCGCGGGCTCGCGGCTTTACCCCTCCATGCATGCTCCTGGCAAGTGGACGGCGTGCGCCGCTTTCTTCTCGACGACTTCGTGGTCAGCTATGCGCCGAACCTCGCGGTGCTTGCGCGTTGCATGGAGAGGGACGCCACCTACGGCGGCGGACCTTCCCTCTTCGCCGTCAGCAGCAATCCGGTCGACGACTTGCCTTACGGGGACTGGGAGTGCGATGCAATCTGCAATCTGGTCGGGGGCGACCGGCCCCTCGTCTATCGGGGGCGGGAGGCGACCCGGAGCGAAATCCTCCGCTCGGCCCCCGAATACTCCTGTATCCACTTTTCCTGCCACAGCCATTACCGCCTCGACTTTCCCTTCGACTCGAAGCTCGGACTGGCCAACGGGGAGAGCTTGGCGTTGGCCGAGATCGTGGAACTCCTCAAGCTTCCCTCGGCGTGGCTCGTTGCCCTCTCTGCCTGCGAGACGGGCTTGGTCGATTTCCAAGAAAAGGCGGATGAGCACCACGGATTGGCAACCGCCTTTCTGTGTGCGGGAGCCGCTACCGTCTGGTGTACGCTGTGGGCGGTCAGCGATCTTTCGACCGCCCTGCTAATGGTCAAGGCATACGAAGGACTGCTACGGAATGGGCGAAGCAAGAGCGTCGCTTTGCGCGACGCACAGATCTGGCTCCGCGATCTGTCGGATGCCGCATTGGTCGAAGAGCTGGCGCGCTGGGAGGCAAGCAGCGAACGAATCGCAGCACTGTTAGCGCCACTCCGAGACCAGTTTGAAGCTCGTGGCACACCAGAGCACCGCCCCTTTTCCCATCCCTACTTCTGGGCCCCATTCCAGTCGGTTGGTGCCTGAACGCCCACTATGGCAGCGTATCGCGAGCCATCGCAGACTACCCCCCTCAGGGCAGCCGCCGAAGAGGAGGTCGCGCTTGGCGTCCAGCGTCCCCGGCTCGCGTCATCCACAACCTGTGGCGACCTGGAGAGCCCGGCAAATCGCGGTCATCTTTTCAGGACCGACGGCTCCGACGAAATGTTGGAGCCTCTGCTGATCCACCGTCTGGACTTGATCCAGATTGACCACCGATTCGTGCTTGAGCCCTTCTTCGAACCCGACCTGGACTTCACTGGGTGCTCCATGAGCGGTGGAAGTGATCGGCGCCACGAGGACCGTGCGGAGCAGGCTGATGGCTTTCTGTCGCGAGAGCACCACCACCGGACGCCGCTTGTCGGGTGCCGCGAAGGTGTAAAGCCAGATCTCGCCCCGGTTCACTCGGGGGGCCACACGCCCTCTTCTTCCCACCCTGCGAATTCCTTCCCGAGCGGGTCTTGGACCCCCGCGTAGGCACGCTCGTACTGGGCGTCGATCTCCCGTTCGCGACGCTGGCGCAGGAAGTCACCGGTGAGCTCCCGCAGCACCGCGGACCGCCCTTTTTCGCGAACGTCGGCGGTTTCGTCCAACTGGGCGAGGAGGTCTTCGTCAAACATGATCTGCACGGCCTTCATGTGGAGAGTCTATGTGGGTTCAAGACGTGGATCAAGCCGGAGGGTCCGGCGCCCTCATGCTCCCAGGCCGAGGGGGAGGAGGCCGAAGAAGGACGCCGAGTTTGATGCTCAGTCCGAGGAGAGGGAGAGGGGGCGCAGATCGAGCCCTTCCAGCGGATAGTGGCGAGGGTTGCAGGTGTACAGCGGGAGCCCTGCCAACAAGGCGGTTGCGCCGATCAAGGCGTCCGGGAGGGCGAGGGTGACTCCACGTCCCCGGAAGGCGCGGACGACCTCACCGGCTCGATCAGCGGTTTCCTCCACCACGGGAAGCGTCTCGCAAGCGTCAAGAAAGCCGAGAGTGGCCTTGCGCTCTGGCGCTCTCATTCCCTGCAAGACCTCGGCGCGGGTGATGGCGGAAAGTCCCAGACGGCCGCGCCGTGCCAAGGTAAACACACAGGAAGCGATTCCATGGTGCCCTCGAAGGTGCCAGATGACGACATCGGAATCGAGGAGGAAGTCAGCCATCCGCCTCTGTCCCAAACCGGCCCTGCCGTTCTGCCCACCCCTCGCGGCTCTGGCGAATCTCCTCTTCCGGGGAGGGGCGGTCCTGGTCCGGCCAAGCCCCGAAAGCAGCCCGAACGGCTCGCTCCTGGCGGAGAAGGGCGAGTCGTTTCCGCACCGCATCCTCAATGAACTCGCTCCGTTGTCGAACCGGGACCAGCTCTCTGATCTCCGCCAGCAGCTCGTCCTTGAAGATCACATTCATACGTGCCATGGAAGGACTCCTCTGTGCGCCTTGAATCTTACCAGACTCTTCACGAGAGAGGGAGGCTCGAAGCCTATGGCCTGGGGAAGATCAGCTCGTGCGGCCTCGCCGTTTGCCCTACGGCAGCGTATCGCGCACCACCAGCACCCGCCCGCCCTGGGGATCGCAGACCCAGACCTGGCGGTGGTCGTCGGCCACGGCGCAGTGGGCTCCCTGGGCGGTAGGGACGGTGCCGAGGAGGGAGAGCTTGCCATCGTTCGAGACCGCGGCGATTGCCATCTCGCCGGTCTTCCCGGCCGGGACGTAGAGGTGGCGGAGCGTGGGGTTGTAGGTGACGATGTCGACGCCGGCTCCGAAGCGGAAGCGGTCCATGACGGCGCCGCCGTGGGCGAGGTCGAGGACGTCGGCGCCCCCTTCGGCGCAGCCGACGAAGAGGAGGCCGCGCGCGGCGTCGAGCGCCAGGCCGCGGGAGCCTTCGCAGCCGTTCGGCCAGGTGGCGACGACCCGGTGCGTGGCGAGGTCGATCGCCACCGTGGAGCTCTTCCATAGATTGCTGTAGGCCCGCTCGCGGCCGGCGTCGACGACCAGCGACTCCAGGCCGCCGGAGACGGTGAGGACCGCCCGGTGCGCCGGGACCGGAGGCTCGGCGCTGCTCAAGGAGAAAATCTCGATCTGCTCCTTGTCCGGCTCGGTCACCCAGACCTCGTTCGTCGCCGCGACGTAGCGGACGTAGTCGGGGCTGCCGGCGAGCGGCGCGCCGGCCACGATCGTCTTTTTGCGCGGATCGACGACCGACAGCCGCAAGGCCGTGCGGTCGATGGCGAAGAGCCAGGTGCGTCCCTCGTCCACCGAGGTGGTGCCGGCGCCGTGGCCGCCGGCACCGGCCGCGCTCGCCGCGAAGCCGCCGATCTCCTCGAGCTTCCGGCTCTCCGGATCGATCAGGTCGAGCCGCCCGGTGCGGCCCGCCGGGACGAGCACCCGGTGCAGGCCCGGAGCGAAGGTGAGGTCGTCGAGGCCGATGCCCCCGGTGCCGCCCGGCAGCGCGACGGGCTCCGCTTTCAGGACGGGCGGGGCCGGCGGCTGGGCGGCGGCCCCACACCCGAGGAGAAGCGTCCACAGGATCAGGAGAGAGCTTTTCATCGTCGTTCCCGCCCAGTCGGCTACAGACCCACGCGGGTGCTGACGACGAGTTGATCGTTGCGGAAACCCCGCAACTCCAGAGTGATCGAACCCGCGGGCAAGGAGGGAAGGTCTATCGATAAAATTCCATCGATAACGTCTGAGCTTCGGTAAGGCCTGGCGTTCAGGAAGACATCCAGGCGGGTAACGTTTCTTGTCGTGACAGCAACAACTCTCTTCAGGGTGCCGGCGTTCCGGACCTTGGCCGTCACGGAGTGGACCGGCATGGTCGCGAGCATCTCGCCGGCCCGTTTGATCAGATCGACGTTTCCGTTCAAGACGTCCCGCTTGGTCATGCGGTGGACTGCATCAGGAACGACACCCAAGTCTTCGACGAGTACGCCCGACCGCTTCCCGACACGCGTGCATCGGCGGACGGCGACACGGAACGATGCGTTGTTCGGCAGCGGCTTGAAGGGAGAGTCTTCCGCGGGAAATATCGTCAACAACAGTCCGTGGCCCCAGACGTTGGCGCCGCCTGCGCCCGTCGCTCCGCTGGTCCCGAGGATCTTGCCGATCCCGTGGTCCTGAAAGCCGGCACTGAAGATGTCGGTCGTGCTATAGCATCGGGCGTCTGTCACGAGAACCACCGGCCCCTGATACTTCTGGCCGATGTTGTTGTAATTCTCGACCGGTCGCAGTGAAAAGCCATGGGAGAATGGTGCTCCGGTTTCGACGGCCTGGGCGATCGACTCTCGCCAGTCGGCAAACGATGGACTGGCTTCGCAGATCCGGAGTGTCAGAGGCGAGTTGATGAAATAGAACCGTTCGGGGTCGATCGCCTGAGGCGTCAAAACCTGGAGCAGCCGCTCCCCGGCCAGAATGTTGCCTCCTGGATTGCCGCGGACATCCAGGATCAACCCGTTTTGGGGGAGCAAGCCGACGATACGGACGAACTCCTCCACGAAGGCCGTGTCGTCGGAGACATAGAACGTGTGGATACGGACGTAGCCGAACTGTCCGGACGGCGTCTTGATCGCGCGAAACGTGAACACGTCCGGCATCTTGCTGATGACGGTGAAATCCACTGGGCCAGCAGCACCGGGCCCGCCGCCCAGGACCGGGTCGGTCTGTTGCTTCACCTGCCGGACGATCTCAATCGCTTCCGGGGCAAAGAGGAGCTTGCGCGTCTGGCGCTCCATTTCCGCCTTGGCGTCAAGGCCGAGTACGAGGGCCAGGTCGCCGGAAGCCGCGAGCGGGTCGTTCCCTCCACCCGACAAGCCCGACTCGAACACTTGCCACTCGAACCGCCTCTCCCGGATGCGGCGGCCCGCGCGGTAGGTGACCACCACCCAGTCCTCGTCCGGCGGCAAGGACATGGCCAACCACCGATTTGTCATCGCCGCCAGCCCCCGGGCGTGGCGCGCGTCCAGATTGCTGCCTGCTTCGCGGTCCGAGTTGAGCTCCACGGCCCGGTGGATCGGGATACCGTTCCAGTGAGTTACGAGAACCCCGCGTTTGAACGACGCGTCCTCCGTGCCGGGCTTGACCTCGGTCACGACGTAGCGCTGCTCCTGCCCCTCGAAGAACTCTTCGATCCGGAAGGGCAAGTACGCGGTCCGGGTCCGGAGCGGCTCCGGAAGGATGTAGTTGGTGTGGAGGTCTCGCAGCCGGTTGAAGATCGAGACCAGCTCGGCATGGAAAGCCGGCTCGGACAGGCTCGCCGAGCGGTGCCTCAGCAGCCTGAGACGCTGTAGAGGGTCCACCGCGTGCATCGCACGCTTCAGGGGAAGGTGAACGTAGAGGTGCTCGATCAGCGCCAGCGCCTGGTCAACCAGGAGTTGGCGTTCGGCGGCGCTCAGTAGCATGGCCGCTCAGCGCCGTCAGTCCCAGCCCGCCCCGCTCAGGAAGTCGCGCAGCTTCTGGCTCTCGCCGATGTTCGCATCGACTTCGGCCTCGCGTTCCGAGGTCGTCCTCTTCTTCGGCGCCTTTGCGCTCAGAGACTTCGCGGCGACGCTCTTTTTCTCCGGTGCTTTCTTTGGATCTGCAGCCATCACAGAGCTCCTGTTCGCTGCCCGCCCCACGTGTGAACCCTTGCTTCCGGGAAGGGACGAGCTACCCCATTATAGGCACGATCCGAACCCATTCGCACACATCAGGTCCGGGATGGCTTCCGCCGCAACGCCACATACGCCGACGGAACGGCGAACAGCGTTCCCAGGGTGGAGAGGCCCAGCCCTCCGATGACCGCGAGGGCGAGCGGCTTCTGCAGCTCGGCGCCGGCTCCCAGGCCGAGGGCGAGGGGGAGGAGGCCGAAGAGGGTGCAGAGGGTGGTCATCAGGATCGGCCGCAGGCGCACGCGGGCCGCGGTGGCGACGGCTTCGACGAAGGGGAGCCCTTCTTCGTACAGGCGGTGGGCGTAGTCGAGCATCACGATGCCGTTCTTCACCGCCAGGCCGACCAGCAGGATGAGCCCCATGGCCGAGGAGACGTCGAGCTCGGAGCCGGCGAGGCGCAGGAGCAGGAAGGCGCCGCCGAAGGAGAGCGGGGCTGCGAGCAGGAGGATCACCGCGGGGACGGCGGCGCGCAGCTCGATCACCAGAACGAGCAGGACCAGGGCGGCGGCGGCGCCGAAGACCAGGAGGAGCTCGCGGAAGGCCTGGCGCTGCGTCTCGACCTGGCCGCCCACCTCCGCCGAGTAGCCCACCGGCAGCCTGAGGCCGCGCAGGCGGCTCTGGATCTCGGCGGCGGCGCTCCCCAGGTCGCGCCCTTCCAGCCGGCCGGTGACCAGGGCCACCTGGCGCAGGTTTTCGCGGGTGAGCTCGCCGTCGCCCCGGGCGACCATCGCCCGCGCCACGGTGGCGAGCGGCACCCACCGGCCGTCCGGCGTCTTCAAGGAGAGGCGTGCCTGCCGCGCGGGATCGAAACGGTCCTGGTCGCGCAGGCGCACCCGCACAGGGATGCTGCGGTCGCCGAGCTGCAGATCGGTCGCGGAGGCACCGAGCCAGGCGGCGGCGAGCTGGCTCTGCACCTGCTCGGCGGTGAGCCCGGCCCGGCCCGCGGCTTCCGGATCGATCTGCCAGGTGGTCTCGGGTGCCCCTTGCTGCGGGGCGACCACGTCGACCACCCCCTCCACGCCTTCCATTTCGGTCTTCACCTGCGCTGCGACGGCGGCGAGGGTCGCGGAATCGTCGCCGAAGATCTTCACCTCGAGCGGCTCCGCGGCGCCTTCCAGGTCGCCGAGCATGTCCTGCAGGAGCTGGACGAATTCCAGCTCCATCCCCGGAGCGACCGCGGCGATCCGCGGGCGCAGGCCGCTGATCACCTCTTCGGCGCTGCGGTGGCGCTGCGACCGGGGCTTCAAGCGCACCAGGACGTCCCCCTTGTTGGGCCGGGTGGCGAACAGGCCGAGCTCTGCGCCGGTGCGCCGGGAGAAGGCGGCGACTTCCGGCGTGGCGGCGAGCACGGCTTCGATCTTCTGCACCTGGCGGTCGGTCTCGGCGAGCGCCGTGCCCGGCGGGGTCAGGTAGTCGAGGACGAAGCCGCCCTCGTCCATCGGCGGCAGGAATCCGGTCGGCATTCCCAGGTAGAGGAGGATGCCCAGCACCGCCATGGCGAGGGCGCCGGCCATCGCGAGGCGGGGGCGGGCCAGGGAGGCGTCGAGCACCCGGCCGTAGAGCGCCTCCAGGCGGCTCGGCTTCTCCGCGCGAACCGGCGCGCCGCGGCGCCAGGCGAGGCGGGAGAGGAGCGGGATGAGCGTCAACGAGAGGACGAGCGAAATCAGCACGGAGACCGACAGGGTCAGCGACAAGGCACGGAAGAACTGGCCCACGATGCCGGAGAGGAAGCCGAGGGGAAGGAGCACGACGACGGTCGTCAGGGTGGAGCCCACCACCGGCGCGATCAGCTCGGAGGTCGCCTCGTCGACCGCCGCCGTGCCGCGGCCGGCGCGCAGGCGGCGGTGGATGTTTTCGACCATCACCACCGCGTCGTCGATCACCAGGCCGATGGCGACCGCGAGGCCGCCCATCGACATCAGGTTGATCGACTCGCCGAACAGCCGCATGAAGAGGAAGGTGGCGAGCACGGTCAAGGGGAGGGTGATGGCGGCGATCAGGGTGATCCGCAGGTTGCGCAGGAAAAAGAGGAGCACCAGCACGGCGAGGAAGCCGCCGATCAGGATCGCGTCGCGCACGTTGGCGATGGCGGTGGCGACGAAGTCGCCGAGGTCGTAGACCTTCGAGAGCTTGAGACCCGAGGGGAGGGTGCGCGCCAGCTCGTGGAGGGTCTGCTCGATCCCCGCCTTGATGGCCAGGATGCTGGTGCCCGGCTGTTGCGAGATGCTGATCACGGCAGCCTCGTGGCCATTGCCGGTGACCAGGGTGGTGCGGTCGGGCGCGCCGGGGAAGACCTCCGCCACGTCGGCGAGGCGTACCGCCGCGCCGCCCCGCACGGCCACCGGGGTGCGGGCGATCTCCGCGGCGGAGCCCCAGAGCGCCGAGGCGAGCACCAGGTGCTCGATACCGCCGCCGGCGTAGCGCCCCACCGGAGCCAGGCGGTTGGAGGCACGCAAGGCCTCGGCCACCTCCTCCACGGTCAGGCCGGCGGCCAGCAGGCGGTCCGGATCGGCCACCACCTCGATCTCCCGGGTGTCGGTCGCGTCCACCTCGATCCGCCCGACGCCCGGCACCCGCGCCATGGCGGGGCGGACGACATGGAAGGCGTAGTCGTGGAGGCCGGGGGTCGGCAGGCCGCCGGTCAGGTTCAGGCTGAGCATGGGGAAGGCGGAGACGGTGAGCCGCTCGACGGCGAGCGAGGTCTCGGCCGGCAGGTCCTGGCGTACCTCGGCGACCCGGTTCTGCAGCTCCTGCAGGGCGAGGGACATGTCGGTGCCGGGCTCGAACTGGGCCGAGATCTCGGCGGCGCCGCGGAAGGTGAGCGAGCGCACGCGGCGGATGCCGGGGACTTCCATCGCCGCCTGTTCGAGCGGCCGGGTCACCGCGGTCATCATCGACCGCGCGGGGAGCGAGCCGCTGTGGGCGATCACCAGCAGGCGGGGAAAGTGGAGCGGCGGATAGATGTCGCTCGGCAGCGAGGGGAGGACGAGCGCGCCGGCCCCGGCGAGCAGCAGGGTCACCAGGACGACCGCGCGCCCCTGGCGCTCGGCGAAGCGGGCGAGGCTCAAGGGAGCGGCTCCACGGATGCGCCGTCCGGCAGGGCCGCCTGGTTGCTCACCGCGACCCGCTCTCCGGCGGTGATCCCGGAGAGGATCTCGGCCCGGCCGCCGGCCACCACGCCGAGGCGCACCTCGCGGCGGTGCGCCTTCTTCTGCGCGTCGACGACGAGGAGGAAGCTCCGGGCACCTTCCTGGACCAGGGCCTCGGCGGGGACCAGGACGGCGGCGGCGTGCTCCTCGCCCAGGACGTCCACCTCCACCGTGAGGCCCACCGGCAGCCGGGTGGGCGCGGCGAAGCCCAGGCGGACCCGGGCGGTTCCGGTTTCCGGGTCGACGGCCGCCGGCCGTGCGAGGACCCGCGCCTCCTCCTCGGGGAAGGAGGCGCCGCGCACCCGCGCCGGGCTGCCCGGCGTGATCCGTCCCAGCTCTCCGGCGGGGACCGCCGCCTCCACCTGCAACCGGGCCGGATCGATCAGGCGGAGGATCGGCTCGGACGCCCCCGGGTCCACCAGGTCACCCGGCTCGTGCGACCGGCCGGTGATGATGCCGTCGAAGGGGGCGCGCACCACCCGGCGCCCGGCGAGGAGGGCGGCGGCGGCGGTGCCGCTCCGCGCCTCGGCGACCGTGGCCTCCGCCTGGGCGAGGTCGCGGCGGGCATCTTCCACCTCCTTGCGGGCGGCGATGCCGCGGTCGAAAAGGCCGGCGACGCGGTCGGCGGACTGGCGGGCCGCGGCGAGCTCGGCCTCGGCGCGCGCCAGATCGGAACGGCGGGCGGCGGCTTCCGCCTCCAGGCTGGGGATCTCGAAACGGACCAGCAGGTCCCCGCGGCGCACCCGGTCGCCCACCGACCGGGGCAGCTCCGCGATGCGGGCCTCCTGTGGCGGGACCACCCGCAGCTCGGCTCCTGCGGCCGGCGTCACCTGCCCGGTCGCGGCGATCAACGGGCGGATCGAGCCGGTGGCCGCGGTTGCGACCCGCACGGGAACGGCTTCGGAGGTCTGGACCTCCTCGTCCTCCTCGGGCTCCGGCCGGCACCCCGGCACGAGGAGCAGTCCGAGCAGGCATCCAAACAGCAGGGTTCTCACGGCAGGGGCGCTCCGATCGCCCGCTCCAGGCCGGCGAGCGCGTTCTGGTAATCGATCCCCGCCTGCACCGCCTGGAGGCGCAGGTCGTGCACGGACTGCAAGCTCTGGAGGAGCGCGGTGAGGCTGGTCTGCCCGGAGCGGTAGGAGTCTTCGGCCATGCGCTCGACCTCGGCGGCGCGCGGCAGGATCTCGTCGCGGGTGCGCAGCAACGCCTGCCGCCCGGTCGCGGCGGTGGTGGCCGCGGCGGCGATCTCGCCGCGCAAACGCGCCACGGCGGCCTCGCGCTCCGCCTGGAGCCGCGCCAGGGCCTCCTCCTCCAGCCGGATCTCCTCCCGGCCACGGGAGAAGACCGGCAGCGTGAAGGTGAGCGCCGTGCGCCAGCCCCAGACGAAATCGGGGGGCGCGTCGTGGAGGACGCCGGCCTCGGCGGTCACGTCGCGCACGGCCTCGGCCCGGGCCAGCGCGACCTCCGCCTGCTGCTCGGCGATGCCGAGGTCGAGGACGGCGAGCTCGCTGCTGGAGGAGAGGGCGAGGCGGACGGCAGCGTCCACCGGCGGCGGTGCTTCGCCGTCCAGGCCGGTGTCGAGATGGGTGCTGGCCGTGAGCGGTGCGTCGAGCGGCCGGCCGAGCAGCGCGTTGAGCCCGTCGCGGGCGCCCGCGACGAGGCCGGCCGCCCGGTCCGCCTCGCTCGCCGCCTGGAGCGCGGAGAGCTCCGCCTGGAGCACGTCCAGGCGTGGTACGTCGCCGAGCTCGAAGCGGGTGCGCGCGGCGTCGCGGGCGCTCTCGGCCAGCCGTTGCAGCTCGGCGGCCTCGGCGGCCTGCTGCTCCGCCGCGGCGAGGGAGAAATAGGCCCGGCGCACCGCGAGCCGGATCTCGGCGGCGAGGCGGGCGAGCTCCGCCTCTCCGCGGCGTGCCAGCGCGTCCGCCAGCGCGATCCGCCGTTGCCGTTTGCCGCCGCGTTCGAAGGGGAAGGAAAGCGTCACCCCGTCGCGCGGCAGGTCGTTGGTCCGTTCGATCGTCAGGTCCGGATTCGGCCGCAGGCGGGCGAGGTCGCGCCGCGCCTGCGCTTGCGCCCGGCCGAGGCGCGCGGCCTGCAGGTCCGGGCTCGCCGCGAGCGCTTCGGCCAGCGCTCCGTCGAGCGTCAAGGACGGCGCCTGTGGCGCGGCGGGTGAGGCCCGGGCGAGGAGGAGCGCCGCGCTCAGGAAGGCCGCGGCGGTCCAGGGTGCCTTCATGGTGGCCGCAGCTTAGCGCCGGCTCGATGAACCGCGGATGAAAACGAAAGAGGGGGGCCTTTCGGCCCCCCTCAGGTTCCGCGACAGGTGTGCGGGCGACTAGAAGTCGTAGCGCACGCCGACCTGGAAGGTGCGCGGCGTGCCGACGCCGGTCTCCTGGCCGAAGGTGGCGCGGGGAGTCTGCGCGGTGCCCCAGACCGTGTCGGTGACGAAACGGTTGGCGGAGTCGGTGCAGTTGAAGCACTCGATGAAGAGGTCGAGGTCGCCCGGGCCGAAGCCGAAGCCCTTGCGGAGGCGCAGGTCGAGGGCGTAGAAGTCCGGCTGGCGGAAGCTGTTGCGCTCGAAGTGCCGGCCGTTGACGGTCGGCCGGTCGGTGGTGCTCTCGCCGTCGCCGTTCAAGTCGCTGTTCGCGGTGGCGTTGTAGGGCGAGCCGGTGGTGTAGCGGAAGGAGCCGGAGATGCCGATCCCCCACCACGGAGTGTCCCACAGGCCGTTGACGACGCCCTTCCACCGCTGGTCGCGGTTCGAGTAGCCCCAGTTCAGGTCGAGGTCGTTGTAGTCCTCGGCCTGGATGCCGGCGAAGTTGCGCTCGTTGGAGTCGTTGTCCTTGTCCTTCGAGTAGGTCACCGAGCCGTAGAGGCTGAAGTTGTCCGCATAGCGCCGCTGCAGGGTCGCGGTGAGCGCCGTGTACTTCGACTCGGCGTCGGAGACGCTGGTGGTGATGCGGCCATAGAACGGATACGGGAAGGAGGAGGTGCTGTATTCCGGAGGACCACCCGCGGGGTCGGGGGTGGCGCCGCTGTAGACCCGGTTGAGGTCCTTCAGGCGCTGGAGTTGGTGACCTTTGGCGTAGGTGAAGTCGACCGACAGGGAGGTCTTGGCGAAGATCTCGCGCTCGGCGCCGAGGGTCACGCGGTCGGTGTAGGGGTTCTCGAAGTTCGGGTCGATGGTGAAGACACCGAGGCGCGACGGGGTCGGGATCTTGGTGAAGTCGATGCGCTCGACGCCCTGGGGGTTCCAGGCGGCGCCGCGGAACGGAGCCAGCGGATCGCCCGGCTGGGCGATGTACTGGGTGCCCCGCAGCCCGTTCGAGGTGTAGAGCTGGGCGAGGAGGATGGCCGGAGTGCGGCTCCAGAAGCGGCCGGCCGAGAAACGGATCGCCGTCTTCGCGTCGGGAGCCCAGGAGATGCCCAGGCGCGGCGAGATCTGGTCCGTGAGGTCCATGTCGGGGATCTCGCGGGACAGGTTGAAGGAGCCGTTCGCATTCCGGTCGTTCGGGTTGAGGGTCTTGCCGTTCGGGTTGTCGAGGGACTCGAACCGCACGCCCGCGGACACCGTCAGGTTCGAGCGGACGAACCACTGGTCCTGCAGGAAGAGGGCCGATTCCTTCTGGCCGAAGCTGGCGCGGCCCGCCTGGCTGGAGGTCAGGCCGCCGAGGCCGCCGAACTGCCGGTACTGGCTCCAGTTGCCCGCCAGCAGATCGGCCTTGCTGTTGAAGATGAAGACGCCGCGCCAGTTGCCGCGGAAGACCTGGTCGATCGAGGTGTCGTTGTAGTCGGCGCCGCCCTTGATCACGTGGTCGCCCGACAGGAAGGTCAAGGTGTCGCCGAAGGCCTTGCGCTTGGTCGCGGAGACGATGGGGAGGAAGGAGACCTCACCGTAGCGGCTGGTGCCGAGCTGGATCTCGGGGAGGCCGAGCCCCTTGTCTTCGCGCGGGGTGTCTTCCTTGACGTAGTTCAGGTTGAGGTCGTTCAGCAGGCTGGCGCCGAACTGGCCGCTCCAGGAGCCGACGTAGGAGTTGCTGGTGAGCCCCTCGACGCCGTTGTAGCTCGCGGTGCGGGTCTGCGCGTTGGAGGTGCCGTTGATCCC
>Ga0209682_10000510_pt1 | contig 13442 bp, 10 predicted proteins | sample DOMMetBare2Fresh_2_FD_187471 | JGI IMG/M metagenome (GOLD analysis project Ga0209682, IMG submission 187471) | Wetland sediment microbial communities from St. Louis River estuary, USA, under dissolved organic matter induced mercury methylation -... | ecosystem: Environmental > Aquatic >... | reverse complement strand
TGGGGGCCATGACGATGCATCACGAACCAGAGCGGCAGGTCGACCGGCTCTTGGTTCTCATCCTGCCACTGAATCGGAGTGCTCGGAAACTTCGCGCTCTCCGGGCCGTCGAGAGTGAAGGTGATCAGGCTGAGCTCATTCGGTGGGATCTACGTCTTCAATCAGGCCACGATCGACGCGGACACGGTCATCACGGCGGAGAGCTCCTCCGCAACGATCGACCTCGGCACCGCGCTCAACTTCAACGAGGACGGATCGTTCACCTCGGCCAGTAACTCCCAGCCGGGACCCTCCTGTAGCGCCCGTCCTTCCTCGGCCGGCTCGATCCTCTCGTAGACGTTGGCCCGGCGGCCGCTCCCGCGGTCCTGGAGCTGGAGGTGGCCCCGCTCGCGCGGGATTTCGGCGGGCTCCGGATCAGGACCCGGGGGCGAAAGAGCCGACCCACTCCCCCACCCGCTCCGCCGCCGCCTCGCCCTCGGCGATCGAATCCGGCAGCCCGTAGGCCCCCAGAGGCCCCCCCGCGACGTCGAGACCCGGATGCTCTCCGAGCCGCGCGCGCAGGCGCGCCACCAGCGCGGGGTGCCCGACCCTTCTCTGTGGCATGGCCGACGCCTGGCGCCAGACGCGGCTCCAGAGGGGGGGCTGGCGCAGGCCGAGAAGGGGGGCGAGGAGGCTCGCCGCGAGGTCGACCAGATCGGCGTCCGGCCGGCTGATGGCTTCCGGGTGCAGGGCTCCTCCGAGGAAGACGCGGACCACGAGCTGGTCCGCCGGTGCTCTTTCGGGGTGCTTGACGCTCACGAAGCTGGCCGCGACCACCGGTGAGCCGGCGGTGCGGGGGACGAAGAAGCCGTGGCACTGCGGGGGGCGCTCGACGGCCTGGCGGGGCCAGGCGAGGTGGACGGTCACGGCGGAGGCGTAGGCGATCTGGCCGAGCTCGGCGGCGAGCGGCGGGTCCAGATCGGCGAGAAGGGCTGACGCGGCGGGTGCCGGAAGGGCGATCAGGACCGCGTCGGCGGTGAGCGGCGATTCCTCCGGCATTCTAAAAAGGAAGCCCCGGCCTTCGCGGGCGAGCCCCTGCACCCTTTGGCCCAGCCGCAGTGTGCCCTCCGGCAGGCGGGCCACCAGGGCGGAGACGATCTGGCCGAGGCCGCCGTCGAGCGTGGCGACCGGCGGGGGGGCAGGGCGGCCGGGCTCGCCTCCCTGCGCGGCGTGCCGCGGAACGATGGCCGCTAGGCTCAGCTCCTCGGTATCCCCCATGAAGAGCCCCCCCATCACCGGCTCGTAGAACCGGCGGTAGAGCTCGTCGCCGAACCGCCGCCGCACATAGGAAGCGACACTCTCGTCGGCAGGCTCTTCCGATCCCATGGAGCGGTCCGCTCCGACCGCGAGCGCGAAGCCGGCCGGCAGGGGGAGGAGACGGCCGCCGTCGAGGACGTCGATCCGTCCCGCCGGCCGGAACACGAGACGCCCGCCCAGGCCCAGCCGCTCGCAGAGCGCGAGGCCGGCCGGCTTGTGCGTCACCAGCGTGTCCGGACCGCGTTCGAGCAGGGCGCCCTCGCAACGCTCCGTGGCGAGCCAGCCCCCGGGATGATCCGCGGCCTCCAGAACGATGACCTCGAGGGGCTGGCCGCGCTCGGCGGACAAACGGGTCAGGTGATGGGCGGCGGCGAGCCCGCCGATCCCGGCACCGACGATCACGACCCGCACCGGCATGGTCAGGCGACCGCGGGAAGCCAGGCCGAGCCCTGGGTGGCGATCTCCACCACCGCCTCGGCGAAACGGTCACCGGCATTGAGCGCCGGCACCACCTGGAGCGTCTCGCCACCGTTCTGGCGCCAGATCTCGACGCCGCGGATCGACAGCTCTTCGAGCGTCTCCAGGCAGTCGGTCACGAACGCGGGGATGATCACCGCCCGGCGCACACCCTTCCGGGCCTCGGCCGCGAGCACCTCGTCGGTCGCCGGGGAGAGCCACGGCGAACGCCCGAGGCGCGACTGGAAACAGACGGTCCGGCGCTCTTCCGGCACGCCGAGGCGATCCGCCAGCAGCCGGGCCGATGCATGGCACTGGGCGCGATAGCAATACCGGTTCGCCGGCCCGACCTCGGCGCAGCAATCCGGGCGGACGAGGCAGTGGCTGCCGGAGGGATCGCTCTTGCGGATCTGGCGCTCGGGCAGGCCGTGAAAGCTGAAGAAGACGCGCTCGGGCATCGGATCGAGAAACGGCCGCGCCACCTCGGCGCGCGCCGCGAGATAGGCGGGGTGGTCGTAGAACGGGGGGATCACCTGGAGGTACGGCGTGTTCCAGCGCTCACCCGCGAGCCGCTGGACCTGCTCGATCGAGGAGCCGGTGGCGGCGGAGCTGTACTGCGGGTAGAGCGAGAAGACGACGAGGCGGCTCACCCCGGCCGCCGCGAACCGGTCGAGGGCGTCCGCGATCGAGGGCCGGCCGTAGCGCATCGCCAGCTCCACCTGGACGCCGTCGCCGAGAAGCGCCTGGACCTTCCCGGCGAGCGCCCGGCCGTACACCAGGAGCGGCGAGCCCTCGGGGGTCCAGATCTTGCGGTACGCCTCGGCGGAGGCGCGGGGCCGGCGCGGCAGGATCACCAGTTCGAGGAGCAGGAAGCGCAGCGGGGCCGGCAGGTCGAGCACGCGCGGATCGGACAGGAACTCGCGCAGGTAGCGGCGCACCTCGCGCGGATGCGGGGCATCCGGCGTTCCGAGGTTGACGAGCAGCAGGCCGACGCGTTCCTTCATGGCAGAGCGCACCGGAGAGTACCACGGCCCACCACCGGCCGGCAGGACCCCCGTCCGCTATAATCGGCCACCGGCCATGGAACCGCTCTTCGACGAGACGGCCCGACCCGACCGGGTCGGCCCCTATCGGCTCGCCGAGCCGGTCGGGCGCGGTGGCATGGGGACGGTCTGGCGCGCGTGGGACGAACGGCTGGAGCGCCAGGTCGCCATCAAGCACATCCGCACCGATACCGGCCTCGCCGAGCTGCGGCAACGGTTGCGGCGTGAAGCCCGCACCGCGGCGCGCCTCAATCACCCGTCGATCGTCCACATCTATGACCTGGTCGAGAGCCCCGGCGGCGACTGGATCGTCATGGAGCTGGTCGAGGGCCAGACGCTCCGCCGGCTGATCCAGGAGAAGGGCCGCCTGGGCGTCGCGCAGACGGTCCGCCTCGCGCTCGACGTCGCCGAAGGGCTCGCCGAGGCGCACTCCCAGGGCGTTCTCCACCGCGACCTCAAGGCGTCCAACGTCATGGTGACGCCCGCCGGACGCGCCAAGATCCTCGACTTCGGGCTCGCCAAGCAGCTCCCGCGGGAGGAGGGCGGCGCGGACCAGGAGGCGTCGCTCTCGGTGCCCGGCATGGTGCTCGGAACCAGCTACGCCATGTCCCCCGAGCAGGTGCTCGGGCGCCCCCTCGACGCCCGCTCGGACCTCTTCGCGCTGGGCTCGCTGCTCTACGAGATGTTGGCCGGGGAGCCGCCGTTCCGGGCAGCGACCCCGACGGCGTCGCTGGCGGCGATCCTGAGCCTCCAGCCGCCGCCGCTCGCGGAGGCCGTCCCCGGGGTGCCGCGGGAGCTCTCCGATCTGGTCGTCCGGCTGCTGGAAAAGGAGTGCCGCCTTCGTCCCGGGAGCGCCCGGGAGGTCGCCGGCACGCTGGCCGGCCTCTCCGGCGCGCCCGCGGCGGAGACGGTGAAGGAGAGGCTGGAGGAGGACCCCCTGCCTTCGACGGTCGCCGAGCGGGTGCCGGCCCGGCCCTCCTCCTGGGCGAGCGCGACGCTGCGCAGCGGCTCGCCGGATGGCTGGCCCGGCGGGCGGCGGCGGACGATCGGCGAGCACCGCCTGCTGACCGTGGTCTGCTGCGCCCTGGTGCGGCACGACGCGGTGTCCGGAGCGGTGGATCTCCTGCCGGCGGAGGACCTGCCGGAGGCGATGGCGGCGCTCCGGGCCCGGGCCGGCGAGCTCTGCGAACGCTTCGCGGGACGGCCGGGCGCCCTGCTGGGGTCCCGCCTCTGGCTCTATTTCGGCTACCCGCAGGCCCGTGAGGATGACGCCCGGCGCGCCGTCCAGGCGGCCCGCGAGCTGATCGCCGCGAGCGGCGCGGGGCTCGCCCTGCGCATCGCCGTCCACACCGGGCACGCGGTGGTCTCCATCCGCCCGGGTGCGGAGGAAGCGCTGGAGCCCGGTCCGCTCCTCGACGTCACCGCCGCGCTCCAGGAGCTGGCGTCTCCCGGCGACGTCCTGGTCACCGCGGCGAGCCGGCCGCTCGTCGCCCGCGCCTTCGCCACCGAGGACCTCCCCGCCGTCCGGCTGCCGGGCGCGGCGGAACCGGTCGCCATCGCGCGGGTGCTCGGCGCGATCGATCCCCGGCAGGAGGGGGACGATCCGCTCACCCCCCTGGTCGGACGGGACGGCGATCTGGCGCTCCTGCTCGAACGCTACCGCTTGGCCCGCGCGGGCACCGGCCAGGCGGTGATGATCGGCGGCGAGCCCGGGATCGGCAAGTCGCGCCTGCTCAAGGACCTGCAGGAACGCCTCGCGGCCGAGGGGACCGCCTTCCGGACCGCCTACGGCTCGCTGGCCGCCCAGGGATCGCCCTTGGCGCCGTTCCTCGACCTGCTGGAGCGCACGATCTTCGACGCCGAAACCACTGATTCCGACAGCAGACTCGAACGGCTCGCGGGCTTCCTCGCCGCGCACGGCGCGGCCCCGGCGGAGAGCGTCCCCCTTCTCGCCCCCCTCCTCGGCCTCGCGTTCGAAAGCCGCTTCCCCGCCCGCGGCGGGCATCCCCAGTTCGAGCGCAAGCGGCTGTTCGAAGCCCTGGTGGCGCTGTTCGCCGAGATGGCGGAGCGCGGCCCGCTGGCGCTGGTGGTCGAGGACCTGCACTGGGCCGATCCGTCGACGCTGGAGCTGCTCGGTCTCCTCCTCGACGAGATCGCCGCCTCGCCGCTCCTCCTCGTGGCGACCTTCCGTCCCGAGTTCCAGGCGCCCTGGGGGCACCGCGCCGACGTCACCCAGCTCAACCTGAGCCGGTTGACCGAGACGCAGGCCACGGCCCTGATCGAGGGGCTGATCGATCGTCTGACCGCGGAGACGCCTCTGCCGGACGGGGTCCGGCAGCAGATCCTGGCGCGCACGGACGGGGTCCCCCTGTTCATTGAGGAGCTGACCAAGGCCCTGCTGGAGACCGGCCGCCCCGGCGCGCCGGCGGAGATCCCGGCGACGCTCGGCGGCTCGTTGACCGCCCGGCTCGACCGTCCCGGCCCGGCCAAGGAGGTGGCGCAGATCGCCTCCGTCCTCGGCCGCACCTTCTCCCTCGACCTCCTCACCACCATCGCCCCGCTCGGCGCGGCGGCGCTCCAGGAGGGACTGGAGGAGCTGATCCGCGCCGAGCTGATCCACCGCCGGGGCACGGGACCGAAAGCCCGCTACTCGTTCAAGCACGCGCTGATCCAGGACGCCGCCTACGCCTCCCTCCTGAGCCGCGACCGCCAGGAGCTGCACCTCAAAATCGCGCAGGCCCTCGAAGCGGGGCCGGCCGAGGCGGGCCTCCTCGCCCACCACTGGGGCAAGGCGGTGAGCCCGCGGAGTCCGGAGCCCGCCCTGGTGCGCCGCGCCGTGCCGCGCCTCCTCGCGGCCGGCGAGCATACGCTCCGCCTCGGCGCCTATCAGGAAGCCCGCGCCCACCTCGAAGCCGCTCTCGCCCTGGTCCGCACGCTCCCCGAGGAGATCGAGCGCGACGAGCAGGAGCTTCCCCTGCTCGTCCTCCTCTGCCGCACGCTCCAGGCCAGCCTCGGCTACACCGCGCCCGAGGTCGAGCGGGTCTACGCCCGGGCGCGCGAGCTGCGCCCGCGGCTCGGCGACCGCCGCGAGATCTCGCAGATCCTCTACATGCTCTGGGTGTCGCGGCTGTTCGAAGGAGAGCACGGCCAGGCGCTGGAGCTGGCCCGGGAGTGGCTCGCGGGGGCCGAGCAGTCGGGCCGCGGCTATCTCGCGGCACACGGCGCGATGAGCCATTCGCTCTACTTCCTCGGCCGGCTGACCGAGTGCCTGCAGCATGCGGAGACCGTGCTCGCGGTTCCGCCGGCCGAGCCGGACGACACCTTGATGGACTACGGCCTGCCGCCGCGGGTGGGAGCGGCCTATTACGCGGCGTGGGCGCTCGTCCATCTGGGGCTGGACCGCGAGGCGCTCGCCCGCCACGAGCTGGCGGTCGAGCTGGCCGAGCAGAATGCCGATCCGTTCGGGATGGCCATGGCGCTGGGGGCCTCGCTGACCTTTCACATCCGGCGGCACGACCTGCCCGCGGTCCTCGCGACTGCCGCGCGCATGAAGAGCCAGGCGGTCGAGCTGGGCATTCCGGGCGAGGAGTCGCTGGCCGACCGCGCCCGGAGCTGGGCGCTCGCCGAATCCGGAGACCCGGCGGCCCTCCACGATTTCCTCGCCAAGAGCACCAGCCGCCGGCAGCGCGTCAACGGCAAGCTGGAGCGCGGCTGGGCCTGTCACCAGATCGGAGCCCTGTTCCTCCGCCTCGGCCGTCTGGACGAAGCCGGCGCCGTGATCGAAAAAGGACTCGCCGTCGCCCGCCAGGGCGAATTCCTGATCGAGGCTCACCTCGGCTGCCTCAAAGGGGAGCTGCACCTCGCCCTGGCCCAGCACTCGCAGGGCACGGCCCTCCTCCGCGAAGCCTTCGACCTCGCCTGCCGGGGCCTGCAACCCCCGGTCGCCCAACGGGCCGCCCGCCTCCTCGCCCCCCACGTGACCCCCGCCGAAGCCGCCGCGCTCGACGAGCGCCTGGAGGCGCTGCAAGCCGAAGTCGAGGAAAGGGTGCAGGCGGTCTTCACCGCGACCGGAAGCACCCGCCCGTGAGCCAGGCCCGCGATCTGTCGGATCCGACCGATCGGTCCAATCCGTCCGCTCTCTCTCTTCCGACACACTCCGACGTCGCCCGACATTCCGCCGACAGCCACCGACACAGCTCCGCCGAAGGGCGGCCGGGGGGAACGGGCCTGGACCACTTCTTGCTCCAAGCTAGCTGCCACAGGAGGCCGAACATGAAACCAGGGAAACGGGTGGGTCTGATCGTGCTGTGCGCAAGCTGTCTGACGTTGGTGGTGGCTCTGGCGACGGGATGCCGCAGCGGGGGGACCGGGCCGGTCATCCAGCCCGGGACGCCGGTACCGTACGCTCCAGCCCATACGGTGAATCTCGATCAAGGCTGGAGCGAAGAGCAGCAGCAGTTGTTCTGGTTCACCTCGCAGGGCTCGCGGGTCGTTCCCTACGACTGGTTCCTCGTGCTCGAACAGGCGACGAGCACCGACCTCCTCCGGTCGGACGCGAACCTGGACCGGCTCCGTTTCCTGGTGGAAAAGCCGGGCCCGGCCAATCCCGACGGGCTGCCGGTCGGCTTCGCCAAGGACACGGACACGGCGACGGGAAAGACCTGGATGGGCTTCACCTGCGCCGCCTGCCACACGAACCAGATCGATACCCCGGCGGCGAGCCTGCGCATCGACGGCGCTCCCACCCTGGCCGATACGTTCAGCTTCTTCGATGCCGTGGCGGACGCCCTCCATGCCACCGGGGAGGACGACGCGAAATTCGATCGTTTCGCCCACAAGGTCCTCGGAACCGGCTACACCCCGGCCGGCGCGAGCAGCTTGCGCCAGGAGCTTCGGGCCATCGCCAAGGTCCGCCAGGGCCGGCAGAAGGCGGACGCGCCGCCGTATCCGTACGGCCATGGCCGCCTCGACGCCTTCGGCGGCATCTTCAACCAGGTGCTGGGAGCCGACCTCGAGCTCCCGGCCAACAACCAGCCGGCCAACGCTCCCGTCTCCTATCCCTTCCTCTGGGACACCTCGCAGTCCGACCGCGTGCAATGGAACGGCATCGCCCCCAATTTCGGACCCGGCGCCCTGGCCCGCAACGTGGGCGAGATCCTCGGCGTCTTCGGCGTGGTCGAGATCGTGCCCCTGCGCAGTGACCGCGAGGCGCTCCGCGGGTACAAGTCGTCCGCGAAGATCGAAGATCTGGGCAAGCTCGAGGCGACGCTCAATGATCTGACCTCGCCGCTCTGGCCGGCAGAGTACCTGCCGCCTCTCGATGCCGCCAAGGTGAGCCGCGGCCAGACGATCTATCTGCAGCAGTGCGCCGGCTGCCACGCCGTCATCGACCGGACCGATCCCAAGCGCCGGATCAGCGCCGTCATGACGCCGATCAAATCCCTGGGGACCGATCCCACGATGGCCACCAATGCCTTCCTCCGCGCCGGCCGGACCGGCCGCCTGCAAGGCGCCAAGGTCTTCCTGCTGGCCGGCGCGCCGTTCGGCACCGAGGCGACCGGCGGCCAGATCCTCGACAATGTGGTGCTGGGGACCATCGTCGGGCAGAAAGGCGCGGCGGCGGAGGCCGTCATTGACGAATTCGTCAAGGTGAAGGAGGCCCCGACGATCGATCCCCTCTCCTACAAGGCGCGTCCCCTCGACGGCATCTGGGCCACCGCCCCGTACCTCCACAACGGCTCCGTCCCGAACCTCTGGGAGCTGATGAAGCCCTCGGCGCAGCGGGTGCAGCAGTTCCGCGTCGGCAGCCGGACCTTCGACCCCGTCAACGTCGGCTTCGACACCACCACCGGCGCCTCGCTCCTCGACACGCGCCTCCCCGGCAACTCCAATGCCGGCCACGAGGGTCCCGGCTTCGGCACCGGCCTGAGCGACGACGACAAGTGGGCGGTGATCGAGTACATGAAGAGTCTGTGAGGTGGCAGAGCGGCTGGGGGGCGAAGTCAGGGGAACGCCCCCCCGCGTGCATCTCCCGGCGAGTCGCGCTAGACTTCCTCGCCGGAGCCCAGCCATCCATGAGTGATTTATCCAACAGCAGCAGCCCGCAGACGGTGTCTCTCGATGCCCCGGGCGCCTCCGCGCGGATCGCCGACTTCAAGGAGATGACCAAGCCGGGCATCACCTTGATGGTGGTGCTCACGGCCGGTCTCGGCTTCCTGCTCGCCGGGGGTGAGACCTTCTCGTTCACCTTGCTGGTCTACACCCTGCTCGGCACCGGCCTGGTCTCCGGCGGCGCCTCGGTGCTCAATCACGTGCTCGAGCGGGAGACGGACGCCTTGATGCAGCGGACGGCCAACCGGCCGCTCCCCACCGGCCGCATCGATCCGGACGTGGCGCTGCTGTTCGGCGTGGCCGTCGCGGTCGCCGGCTTGCTGGTCCTCTATTTCGCGGTCAATCCGCTGACCGCCCTCCTGGGGGTCGCGGCGTTGGCCGGCTACGTGTTCGTCTATACGCCGCTCAAGCGGGTCAGCTCGCTCGCCACGATCATCGGCGCCGTGCCCGGTGCGATTCCGCCGATGATGGGGTGGAGCGCGGTGCGCAACGAGGTCGGCCTTGCGGCGTGGGTCCTGTTCGGCCTGCTGTTCTTCTGGCAGATGCCCCATTTCCTGGCCATCGCCTGGCTCTGCCGCGAGGATTACGCCAAAGGCGGCTTCCCGCTGTTGACGGTGAACGATCCGGATGGTACCCGCACGGGGCGCCAGGCGGTCCTGTGGGGTGCGGCGCTGGTGCCGGTGAGCCTCATGCCGTCGGCGCTCGGCCTGATGGGTACCTTCTACTTCCTCGGCGCTCTCGTCCTCGGGCTCGTCTACCTGGCCTTCGGCCTCTCGTTCGCCCGCTCCCGCACGACGCCGGCCGCGCGCCGGCTGATGTTCGCGTCCATTCTCTATTTCCCGGCGGTGCTCCTGGTGATGCTGCTCGACCGGGTGGTCTCGCGGGTGTGACCTCCCGGCCTGCGGACGACGGTCTCCCGGCGGTCGCGGCGAAAGGGGTCGAGTACTCCTATCCCAAGGCGGCGGGCAAGGCCCTCGCCGGCATCGACTTCCGGGTGGCGCGCGGCGAGGTCTACGGCTTTCTCGGGCCGAACGGCGGCGGCAAGACGACGCTCTTCCGCATCCTGGCCACCCTGGCGGCGCCCGAACGCGGCACGATCGAGGTGTTCGGCGCCGATCTCGTGCGGCAGCCGCGGGAGGTGCGCCGCCACTTCGGCGTGGTCTTCCAGAATCCGAGCCTCGACCTGCAGCTCACGGTGGCGGAGAACCTCATCCACCACGGCCAGCTCTATGGCCTCCACGGACGCGATCTCGCCGCGCGGAGCGAGCGCCAGATGGAGCGGTTCGGCCTCGCCGGCCGGCGCGATCAGCGGGCGAAGGAGCTGTCGGGCGGCTTGCGCCGGCGCACGGAGATCGCCAAGGCGCTCCTCCACGAGCCCCGCCTGCTGCTGCTCGACGAGCCGAGCACCGGGCTCGATCCGGCGGCGCGCCGCGATCTCTGGGACGTGCTCGACGAGCTCCGCCGCGACGGCGTGACCGTCCTCCTCACCACCCACTACATGGAAGAGGGAGACCGCTGCGACCGGCTGGCGCTGCTCGACCGCGGCCGCCTGGTGGCCGAGGGGGCACCGGCCGCGCTCAAGGAGGAGATCGGCGGCGACGTGGTCACCTTGACCGGACCGGACCCGGCGGCTCTGGCGCACGATCTCGCCGCGCGGTTTCCCGAGCTGGCGCCGGAGGTGCGCGACGGAGCCGTGCGGCTCGAACGGGAACGGGCGCACGAATGGGTGGCCCGCCTGGTCGAAGCCCTCCCCGGCCGGATCGACTCCGTGACCGTGGCCCGGCCGACGCTGGAAGACGTCTTCCTGCACCGCACCGGCCATCGCCTCTATGGCGGCGATGGCGGCGAGGCCGCGGCATGATCGCGATCTGGAGCCTCTGGCGGCGCGAGCTGGTGCGGTTCTTTCGCCAGCCGAGCCGGGTGGCGGGCGCGGCGGGCTCGCCCCTCCTCTTCTGGCTGCTCCTCGGCAGCGGCCTCTCCAGCTCGTTCCGCCTCCCCGGCGCCGAGAGCGTCGACTACCTGGAGTACTTCTATCCGGGGACGCTCGCCCTGGTCGTGCTCTTCGCGGCCATCTTCTCGACGATCTCGATCATCGAGGACCGCCGGGAGGGATTCCTTCAGGGAGTCCTGGCGGCGCCGATTCCGCGCGCGTCCATCGTGGCCGGCAAGGTGCTGGGCGGGGCGACGCTCGCCTGGTTGCAGGGGGCGGCGTTCCTGCTGCTGGCACCGCTGGCGGGACTGCACGTTTCCGTGGTCTCCTTGCTCCAGGCGGCGGGGGTGCTCGCCCTCCTCGCCGTGGCGCTCACCGCGATCGGCTTTGCCTGCGCCTGGTCGGTCGATTCGGTGCAAGGATTCCACGCCGTCATGAACCTCCTCCTCGTTCCGCTCTGGCTCCTCTCGGGGGCGGTCTTTCCGCTGACCGGAGCGCCGGCCTGGCTCGCGGTCCTGATGCGCGCCGATCCCCTCACCTATGGAGTCTCGGCGCTGCGCCAGGCGTTCTACGGCCCGGCGCCCTCGGCGGTCTCCCTGGTGATCCTCGCCGGCATGGCCGGCCTCGCCTTCGCCGCGGACCTCTGGGTCATGCGCCGCGGGAGGCCGGAATGAGCCTCCGCCGCGGCCTCCTCTGGGGCGTCCTGGTCGCCGCCCTGCTCGGCGTGGCCGGCGCCGCGGCCTGGCAGATCCTGCACGGGCCGGAGCCGCCGCCGGTCCTCGGCACGGTCCCCGACTTCACCCTGACCAACCGGGACGGCCGGCCGGTCCGCAAGGCGGATCTCGCCGGAGCGCCCTGGATCGCCGACTTCATCTTCACCCGCTGCGGCGCCTCCTGCCCGATGATGTCGCTCCGCATGGCGAAGCTGGAGCGCGAGCTGCCGCGGGACCTCGGGGTCCGCTTCGTCTCCTTCTCCGTCGATCCGGACTACGACACGCCCGCCGTCCTCCAGGAGTACGCCGAGTCCTTCGGCGCTCCCGGCCGCTGGCTCTTCCTGACCGGCGAGAAGCAGGCGCTCTTCCGCCTCTGCCAGGAGGGCTTCAAGCTGGCGGTGGGCGACCAGGCGGCGGTCAACCCGGACGAGCCGGTCTTCCACAGCACCCGCTTCGTCCTGGTCGACGGCGAAGGGCGCATCCGCGGGTATTACGAAGCCTTCGACGAAGAGGCGGTCAAGAAGCTGACGCAGGACCTGGGGGCGCTGGCGCGGTAGCTACCCCGCCACCCGCCGCACCGCCTCGGCAATCACCCCCGGCTCGACCTCTTCCAGCTCGTACCGCACGTTGGCGATCGGCTTGCTGACGCGGAGAATGCGCTTCAGATCGATCGGCGTCCCTTCGACCACTACGTCGGCGGGGACCGCTTCGATGGTCGCTTCGAGCTCGCGGATCTGCTTCTCACCGTAGCCCATGGCCGGCAGGATCTGCCGCGCGTTGGGATACTTCGCGTAAGTGTCGCGGATCGAGCCGACGGCATACGGCGTCGGGTCCACGATCTCTGCGGCCCCGGCATCCTTGGCGGCGAACCAGCCGGCGCCGTAGGTCATGCCGCCGTGGGTCAGCGTAGGGCCGTCCTCGATGACCAGGGCGCGCTTGCCGCGGATCAGCTCCGGGTGGTCGACCGTGACCACCGACCGGCACTGGATCACCCGCGCCCGCGGATTGGCGCGGCGGCAGTTGTCGAGCACCGTCGCGACGTTGGCCGGGTCGGCCGTGTTCACCTTGTTGACGATCAGCAGGTCCGACATGCGGAGGTTCGTCTCGCCGGGATAGTAGGAGAGCTCGTGCCCCGGGCGGTGCGGATCGACCAGGGTGATGTGGAGGTCCGGCGTGTAGAACGGCGTGTCGTTGTTACCGCCGTCCCAGAGGATGATCTCGGCCTCCTGCTCGGCCTGGCGCAGGATCTTCTCGTAATCGACGCCGGCGTAGACCACGAAGCCGTTGTCGATGTGCGGCTCGTACTCCTCCCGCTCTTCGATCGTGCACTCCTGCGTGTCCAGGTCCTCGTAGGAGGCGAAGCGCTGGACCGCCTGTTTGGCGAGGTCGCCATACGGCATCGGGTGGCGCACGGCGACCACCTTCTTGCCGAGCTCGCGCAGGATGGCGGAGATGTAGCGCGTGGTCTGCGATTTGCCCACGCCGGTGCGGACGGCGGTGATGGCGATGACCGGGCGGCTGGAGCGGACCATCGTCCGGGTGGCCGAGCAGATGCCGAAATGGGCGCCCCAGGCGACGACCTGACTTCCCTTGTGCATGAGGTCGAGGTGCGCGACGTCGGAGTAGGAGAACCAGACCTCGTCCACGGCATGCTCCCGGATGAGGCCTTCGAGCTCCTCCTCCGCCCGGATGGGGATCCCTTGCGGATAGAGCCCTCCGGCCAGGACCGGCGGATAGGTGCGCCCTTCGATGTCGGGGATCTGGGCGGCGGTGAAGGCCACCACGTCGTACTCGGGATTGTCGCGGAACAGCGTGTTGAAGTTGTGAAAGTCGCGCCCCGCCGCCCCCATGATGACCACTTTCCTCCGGCCCATATGGATCTCCTCTCGGTAG
>Ga0209682_10000509_pt1 | contig 13443 bp, 10 predicted proteins | sample DOMMetBare2Fresh_2_FD_187471 | JGI IMG/M metagenome (GOLD analysis project Ga0209682, IMG submission 187471) | Wetland sediment microbial communities from St. Louis River estuary, USA, under dissolved organic matter induced mercury methylation -... | ecosystem: Environmental > Aquatic >... | reverse complement strand
ACCCGGGCCAGCTCTCGCGTGGAGGCCACGTTGAAGGCGTGGCCGGCGGCCGCCTCGATGCGCTGCAGGAGCGCGTCCATGGCGGCGCCGAACTCGGCGCTCATCCCGGCCATGGCCTCCGAGTCCACCGCGATGCCGTCCCGCTCCATGGCCCAGAGGATGGGCACCAGCGGCCGCTCGATCTCGTCGAGCAGCTGGCCGAGCCCCAGGCGCCGCGCCTCGGCGAGGAGCGCCGCCGCGAGGTCGGGCAGCGCCGCCGCGGCCGGCGCGGCCCAGGCGGCCAGCCGCTCCACCTCCGTCCCCTCGTGGCCCGGCCCGCCCTTGCGCTGGCCGGCCACCGGATCCGGCGGCAGCTCGACCCGGAGCCGCTCGCGGGCCACGTCCGTGAGGGCGTGCTCGCGCCGCGTCGGCAGGAGGAGGCGGGAGAGGAGGTCGGTGTCCTCGCCCGGCGCGGTCAGCCGGAGCTCGAGGCGCGCCAGGGCGTGCATGGTCCCCTTCCGCTCGTGGGCGTGGACCGGCGCGGGCCCGCCGAGGAGCGGCGCGAGCGCCCGCCTCACCGCCGCGGCCGGCAGCGCCGCCGGCGCCCCCAGGTAGCGGTGGCCGAGCGGCAGGTAGAAGGCCCGACCGCCCCCGCCCAGCGCCAGCCCGACCACCGGGTCGGTGCGCGGCGCCTCCCCGGCCCCCACCGCGAGGAGGCCGATCGCCTCGCACCCGGCCAGGTGGAGCGCCGCCGCCTCGAGGGCGGCCTCGTCGAGGAGGAGCTCCGCCCGCTCCGGCCGCGGCCCGGCGGCCGCCAGGACCGGCGCCTCCTCCCCCGACCTGACCCCGGAGCTCGACCCCGGGCCTGGCCCTGGCCCCGCCGCCGCCCCCTCGCCCGCCCCGGCCCCGGGCACCGCCGCCAGCCCCTCCACCTCCCGCAGGAGCCGGGTGAACTCGAGCTCGGTGAAGAGCGCCCTGGCCTTCGCCGCGTCGGCGGGCCGGCGTGCCAGCCCCTCCGGATCCCAGGGGAGCGCCATGTCGGTCCTGAGGGTGACCAGCTTCCGGTTGAGCCGGAGCCGGTCGGCGTGGGCCAGGATCTTCTCCTTCAGCTTCTCGCCGCCCCGCGCCACCGCACCCGGGATCTCGCCGGGGCGCGCCAGCATCGCCTCCACCGAGCCGAAGTGGCGGATGAGCGCGCCGGCGGTCACCTCGCCGACCCCCGGGACGCCCGGCACGTTGTCCACCTTGTCGCCGAGGAGCGCCTGGTACTCGATGACCTGGTCGGGGCGCACGCCCATCTTCTTCTCGACCTCGGCCGGGCCGGTCCAGCCCCCCTGGCCGCGCGCCTCGGACATCGGATCGAAGAGCTTCACCCGGTCGTCCACCAGCTGGGCGAAGTCCTTGTCGCCGGTCACCACCACCACCTCCCAGCCGTGGCCGCGGGCGTGGGCCGCCAGGGTGGCGATGATGTCGTCGGCCTCGAACCCCTCCTGCTCCAGCACGGCCACGTTGAGGGCCCGCGCCACCTCCCGCACCAGCGGGAGCTGCGGCACCAGGTCCGGCGGGGCCGGCGGCCGGTGGGCCTTGTAGGTGGCGTCGAGCTCGGTGCGGAAGCTCTTGCGGGAGACGTCGAGCACCAGCGCCACGTGGGTCGGGGCGTGCACCTTCAGGGCCCGCAGCAGCATGTTGGTGAAGCCGAGCACCGCGTTGGTGGGCACCCCCTTGCTGGTCGTGAGGGGCGGCAGCGCGTGGTAGGCCCGGAAGACGAAGCCGGAGCCGTCGATGAGGGTCAGGGTCGGCACGGAGGGGACCATACCCCCGGCCTCCCACGGCGGCGCGGCGTTTGAGGGGGGCCGCCGGCACGGACCGCGCGCGGTCCAAGCAGCACGGTCCGGGCGGCTCAGCCGAGCCGGCAGCGGATTCGATCGCTGCAGACCAGGAACTCGTCGCCGTCGCGGATGCGGCGCCGGTCGATGCGGGCCCGGTCGAGCCAGGTCCCGTTGGAGGAGCCCAGGTCCTCGATCCACCAGGCGTCGCCCTCGCGCCGGATGACGGCGTGCTCCCGGGAGACCTTGGCGCTCTCGACGACCAGGTCGCAGTGGCGCCCCCGCCCGATGAGGAAGCGGTCCCGCTCCACCGGGTAGGGACCGCCCTGGTCGGTCAGCAGGGTGAGCCCCGGCGCGCGACGCGCCCGTTCGCTCGGCCCCATGGCCCGCTCGAGCTCGCGGGCGGTGTCGAGCACCCGGCGGGCCGCCGCCGAGCGGGTCGGGGTCGGGGTGGCGTGGGGCTGGAGCGCGCCGGTGGCCGGCGCGTAGGCCGGGGCGGCAGTTGCCGCCGGGACGGCCAGGGACGGGGCGCCGTTGAGCGGCGCCGCGCTGCCCCCGGCGGTGGGCCCGGCGCCCGGCAGGGCCGGACCGGCCACCGCGGTCGCCTCGCCGGCCGGCTCGCCCGGCAGGGCCCCGTGGAAGCGCAGGAAGGCGTGGAGCGCCTGCTGGACGAGCGCCTCGCGGTCGGTCCCGAGGGACTCCGCGAGCGCACCCAGCGACGCCCAGAGCCGGTCGGCGACCGGCACCTGCCTGACGGTCTTCACCCCTCCAGGCTACCACGCCCGGTCGGTGCCCGCGAAGCGCCTCCTGCCCTACCGGAACAGCCCGACCTCGCTGGCGGCCGAGGTGGTCTGGAAGGTGATGACCTGGTTGGCCGGGTAGCTGGCGAAGACCTGCCCGTGGTCGGTGGTGGCGCGGGTGAAGTCCGGCCTCGACCAGGTGGCCACCCCGTTCGGCAGGAGGGTGCCGGTGGGGGTCCCGCTCGTGATGGGCTGCATCGCCTGCACCACGAGGCCGCTGGTGGTCAGCACGGTGAGCAGGGTGCCGCGCACCGGCCAGTTGGCCTGCGCCGTGAGGTCCGGCGCGACCGGCGTGATCCCGTCGGTGGTCCAGGCCAGCTCGAGCCCGAGCACCGGTCCGCCGGGGTTGGGGAAGGTGAGGCCGTTGACGGTGGTCGGCCCCGACCAGCGGGCCTTGCACTCGGTGTCGGCCGCGGCGCACTGGGAGTAGACGTAGGCGAAGCGGCGCGACTTGCGGGAGAGGAGCAGCGCCTCGCAGGCCGCCTGGCAGGCCTGGTCGCAGGCGGTCGCCGGCAGGGGGTCCGCCTCCAGGCGGGGGCAGCTCCCCTCGTCGAGCGCAACGTCGTGCTGCAGCAGGTACGGCGTTCCGGCGACGGCCCTCGGCACGGGGCGGCCGGCGTAGCCGAAGTCGAGGCCGCTCAGCAGGAGCTCGCCCGCCAGCACCGTCACGGACACCGGCTTCAACGCGAAGGCGGGCCTGGGGACCTTCTGGAAGGCCCCGGCCTTGCTCATGCAAGTCGCCTTGGGCGTCGCGGGGCGGGCCACGCCCGCGGCGTCGGTCCCGAAGGTGGTCGCGGCCTGGGCCCAGCGCTCCCTCACCTTCAGGGCGCCGCCCGGGTAGTCGCTGGTCGGCGGCAGGAGCTCGGTCACCTCGAGCTCGAAGGTCCCGATGGGGCAGTACTGCGTCTCCTCCGCGATCGCCACGGTCTGGGCGGTGACGTCGGGGGGCAGGGCGTCGCCCGGCTCGCGGACCGGGGTGACCCGTACGATGTCGCCGAGCCGGACCCCCTCCACCGCCGGCTGGATGGCGAAGCGGGCGTCGTACAGGCGGCCGATCCCGGTGAAGGGCTGGTCGGTCCGCCCCGTCGGGCGCTGGATGGCGATCCACTCGACGGCGCCGGTGGCGTCCACCTTGGCCTGCCCGTCGAGCCCGGACAGGCCCGGGAGGCCGCCCTGCCAGGAGACCGTCCAGGTGTCGGTGTGGGTGAAGCCCGGGGTGGCCCGGACCAGCGGCTTCGCGACCGTCTTGTCCCTGGTGAGGGCCGGCGCTCCGCCGCCGATGGTGTTCCAGGCGGCCAGGCCGGGCGTGGTCCCGGGGAGATCGACGAAGGTCACCGTGGTGACCTGGGTCGCGCTGGTGGTGAGCGTGGTGGAGAGCCAGTCCCGGGTGTTGGCCAGCCCGTCGTGCCCGAGGTCGAGCAGGAAGACCGAGCCGGTGGTCGAGACGGCCGCCGCCAGCGTGGAGGCCCAGCGGGCGCCGCTGGCCAGGTAGAGCGACTGGTAGGGCATGCTGCTGCCCGCGTTGGCCGAGGCCTGGCACGGGGCCTGGCTCCCGTCGTCGCACAGGCCACCGACCGTGGGCGGCGTCACCGCCGCCAGCGCCACCACCCGGCCGGGGATCGGGATCTCGGCCTGGTAGCGCCCAGCGGTGGAGTGGGGCGGGGCCGGATCGAGCGCGCGCCCGCCGGTCCCGTCGGCGCCGCCGGCCACCGGGTCGAGCACCACCAGGCCGCAGCCCACCGGCTTGCTCCGGCCGCAGCTGCCCTCCTCGCGGGCCGCGTAGACCCGCAGCGCCTCGGCGCCGTAGGCGTCCCGGTTCGGGTCCCAGGTGGAGGTGCCGGTCGCGTCGCGGAAGGCCGAGAAGCGGCGCACCTGCGCGGCCAGCACCACCGTGGTGGGCCCCCCGGCGTCGAGGGCGCGCCAGCGCAGCGCCGCCGAGAGCGGGCCGCGCAGGTCCACCTCCGCCACGCCGAAGACCGGGGCCGCCGCCGGCAGGAGGTCGGTGGTGGCCACGTAGAGCCGGGCGCCGCCCGGGGCGGCCGAGATGGAGAGCGGCTCGAAGCCGAGGTCGAGCACCACCGGCGCGCCGTCGATCACGATGGCGTCGCCGGCGCCGGTCGCGGTGGTGCGGGCGTAGTCGGCCAGGAGGAGCCGGCCGCCGTCGAGGCCGGCCGCCACGCGGGCCTTGCCGGGCACCACGGCCCCGGCGGCGTCGGTGACGGCCAGCACGGTCAGGGAGCGGACGATCGCGTCTTCGGCCCCGGGCACCTCGGCCAGGGCGATGGCCAGGTCGTTCACCACCGCGGTCTGCAGCGTCCCGTCCGCCTCGGCCCAGGTCTGGACCACCTGGATGCAGCCGGAGAGGCGCGGCACCCCGTCCAGGTTGGTGGCGGCCTGGCAGAGCGAGGTCCCGGTGCCGGCGGCCACCAGGAGGTCGGGCTTCGCCACGGCCTTGCCCTGGCCGTCCAGGTCGCCGAGCGGCCCGGCGGCGATGAGGGCCGGGCGCGCCTCGGTGGGGACCGACAGCGCCAGCACCTTGCCGGGCGCCAGCACCGCCTCGCCGTCCACCGGGTCGATGAGCCTGAGCTCGTCGCCGCGCAGGTCGGCCACCGCCAGGTAGGGGTGGACCAGGGCCGGGCTCCTGACGGTGACCCCCTGGAACATCGCCAGCCCCGCCGGCCCGAGGAAGCGCGGGCCCGGCTTGGAGGAGGTGTTCTTGCAGGCGGCCAGCAGCGCCGCCGCGACCGCCAGGGAGAGGATGCGGCGGCCGATCACTGGATGCCTCCGATGCGAAGGAACGGGCCGCCCAGGCCGCCGGCGTCGCGGCGCACGAAGTGGGCCTGGCTCGGCGCGAGGAGCGGCACGTCCAGCGGGGTCACCACCGACTGGAGGTAGGAGGCGACGTAGACGCGGGCCACCGGCCCCAGGGCCGAGGTGAGCAGGGCCGGATCGACCGCCAGGCCGTAGGGCTCGCGGCCGGGCTGCGGCGCGCCGGTGGCGGCGTCGCGGTGGATGGCCCGGGCCACCAGCCCCTCCTCGTCGTCGTAGACGGTGACGAGGCCGTCGGTGCTGCTGGAGACCACCACCAGGTCGCGGCGCGGGCCGCCCCCGGGCAGCGCCGGGCGGATCGGCAGCACCCGCACCTGGGCCGACCCGACGGCCAGCGGGACCACCCGCAGGATGGTCAGGGCCGGGCGGCCGTCCACGCCGTCCTCCAGGTCCATGACCAGGAGCGCCCCCGACACGTCGGTGCCGGGCCGGTAGCCGAGCAGGGCCGCGGCCGCCGGATCGTAGAGGCGGGCCGCCACGTAGGCGCGCCGCCCCAGGCCGGCCTGGTGGTTGGAGAGGGCCACCGCCTGGACGTCGGCCCCGGGGAGCTGGGACGCCACGTCCCGGTAGGTGACCCGCGGCTGGGCGCAGGCCCCGTCGACCGAGGCGCCCGACCGCGGCGACGGGTCGAGGCGGTCGCTGCAGGGGGGGAAGTCGACCAGGAACAGGGGGGCGGTCACGCCGTAGGAGCGGCTCACCACCACCAGCCGGTCGCGGACCTCGTCATAGGCCGTGTCGAGCACCGTGGAGTAGCCGACCTGGATGGCGCGGCCGGTGGCGGTGGCCGGGCCGGCCGCCAGCTCGTCCACCAGGAACTCCTCCAGCCAGGCGGTGCCGGCGGCGTAGCCGAGCTTCTCGGCGGTGGCCTGGTAGCCGACGAAGACCGATCGGCGTTTCCCGTCGGCGCGGCAGGCCAGGGTGGCGCTCCACGGGTCGTGGAGCAGCGGGTCGGGGACCGCCTGGCAGCCGCCCGCCGGGCAGGGCTGCAGGGAGCCGTCGGCCGCCACCGGGATGGCGTTGATCCGCCCGTCGTAGCGGGTCGGCACGATGGCCAGGAAGGGCTGCGCGGCGGGGGCGAAGCCGGGGCAGCTGGCCGCCGAGGCCACCACCACCTGGCCGGCGAAGGAGCCGATGCGGGCGCCGGCGCCGGCGTCGGGCACCTTCACCAGGGCCCAGCCGTCCTTGCCGGCCGAGCCGCCCTCGGTGGCCGGGCGCGGGTCGACCGGGAGCAGCGTGCCGCCGGTCCTCCCGTCGTAGTGGAGGTCGAAGTTGCTCGAGGCGACCAGGAGCGAGCTGCGGCCGGTGGCCGGCAGCGCCGCCATGGTGACCGGGAAGAGGAACCGGTCCATGGGCGGCGCCTGCTCCACCGAGGGCTCGGAGCAGGCCGCCAGGGCCAGCAGCAGGACGGCGACGCGACGCATCCCCTACCCTCTCTTCCCGCTGGTGCCCGCCGGGAGCTCGGCCTGGATCTTCCTGAAGTCGGCCAGGTCGGTGAAGAGCGACGCCACCCGGCGCATCAGCGCCAGGCGGTTGGCGCGCACCGCCGGGTCCTCGGCCATGACCATGACGCCCTCGAAGAAGGCGTCCACCGCCGGCTTGAGCGTGGCCACCGCCCGCAGGATGGCCGGGTAGTCGCGCCGCGCCCTGGCCTCGGCCGCCTCGCCCTCCACCCGCTCCAACTCGGCGAGCAGCGCCCGCTCGGCCGGCTCGGTGAGCCGGGCCGGATCGACCAGCGCGCCCGCGGCGGCCGGGGCCTTCTCCTGGATGTTGGCGACCCGCTTGAAGGCCACCGCCAGCGGCAGGAAGTCGTCCCGCTTCTTGATGACCGCCAGCGCCTGCAGCCGGTGGCGGGCGTCCACCACGTCGTCGAAGCCGGCCGCCAGCACCGCCTCGACGAGGTCCACGTCCACCTCGTCGCCCCAGAGCGCCCTGAGGCGCCCGCGGACGTACTCGACCACCTGGTCGGCCACCGCCCGGCGCTCGCCGGCCAGCTTGACGCCGGCCAGCGTGTCCAGGGTCGCCTCCACCGCGGCCCGCAGCGAGAGGTGGTAGCCGCGGTCGAGCAGGATGCGCAGGATGCCGATGGCGGCGCGGCGCAGGCCGAAGGGATCGGCCGCGCCGGTGGCCTTCTCGCCCACCCCGATGATGCCCACCAGCTGGTGGAGCCGATCGGCCAGGCCGACCAGCGCGCCCAGGTCGCCGCGCGGCATCTCCTCGGAGGCGCCCAGCGGCTTGTAGTGGTCCTCGATGGCGTCGGCCACCTCGGCCGGCAGCCCCTCGAGCCGGGCGTAGTGGCCGCCCATGGTCCCCTGGAGCTCCGGGAACTCGCCGACCATGCCGGTGCCGAGGTCGGCCTTGCAGAGCCGGGCCGCCAGCTGGAGCGCCGCGGCGTCGCCCTTGCCGACCAGGCCGGAGAGGGCCGCCGCGATGGCGCCGATCCGCTCGACGCGCTGGAGCTCGGTGCCGAGCCGGGCCTGGTAGGTCCGGCGGCCCAGGTCGGCCACCCGGCTCTCCAGGGTCCGCTTGCGGTCCTCCTCGAAGAAGAACCGGGCGTCGGCCAGGCGGGCCCGCAGCACCCGCTCGTAGCCGTGGCGCGCCACCTTGGGGTCGCGCACCGGCGTGCCGGAGACGGCCACGAACTTGTTGGTGAGCTGCCCCTGCCCGTCCACCACCGCGAAGTAGCGCTGGTGGTTCCGCATCTCGGTGATGACCACCTCGGGCGGCAGGGCCAGGTTCGACCGCTCGAACTCGCCGAGCACCGCCGTCGGGTGCTCCACCAGGTAGGTGACCTGCTCGACCAGGCTCTCGTCGGGCCGGACCGCGCCGCCGCCCTTCCGGGCGGCCGCGGCCAGCGCCTTCTCGATGGCCGCCTTCCGCTCGGCCGGGTCGGCCACCACCGAGGCCTTGGCCAGCTTGGCGAGGTAGTCCTCCGGCGTCCCCTTGAGCGCGATGGCCCTGGGGGCCACGAAGCGGTGCCCGTAGGTCGCCTTCCCCGACTTGACCTCGCCGAAGCGGACCGCCAGCGGCTTGCCGCCGTAGAGCGCGGTGAGCCAGCGGACCGGGCGGGCGAAGGTCACCTCGTCGTAGCGCGACCGCATCGCCTTCTTGAACCTGAGGCCGGCCACCAGCCGCGTCAGCAGCCCGGGCAGCACCGCCTCGGCCTTCTTGCCCTTCTCGACCCTGGTCACGGCCAGGCGGAGCCCCTTGGGCGTCTCCACCCGCTCCAGCGCCGCCACCTCGACCCCCTGGCTGCGCGCGAAGCCGAGCGCCGCCTGGGTGGGCTGGCCGTCCGCGCCGAAGGCCGCGGCCACCGACGGGCCCAGCGCCTCGGTGCGGGCGTCGGCCTGGCGGGCGCCGACGTCGCGGGCCCAGACGGCGAGCCGCCGCGGCGTGCCGGCCGCCTTGACCTCGCCGTGGGTGAGCCGGGCCTCGCCGAGCAGCTTGGCGAGGTCCTCGGTGAGCTGGCGCATCGCGCCCGGCACGAAGCCGGCCGGGATCTCCTCGGCCCCGATCTCGAACAGGAGGTCAGCCACGGTCGCTCTCCCTCGCCTCGCGTGCGGCGCGGGCGGCCTCGACGGCCTTGGGCCGGTCCTTGGGTGGCAGGAGCGGGAACCCGAGCGCCTCGCGGCTGTCGAGGTACCCCTTGGCGCACTGGTGGGCCAGCGCGCGCACCCGCCCGATGTAGGCCGCCCGCTCGGTGACGCTGATGGCGCCGCGGGCGTCCAGGTTGTTGAAGGTGTGGGAGCACTTCAGGCAGAAGTCGTAGGCGGGCAGCGGCAGCCGGAGCTGCAGGAGCCGCTGGCACTCCGCCTCGTAGGTGGCGAAGAGGCCGAAGAGCATCTGCGGGTCGGAGGCCCGCATCGAGTACTCGCTCATCTCCACCTCGTTGCGGTGGAAGACCTCGCGGTACTTGACGCCCTTCACCCACTCCACGTCGAAGACGTTCTCGACGTCCTGCAGGTACATGGCGATGCGCTCCAGGCCGTAGGTCAGCTCGGCCGCCACCGGCCGGATCTCGAAGCCGCCCGCCTGCTGGAAGTAGGTGTACTGGGTGATCTCCATCCCGTCGCACCAGACCTCCCAGCCGAGCCCCCAGGCGCCCAGCGTCGGGCTCTCCCAGTCGTCCTCGACGAAGCGGATGTCGTGGGCGCGCGGGTCGATGCCGATGGCCTTCAGCGACCCGAGGTAGAGCTCCTGCACGTCGGGCGGGTTGGGCTTGAGGATGACCTGGAACTGGTGGTGCTGGTAGAGCCGGTTGGGGTTCTCGCCGAACCGGCCGTCGGCCGGGCGGCGCGACGGCTCGACGTAGGCGACGCTCCACGGCTCCGGCCCGAGCACCCGCAGGAAGGTGGCCGGGTTCATGGTCCCGGCGCCGACCTCCTGGTCGTAGCCCTGCGCCAGGATGCAGCCCCGGCCGGCCCAGTAGCTCTGCAGCTTCAAGATCAGGTCCTGGAAGTACACGTGAGCTCGCTCCGGCGGATGGCGGGCGTCCCAGGTGCGGGGACGGGACCGAGGAAGGTAGGTCCACCTCCCCTTGAAGTCAAACGTTAAAGGCCCGTGTTTCCAGACCGTTCTGCTGGGCGGCTTCGCCTCAGCCGCCCAGGAGTGGCCCCACCTCGTCGAGGAACCGGCGCGCCTGCAGCCGGTGCCCCAGGAGGTGGTCCAGGAACCGTCCGAGCAGCTCGCGCGATTCCCGCAGCGGCCGATCGGCCATGGGCTCGTCGGCGGCCGCGAGGCCGCCCGCCTGGAGCCGGAGGAGCGCCGCCAGGGTGTCGGCCGCCAGGGGCAGCAGCCCCGGCCCGCCACGCCGGCCGTCCGGGCCGCCGGCGCAGCCGCCGCAGACCGCCCCGCCGTCCTCCGGCGAGAAGGCGAGGCCCGAGGCGTCGGCCAGGGCCCCCTCCAGCGGCTCGCCGCAGCGGGCGCAGCCGTCCAGGCGCGGCTGGAAGCCGGTGGCCGCCAGCGCGGCCAGCTCGAAGGCGCGCAGCGCCGCCGGCCGGGCCGGAGCGGCGTCGAGCCGCGTGAGGTAGGCGACCAGGAGGTCGAAGAGCTCGTCGTGCGGCTGGTGGTCCTGGGTCAGCTCCCGCGCCAGCTCCACCGCGTAGGCGGCGCAGGCGATGCGGGCCAGGTCGCCGCGGATGGCCTGGAAGGCCCGCTCCGGCGAGGCCGACTCGAGCCGCCGGAGCCGGTCGCCGCCGCCGCCGGCGAGCTCCGCCGCCACCAGCGTGAAGGGCTCCAGCGCCCCGGCGAAGCGCCGCCTGGAGGCCCGGGCGCCGCGGGCGTAGGCCGCCAGCTTGCCGTGCCCCCGCGCCAGCAGGGTCACCACCCGGTCGGCCTCGCCGTGGTCCACCGTCCGCAGGACCACCGCCGTGACCTTGAGCGCCCCGGTCACGTGGCTACTTGAGGAGGGCGCCGACCAGCATGGCCGCCACCACCCCGATGACCGCCGCCGCCACCAGGAGCGGGACGAGCTTGCGCTGGGAGCGGCGCGGCGGGGCGTCCGGCTCCGGGCCGGCCGCCTCCTGCCAGCGCAGCACCACCTCGTCGGCGTCCAGCCCGACCGCGCCGGCGTAGGCGCGCAGGTAGCCGAGCAGGTAGGTGCGGGGCGGCATGCGCCCCTCGTCGCCCGACTCGAGCGCCTCGATGACCGCGGCGCCCACCTTGGTGGAGGCGGCGATCTCGGCGGCGCTCATGTCGCGGAGCTCCCGCTCCTGGCGCAGCCAACGGCCGAAGGCCAGGATGCGCTCGGCCGACGTGCCGCCCTGGCTCTCCTCGGGGTCCATGGGGGCCTCCCTACTGGAGCCGCTCCAGGCTGCGGCGGCACTCGTCGCCGGACGGCGCCCCCTTGGCCAGCTCCACGCAGCGCCGCATCGCGGCGCGGGCCCCCTCGACGTCCCCGGCCTTCATGCGGGCCAGGCCGAGCTGGAGGTGGGCGTCGGGCTGGGCCTCGCAGTCGCGGGCGTAGGACCCCAGCGTCTCCAGCGCGTCGCCGGTGCGCCCCTCGCCGAGCTCGATGAGGCCGAGCTCGCGCCGCGCCGCGCAGTAGCGGGGGGAGATGGCCAGGCAGTTCTTCACCTCGGCGAGCCCCTGCTCCTTGCGCCCCATGCGGTAGAGCGCCAGCCCCTTGTTGAGCCGGGCCACCCAGGGCTCCGTGTAGAAGGTGGAGGCCAGCGCCTCGTCGAACTCCTTGAGCGCCGCCTCGAAGCGGCCGGTGCGGGCCAGGAGCTGGCCGAGGTCGTTGTGCGCCTCGGAGAGGGTGGGCTTGAGATCGATGGCCCGCCGGTACTCGGCCTCGGCCTCGGCGGTCTTGCCGAAGGCGAACTCCAGCACCAGGCCGCGGCCGCGGTGGGCCTCCGCCATGCCGGCGTCGGCGGCCAGCGCCAGGTCGTACTCGCGGAGCGCGTCCTGGGCCTGCCCCTTGCGCAGCGCCTCCACCGCCAGGTCGTGGTGGATCTCGGCGGTCTTGCGCTGCTGGGCCGAGGGGGCGTGGATGCAGGCGCCGAGGGCCAGCAGGGCGGCGGCGAGCGGGGCGGCGGAGGCGGGGCGCATGGCGGTCTCTCCTAGAAGGACGCCAGCAGGCGGCCCAGGCGGGTGGCGAACCGCTCCGCCTCGGCCTCGGGCGACTCCTGCGTCGAGGGCGGGCTGAAGAGCGGGATCCGCTTGAGCGCGGCGTCCTGCTGCTCGGTCCCGATGTTGCGGAAGTTCAGGTTGTCCAGCATGAAGCCCATCGACTCGAGGAAGGCCTGGGCCTCGTCCTGCAGCCCGGCGAACTCCCCGGGCCCGACCTCGCCGCCGGGGTGGGCGTAGATGACGTTCTCGCCCGTCCTGGGCAGGTGGAGCCCGACCAGCACCGAGAAGCGCCCGGTGGCGTGGCGGAGCCCGACCAGGTGGCCGGTGACCGCCTGCGGGCTCTTGCCGGGGATGGAGACCTGGGGCTGGTTGATCCCCTCCACCAGCACCACCACCTGGTCGCGGGTGGCCGGGATGAAGGGGAGCTCCGGATCGGGTGTGAACACGCCGTCCTCGCCGCGCGGCTCAGCGCGCCTCGACCGTGTACTCCTCGGTCTTGTCGTCGGTCTCGGCGGCGGTGCGGGTCATGACCACCAGCGGGTCGTCGATCATGACGTGATCGCCCCCCACGTTCCCCTCCCCCACCACCACCTTCAGCGAAAAGTCGCCCGAGTAGTAGCGGCGCGGGCTGCCGCCGAGCCGCTTGGAGGCCACCAGCGTGACGCGGTTCTGGCCCGGGCGCATGAAGCGGGTGACCTCCTGGACCACCTGCGGCTCGGAGGAGCGGATGACCCGGATCCAGCTGGCGTTGATGAAGACCTCGACGTCGTACTGGGTGCCGTCCTGCTGGGTCTGCTGGGTGGCCAGGAAGTAGCGGCGCTGCAGCCGGGGCGGCGCCGCGGGCGCGGCTGGAGCCCCGTAGGGCGTCGCCGGCGCGGCGTAGGGCGTGGCGGGCGCGGCGTACGGCACGGCCACCGGCGCGGCGGTCGGCGGCCCTGGGACCGGCGGCGGCGGGCTGGGGAGCGGCGCGGTGGCGGCCGGCGCCTGGGCGGGCGGGCGGACGGTGGCCGGCGGCGGCGCCGGATCACCCTTCACCAGGTAGCCCTTGGCCGTGATGTAGACGTTCCCCACCGCGTCGATGAGCACGGTGGCGTTCTCGAACTTCTGGTCGGTGACGCCGTCGATGACGACGCCGTTGAGCGACAGGCTCGGCCCGGCCAGGGCCGGCGTCGCCAGCGCGGCCAGGACGGCCGCCACGGTCGGTGCAAGGATGCGCATCTTCGGGTGTTCCTAGCCTCCGGAGCGGTGGGGCGTCAACTGCGGGGTCGCCTTCCACGGACGGCCGGGCCGGCCGCCGCATTCCATCGTGGCACGCCTACACGCCCCGGGCCTCGGCGCCCCAGATGATCTTGTGGAGCTGGAGCGACAGCCGGGCCTCCAGCCCGGACTCGAGCAGCCAGGCGGCCAGCTCCCGCGGCGCCACCTGCCCCAGGACCGGCGAG
>Ga0209682_10000508_pt1 | contig 13458 bp, 3 predicted proteins | sample DOMMetBare2Fresh_2_FD_187471 | JGI IMG/M metagenome (GOLD analysis project Ga0209682, IMG submission 187471) | Wetland sediment microbial communities from St. Louis River estuary, USA, under dissolved organic matter induced mercury methylation -... | ecosystem: Environmental > Aquatic >... | reverse complement strand
ACCACTGGAACTGCTACCCTCATCTTCTATCCTCCTGGCGGCATACCATGCGCCCAGAGGATAGCAGATGTTCCCGAATATAGGACCCACTACACTAGCCTCCTGCAAATGCTCTCAGATTCTCCGTTGCCGGCGGTACTTCTTGCTCTTGGCCGCGAACTAGTTGCTCCAGTGCCTTCAGTCCAGATGTTCGAAGCTTAGGGCAAGCTTCTCAGGCGCGTCAATGATATCGCCGGAATCGTATATACAGACACTATTCCGAGGATACACTACAATATGATCTTCGCAGGACGGGCAGGCTTCAGGCTGCCCCGCCAACGTCTCCCCCGAAGGTGCCAGCCGCTCCGAGGAACTGGCCCGTACCACGTCCCGGGGTCCGGCTGTTGGGCCGACAGGGGATCTGTGTCGCTCCGAGTCTCGTCCTGTGCAACAACGGTCGCCGCGAAGAGGTTCAACGCTACAGCGACCGTGCAGACAGGTCGCAGGGCTCGCCTGAGACGCGCTGTTCTCATTCTCGTCTCTTCGCCCTCTGAGCCTGACTGAATGTGCAGGCAGCGCGGGCCGTCAAGGGCAATCCCAGCAACTTCCCCGCCCGCCAAGGCCGCAGCGCGCCGGGACCTCGGAATCAGCCCGTGGCGGGCCTCGCCAGTTGAAACCCCGCCGACGGACGAGCGAATCGGCACGGCGCCCAGACCGCGCGCCCGATGTATCTTCGGCAAATCCTTCGAGCGCCGCAAGTTCACCAACACCAGACCGTCACACTGAGCCCCCTCCCCTGCTGGAAGCACTTGACGCCGGAAGCCCGGCGCGATCGCGTCGCCGAGCTCGTGAGCGCCAAGCAGCAGGCCCGCGAGGTGCGAGAGGAGGCTCTCCCCTGCTCCACGGTAGACTCGTGGCCGCGGGGAGTGCGGACCTTTGAGACATCGGTGGCTCCAGAGCTGGAGATTCGGCGGGATGGTGCCGGTGCGCGTGGCGCGCGTGGCGGGGGCGATATCGCCGACGGAGCCTTGAGACGGCCCGACGGTTTACACTCGGCTGTTTTGTGGTAGCGGACTGGGCCGTCTCTACCCCGCGCTCCACATGGCCGGCAGGGCGGGGATTGCCGCTACCTCCGCCGGTTTACCGTTAAAATTCGGCTCATTGCGGTGAACCGGGACTTTTCAGGCGGGCGGGCGACTTTCCAGGCCGGCTCCGGATTTTTCAGGCCAACACCCGATTTTCCAGGCCACCACCGGACTTTCCAGGCCTACGATCGACTTTTCAGGCCGGCGCACGACTTTCCCGGCCACCGCGGGATTTTCCAGGCCTGCGGGCGATTTTTCAGGCGAGGCCGCCTTGCTTTAACGGGGGCGCCGGTTTCCTGCGGGTTGTGGCCCCCGGGTTTACGAGCTTTCCGTGTAGGCCCGCTTCGCCCCGGGGTGCCCGGCGCGCCGGAGGCATTCCTCGAACCGGCCGATGCCACTCGGCCCGAGAAACCTCCTCACCAGGTCCCGCGCCCTGACGACGTCAAGGTCCTCGACCTTTGCGAGGAGACGCATCGCATCGCGCTCGTCCTTGTCGGTCGCCGCGCCGATCTTCATCGCCACAAGGTGCTCCGGCGATGCGACGGGAACGCCCCCCACACGATCTTCCGAACGCATCGCCGAAGCCATCGCATCCCGGTACAGCGGCTGCAGATCACCCCATTCTTCGCTCGACCGGTCGATGAAATCTGCCCGGATTCCTTCGGCCTCACTCATCGCATTGACGCCCCCGATGGAGAGCGGCCGGACCTGCATGCCAGCGGCGTGGAGCTTCTCTACCAGGGCGGGAATCGATGCTTGGAGCACGGCGAAATCGACGTCCTTGGTGTATTCGTGGTCGGCCGGATTGTCCAGCCAGTACCACATGGCGACCTTTCCGATCAGGGCATGCTCGGTTTTCAGGGCGCCGAGGACCTGTGCACCGAAGCGCAGGGAGGGCTTCGGATCGAACGTGGTGAAGTCGGCCGTGGTCTTCCGTCGACGTGGAGCCATGGTTTTTCTGAAGAAGATTATCGCGTCTCAGCCTCGGTGCATAGCTCGCTCAGGCCCTTGGGCTCGCCCAGGCCGCCACCAGCGCTTCGACTTGCGGGGGCTCCAGCAGGGTGTGGTGGTTGCCGGGGAGCACCAGCGTGCGGGTCGCCCGGGCTCGCCAGGTGGGGGCGGGCTTGGGGCGTTCGGCGGCTTCGAGGAGATCGAGCGGGCCGTCGTAGGCTCCGGGGTTGTAGGCTCGGGCGGCTTCGAGGCTCGCCTGGAAGACGGCGAAGCGGCGGTGCAGGTCGTCAGGTGACACCTCCGCGGGGAGCCGGCCTTGCTCTTGGGTGAAGGCTTCGCGGAGGGCGGTTTCGTCGAGGGTTTCGAGGCCCTTTGGATCGGTAGGATCGATCAGCGTCAGGCTTGCGATCTCGGCTCCCTCTCCGCGGAGGCGCCTGGCCAGCTCGAAGGCGATGAGGCCTCCGAAGGACCAGCCGGCGAGGTACCGGGGGCCTTGCGGTTGGGCGCGGCGGATCTCGGGCAGGTAGCGCTCGGCCAGGGCTTCCACGGTGCGCAGGGGCTCCTCTCCCGGTTCGAGACCGGGGGCTTGCAGTCCGTAGACGGGGAAGCCGGGCGGGAGACGGCGGACCAGCTCGAGGTAGCCGAAGACGGTGCCTCCACCGGGATGGATCAGGAAGAGCGGGGCTCCTTCCCCACCCGTCCGCAGGGAGACGAGGGGCGTGGTGGCGAGCCGGCCGTCTTCGCGCAGGAGGCGGGCCAGTGCCTCGACGGTGGGGGCGGCGAAGAGGGCGGCCACGGGGAGGGCGATCCCCAGGACTTCGCGGATGCGGCTCGCCAGGCGGACGGCGGCGAGGGAGTGGCCTCCCCTCTCGAAGAAGCTGTCGTGGACTCCCACCTCACCGCCGAGCACCTCGCGGAACAGCCCGGCGAGCTGCAGCTCCAGGGCGTCGCGGGGCGGGACGGTGACCTCGGCCGGTGGCGCTTCCGGGTCGGGCAGGGCGTTGCGGTCGAGCTTGCCGCGCGCCGTGAGAGGGAAGGCGTCCAGGGGGACGAAGGCGGCGGGGATCAGCGCCTCCGGCAGGCGCTCGCGGAGGTGCTCGCGCAGGACGGACGCTGGGGGCAGCTCGGTCCCCTCGGCCGGCACGAGCCAGGCGATCAGCCTCTTCTCCCCCACCGCGCTCTCGCGCGCTCCCACGAGGGCGGCTCCGACCGCGGGATGGGTCATCAAAGCGGCTTCGATCTCCGGCGGCTCGACGCGGATGCCGCGGATCTTCACCTGGTGGTCGATCCTCCCGAGGATCTCCACCTCGCCGTCTCTCCGCCAGCGGGCGAGATCGCCGGTACGGTACAGCCTTTCTCCCGGATGGAGGGGATCGGGGACGAATTTCTCCGCGGTCAGGGCCGGCCGGCCGAAATAGCCGCGGGCCAGACCGATGCCGCCCAGGCAGAGCTCTCCCGGCACGCCGATGGGGAGTGGCAGGAGACCGGCGTCGACCACGAGCATCCGGAGATTGTCCGCGGGGCGGCCCACCGGGAGGCGGTCGGCGGTGGCGATCTCCTCCGGAGTGGCGCGGTGGCAGGCGACCGTGTCCGAGGCTTCGGACGGGCCGTAGGTGTGGAGGATCTCGGCGCGGCAACGGCCGCTCGCGAGCCAGGGCCGGAAGTCCGCCCAGGGAGTCGCCTCGCCCCCGACGATCACGGTCTCCAGCGTCTCCAGGTCGCGAAAGCTGTCCTGCGCCGCCCGCTGGAGTATGGCAGCCATCTGGCTCGACGTGGTGGCGAAGAAATTGACGCCGTCGCGGCGGATCGTCTCCAGCATCTCCCCCGCGTCGAAGGGACCGGGCGGCGCCAGAACGACCCGGCCGCCCACGAGCAGAGGGACGATCAGGTGCTTGAAGGCGGCGTCGAAGCTGAACGAGAAGCCGAGGAGCGAGCGGGTGTGCGGCAGGACCGGGCTGGCGTCGCGGTGCCACAGGCAGAGGTTCAGCAGCCCCCGGGCCGGGAGGGCGGTGGCTTTGGGGCGGCCGGTGGAGCCGGAGGTGTAGAGGAGGGCCTGGAGCGTGGCCCCCTCCCCCCCCTCCCCGTCCCTCCCCCGCGGAGCGGGAGAGGGCGCCCCCACCCACCCAGAGCTACCTGGAGCGAGGGCGGGGGTTCCCCTCTCCCGCTCCGCGGGGGAGGGGCCAGGGGAGGGGGAGTCCCGGCTGAGAAGAACCTTCGCCCCCGCATCCTCCCGGAGAAAAGCCTGCCGTTCCCGGGGATTCCCCGGATCGATCGGAAGATACGCGGCTCCCGTCCTGAGGATGCCGAGGAGACCCACCACCATCTCGATGGAGCGCTCCAGGGAGATCGCCACGGCGGTCTCCGGCCCCGCTCCCTGGGTGCGGAGCCACTGCGCCAGCTCTTCGGAGCGGCGGTCGAGGTCCTCATACGTGAGGGATGTGGCGCCGCAGACCACCGCGATGTTCCGGGGCGTCCGCGCCGCCTGCTCGGCGAGCATCTCGGGGAGGGTCCGGTTCGGCAGTGTTCTCTCCGGGCCGGCCCATTCGACGGTGATCTGATGGCGCTCGGCCGGGGTGAGAAAGGAGAGGGCGGAGAGCGGCCGGTCGGGCTCGGCGGCGATGGCGCGCAGGAGGGTTTCCCAGTGGCCAGCGAGGCGGCGGACGGTGGAGGAATCGAAGAGCGCGGTGCGGTAGCGGAGGGTTCCGGTGGCGCCGGCGCCGGTCTCGACCAGGGCGGCGGCGAGGTCGAAGTGGGCGGTGCCGGTGTCGGTCTCCAGAAGCTCCACCTCCAGGCCGGGCAGCCGGGGCTCTTCGCGCGGCACGTTCTGCAAGGCGAAGGAGACCTGGAAGAGCGGCGACCAGCCGGGCTCGCGCTGCGCGTCGAGGGCCTCGACCAGGCGCTCGAAGGGGAGGTCCTGGTGGGCGAAGGCGCCGAAGACCGCGTCGCGCACGCGGCCGATCAGCTCGCGGCCGGTGGGGTCTCCGGTGAGGTCGGTGCAGATCACCACGGTGTTGACGAAGAAACCGATGAGCCCTTCCACTTCCAGACGGTGGCGGCGGGCCACGGGGGAGCCCACGCTGAGGATCTCCTCGCCGGTCCAGCGGGCGAGGAGGGCCTGGAAGCCGGCCAGGAGTGCCATGTAGAGCGTCGCCTCTTCCCCCAGGGCGAGCCGCCGCAGCTCGTCCACCACCGGGACCGGCAGGTGGACCGACGTCCCGGCCCCCGCCGGGTCCTCCAGCCGCGGGCGCGGCCGGTCGGTGGGGAGGTCGAGATGCCGCGGTGCACCGGCCAGGCGCTCGCGCCACCAGTCCAGGTGCTCCTCCACCACCTCGCCGGAGAGCTCCTCGCGCTGCCACACCGCCCAGTCGGCGTACTGCACCCGCGGCGCGGGGAGGGGCGAGGGCTCGCCGCGGACGGCGGCGGCATAGAGGGCCGCCAGCTCGCGCAGGAAAATCGCCGCGGACCAGCCGTCGCTCACCAGGTGATGCACCACCACGGTGAAAAGGTGATCCTCCGCACCCAGGCGGACGAGAAGGAGGCGGAGCAGCGGACCGTGCGCCAGATCGAACGGCGTCAGGGCGGCGGCCCGGACGGCGCGGCAGGCTTCGACCTTCCACGCGTCTCCGCCAATGGCACCCACACCGGCCAGATCCACCACCGGCAACGCCGCCTCCCGCGGCGGATCGATCTCCTGCACCGGCTCGCCTTCCTGCAAGGGGAAATGCGTGCGCAGGGCTTCGTGGCGGTGCAGGATCCCGGTGAGCGCGCCGTGGAGGGCCGGCACGTCGAGCCGGCCGCGCAGGCGCAGGACGGCCGGGATGTGGTACGTGGTCAGGCCCGGGGTGAGCTGGTGCAGGAGCCACAGGCGCTGCTGCGCCAGGGCGAGCGGCAGCGGGCGGCCGCGCGGTGCCGGGAGGATCGGCGGCAGCCGCGAGCCCTCCTTCTCCTTGCTGCGCAGGACCTGGGCGAGCCCGGCCGGCGTCGGGGTGAGAAACAGGTCACGCACGGCGAGGCGCCGGCCGAAGATCTCGCGGACGCGGGCGGCGAGGCGGTAGGCGGACATCGAATGGCCGCCCAGCTCGAAGAAGTTGTCGGTGGGACCGACCCGTTCGACGCCGAGGACCTCGCGGAAGAGGTCGAGCAGCGCCGCCTCGATCGCGTCGGCGGAGGTCACCGGTTCCAGAGAGCCGGCTGCCGCACCCGCCGCGGCCGGGCCGGGAAACGGCAGGGCGCGGCGGGCGAGCTTGCCGCTCTGCAGGCGCGGCAGGTCGTCGAGCCGCACGAAGGCCGAGGGGAGCATCACCTCCGGCAGGTGGCGGGCGAGCCAGACGCGCAGGGCGCGCAGGTCGGTGTCCGGGCTCGCGGCGATCCAGGCGACGAGACGGCGGTTGCCCTGCGCATCGGCGCGCACGCCGGCCGCGGCCTCCCGCACCTCCGGGTGCGCCAGGAGCTGCGCCTCAATCTCGCCAAGCTCGATGCGGTGCCCGCGGATCTTGACCTGCTCGTCGGTGCGACCGAAGAGCTCGACCCGGCCGTCGGCACGGAAGCGGGCCAGGTCGCCGGTGCGGTAGAGGCGCGCCCCGGGCTCGCCCGCGAACGGATCGGGCCGGAAGCGCTCCGCCGTCAGATCGGGGCGCCGGAAGTAGCCGCGGCCGGCCTGCGGTCCGCCGAGGCAGATCTCGCCGGTCGCGCCGGCCGGCACCGGCAGCCCGGCGGCGTCGAGCAGCCAGAGATGGACGCCGGGCAGCGGGTGGCCGAGGTCCGGACCCTCCGCGGCGCGCGGGCCGCCGATGACGCGGGCGGTGGCGTTGATCGTGTGCTCGGTGGGGCCGTAGACGTTCCAGCAGCGGATCTGAGGGTGCGTGGCCAGGCGGCGCCAGAGGGGAGGCGGGATCGGCTCCCCGCCCACCCAGAGCTGTGCCGGGGGCCGGCCCGACGCCTCGCAGGCGGTGAGCACGAGGTCGAGCTGGGTCGGCGTGCAGTCGAGGGCATCGAGGTCCGCGGCGGCCAGGAAATCGGCGAGCCGGTCCGGATCGCGCCGCGCCTCCTCGGGGACGATCCAGACGCAGTGCCCGAGGAGGAGCTGGACCACCGCCTGGAGCGAGGCATCGAAGGCCAGCGGCGCGTTCAGGCCGATCCGCAACGCCCGGCCGTCTCCGCCATCCCGAGGACCGAGGGCCTCCGCGAACGCCCGGTGGAAGGCCGCGAGCGCGCTGTGCGGGATCATCACGCCCTTCGGTTGCCCCGTGGAGCCGGAGGTGTAGATCAGGTAGGCGAGCTGAGCCGGGAGGACCCTGCCGCCGGGCCGCTCTTCGCTCTCCCCGTCCAGGGCCGGATCGCTCAGCTCGGCAGCGGTCAGCTCGACGGTGGGTGCGGCATCGCCACGCAGCCCGGCCAGACGCTCGGGCGGCGTCGCGAGCCCGATAGGGACGGCGGCGCCTCCGGCCTTCCAGACCGCCACGAGGGCGGCCAGGAGGTCGGGCGAGCGTTCGAGGCGGAGGGCGATGCGCGACTCCCGGCCCACCCCGAGATGGCGCAGACGGCGGGCGATCCGGTTCGCCCGCCGGTCGAGCTCGCGATAGGTGAGCGTCCGCCCCGCGGCGACGACGGCGGGGGCGTCCGGTGTGCGGTCCACCTGCGCTTCGAAGAGGACGGGGAAGGTCTCCTCCCCCACCGGCGCGGCGTGCTCTCTCCCGCTCCAGGCGTCCAGGATCTGGGCGCGCTCCGCGGCGGAGAGGAGCGGCAGGTCGAACACGGGATGCCGGGGGTCCTCGCCGATCGCCGTGAGGAGAACCAGGAAGTGGCCGGCCAGCCGCTCCGCGGTCTGCGGAGAGAGGACCACCGCGCGGAATTCCACGCCGCCCGCGATCCGTCCCCCCTCGTCGTCGAGCGCGACGGTCAGGTCGAAACGCGCGGTGCCGTTGCGCACCGGCAGCCGGGTGATCGTGAGCCCCGGGAGGACGGCCGCGCCGGGCGGCAGGCTCTGGAAGGCGAGAGCCGCCACGAAGAACGGCGTCTGGCCGAGCCGCCGCCCGGGTTGCAGCTCCTCCACCAGCTTCTCGAACGGCAGCTCCTGGTGCGCCAGCGCGTCGACGACCGTCCGCTCGGTGCGCTCCAGGAGATCGAGAAACGAGGGATCGCCGGCCAAGTGGGCCCGCAGCACCAGGGTGTTGACGAAGAACCCGATCAGCCCTTCCACCTCGGGGCGGAGGCGGTGGGCCACGGGCGCTCCCACCGCGAGGTCGCGCTCGCCGGTCCAGCGGGCGAGGAGGAGCTGGAAGGCGGCGAGAAGAACCATGAAGAGCGACGCCCCGGCACCGCGGGCGAGAGACTGGAGGCGCACGGCCACCTCCGGGGAGAGGACGAACGGCACGGAGCCGCCGCGCGAGCTCTCCGCCGCCGCCGGATGCTCCGGGATGAGCCGCAGCTCGGGGAGGCCGGCGAGCCTCTCCCGCCAATGCTCCACCTCGCGGGCCAGCCGCTCGCCGCGCAGCAGCTCGCGCTGCCAGGCCGCGTAGTCGGCATAGGCGAGGGGGAGCGGTGCGAGGGGCGACGGCCGGCCCGCGGCGCACGCCGCGTAGAGGGCCGCCAGCTCGCGCAGGAGGATGGAGATCGACCAGCCGTCCGCCGCGATGTGATGGATGGTCAGGAGGAGGACGTGGTCCGCCGGGGCGGCACGGAGGAGGGCGGCACGCAGCAGCGGTCCGCGCGCCAGGTCGAACGGGCGCCGCGCCTCCTCCACCGCGAGACGCAGGATCTCGGCTTCGCCGCGAGCCGGCGGCAGGGCGCCGGTGTCGATCCACGGCAGGGGGACCTCTCCGGCGGGCTCGACGAGCTGCACCGGCTCGCCTTCGACGGCGACGAAGCGGGAGCGCAGCGGCTCGTGGCGGGCGGCGATCGCCGAGAGCGCGCGGGCCAGGGCCGGGGCATCGAGGGCGCCGCACAGGCGAACGGCGCCGTGGATGTTGTAGGCCGGATCTCCCGGGGCGAGCTGATCGACCAGCCAGAGGCGCTGCTGCGCGAAGGAGAGGGGGTGCGCGGCGGGATCGGCGCGCCGCGGGATCGCCGCGGTCTCCGGCGCCCGGGCACCACCGCGGCGGCGCCTCAGCAGCAGCTCGAAGGCGGCGCGCTGCTCAGGGGAGAGAGAGGAGAGGGGATCGCCGGACTCACCCACCGGCCCCGTCGTCCTCTTGCCCGGGCACTGAATCTATCGCAGGGGGAGCGAGCAGGGAGAAAAGCCCGGGGAGCCGGGCCGGCGCGTAAATCCCGCAGTCTGCCTCATGCTTGCGATCATCATAAACCCTGACCATGGATTCGTTCAGAGTCAGTTGCGAGGTCAACCGATCATTGCCGCGTTCGTACCCAAGGACCTTACAGACTTGCCGCACAGTGCGATCAGCTCCTCCGCTGCACCAACCGGATCGGCGACTCCCGGCAACGGCTTGAAGGTCCTGGCTTCAAGCACCGGTTTGCCGGACCTGAACGTGGCATCCCCGGTCACCAGGACCTCCGTGCGCCAAAGGTGTTGGAGATTTGCGGGGACGAGGCCCTTGCCAAGATGACAGACCCACTGCCGCCCATCGCGGGCGTCGATCTCTACGATGAGGGAACCCTCCGGGCTTTCCTGGTGAGGATCGGACGTCTCGAGAAGAATGCCTTGCAGTGAGTAGTCGTGGAGCTTGAGGTCCAGGGGCTCGACCTCTTGCGCCGGCGCATTTTCGATGTCGGCGAGCTCGAATCTCAGTTTGGCCATGGGCTGTCGGTCCTCGGAGCTTCCCAGCTCCTGAGGACATGAGCGTAGCAGGTTTCTCCGGCGCTCACCCCCCCTCCTCCCGCAGGAGAGCCTCCAGCTCTTCGGGGGAGAGGCCGCGCACCTGGGCGAGCAGGTCCTCGACGCGGTCCGGGTCTTCCAGGCGCATCTCCTCACGGGTGACCGCCAGCGCCACCCCCGCGACCGTCGGCTCGTCGAAGAAGGCGCGCAGGCCGACCTCGACGCCGAGCTCGCGCCCGAGGCGCGCGACGATCTGGGTGGCGAGCAGCGAATGCCCCCCCAGCTCGAAGAAGTCGTCCTCGACTCCCACACCCTCCAGGCCGAGCACCTCGGCCCACACCGCGGCCACCTGGGCCTCCAGCGGCGTGCGCGGCGGCACCGCGAGGCCGTGCCGTCCCGGGCCGGGCGCGGGCAGGGCGCGGCGGTCCACCTTGCCGTTGGGATCGAGCGGCAGCTCCGTCACCGGCACGAAGACGCCCGGCACCATGAACGCCGGCAGGTGCTCACGGCACCAGGCGAGAAGATCGGCATCGGTGAGCGCGGAGGCGCCGGCCGCCGCGGCGGGGACGATCCAGGCCACCAGCCGTTTGTTCCCGCGGCCATCGTCCTCCGGCGCGACCACCGCCGCCGCGACCGCCGGATGCCGCTCCAGCGTCGCCTCGATCTCCGCCGGCTCGACGCGGAAGCCGCGGATCTTCACCTGCCGGTCGATCCGCCCGAGGAAGTCGACGGTGCCGTCCGGCAACCAGCGCCCGAGGTCGCCGGTGCGGTAGAGGCGCTCGCCCGGCGCCGCGGCGAACGGGTGGGGCACGAAGCGGCGCGCCGTCAGGTCCGGCCGCCGCCAGTAGCCGCGCGCCAGGCCGTCGCCTCCCAGGTACATCTCCCCCGGCACTCCGGGCGGCACCGGCTCCAGCCGCTCGTCGAGCACCCAGACCGAGGTGCGCGCGATCGGCCGCCCCAGGGCCAGGGCCGGGCGGGCGGTGTCTGCGGGAGTGACCGGATGGCAGAGGGCGAAAGTCGTGGACTCTGTCGGTCCGTATCCGTTGATGAGGCGGCAGCCGGGCAGCTTCTCCAGCGTGCGCCGGGCATGCGCCACCGAGACCGCGTCCCCACCGGCGATGAGCTGGCGCAGCCCGGCGAGGCCCGCGGGCTCCTCGTCGACCATCTGGTGGAACAGGCCGGCGGTGAGGAACACCGTGGTCACCCGGTACCGGTGCAGCGCCGCGGCCAGCTCGCGGAGAGAGACCGGGCCCGCCGGAAAGACCGCCAGCCGGCCGCCGTTCAGGAGAGCTCCCCAGATCTCGAAGGTCGAGGCGTCGAACGGGACCGGCGCGATCTCGAGGATCGTCTCCTCCGGTCCCAGGTCCACGTAGCCGGGCTCGACCACCACGCGCATCACGCCGCGATGGGTGGCGGCCACCCCCTTCGGCGTGCCGGTCGAGCCCGAGGTGTAGACGATGTAGGCGAGGTGGTCGAGGCTGACCGCGACGTCCGGCACCACGGGCGGCGCACCGGCCGGCAGGTCATCGATCCGCACCGTCTCCAGGCCGTAGCCCGCGAGCTCGCCGGAGCCGAAGGCCGGGAGGAGCTCGCCGCGGGTGACGACCAGACGCGCGGCGCTGTCCGCCAGCATCCAGGCGAGGCGCTCGCGCGGATAGCCGAGGTCGAGCGGCACGTAGCCCGCACCGGAGCGCAGGACGCCCAGCAGCGCCACCACCATCTCCACCGAGCGCTCCAGGAGGACCGCCACCGGCCGGTCCGGCGCGGCGCCGGCGGCGCGGAGGCGCTGTGCGAGCCAGGCCGAACGGCGGTCGAGCTCGCGGTACGTCATCTCTCCTCCCCCGGCCCCTGTCTCGACCAGGGAGACCAGGGCGACCGCATCCGGGGTGCGCGCCGCCTGTCGGGCGAAGCGCGCATGGAGCGAGAGGCCGCCGGCGCCCTCCGGAGCCCAGGCGGGACCCTGGCTCCACGCCTCCAGGATCTGCCGGCGCTCGGCCTCGCTGACCAGCGGCAGGAGCGACACCGGCCGGTCCGGATCCCCCACGATGCCGCCGAGGAGGCTCGCGAAGGAGGCCAGGAGACGGCGCACCGTCGCCTGGTCGAACAGGTCGGCGCTGTGCTCCAGGGCGCCGGCCAGGCCGCCACCGGCCTCGTGGAGGAGGAGGGTCAAGTCGAAGCGCGCCGTGCCGGTGTCGAGCTGCTCGATCTCCAGGTCGAGGCCGGGGAGGATCGCCTCCGGGCTCGGGGTGTTCTGGAGGGTCAGGGCGACCTGGAAGAGGGGATGGCGGCCGGTGTCGCGGGCCGGCTCCAGGGCGGCCACCAGGCGCTCGAAGGGGACGTCCTGGTGGTCGTGGGCCGCGAGGGTGGCCTGCCGCGTGCGGGCGAGCAGCTCCAGGAACCGCGGATCGCCGGAGAGGTCACCGCGCAGAGGCAGGAGGTTGACGAAGAGGCCGATCAGCCCCTCGACCTCGGGCGGGCGCTGCGCCACGGCGGTGCCGACCACCAGGTCCTCGACGCCGGCCAGGCGGGCGAGGAGAAGCTCGAAGCCGGCCAGGAGGACCATGAACAGCGTCACGCCGGCGCGCCGGGCGAGGTCGTGGAGGCCGGTGGTCAACGCGGGCGGCAGGGCGGCGGGCTCGACCGCGCCGCGGTGGATGGACCACAGCGGGCGCGGCCGGTCCGCCGGCAGCTCCAGCGTGGCCGGTGCCCCGGCGAGCTGCTCCTGCCACCAGATGAGATCGCCCGCCAGCGCCTCCCCTTCGACCAGGCGGCGCTGCCAGACCGCGAAGTCCGCGTACTGCACCGGGAGGGGCGGGAGAGGCGCCGGACGCCCTTCGTGGAATGCCGCGTAGAAGGCGCGCAGCTCCTCGATGAGCACGCCCATCGACCACCCGTCCGCGACGATGTGGTGGAGATTGACGACGAGCACGTGGTCGGCCGCGCCCAGGGCGAGGAGCGTGGTGCGCAGGAGCGGGCCGCATTCGAGATCGAAGCCCTGCCGCGCCTCCTCCCCCGCCAGCACCCGCCAATCTCCGCAGGCCCCGGCGGCCTCGATCACCTGCAGAGGGACTTCCAGATCCGCATGGATGACCTGCACCGGCCGCCCCCCCAGCGCGGCGAAGGTGGTGCGCAGCGTCTCGTGGCGGGCGACGATCGCCGCCAGGGCGGCGGAGAGCGCGGCGACGTCGAGCGGTCCGCGCAGCCGCACCGCGGCCGGAATGTTGTAGGCGGGGCTCTGCGGGATCCATTGGTCGATGAACCAGAGGCGCTCCTGCGCGAAGGAAAGCGGCAGCGGCCCGGTGCGCGGCACCGGCTCCACCGGGGGGACCGGCGGCCTGCCGTCGAAACGGGTGCGGCGCGCCGCGGCGAGCGCCTCGCCGAGCCGGGCCACCGTGGGCGCGGCGAACAGGGTGCGCAGAGGCAGGTCGATGCCGAAGACGTTGCGCACCCGGGCGAGGAGGCGCGCCGCCAGGAGCGAGTGGCCGCCGCGTTCAAAGAAATCGTCGTGGATGCCGATCTCGGGGAGGTCGAGCACCTCGCACCAGAGCCAGGCCAGCACCTCTTCGGCCTGGCTGCGCGGCGCCGCCGCGGCCGAGCGCGGCACCGGCGCCTCGGGCGCCGGCAGGGCGCCGTGGCTCACCTTGCCGTTGGGGAGGCGCGGCATGGCTCCCA
>Ga0209682_10000507_pt1 | contig 13464 bp, 12 predicted proteins | sample DOMMetBare2Fresh_2_FD_187471 | JGI IMG/M metagenome (GOLD analysis project Ga0209682, IMG submission 187471) | Wetland sediment microbial communities from St. Louis River estuary, USA, under dissolved organic matter induced mercury methylation -... | ecosystem: Environmental > Aquatic >... | reverse complement strand
CATCTGTCAAGGCGCGCCGTGTCGCCCGGCTCCGGCGGCGAAGCGGGCCGCGCCGTCCACGCCTTCATCGAACACGATCCGGTAGCCGCCCGCGCCCTCGCGCTGCAGCGCTTCGGCCAGCGGCAGATCCCATTGCGCGTAGGCCGACGCGCGGTCGGCCCGCATGCAGTGCTGCGGGAATGCCGCGATCTGCGCTGCCAGCGCCTGCGCCTCGGCCAGCGCCTTGCCGTCGTCGACCACGCGGCTGACCAGACCCATCACCAGCGCCTCCTCAGCACCGACCGCGCGACCGGTCAGGATCAGGTCGAGCGCCCGGCCCATGCCGACAAGGCGGGGCAAGCGCACGGTGCCGCCGTCGATCAGCGGCACGCCCCAGCGGCGACAGAAGACGCCCAGTACCGCGCTGCGTGCGGCGACGCGCAGATCGCACATCAGCGCCAGTTCCAGACCGCCGGCCACCGCGTGGCCTTCGATCGCGGCGATCACCGGCTTGCTGAAGTCCATCCGTGTCGGGCCCATCGGGCCGGCCGCGGTGCCGCTGGGCTCGATCGCATTGCGCCGATTGGGGTCGGCGATGGCCTTCAGGTCCGCGCCGGCGCAGAAGGTCCCGCCGCCACCGTGCAGCACCGCCACGCGCAGCCCATCGTCGGCCTCGAACGCCTCGAAGGCCTGGCGCAGCGCCAGCGCCGTCGGGCCGTCGACCGCATTGCGCGCCAGCGCCCGGTGCAGGGTGATCGTGCACACCGGGCCGTCGCTGGCGGCATGCACCGCCGTGTCTTGATCGCTCATCTTCAGACCCCCAGCTGGCGTGCCGCCAGCTCCTTCATGATCTCCTCGGCGCCGCCGCCGATCGTCATGACCTTGACCTCGCGGTAGATTCGTTCGCTCTTGGTGCCGCGCATGAAACCCATCCCGCCGAGGATCTGCACCGCGGCGTCGGCGCAGTGCTGCATGGTCTGCGTGGCCTGGTTCTTCAGCAGGCACAGATCGGCCACGGTCTCGGCGTCCTCGGGCTGCGCTTCGAAGCGGCGGGTGACATCGGCAAGCAGCGCGCGCGAGGCCTGGATGTGCATGCGCATGTCCATCAGCTTGTGGCGGATCACCTGGTGCGACACGAGCGCAGCACCGAAGGTATGGCGCTGACGCGCCCAGGCGAGCGCTTCGTCGAGGCACACCTGCGCGAAGGCGCAGGCCCCGGCAGCCAGCAGCAGGCGCTCGCCGTTGAAATTGGCCATGATCATTCGGAAGCCCGCGTTCTCCTCGCCGATCAGGTGGTCGGCGGGCACACGAACGCCGTCGAAGTGCAGGGTCGCGGTGTCGCTGCACCACCAGCCCATCTTGCGCAGCTCGGTGCGGCTCAGGCCCGGCGTATCGCCCGGGATGGCGATCAGCGACAGCCCGGCTGCGCCAGGGCCGCCGGTGCGCACCGCCAGCGTGAGCCAGTCGGCGCGCAGCCCGGAGGTGATGAAAGTCTTCTCGCCGTCGATCACCCAGGCATCGCCGTCGAGCCGCGCGCGCGTTCGGATGCGCGCCACGTCGGAGCCGCCCGAGGGCTCGGTGATGGCCAGCGCCGCGATCTTCTCGCCGGCCAGCACTGCCGGCACGATGCGCTGCTGCAGCGTCGGGCTGCCGTGCGCGACGATCGGCGGCAGGCCGATGTTGTGCGAGAACAGGCTGGCCATCAGCCCGCCGCTGCCCGCGCGCGCGATCTCTTCGGCCGCGATCAACCGGAAGGCCATCTCGCACGGCGTGCCGCCGAGGTGCTCGGGGTAGCCGAGCTGCAGCAGGCCGAGCGCGGACGCGCGCCGGTAGAGCTCACGCGGGAAGCTCGCGGCCTCGTCCCAGCCATCGACATGGGGCGCGACCTCGCGCTCGACGAAGGCGCGCACGCTGGCGCGGAAATCGGCTTGTTCGGCGGTGTCCATGGGGTGCAAGCGTAGCCGGCTTGATCCCAAGCAAGAACCTCTGCAGTCGACCCGCCGCGATTGATTTCGATCATTCGGGAATACCCGCGTCGCTAAATACTCGGCACCGTATCGAGGCCAACTGGTCCCGAACTGACGGGAAAGACGATGACAACCCCACGCAGCGTGCACCACCTGGCCTTGGCTTCGGTGGTCGCGCTTTTCGCGGGTGGGTCTGCCGGCATGGCGCTGGGCCAGGAAGCCAAGGTGGTCAAGCTCAACACCACGGCCGACCACACCAAGTTCAAGGAACTGCAGCGGACCTTTGCGTCCGGCCCCGAGGTCACCCAGGCCTGCCTGCAATGCCACACCGAGGCGGCGGGCCAGGTCCACCGCACCAAGCACTGGACCTGGGAGTTCATCAACCCGGCCAGCAACCAGAAGCTGGGCAAGAAGAACGTCATCAACAATTTCTGCATCTCGATCCCGTCGAACACGCCGTTCTGCACCAGTTGCCACGTCGGCTACGGCTGGAAAGACACGACCTTCGATTTCAAGTCGGAGCAGAACGTCGACTGCCTCGTCTGCCACGACACCACCGGCAACTACCGCAAGCTGCCCGGCCTGGCCGGCAATCCGGTGGCGCAGGACATGGAGTTCCCCGCCGGCTCCGGCAAGATCGTCAAGGGCATAGACCTCGGTGCGGTCGCACGCAAGGTCGGCAAGAGCAGCCGCGATACCTGTGGCGCCTGCCACTTCAACGGCGGCGGGGGCGACGGCGTGAAGCATGGCGACATGGACACGTCGCTCGCCTCGCCCGACAAGGCGCTCGATGTCCACATGGACGCCAGCGGCCTGGACTTCACCTGCGGTACGTGCCACAAGGCCTCGAGCCACGACGTTCCGGGCAGCCGCTACACGCCCAGTGCCAGGGACACCAAGGGCGCCCTGGTGCGCGGTCGCGAAGGCGACGACAAGCGCAACCCCGCGACCTGCGTCGCCTGCCACGACAACACGCCACACAAGAAGGAGGCGGGCCTGAACCTGCATGCGCGCAAGATCGCTTGCCAGACCTGCCACATCCCCGCCATCGCGCGCGGCGGCGTCGCCACCAAGATGACCTGGGACTGGTCGACCGCCGGCAAGCTCGACGACGCGGGCCAGCCGATCCTGCGGAAGGACACCAAGGGCCGCGTCGTCTACGACTCGAAGAAGGGCGATTTCACCCTCGGCGAGAACATCGTGCCCGAGTACGTGTGGTTCAACGGCGAGGTCACGTACACGCTGCTGGGCGACAAGATCGTGCCGGGCGACGAGCCCACGCGCATCAACCGCCTCGGCGGCAGCGCGGGCGACGGCAAGTCGATGATCTGGCCGGTCAAGGTGTTCCGCGGCGCGCAGCCCTACGACGTGGCGAACCAGACCCTGGTCACGCCGCACACGGCGGGCAACGACGACACGGCGTACTGGAAGAACTTCGGCTGGCCCGCCGCCATCAAGACCGGCATGCAGACCTCCGGCGCGCCGTTCTCGGGCCAGGTCGGGTTCGTGAAGACCGAGATGTCGTGGCCGATCACGCACATGGTCGCGCCGAAGGAAAACGCGCTCGGCTGCGCCGACTGCCACCAGGCCGCCGGTCGGCTGGCCGGGATCGACGGCATCTACATCCCGGGCCGTGATCGCCACGCGCTGATCGATCTCGCCGGCTGGGCGGCTGCCGGACTGACGCTGCTGGGGGTCGCCGGCCATGGCGCGCTGCGCCTGGTCAAGGGGCGCGGCCGCGCAGCGCAAAGTGGAGCATCGTCATGACCCGGCGTGTCTACCTGTTCAAGGGATTCGAGCGCTTCTGGCACTGGGCGCAGGCGGCGCTGATCGTCTTCATGCTCGTCAGCGGCTTCGAAGTCCATGGCAGCTACCGGCTGCTCGGCTTTGCGCGCGCGGTGCAACTGCACACACTGGCCGCCTGGGTGCTGATCGGCCTGTGGGTCTTCGCGATCTTCTGGCACCTGACCACCGGCGAATGGCGCCAGTACGTCCCGACCACCGACAAGATCGTGGCGATGGTCCGCTTCTATGCGGTGGGCATCTTCAAGGGCGACCCGCACCCCTTCAAGCCGACGTCGCTGCACAAGCACAACCCGCTGCAGCGCCTGGCCTACCTCCTCGCGCTGGTCGTGATCGGCCCGCTGATCTGGATCTCGGGCGCGCTCTACCTCTTCTATGGCGACTGGGGCGCGCTCGGCCTGGCCAACCTTCCGCTGGCCTGGGTCGCCTGGGCTCACACGGCAGGCGCGTTCCTGATGCTGTCGTTCCTGATCGCGCACCTCTACCTCATCACCACGGGCCACAGCCTGACCTCCCAGCTCAGGTCGATGATCACCGGTTGGGAAGAGGTGGCCTGAACAGCATCGTTAGCCGTCGAAACCATTGGAGTTCCACCATGACGACCCCCCGCATCCTCACCGCCACGGCCATGGCCGCACTGCTGTCGGTATCGCTCTCGGCCCAGGCCTACGACGCCGACTGGAAGCGCGGCCGCGTCTACTACCGCAGCGTCTGCACCGCCTGCCACGTTGCCAACCCGGTAGGCAGCATCAACCCGAACGCCCGCATGAAGGTCGAGTGGGTCGCCTACCTGGGTGCGGACAAGCACGCCAAGGGCAAGGACAAGGTCAGCCAGTACGTCAGCAAGGCCTATCGCGGCAGCATCAAGGCCACCAACAAGGCGGCCGAGAAGTTCATCGACGTGCCCGACCAGGAACTCGCCGAGGACATCAAGGCCTTCCTGCTCAAGGGTGCGAAGGACGGCGATGCCCCAGCGAGTTGCACCTGATCCAACGCGATGGACAACCTGTCGGAAGGCATGACATGGGTGCAGTCTTGACCGGCCCGGTCCGATCGGGCTTTCAAGCCGACTATCAGAAGATCTTCGTCAAGCCCTGGTCGCCGTATTTCGGCGCGGTGCTGCTGGTGCTGGTGATCGTCGGGTTGATGATCAATGGCCAGGTCTGGGGCGTCTTCGGCGGGGTCAAGTTCTGGGGCGACTGGATCAACCACGCCCTCGGCCTCGGGCCGCTGCTGGGCCTGCCGGCCGAACTGAATGGATTCTTCTCGCACCGCATGTCGCTCATGAACGCGACGCTGGTGCTCGGCGCCTTCGGCGCCGCGCTGCTCTCGGGCCAGTTCCGGCCCCAGCGCCCACCGCCGATCGAGTACCTCTGGGCCGCCCTGGGCGGCAGCCTGATGGGCATCGGCTCCGCCCTGGCCGGCGGCTGCACCACCGGCGGCTTCTTCAATCCGGTTCTGCATTCCTCGCCTGCGGGCTGGGTCATGGGCGCCGGCCTGCTGATCGGTGCGGCCACGGGCCTGAAGCTGCTGTTCTGGACGATGGAAAACGTCAGCTGGGGCAGCAAGGCACCGGCCGATTGGCCCGTGTCGGCATCGATGAAGAAGGCCTTTCCGTGGCTCGGTCTCGTGCTCCTGGCCGCGGTCGTGGCCTGGTCGGCCGCGTGGTACCGCTCGCCCGACGAGCAGCTGGCGTTGCGTGCGCTGTTCGTCACCGCCGGGTTTGCGATCGGCTTCGTGATGCACCGCTCGCGCCTGTGCTTCGCACGCGCCTTCCGCGAGCCCTTCGTCACCGCCGAGGGGCAGATGACCAAGGCCGTGCTCCTGGCATTGGCCATCGGCATCCCGGTCGCCGCGCTGCTGTTCCAGAAGAAGGTGATCGATCCCTATGGCGCAATTCCCGCGACCTTCTGGGTCGGCTCGCTGATTGGCGGCTTGCTCTTCGGCATCGGCATGGTCTTCGGCGGCGGTTGCGCATCCGGCTCGCTCTGGCGCATGGGCGAGGGCCATATCAAGCTGTGGGTCACGTTGCTGTTCTTCGCCTGGAGCGGCTCGATCGCCAGCGCCGTGTTCAAGAAGACCGGTCTGACGGCGATCGACGAATCCAACCTCGAGAGCTTCGAGAAGACCGGCATCGGCGTCCAGGCCTTCTGGCCCGAGATGCTGGGCGGCTGGGGCGCGACGCTGCTGCTCGGCGGCGCGCTGCTGCTGGCCTGGTATGCGCTGGTCCGCTACAACGAATCGACCGAGAAATTCACCCTGATCTGAGTCCTGGCTGCAAGAGGAGATTGACATGACACTGAAGAGGCTGTCCCTGGTCCTGGCGCTGGCCGCGATCTGCGCCGCCCCGCCGCTGATGGCGCAGACCGCCGCACCGGCCACGGGAGCCACCGCCGTGCAGCCCAAGGAGGGTTGGTACCGCGCGCTCGTCGATACCGCGTTCGTGCGTGCCAACGTCGATATCCCGCCGAAGAAGGGCGTGATGCTGATCGACTCGCGCCCGGCTGCGCGCCAGTACGACCCAGGCCATATCCCCGGCGCGATCAACATTCCCGACACTCAGTTCGAGAAGCTGACTGCGAAGCTGCCGGCCGACAAGGCCACGCTGCTGATCTTCTACTGTGGCGGCTACGAGTGCATGCTCAGCCACAGTTCGGCATTCAAAGCCGAGAAGCTGGGCTATACCAATATCAAGGTCTATGCCGCCGGCATGCCGGAGTGGAAGACCGCCGGTGGCGCGGTCTCGGTCTCGATGGCGCACATCAAGAAGCTCGCTGCCGACAAGGAACCGCACGCACTGATCGACGCCCGCCCGCGGCGCGTCGCCGAGAAGGGCATGATCCCCGGTGCGATCAACATCCCGGACAGCGAATTCGACAAGTTGGTCGCCCAGTTGCCGGCCGACAAGGCGACGCCGCTGATCTTCTACTGCGGTGGGCTGGAATGCGTGCTGAGCGACAAGTCGGCCGACAAGGCCCGCAAGCTCGGCTACACGAACGTGCTGACCTATCCCGAGGGTTACCCCGAGTGGGAAGCGGCCCATGGCGGTGCGGCGGCGGCCGCGCCGGCGACCGGTGGCGCCCCGGCCGCAGCGCCCGCGGCAGCGCTGGTGCCGGGCAAGGAGAAGGGCTCGGTCACGGTGGCCTCGTTCCAGCAGGTGTGGAGCACCAACCCGGCTGCGGTGATGCTGATCGACGTTCGCGATGCGAAGGAATTTGCCGCCGGCGCGATCAAGGGCGCCGTCAACCTGCCCATCAACGAACTCGAGAAGAAGGTCGGCACGCTGCCGGCCGACAAGCCGGTCGTCTTCGTCTGCGGCACGGGCGCCCGATCGGGCGAGGCCTACGACATGGTCAAGCTGTACCGTGGCGAGGTCCAGGCGTACTTCCTCGACGCCGAAGCCAAGTTCATGGCCGACGGCAGCTACTCGATGAAGCAGAAGTAGGACCGCACGATCGCTGATCGCGGCCGTCAGGGTCCCGATCGGCCCGATCCCGGGCCGCGCCGCATCGCGCCGGCAGGGTCGGACGGCAATTCGCCGCAGGCCCGCCGCCACCTTGACAAGCACGCGCGGTGCGCCACCATCGGGCCCGGCACAGCCCGTGCCCAGGAGCCGCGTGATGACGATCCGACCGATGGCCTTCGGGCGCCGCCGCTTCATCCTGTCTGCCGGTGCGCTGCTCCTGCCACGCCTGGCCAGCAGTGCGCCGGGCATCCAGGCCTGGCCGCTGAAGACACCGAGCCGAACGGGCATCCACGACCTCGCCCCCGCCAGCGACCACGGCGTGTGGTTCACCGCGCAGCGCAGCGGGCACCTGGGCTGGTTCGATCCGCGCACCGGCGCGACCGAACTGATCCCGCTCGGCCCCGGCTCCTCGCCGCACGGCGTGATCCAGGGGCCGGATCGGGCGGCCTGGATCACCGACGGCGGGCAGAACGCGATCGTGCGCGTGAGCTGGCCCGGCCGCGAGCTGCGGCGCTTCCGCCTGCCCGAGGGCACGCCCTACGCCAATCTCAATACCTGCACGTTCGACGGCGACGGCGACCTCTGGTTCACTGGCCAGAGCGGTGTCATCGGGCGCGTCGCGGTCAAGACCGGGCTCGTGTCGATCCAGGATGCGCCGCGCGGCTACGGGCCCTACGGCATCTGCACCACGCCGCAGGGCGAGGTGTGGTGGTGTTCGCTTGCCGGCAACTTCATCGCACGCCTCGATCGCCGCACGGGGCAGTCCCAGGTCGTCGAGCCACCAACGCCGCGCCAGGGCGCGCGCCGGGTCTGGAGCGACAGCCGCGGGCGCATCTGGGTCAGCGAGTGGAACTCGGGGCAGCTGTCGGTGCATGACCCGCGGGCCCCTGGCGCCGCGGCCTGGCGCCAGTGGAAGCTGCCCGGCAACGGCCCGCGCTGCTACGCCGTCTACGTCGATGAACGCGACCAGGTCTGGGCGAGCGACTGGGGCGCCAACTCGGTCGTGCGCTTCGACCCGCAGAGCGAGCGTTTCGAAAGCCACGTCTTCCCGCGCGAGGGTGCCAACGTCCGGCAGATCCTCGGCCGCGCCGGCGAGGTCTGGCTGCCCGAAAGCGGCACCGAGCACATTGCGGTGATCCGCACCGCCTGAGACACGCGCCGGGCGCGTGTCGGCATTCAGGCCGGCAGCGGCAGATAGCGGACCGACAGCACGCCAGCGATGGTGCGCAGGCTCTCGATCGCCGCCGCCGGCACCGCACTGTCGATGTCCACCAGCGTGTAGGCCATGTCGCCGCGCGACTTGTTGACCATGTTGTGGATGTTCAGGCCGGCGTGTGCCATCGCGGTCGAGATCTGCCCCAGCATGTTCGGCACGTTGGCATTGGCGATCGCGACGCGGTAGGCCGACTCGCGCGCCATCTGGACCGCCGGGAAGTTGACCGCGTTCACGACCTGGCCGTGTTCGAGGTAGTCGCGCAACTGGTCCACCACCATCACGGCGCAGTTCTCCTCGGCCTCGCGCGTCGAGGCGCCCAGGTGGGGCAGGGCGATGACCTTGTCGTGGCGCAGCAACTCGCCTTCGGGGAAGTCGCAGACGTAATGGCCGAGCCGGCCGGCGCCCAGCGCCTCCAGCACGGCCGGGTTGTCGACGATGCCGTCGCGGCTGAAGTTCAGCAGCACCGAGCCCGGCCGCATCAGGCCGATATTGCCGGCGTTGACGAGCCCGCGCGTGGCCTCCAGCAGCGGCACGTGCAACGTGGTGAACTGCGCCTGGCGCAGCACCTCGTTGACGCTGCCGGCGCGCTTGACCTGCGACGGCAGGCTCCAGGCGGCATCGACCGTGATGTCCGGGTCGTAGCCCAGCACCTGCATGCCCAGCTTGATGGCGGCGTCGGCCACGAGGCAGCCGATCTTGCCCAGGCCGACGATACCCAGCGTCTGGCCCGCGAGCTCGTAGCCGGCAAAGGCCTTCTTGCCGTCCTCGACCTGCCGGTCCAGGTCGGCGGCGGCGGGGTCGAGGCCATCGACGAATCGCAGCGCGGCGCCGACCTTGCGTGCGGCCATCAGCATGCCGGCGAGCACCAGCTCCTTGACCGCGTTGGCATTTGCGCCGGGTGCGTTGAAGACCGGCACGCCGCGTGCGCTCATCGCCTTGACCGGGATGTTGTTGGTGCCCGCGCCGGCACGGGCAATCGCCAGCACGCTGGGCGGGATGGCCATGCCGTGCAGGTCGGCCGAGCGAACGAGGATCGCCACCGGATCGGCACTGTCCTTGCCGACGCGGTAGGTGGCGGCAGGCAGGCGCGACAGGCCCAGCGCCGAAATCTGGTTCAGGACCAGGATGCCAGCGCGCTCAGGCATGGGTGCGCTCGAATTCCTGCATCCAGGCCACCAGGGCCCTGACGCCCTCGATCGGCATCGCGTTGTAGATCGACGCGCGCATGCCGCCGACCGAGCGGTGACCCTTGAGCTGGACCATGCCGCGTGCCTGCGCCCCCTTCAGGAAGGCGTCGTCCAGCGCCTCGTCCTTCAGGCGGAAGGCCACATTCATCAGCGAGCGACAGTCGCGCGCGACCGGGCAGCTGTAGAACGAGCTCGTGTCGAGGTAGTCGTACAGCACGGCGGCCTTGGTGCGGTTGTGCTCGGCCATCGCAGCGAGGCCGCCACGCTCCTTGATCCACTTGAACACCAGGCCGGCGATGTACATCGCGTAGGTCGGCGGCGTGTTGTACATCGACTCGTTGTCGGCCACGATCTTGTAGTCGAACGCCGACGGCAGCATCGGGTGCGGGTGGCCGATCAGATCGTCGCGCACGATCACCAGCGTCAGGCCGGAGGGGCCGACGTTCTTCTGCGCGCCGCCGTAGATCAGGCCGAACTTCGAGACATCGACCGGGCGCGAGAGGATGTCGCTCGACATGTCGGCCACCAGCGGCACGCTGCCGACGTCGGGTGTGTGGTGGTATTCGACGCCGCCGATGGTCTCGTTGGAGCAGATGTGGACGTAGGCCGCCTCGGGGTCGAGCTTCCACTCGCTGCGCGGCGGGATCGTCGTGTAGTTCGTCGCCTTGCTGCTCGCGGCGACATTGACGGCGCAGTACTTCTGCGCTTCCTTGATGGACTTCTTGCTCCACTCGCCCGTGTCGATGTAGTCGGCCTTGTGCCCGCCGCGCAGCAGGTTCATGGGCACGATCGCGTTCTCGGCGATCGCGCCACCCTGCATGAACAGGACCTTGTAGTTGGCCGGCACCGCCAGCAACTCGCGCAGCAGGCTCTCGGCCTCGGCGGCGATGGCCATGAATTCCTTGCCTCGGTGGCTCATCTCCATGACCGACATGCCCGAGCCATGCCAGTCGAGCATCTCGGCGGCGGCGGTCTGGAGCACCGGTTCGGGCAGGGCGGCGGGGCCGGCACTGAAATTGAAGACGCGGGTCATGGCACTTCGACTTTCGACGGTGGACGGGGTGGGCAGGGTGGACGGGGAGCGACTGGGCGGCCGCGCTGGTGCATTATCCGGGTTGCGGCCGGGCCGCAAACAACCACCCACAACCCAGGAGCACCCCATGGCCAAGCCCATGTTCGACCAGGAAGCCTTGATCGAGATGTTCGAAAACGCCTCAGCCAAGGGCAGCGCGCAGCTGCGCAAGGCCGTGTCCGATGCGACCCTGAAGGCGCTGCAAGGGCGCGAGCTGACGCTGAAGAACATCCGCTCGGCGCTGAAGGCGGTCTCCGAGGCGGCCGGCGCCGGCGCGGCGAAGAACGTCGCCGGGCTGGATGTCGAATCCCTGCTCGACAAGGCCGTGGCCGGCATGGACGATGCGCTGCTCAAGGCCGTCGACGCCAACCGGGCCGCGCTGCAGACCATCGTCAGCCAGGGGGCCGACCTGCGCGACAAGCACCTGAAGAAGGCAATCGGCGACCTCGAGAAGATGGAGGACACCCTGTTCGCGGCGATGAAGAAGGCCGCCGAGGGCGCGTCCGCCCCGCTCGCCGGCGCCTGGGCGCAGGTGCTCGACAAGATGCAGGCCGGCGGCACGATGTCCGGGGCCAAGGCGGCGACCACGGCCGAGGACATGGTCGCCCAGATGCAGGCCGCCGTGCGCGACACCCGCGCGGCCAGCCTGCGCGCGGCCCAGACAATGGCCGAGAGCTACACCGCGATGGTCAGCGGCGTGCTGATCGGCATGTCCGAGGCCCTGCAACAAGGCAGCGCCGCCGCCGACAAGCCGATCCGTCGGCGTTGATCCACCCGGAGCAAGATTCGAGAGCCATGAGAGACGTCGTCATCACCGGGACGGGGCTGTACAAGCCGCCGCATGTCATCACCAACGCCGAGCTGGTCGAGGCCTTCAATGCCTACGCCGCGCTGCAGAACGAGAGAAACGCCGAGAAGATCGCTGCCGGCGTCGTCGAGCCGATGGTCACCTCCTCGGTGGAGTTCATCGAGAAGGCCTCGGGCATCAAGCAGCGCTACGTGATCGACAAGCAGGGGGTGCTGGACCCGACGCGCATGAAGCCGCACTTCGAGCCGCGCGCCGACGACCAGCTCAGCCTGATGGCCGAGATCGCGGTGGTGGCGGCGAAGCAGGCGATGGCCGCCGCCGGCAAGACCGGCGCGGACATCGACGGCGTGCTCTGCGCGGCCGCCAACATGCAGCGCGCCTACCCGGCGATGGCGGTGGAGATCCAGCAGGCGGTCGGCGCGCGCGGCTACGGCTTCGACATGAACGTGGCCTGCTCGTCGGCCACCTTCGCGATCGAGCAGGCGGTCAATGCCGTGCGCTGCGGCAGCGCGAACTGCGTGCTGATCGTCAACCCCGAGATCACCTCGGCGCACCTGGAGTGGCGCGACCGCGACTGCCACTTCATCTTCGGCGATGTCTGCACCGCGATCATCGTCGAGGCGGCGGACACGGCGACCTCGGCCGACCGCTGGCAGGTGCTGGGCACCAGGCTCGCCACGCAGTTCTCGAACAACATCCGCAACAACGCGGGATTCCTGAACCGCTGCGAGGACACCGACCCGGACGCGCGCGACAAGACCTTCATGCAGGAAGGCCGCAAGGTGTTCAAGGAAGTGGTGCCGATGGCCGCGGCCCATATCGAGCAGCACCTGCACGAGTTGGACTTCGAGCCGACCCAGGTGCGGCGCTACTGGTTGCACCAGGCCAACCTGGGCATGAACCAGCTCGTGATCAGGAAGCTGGTCGGCGGCGAGGTCGGCGACGATCTGGCGCCGCTGATCCTGGACGAGTACGCCAACACCGCCTCGGCCGGATCGATCATCGCGTTCCACGAGCACCACGCCGATCTGAAACCAGGCGACGTGGGGGTCATCTGCTCATTCGGCGCCGGCTACTCGATCGGCAGCGTGGTGGTGCGGCGGGTCTGAATCCGACGGCGGTCATCGCGTCGGTGGGGCCGGTGGGCCACGGGCGCACCTGCTGGGCGCCACCCCTTCGTCGCACAAGGCGCGTGTGGGGGCGCCCAAGTCGCGGCAGGCAAGAAAAGACGCCGGGAGGCCTTGCGGCGTCCCGGCGGAAACGCGTCGTCTGAGAAGACTCAGTTGAACGAGATCGGTCCGACGTTCAAGCCGTTCGGATAGTCGCCGTTGGCGTCACCGCCGGTGACGTACTGGACGTTGCTGCCGAGAACCTGGACGTGGACCTCGGTGACGCCGGCAGCGAGGGCCGCCGCTGCGTTGGCATAGGCACACGCGGTCTGCAGCGTGAAGCCGCTGAGCGGCACCGTGTAGTTCTGGACGCCGATGGCCGCTACCGCCACCGTGCTCATGAGCTCCGAGGTGCATCCGGCGACGGCCGGCCCCTTCAGGATCAGGGTCAGCGTCGGCTTCTTGCTCATCAGCTCGTCGTTGCCCCAGGCGGCGATCTTCAGGTTCGTCAGCCCCGTCACATTGGCCGTACCGTTCGCAGGCGCCTTCACGAAGGCACCGAATCCCCAGGGCTTGGCCGTGATCCGGGTGCCGAAGCCGAAATAGAAGCTCGGCGTGCTGTCGTTCGGGGCCACGCCGTTCCACCAGTACTGGGTGGTCACGCCGGTGTCGATGTAGTTCCCGGCATCGCCGTTTTCTTTGGACTTCCAGGTGCTTGCGTTGATCTGGCTGTAGTTGCTGGCGAAGGTCACGGCACTGCCACCGCCACCCGTGGCTGCCGTGCCCCAGAAGTAGATGTTGTCGACGTAGAGCGTGCCCGTGCCCGACACGGTCTCCAGCTTGATCTGGATGATGGC
>Ga0209682_10000506_pt1 | contig 13467 bp, 7 predicted proteins | sample DOMMetBare2Fresh_2_FD_187471 | JGI IMG/M metagenome (GOLD analysis project Ga0209682, IMG submission 187471) | Wetland sediment microbial communities from St. Louis River estuary, USA, under dissolved organic matter induced mercury methylation -... | ecosystem: Environmental > Aquatic >... | reverse complement strand
TCTCCCCATCAAGGCTTTGGTTTGTCGTCTGGATAATCGGGCAGATGCAAGTGGGCCATGGGTGCGCGACCAAACGTGGCGCTCATTTGCGCCAGGCAGTGCGCTGTGTCTTTACCCACCATGCCCCAATCAAATCGCCAGGTCCAGCAGTTCGTCTGCCCCGGACTATTCATCCGGTGCTCGGCCCCAAGGCCGAGCACATCCTGCATCTGGAATACGGCAAGCCGCGCGATCGATGCCGATACCGCGCGCATCATCGCCCAATGCACCTCGCCCGCGCGGGCTCCAAGATACTCGCTTGCGTATGCCCGTTCGCGTTCGGTGGCGCTCAGCCACCAGCCAAGCGCCGTGTCATTGTCATGCGTGCCGGTGTAAACGCAGCAATTCTCGACGTAGTTGTGTGGCAGGAAGGAGTGCGTTGCATCCCCACTGAACGCAAACTGCAGGATGCGCATGCCGGGAAATCCAAAACGGTCGCGCAATGCGACCACGTCTGGTGTGATCACGCCAAGATCTTCAGCAATCACCGGCAGTTCGCCCAGGGCGGCATGCAGGGCGTCGAAGAGCGCGGCGCCGGGGCCGGGTGCCCACCGACCTTCGACCGCGGTCGGGCAGGTGGCGGGGATTTCCCAATAGCCGGCAAAGCCGCGAAAGTGATCGACGCGAATCAGATCAGCAAGTTGCAATTGACGTCGCACGCGCTCGATCCACCAGGCGTAGCCGTCGCGCTTCATCGCGTCCCAGTCGTACAGCGGATTGCCCCATCGCTGGCCGGTTGCGCTGAAGTAATCCGGCGGCACGCCCGCCACCACTTTTTGACTGAAACTGGCATCGAGCACATACAAGTCGGGACGCGCCCAGCAGTCGGCCGAGTGATGCGCGACAAAGATCGGAAGATCGCCGATTAAGCGGATGTCCTTGCCGTTCGCATACGTCTTGAGCGCCGACCACTGATCGTCGAAGCACCACTGGACGAACTTCCAAAAGTCGATCGCGCCCCGATGATGCGCCCGCGCCGTCGCAAGCGCGCCAGGATCGCGACGCGCGAACGGTGGGTCCCACTGCGGCCAGGCCGCAAATGATCCGCGCGCGTGCTGCACTTCATCGAGCGTCATGAACAGCGCGTAATCGTCGAGCCAAGATGCTTGAGCAACGCAGTAAGCGTCAAACGCGGATCGCTCGCTGTCACGCGCACGCGCGATGAAGCCGGCGTGCGCCTGCCGCAACTTCGCCATGCGCCGCGGAACGACGCGGCCGAAATCGACCCGGCGCGATTCGAAGTCGGCCGATGCATTGATGGGTGCAAGCCAGCCCCTCTCGATCAGCGGCTCGAGCGCCACCAGCAGTGGGGAGCCGGCGAACGCGGACACGCTGGCATAGGGTGAGTTGCCGGGGCCGATCGGATTCAGCGGCAGAACTTGCCAAACGCTCTGACCAGCGTTCTCCAGCCAGTCGACGAAGTGGTAAGCGCCCGGCCCGAGATCGCCGATCCCGTGCGGGCCGGGCAGCGAGGTCGGGTGCAGCAGGATGCCCGAGCGGCGACGGTCAAGAGTCGGCATGGTGACGGAGGCTGGGCAGGTTGCCGCTTCAGACGACGATTGAAAACAGCACCACCGACTGTGGCTCAACGGTGTGCTTGCCGGCGACGACCTGTCCGATGTTGCGGTCGGGATAAGCGCTGTCGAGTTCGGTGCGCCAGCGGCCGGCGGGCAGCGTGAACTCGAGCGCCGCCGGCTCGGCGTTGAACAGCGCCATCAGCCGCAGGTGCTCGTCACCGCCCATCACCGCCAGACCATGGCGCGTCTCATCGTGCCAGTCGTCGATCGTCATCATCGCGCCGTCCGGACGCAGCCACTCGATCTCCTTGTGGCCGTCGGCTTGCTTGTGCTCACTCAGCCAGCGGTTGACGCGAAAGTGCGGATGCGCCCGACGCAGCGCGAGCAGACGGCGAACGAACTCGTTCAGCTCCTGGTCGGCGTGTGACCAGTCGAGCCACGAGATGTCGTTGTCCTGACAATAGGCATTGTTGTTGCCGCGCTGCGTCTGCGCGATCTCGTCACCGGCGCGCAGCATCGGTGTGCCCTGCGCGGTCAGCAGGGTCACCAGCAGGGCGCGCCTCAAGCGCGCGCGCTGCGCGTTGACTTCGGCATCGTCGGTCGGGCCCTCGACGCCGCAGTTCGTGCTGAAACTTTCCGCGTGCCCGTCGTTGTTGGCTTCGCCGTTGGCTTCGTTGTGTTTGCGGCTGTAGCTCACCAGATCGGTCAGTGTTACGCCGTCGTGCGAGGCGATGTAGTTGACCGAGGCGCACGGCAGGCGCCGGCCGTGATGGAAACGATCGCTCGAACCGGCAAGCCGCCGCACCAGCTCGCCGCGGCCGACGCCGCGTTGCAGCCAGAACCGGCGCACGCTGTCGCGAAAGCGATCGTTCCATTCCATGAACCGGCCCGGAAAGCGGCCGAGCTGATAGCCGTCCGCGCCGAGATCCCACGGCTCGGCGATCAGTTTGGCATGTGCCAGGATCGGATCCTGCAGTAGGGCGACGAAGAAAGCGGCATGCGGATCGAATGCAAACGCGGTGCGGCCGAGGGTCACGCCAAGATCGAATCGGAAGCCGTCCACACCCATCTCGCCGGCCCAGTAGCGCAGCGAATCGAGAACAAGCTGTGTCACCCGCGGGTGCGGTACGTTGACCGTGTTGCCACAACCGGTCCAGTTCTCATAACGGGCGCGATCGTCAGGGACGAGGCGGTAATAGAGCGCGTTATCGAGGCCGCGGAACGATATCGTGGGCCCCCGTTCATCGCCCTCGGCCGTGTGGTTGTAGACGACGTCGAGCACGACCTCGAGGCCGGCCTCGTGCAGACGGTCGACCATCGCGCGGAATTCGGCGCGTGTCGCTGCTGGATCCGACGGCGTGCTCGACAGGCGCGGATCCGGGCAGAAGAAGCCGATTGTGTTGTAACCCCAATAGTTGGTCAGCCCATGCTCGTGCAAGCGGCGTTCGGCAATCGAGTATTGCACCGGCAGCAGCGCAAGCGTGGTGACGCCCAGCGACGTCAGATATGCGATTGACGCAGGGTGCGACAGACCGGCGTAGGTGCCGCGCAAGACATGGGGAACCCCGGCGTGCAGTTTGGAGAAACCCTTGACGTGCAACTCGTACAGCACGCTGTCGGCAACCGGCACGAGTGGACGAGGAACCCGCGCAGTCGCGCACAGCGGTGCCGACACCCTCGCCTTCAACGCGGCCGCCGCATTGTTGCGCTGGTCAAACGAGCGTTCGCTATCCGGATGCCCGATCTGGTACCCGCAGTGCGCGTCGCGCCAGTCGAAACGACCGACGATCTCGCGCGCATAGGGATCGAGCAGCAACTTGTGCTGGTTGAAACGGTGGCCATTATGCGGCGCGTAGGGTCCGTGCGCGCGATAACCGTAGACCTGCCCTGCGCTTGCGCCCGGCACGAAACCATGCCACACGCCCTCGGTGTAGGCGGGCAGCGGCAGGCGCTCTTCGTTGCCGACCTCATCGAAGAGGCAGAGCTCGACCACAGTGGCGTGTTCGGACACGACGGCGAAGTTGACGCCGCCGTCGCGCAACGTGGCACCAAGCGGAAACGGCTGGCCGTGCGGCATGTTCTGCAGGTTGCGCACCGACGTCAGACCGGAGCGAAGACTACGGTCGCGAGCGGCGGCAGCGTGATCGCAATCGAATGCGGCCGTCCATGCGCGCCGATCGGCCGCGATTCAAGCACCCGGTCGCCGTTGCCGACATTGCTGCCGCCGTAGTGCGAAGAATCGGTGTTGAGCAACTCTTTCCAGGCACGAGCGTCCGGCACGCCGAGGCGGAAGTCATGGCGCGGCACCGGGGTGAAATTGCAGACCGCCAGAACGAGGCTGCCGTCAGCGCCCTTGCGCAGGAATGCGAGCATCGAATTGTCGGCATCGTTGGCGTCGATCCACTCGAAGCCTTCGCGCTCGCAGTCAAGCGTATGCAGTGCGGATCGCGACGTGTACAGATGATTCAGGTCGCGGATCAGCGTCTGGACACCGCGATGCTCGGAGCCGTGTTCAGGCAGGTGCCAGTCAAGCGACTGGTCGTGATTCCACTCGCGCTCCTGTGCGAACTCGCCGCCCATGAACAGCAGTTTCTTGCCTGGGTGCGCCCACATGAAGCCGTAATAGGCGCGCAGGTTGGCAAACTTCTGCCAGCGATCGCCCGGCATCTTGTTGAGCAGGGACCCCTTGCCGTGCACGACCTCGTCGTGCGACAGCGGCAGCACAAAATTCTCGTCGAATGCGTAGATCAGGCTGAACGTCAACTCATTGTGATGAAACTTCCGATGCACGGGCTCCTTGCTCATGTACTTGAGCGTGTCGTGCATCCAGCCCATGTTCCACTTGTAATGAAAGCCCAGTCCGCCGGTTGAAGTTGGCCGAGATACCGCGGGCCAGGCGGTCGATTCCTCGGCGATGGTGACCGCAGCCGGCGCGTGCTGGCCGATCACCTCATTCATCCGCCGCACGAATGCAATCGCTTCGAGGTTCTCGCGTCCGCCTTGCACGTTCGGCACCCATTCGCCGGCGCCGCGACTGTAATCGCGATACAGCATTGACGCCACGGCGTCCACGCGCAGCCCGTCGATGCCCCAGCATTCGATCCAGTACAGCGCGTTGCCGACGAGGAAGTTGCGCACCTCCGTGCGGCCGAAGTTGTAGATCAGCGTGTTCCAGTCGCGGTGAAAGCCCTCGCGCGGATCGGCGTATTCATATAGCGCGCTGCCGTCGAACTGGCCGAGCGCATACGGATCGGTCGGGAAATGCGCGGGCACCCAGTCGAGCAACACGCCGATGCCGCGCGCATGGCACGCATCGACGAAGCGGCCGAATCCCTCCGGATTGCCAAAGCGCGCGGTGGGTGCATACATCCCCGTGACCTGGTAGCCCCACGAACCATCGAACGGGTGCTCAGCGATGGGCAGCAGTTCGATATGCGTGAAGCCAAGATCGGCCGCGTACGCGGGCAGCTGCGCCGCGAGTTGCTCCCAGTCCAGGAATCCTCCGTCGGCATTACGCCGCCATGAGCCGAGATGAACTTCGTAGATCGCAAGCGGCGCGTGGCGCTCGTTGGCGGCGCGGCGCGCAGCCGGCAGCCCCCGCGCCGGCGGCGTCGACGCGATCACGCTCGCGTCCGCCGGACGGAATTCGGCCGCAAACGCGTATGGATCTGCCTTCAGCGGCAGCACGCGACCATCTCGACCGACGATGTCGTACTTGTAGCGCGCGCCGACGGCGAGGCCGGGAATGAAGAGTTCCCACACGCCGGCCGGGAAACGCAGCCTCATTGGATGGCAGCGGCGATCCCAGTGATTGAAATCGCCGACCACCGCCACCCGACGGGCGTTCGGCGCCCACACCGCGAAGCGCACACCGCGGACACCCTCGTGCTCGCACGGGTGGCTGCCGAGCGAGTTCCAGGGTCGCAGATGCGAGCCTTCACCGAGGTAGTACTCATCCTGCGCGCCGATGACCGGGCCGAAGCGGTACGGATCGTCGACCGTGACTGTATGGCCAAACGGATAGTGCACGCGTAGTCGATAGGCGTAGTGCGTGGTGCCGGTCACGTGCCCCTCGAATAGCCCGTCGCCGTGGATGCGCGAGAGTTCGCCGCGGTCCACACCAGGGCCGTCCACGACCACGACGCGCTCTGCGCCGGGCAGGAACGCGCGCACACACAAGCCTTCATCGCTGGAGTGCATGCCGAGGATCGCGAACGGATTGGCGTGGCGCGCGTTGACCACGAGTTCGACATCGGCGAGGCTCAGCATGGTCGTGACTCCTCCGCACACGCCGGCGCGGTCACACCGCTATGTTCCAGATCCCGCGCGCATATTCGCGAATGCTGCGATCCGAAGAGAAATAGCCCATCGCCGCTATGTTGTGGATCGTCTTCGCGGCCCAGGCCTGCGGATCGCCGAAGGCGCGGTCGACAGCGTCCTGAGCGGCAAGGTAGGACGCGAAGTCTGCCAGAAGCAGGTAATGATCGCCGTGCAGCAGTGATTCCGCGAGTGGTCGATAGCGATCCGGCTCACCCGGCGAGAATGCGCCGTTCGCGAGCGCATCAAGCGCGTTCTTCAGTTGCGAATTGCTGTCGTAATAGAAGCGCGGGTCATAGCCTATCGAACGCAAGGCGGCGACTTCGTCGGCGCGCAGCCCGAAGATGAAGATGTTGTCGGCACCGACCGCTTCGGCGATTTCGATGTTGGCGCCGTCCCATGTGCCGATGGTCAACGCGCCGTTGAGCGCGAATTTCATGTTGCCGGTGCCGGACGCCTCGGTACCCGCGGTCGAAATCTGTTCCGACAGATCGGCCGCCGGGATCACGGCTTCGGCGACCGACACCCCGTAGTTCGGCATGAAAACGACCTTCAGCCGGTCGCCGACACGCGAATCCGAATTGACAACGCGCGCCACGTCGTGAATCAGCCGGATCACGTTCTTCGCCGCAAAGTAGGCCGATGCGGCCTTGCCGGAGAAAATGACTGTGCGCGGCACGAAGTGGGCGCCCGGCGTTGCCACGATGCGCTGGTAATGCGCGATCACGCGCAACACATTGAGCAACTGGCGTTTGTATTCATGTATGCGCTTGACCTGCACGTCGAAGAGGCTATCCGGGTCGACCACGATGCCGAGTTCGCGCCGAATGCGATCGGAAAGACTTGCCTTGTTCGCGGCCTTTGCGGCGCGCACGGCATCGCGCAACGCGCGATCGGATGCGCTGGAATCGAAGTCGCGCAGCAGATCAAGTTCGATGCGCCAGCGGGTGCCGAGTTGCGCATCAAGCAGTTTCGCCAGCGGAGGATTGGCTTGCGCAACCCAGCGCCGCGGAGTTACGCCGTTGGTGACGTTGACGAAGCGCTCGGGGAACACGCGCGCATAGTCGGCGAAGATTGTCTTCACCATCAGGTCCGAGTGAAGTTTCGACACGCCGTTGATCTTGTGCGACCCGACGATCGACAACGCTGCCATCCGCGCACGGCGCTCCCCGGATTCGTCGATCAACGAAGCGCGGGCGACCACCTCTGCGTCCGTGTTGCTGCGGCGTAGTTCGGCAAGAAAACGGTGATTGATCTCGTAGATGATCTCTAGGTGCCGCGGCAGCAGCTCCTGCAGCATGCGTACCGGCCAGGTTTCCAGCGCCTCCGGCAGAAGCGTGTGATTGGTGTAGGAGAAGATCTGCTGGCACTGCGCCCACGCCGCATCCCATGCGAATTCATGCTCATCGACCAGCAAACGCATCAACTCGGGAATCGCAAGCGCCGGGTGTGTGTCGTTCAGGTGCGCCGCCGCATGAGCGGCAAGGTTGTTGAACCTGCCGTGCTCGGAGTAGTGGCGGGTGAGCATGTCCTGCATCGACGCCGAAACCAGGAAATACTCCTGCCGCAGTCGAAGTTCGCGTCCCGCGGGGGTGGAGTCGTCCGGATAAAGCACCCAGTTCAGTGCTTCGGCACGCGAGCGCGGCGCGGCGGCTACCTGGTGATCGCCGCGCGAGAAGGCCGCGAAATCTATCGGTTCCAGTGCGCTCGCCTGCCAAAGTCGCAGGGTCGTCACGCGGCGCGTTCCATGTCCGGGCACGATGAAGTCGAACGCGTTGGCTTCGATCAGTTCGGCCGGCATCCAGTGACGTTGCTTCGGATCGCCCTCGACGCTGCCACCGAAACCCACCATATAGCGGATGTCCTTGCGCGCTACGCACCACTCATCTCCGAGGGTGAGCCAGGGGTCCGGCGCTTCGACCTGTCGTCCATCCTCGATGCGCTGGGCGAACATTCCGAACTGATAGCGCATCCCGTAGCCGAGCGCGGGCACCCCGAGTGTTGCGAGCGAATCGAGAAAGCACGCTGCTAATCGGCCCAGACCGCCGTTGCCGAGGGCGGCATCCGGCTCATGTTCGATCACATCGGGCAGCGAAACATGCGGCGTCTGCATTGCCGTTTCCGCCGCGCCGCGCATTCCCAACGCATCCAGCGCGTTGGCGAGCGCGCGACCCATCAGGAATTCCATTGAAAGGTAATGCACGCGCCTGGCCTTGCGCTCGCGATCCGTGCGCCTGGTCTCGGTCCAGCGCGTGCGCAGTTCGTTGCGGCACACAGCGGCCAGCGCGCGCATCACGGTTGCGGGCGCCGCGTGTCCCGCTTGTTCGCTGAATTCGTCCTGCAGTTCGCGTGCCAGCGCAGTACGCAGCGACTGCGCGAGCGTGTTGTCCTCTGTTTCGGGTGGGGCGGCCGGTTCCGTCTTGCCAAACAATGCTCTAAACATGGTAGTTCGGTCCTTCGAAGACCCGTAGTATTGCTACAAGCTGGCGTTTAAGAAAAACAAGAAGTATCTGTTTTTATTGACTTTGTATCGAAAAGACACACGAACGCGCGCGCTTGTGACCCCCGAAAGTATTCTGTATATTTGCTACAAAAGTCAAACGAATCGGTCCCTGCGAAAACGCACGTGGTGAATCGCGCAAAAGGGGATCATCGCGCTCGCGAGGAGACAAACAACCATGGCGGACGTTGAGCTTCGCAATGCGTCGAAGTCGTTCGGTGACGTGGCAGTCATCCGCGACGTCAATCTGCACATCGCCGATGGCGAATTCGTGGTCTTCGTCGGCCCGTCCGGCTGCGGCAAGTCGACGTTGCTGCGAATGATCGCGGGACTCGAAGACATCACCTCTGGCGACCTGATGATCGACGGAGTGCGCATGAATGATGTGCCGCCGGCGGAGCGAGGCATTGCGATGGTGTTCCAGTCGTATGCCCTTTACCCGCATATGACGCTGTACGACAACATGGCTTTCGGCCTGAAGTTGGCCAAGATGGCAAAGACCGAAATCGATTCGGCCGTCACCAACGCGGCGAAGATTCTGCACATCGAGCATCTGCTCGATCGCAAGCCCAAGGCCCTGTCGGGCGGGCAACGGCAGCGCGTTGCGATCGGCCGGGCGATCGTGCGCAAACCCAAAGTGTTCTTGTTCGACGAGCCGCTGTCGAACCTGGACGCCGCCTTGCGCGTGCGCATGCGCTACGAATTCGCAAAATTGCACGAAGACCTTAAGACGACGATGGTTTACGTGACGCACGATCAGGTCGAGGCGATGACGCTCGCTGATCGAATTGTCGTCCTGTCGGCCGGGCGCGTGGAGCAGGTTGGCGCGCCGCTCGAACTGTACGAATACCCCGTCAATCTGTTTGTGGCCGGTTTCCTTGGTTCGCCGAAGATGAACTTCATCGGGGCTGAGGTGGTCGAGGCGAACTCCGCCGCCGCGACGGTGCGCCTGAAGTCCGGAGCGGTGATTCGCACCCTGGTCGACGCGTCGGGCGCCAAACCGGGTGACAAGGTCACCTTGGGTATCCGGCCCGAGCACTTTGACGCCAGCGCAACCAGTAACGCGATCGAGGCGACGCTGACCTTCGTCGAGTCTCTCGGCAGCACGACGCACGCCTACCTCGCCTATCCGGGCGTGGAAGATGCACTGACATGTGACCTGGGCGGGCATACGGTGCTTGCCGCCGGGGATATGCTGAAAGTGGGATTACCGCCTGACAGTTGTCACCTGTTCGGTGCCGACGGCACGGCGTTCAAACGTCACTTCAAAATGCCTGAGCGACGCGCTGCATGACCGCGATTCAACCACCGCGCCGATAAGTATGTTCCCGAAGCTTCGCTCCTCGATGTCAATCGGAGCGCGATTCACTGTTCATTCTTTTCACCCAAAGGAGACGTCATGAAATCCAAGTTATTCCGCAAGCTTGCTGGCGCGACAGCTGTCGCGGCGGCATTTGCATTCGCGAGTGCTGCGCAGGCACAGGGATCCGGCCTGCTGGTCTGGATCAATGGTGACAAGGGCTACAACGGCCTGCAGAAAGTGGGCGATGAGTTCGCCAAGAAGTCCGGCGTCAAGGTCACGGTCGAGCACCCGGAAGATGCACCGGGCAAGTTCCAGCAGGCAGCCGCAGCCGGCAAAGGGCCGGATGTGTGGTGCTGGCCGCATGACCGGCTTGGCGAGTGGGCACAGTCGGGCCTGGTCGTTCCGATCAGTCCGTCGAAGAAGGTCAAGGACGAAATCGAGCCCACCGCATGGAATGCGTTTACGTACCAGGGCAAGGTATGGGGCTATCCGCTGTCGGTCGAGGCGATTGGCCTCGTCTACAACAAGGCGCTGGTGAAGACGCCGCCAAAGAGTTTTGACGACGTGGTCAAGCTCGACAAGGAACTGTCCGCCAAGGGCAAGAAGGCGATTCTCTGGGACTACAACAACACGTACTTCACGTGGCCGATCCTGGCGGCGGGTGGCGGATATGTATTTGCGAAGGACGCCAAGGGCAATCTCGATCCCGCCAAGGTCGGCGTGAATTCGCCGGGCGCGCTCAAAGGCGGGGAATTGCTCGCCAGCCTGATCAAGACCGGCGTGATGCCCAAGGGGTCGGGTTACGCCGAAATGGAAGCCGGGTTCAACAAGGGCGACGTTGCGATGATGATCACCGGCCCGTGGGCGTGGGACAACATCAAGAAGAGCAATATCGACTTCGGCGTGGCGCCGATTCCCGATGTCGCGGGCAAGCCGTCCAAGCCCTTCGTCGGCGTGCTCGGCTGCATGATCTCCGGGCCAAGCAAGCAGAAGGACGTGGCCAAGGAGTTCCTCGAGAACCATGTACTGCGCGTCGAGGGCCTGAAGATGATCAATGCCGACGTTCCGCTCGGCACGCCGGCCAACAAGGCGTTCTTCAAGGAACTGTCGGAGAACGCCAACATCAAGGCCACGATGGAAAACGCCCGCCGCGGCGAGCCAATGCCGAATATTCCCGAAATGGGCAAGTTCTGGTCGTCGATGGCCTCCGCGCTGGAGAACATCAGCAATGGTCGCCAGTCGCCGAAGGAGGCGCTGGATGCGGCGGCGGCACGGATGACGGGCAAGTGATGTTATTCCGGACGGCGCTGCCGCCGGAATAACTGCGCGCATCGGAGCGGACACGGGGTTCGCCGTGCCGCTCAATGCGCGCGGCGCACTGGCTTTCAAGTGCGCTTTGGGATGGTTTGCTCGCGGCCGCCACGAGTTGCTGCGCTATCCCAAAGAAGAAGACGACACGCGCCCTGCGCGCGCGAGGAGACCATGGGGCAGACTGACTGGGGACGCATCCTCAAGTGGCCGGTGACAATCGTCACCGCGCTCGCCTGCCTCTACGTCGTCTGGGGCATCTACCTGTCGGGGCAGCCGCTGTGGGCTTTGCTGGCGCTGGCGCTGGTTGGGCTTGCCTTCTACATCTACTTGAGCAACGTCGCATTCGCGTATCGCTATCTGTTTCCGGGCCTGGCCGGCATGGCGGTGTTCGTCGTGTTTCCGATCCTGTACACGGTGCAGATCGGCTTCACGAACTATTCATCGATCAATCTGCTGGCGTTCGAGCGTGCGACTGCGTATCTGCTTGAGCAGACCCAGGCGGGCGAAGGGCAGCTGTACACGTTCACCGTGCATCGCGATGGGACGGAATTCCGTCTGCGTTTCGTGCCCAAGGGCGAGGACGAGGAAGACGATCCGGACAAGAAGGCACAGGTCGAAGCGAACACCTATCTGACGCCCTCGCTGGCGTTGATCGCGCCGACGCCGCCGGAGGAGATCAAGGCGGTTCGGCTGAAGGACGCGAGCTTCCAGCTGAACGAGCCGCTGCCGCTGTCGGACGTCATCAAGCGTCGCGACGTGCTGTCCAAGCTCCGTATCCGTCTTCCCGACGGCGCGCTGGTCGTCTATGCGGGCGTGCGCGAGTTCGGCCCACTCGATCATGTCTACAAGAAGACCGGCGACGAGGAGCTGACGCTGACGAAGACCGGCATGGCCTACAAGGCCAACCACGCTACCGGCTTCTACGAAAACGCACAGGGTGAACGTTTGCAGCCGGGGTTCAAGGTCGGCATCGGCTTCGGCAACTATGCGCGGATGATCAACGACCCGGAATTCCGCGGCCCGTTCTTCAAGATCTTCCTGTGGACGGTGACGTTCGCCGCGCTGACAGTGCTGTTCACACTCGCCGTGGGTTGCACGCTGGCCGTGGTGCTCAACTGGGAGGCGCTGCGTTTCCGCGCCGCCTACCGCACGCTGCTGTTCCTGCCGTATGCGGTGCCGGGCTTCATCTCGATCCTGGTCTTCAAGGGCTTGTTCAACCAGAACCTGGGCGAGATCAACCTTGCGCTGAACGCGCTGTTTGGCATCAAACCGTCGTGGTTCGCCGATCCGTTTCTTGCCAAGTGCATGATCCTGATTGTCAACACCTGGCTCGGTTATCCATACATCATGGTGTTATGCACGGGACTGATCAAGGCCATCCCGGGCGATCTGTACGAAGCCTCCGCAATCGCCGGTGCAAAGCCGCTGACCAACTTCTTCAGGATCACGGCGCCGCTGATCATCAAACCGCTGATGCCGCTGCTGATCGCGTCGTTCGCGTTCAACTTCAACAACTTCGTGCTGATTGCGCTGTTGACCAACGGCCGACCGGACTTCCTCAACACGCGCGTGCCCGCAGGCACGACGGATATCCTGGTGTCGTACACGTACCGTATCGCGTTCCAGGACTCGGGTCAGAACTTCGGCCTCGCGGCCGCGATCTCGACGGTGATCTTCTTCCTGGTCGCGCTGCTGTCGATGACCAATCTGAAGCTGCTGCGGGTCAACAAGCCGGAAGGGAAATAGAGATGGCGGTCGTCGTCGGCAAGAGCCAGAAGTGGCGCATCATCGCCGCGCATGTCGGGTTGATCGCGTTCATTGCGCTGATCATTTTCCCGCTGCTGGCGATCATCTCGATCTCGCTGCGACCCGGCAACTTCGCCACCGGCAGCCTGATCCCGAGCGAATTGAGTCTCGAGCATTGGAAACTCGCGCTTGGAATCCCGTACCAGGCCGCCGATGGCAGTCTGATCGAGCCGCCGTTTCCCGTACTGCGCTGGTTGTGGAATTCAATCAAGATCGCCTCGATCTCGGCTTTCCTGATCGTCGCGATTTCGACCACTGCCGCCTATGCGTTCGCGCGGCTGAAGTTCCGGTTCAAGACGCAGATCCTCAACTCGATGATGCTGCTGCAGATGTTCCCTGCCGTGCTGGCGCTGGTGGCGATCTTTGCGATCTTCGAAACCATCGGGGAATACGTGCCGTGGCTGGGCGTCGAAACGCACGGCGGCGTGATCCTCGCATACCTGGGCGGTGTGGCAATGCACATCTGGACCATCCGCGGTTACTTTGACACCGTTCCCGTCGAGATCGAGGAGTGCGCAAAGGTCGACGGCGCAACGCACTTCCAGGCGTTCCGCTACGTGCTGCTGCCGATGGCTGTGCCGATCCTGATGGTCGTGTTCGTGCTCGCCTTCATTGGCGGGATCATCGAGTACCCGGTCGCGTCGATCCTGCTGCGGCAGGAAGCGAATCTCACG
>Ga0209682_10000505_pt1 | contig 13476 bp, 13 predicted proteins | sample DOMMetBare2Fresh_2_FD_187471 | JGI IMG/M metagenome (GOLD analysis project Ga0209682, IMG submission 187471) | Wetland sediment microbial communities from St. Louis River estuary, USA, under dissolved organic matter induced mercury methylation -... | ecosystem: Environmental > Aquatic >... | reverse complement strand
TGGGCTGACGCCACGCCAGGCGTGCGCGAAGCGTGGTCGTCAGCGATTGGCAAAGCCGCCGCTGTTCGCCAGGCGCTGAGTCAGTTCACGGCGCGCGGTCCGGCCTTGGCCGACCCGACTCGCGTCATGGCGCCGGCGTTCAGGAACTTGCTGCCGATCCATCGTTGCAGATCGTTCCACATGGCGGCGGCATCGGAGGCGCTTAGACGGGTCGCGTGCTTGAGTTCGATCGTCACGACCGGCACGCCGAGCACGATGCCGCCGTAGTTGCCGAGCGAGCCCGGGTAGATACCCACCTGGTCGAGCATGAGGTTGCCCAGCCGCGGCGGCGGCGGTGGCGGCCCATCGAAGTCGAGCACGCCATAAGGTGCATGCACCGAGACGATCAGGTTCGGCTGGAAGCTGCCGATCTGCTGGTGCACCCAATGGCTCTCGGGCTCGGACAGCGCAGCCGGCCCGGGAAAGCGCCGTGGGTCGCGCCGTGTGACCTTGACCCAGTACTTGCGTGCCTCCTCGCTCCATTGGTGGGTCGCAAAGTTGCGGTTCAGGTCGACGCCATTGAAGTTGACGCGCGTGCGCGACGGGCGGAAGAAGCCGTCGGGATTGATCAGCGGGGCCATGCGCCAGTGCACCGGTCGCCCCTTGTCGGCCTTGCGCGCACGCACGATCCAGTCCATCACGAGGGTCACCGACGCCTCCTCGTCGGCGTGGATGCCGCCGAGGACCAGGACACGTAGCGGCGCCGGCGAATCGGGCGGCGGTGCGATATCGGTCGACCACAGCGGAACGCCCCTGACCGAGCGACCGTTGCTGTCGGACAACTGCAGCGACAGGCAGCGTTCGAGGCCTCCGTCCGGACCGAGCGCGCCGATGCCCATGCACCACTTCACCAGGTCGGTGCCCGGGTCGCGCTGGGCGATTTCGGCCTTGGCGTCGCGCTGGCTCTTGCGCTGCACCGGCGACTCGCTCGCCGAGGCCGAGGTGCAAATCATGCTGGCGACGAGCCATGCCAAGGCGTTGCGCAGACGCGCGGGCTGGTGATCGGACATCAAGGACCATACGAGGTTGGGTTGCACGGCCGGAGTTTGCACCGATTCGAACCCTTGCCATCACGACATGCTCGGCAGTGCGCGCTCTCCACATGGGCCACACCGGCGCAGCCAATGCCTTGTACGATGTCGGGAACAGGTCAACGCACATCGTCACCGACCGGGTTGGAATCAGGCGGGTCTGGGCGTACGCGTCGGGGTACGGTGAGCGACCAGACAAAGGACATCCACCAAGAACTGCGACCTGGGATCAGATTGAAACTCGCCACCTGGAATGTCAACTCGCTCGCCGTCCGCCTGCCGCAGTTGCTGGACTGGCTGGCGACGCACCCGGTCGATGCGATGGTGCTGCAGGAGACCAAGCTCGCCGACGACAAGTTTCCGCACGCGCAGATCGAGGCGGCGGGCTATGCCGTCCAGTGGTTCGGCCAGAAGACCTACAACGGCGTCGCGCTGCTCTCGCGCGCGGCGGCGACCGACATCGTGCGCAATATCCCTGGCTTTGCCGACGACCAGGCACGCGTGATCGCCGGCACCGTGGATGGCGTGCGCATCATCGGCGGCTACATCCCCAACGGCCAGGCGCCCGCCAGCGAGAAGTTCGTCTACAAGATGCGCTTTCAGGACGCGCTGCACGACTGGGTGCGGGCCGAACTCGCGCGGTACCCGCAACTGGTGCTGATGGGCGACTTCAACGTCGCACCGGAAGACCGCGACGTCTACGACCCCGTGGCCTGGGCCGGCCAGATCCACTGCACGCCGGAAGAACGCGCGCAGTTCCAGCGCCTGCTGGCGCTCGGGCTGACCGACGCCTTCCGCTGTTTCGAACAGCCGCCCAAGAGCTGGAGCTGGTGGGACTACCGCAACCTGGCCTTCCGCAGGAACCAGGGTCTGCGCATCGACATCATCCTCGTCAGCGAGGCGCTCAAGCCGCGTGTCGCCGCCTGCAGCATCGACAAGCTGCCGCGCAAGAACGAGCGCCCGAGCGACCACGCGCCGGTGATCGTCGAGCTCGCCGATTGACGGCTCAGGCTTGATCGATGCGGGCCATCGCGCGATGCTTGCGGCGACCATGACGTCGCTGACCTCGACGACCACGCCGGCGCCCGTCTCGCTGTTCTACAGCTACGCCCACGAGGACGAGGCGCTGCGCGACGAATTGCAGGACCACCTCGCCATCCTGGAGCGTCGGCGCGTGATCCAGTCGTGGCACGACCGCGCCATCGTCCCCGGCCACGACTGGAGCCAGGAGATCGACAGCCGCCTGCGCGCGGCCGAACTCGTGCTGCTCCTGATCAGCAAGGACTTCATCGCGAGCGACTACATCATGGGCGTCGAGCTGGACCTGGCGATGCAGCGTCAGCAGCGCGGCGAGGCGACCGTCGTGCCGATCCTGCTGCGTCCGGTGGACTTGCAACCGGAGGATGCCGTCGACATGCCCTTCGTCGACCTGCTCGCCCCGCAGGGCCTCCCGCGCGACCTCAAGCCGGTGACGACCTGGGCCAATCGCGACGAGGCCTGGACCCAGGTGGCCGGCGGTCTGCGGGCAACGGTGAACGCCATCCGTGCGAGGCGGCAGGCCAGGCTGGACGCCGAGGCGGCGCCGATGACAGCGTCCATTTCAGCCCCCGCGATGCCCGCTGTGGTGCCGGCCGACCACGACATGAAGAAGGCCTCGGCCGAGAGCAGGCCTGCCCCCGCCGCCTCCACCAGTCCGGCCATCGAGCGTGTCATCGGCGACGTGGCCGACCGCATGGTCCGGGCCACGGCGGCCAAGGGGGGCCCGATGCCCAGCACCGCCGGGGTGCGCGAGCAGGCGCGTCGACTGATCGACCTGCGTGAGCCGCCGCGCGTGCTGTGGGTCGACGACCATCCACAGAACAACGCCGCCGAAACCGGCAGCCTGGCGCGTCTGCAAATCGAGGTTCAGACGGTGCGCTCGACCGACGAGGCGCTGGCCCGGCTGTCTGCAGCGGCTGCCGAAGCCCGGCCCTACGCGCTGGTCATCTCCGACTGGACGCGCGCGGCCGACGGCCCGCTCGCCGGGTTGCGGCTGCTGAAGGCCCTGCGCGACCATGGCCACCCGCAGGCGCTCGTCTACTACCATGGGACCACGGCCCAACTGCCGCGCGCCGCACTGGCAGCCGCCGCCAAGGCCGCCGGGGCCCGTGGCGAAGCGACGATGCCGACGGAACTGATGAACCTGGTGCTGAGCGCCCTTGCGGCCTGAGGCGGCGCGCGGCCTCGCTCAGTCGTCCAGGCCCAGATCCTGGATCTTGCGGGTGATGGTGTTGCGGCCGATGCCGAGCTTCTGAGCCGCCTCGATGCGGCGGCCGCGCGTGAGGTCGAGTGCAGTCAGGATGAGCTTGCCCTCGAACTGGCGCGTGAGCAGGTCCCAGACCTCGGGCGTGCCGTTGTCGAGCATGCGGCGCGCGACCTGCTCCAGATCGTAGAGCCAGTCGGCCGGCCCGCCGGGCACCGCACTGGCCGCCGTGGCGTGCGCGGCCGGTGCCGGCGCGGGCACGCTCGGGGCTTCGTGCGGCTGCGCGGACGTGATCGACCCTGCCGTCGGCGCCTGCGCCGGCGCCGACGGTGCCGTGTCCGGCCCCAGCAGTTCGGGCGGCAGGTCCTTGGCCTCGATCACCTGTGCCGGCGCCATCACGGTCAACCAGTGGCAGACGTTTTCCAGCTGGCGGACGTTGCCGGGGAAGTCGAAGGCCATCAGCCGCTGCAGCGCGCCATCGGTGATCCGCTTGGCGTCGACACCGAGATCCTTGGCGCTCTTGGCCAGGAAATAGCGCCCAAGCACCGCGATGTCCTCGCGCCGCTCGCGCAGCGCCGGCAGGCGCAGGCGGATGACATTCAGGCGATGGAAGAGATCCTCGCGGAAGGCGCCCTGCTTGACGCGGTCCTCGAGATTCTGGTGGGTCGCGGCGATGACACGCACGTTGCTCTTGAGCGGCTGGTGACCACCGACCCGGTAGAACTGGCCGTCGCTGAGCACACGCAGCAACCGGGTCTGGAGGTCGAACGGCATGTCGCCGATCTCGTCGAGGAACAGCGTGCCGCCGTCGGCCTGCTCGAAGCGACCACGGCGCATGGTCTGCGCCCCGGTGAAGGCACCGCGCTCATGGCCGAAGAGTTCGCTCTCGAGCAGGTCCTTCGGGATCGCAGCGGTATTGATGGCGACGAACGGCCCGTCGGCGCGCGGGCTGTGCTTGTGCAGCGCGCGCGCGACCAGTTCCTTGCCCGAGCCGCTCTCGCCGGTGATGAGCACCGTCACGTTGCTCTGGGACAGGCGTCCGATGGCCCGGAAGACATCCTGCATCGCCGGCGCCTGGCCGAGCATCTCGGGCATCTGCGCCTGGGCCGACTCGCGCACGGCCTCGCGCAGACTCTCCTCGACCGCGCGCCGGATCAGTTCCACCGCCTTGGGCACGTCGAACGGCTTGGGCAGGTATTCGAAGGCGCCGCCCTGGAAGGCCGAGACCGCACTGTCGAGGTCGGAGTAGGCAGTCATCACGATCACCGGCAGCCCGGGCAGACGTTCCTTGACCTTGCCCAGCAGGTCGATGCCCGAGCCGCCGGGCATGCGGATGTCGCTGACGAGCACCTGCGGCTCGTCGTCGTCGAGCGCTGCCAGCACGTCGCGCGCATTGGCAAAGCTGCGCACCGGCAGCTGTTCGCGCGCGAGCGCCTTCTCCAGCACGAAGCGGATGGAGTGGTCGTCGTCGACGATCCAGATGGGTTTCATGCGTGGGCTTTATGGCAACGGAATGACGATCGTGAACACGGTCCGGCCCGGGACGCTGTGACAGGCGATCGTGCCCTGGTGATGCTGCACGAAGGTCTGCGCGAGCGTGAGACCGAGACCGGATCCGCCGTCGCGCCCCGTTACCAGCGGGTGGAAGATGCGATCGCGGATCGACTCGGGCACGCCTGGGCCGTTGTCCTCGACATGCAATTCCAGTGCCAGTCGAAAGCGTTGTTTGCCGATCGTCACCTGGCGCGCGATGCGCGTGCGCAGCATGATGACGGCATCGCCGTCCACGATCCGCTCTGCGAGGGCCTGGGTTGCGTTGTGCACGACGTTCAGCACGGCCTGGATCAGCTGCTCGCGATCGCCGCGGAACTCCGGGATCGAGGTGTCGTAGTCGCGCCCCACGTCCAGGCCGCGCGGGTGCTCGGCCAGCACCAGCGAGCGCACCCGCTCGCACACCTCGTGGATGTTGACGTCGCTGACCACGTGCGGGTTGCGATGCGGCGCGAGCAGCCGGTCGACCAGCGATTGCAGCCGGTCGGCCTCGTGGATGATGACGTTGGTGTACTCGGCCAACTCCCGGGAATCGATCTCCATCGCGAGCAATTGCGCCGCGCCGCGGATGCCACCGAGCGGGTTCTTGATCTCGTGGGCGAGATTGCGCACCAGTTCCTTGTTCGCCTGTGCGAGGCCGAGTTCGCGCTCCTCGCGGTCGAGCCGGGTCTGCTGCTCGATCTCGATCAGTTCGACCAGCACGCGGTCGGGCCGGTCGGTCTGGTTGACGATCACGTGCACCGGCAATGCATCGTTGGCGCCGGCCGCGGGGCGCCGCAGCTGGCCGTCGAAGCGGCTGGTCGCCACCTCGTTGGCGGCTACTGCGCGCAGCGTGTCGCGCAAGGGCACGGGGTCGACCAGCCACCCGAGCAGGTTGCCGCGCAGCAGGGCGCGACGCGACAGCCCCATCGTATTCTCGAACTGTGCATTGACCAGCAGACACTGGCCGTCGGGCTGCGCCATCACGACCATCGTCGCCAGCATGTCGAAGGCGTCGTCGTCGGGCAGTGGGTCAGGCAGGGTCATGGGAGTTCCTTCTTGCTTGGAACCACGGTGTCGACCCAAGGGGCCGGAGAGCCCGGATCGCGGACCGCTGCGGCCCGCCGAGATCAAGGCGGCAGCTTGGCCATCTCGCGCTTGAGCGCAGCGATGTCGGCCTCCTTGCGGCCGATCGCAGCCCGCATCTCGGACACGCGCTCCTGGTACTTGGCATAGTTGCGCTCGTCGCCGCGCCGTTCGGGCTCGCCGTTGTTGAAGTCCTTCTTCAACGCCACCAGCGCTTCCTCCTCGCGCCGGAGTTCGGACTCGAGGATCTTGCGTGAGTCGGAGTCACGGCTGCGCTGGGCCACGGGATCGACGCGCGCCTCGCCATTGCGCGCCACGGCACTGGCCGGCGCCGCGGGCGCGCGCTTGGGCAGCTGAACCACGGTCACCGGTGCACCCTCGATCAGGCGGCAGCCCTTGTCGCGCGCTTCCTGCACCGACAGCGCATCGGTATAGAGCACCGGTGGACCGGGGCAGCGGTAGACGGGCTTGGCGGCATCCTGGGCAGCGGCATGGCTCGCCAGCAAGGCAGCCAGGCAGAGGAACCAGGAACGTCTCATGAGTTCGCCTTTCGCACGAACGGATACAAGGCCGCATTGTGGACCAGGGCGCAAGCCCCTGAATCCAAGAAAAAGGGGCGGCTTTCGGCCGCCCCTGGTGCCTGCTCCGCAGAGCGCTTACAGGCTGTAGTACATGTCGAACTCGCAGGGGTGCGTGGCCATGCGGAAGCGCGTGACCTCCTGCATCTTCAGTTCGATGTAGGCGTCGATGTACGCGTCGGTGAAGACACCGCCCTTGGTCAGGAAGCCACGCTCCTTGTCCAGGTACTCCAACGCCTGGTCGAGGCTGTGGCAGACGGTGGGGATCTTCGCGTTTTCTTCCGGCGGCAGGTGGTAGAGATCCTTGGTGGCGGGATCGCCGGGGTGGATCTTGTTCTCGACGCCGTCGAGGCCGGCCATCAGCAGCGCGCTGAACCCGAGGTAGGGGTTCATCAGCGGGTCAGGGAAGCGTGCCTCGATGCGACGACCCTTCGGGTTGGCCACATAGGGAATGCGGATCGACGCCGAGCGGTTCTTCGCCGAGTAGGCCAGCTTCACCGGCGCCTCGAAGCCCGGTACCAGACGCTTGTAGCTGTTGGTGCCCGGATTGGTGATGGCGTTGAGCGCGCGCGCGTGCTTGATGATGCCGCCGATGTAGTAGAGGGCGAACTCGCTCAGGCCTGCATAGCCGTCGCCGGCGAACAGGTTGACGCCGTTCTTCCACACGCTCTGGTGCACATGCATGCCGCTGCCGTTGTCGCCGACCACGGGCTTGGGCATGAAGGTCGCCGTCTTGCCATAGGCGTGGGCCACGTTGTGGATGATGTACTTCTGCAACTGCGACCAGTCGGCGCGCTGGACCAGCGTGCTGAACTTGGTGCCCAGTTCGTTCTGGCCCGGGCCCGCCACCTCGTGGTGATGTACCTCGACGGGGATGCCCATGGATTCGAGGATCAGGCACATCTCGCTGCGCATGTCCTGGAAGCTGTCGACCGGCGGCACCGGGAAGTAGCCCCCCTTCACCGAGGGCCGATGGCCCATGTTGCCGCCTTCGAAGCTGGCGCCGGTGTTCCAAGGCGCCTCTTCGGAGCCGATCTTGAAGGAGCAGCCCGACATGTCGTTGGACCACTGGACCTGGTCGAAGATGAAGAACTCGGGCTCGGGGCCGAAGTAGGCCGCGTCGCCCAGACCACTGCTCTTCAGGTAGGCCTCGGCACGCTTGGCCAGCGAACGCGGGTCGCGCTCATAGGGCTTGCCGTCGGTGGGGTCGAGCACGTCGCAGCTCAGGATGATGGTCGGCTCTTCGTAGAACGGGTCGACGTTGGCGGTGTTCGGGTCGGGCATGAGCAGCATGTCCGAGGCCTCGATGCCCTTCCAGCCAGCGATCGACGATCCGTCGAAGGCGTGACCGGAGGAGAACTTGTCTTCGTCGAAAGCGGAAACGGGCACCGATACGTGCTGTTCCTTGCCGCGGGTGTCGGTGAAGCGGAAGTCAACGAACTTGATCTCGTTGTCCTTCACCATCTTCATCACGTCGGCAACGGTCTTTGCCATGAACTTCTCCTAGCAGTGCGCTGGTGTTGGGTTTTGGTTGGATGGGGTCGGCCTTTCGAGCGGGAAACCCCCAAAAAGGCGCACGGCAATGTAGCAGAAACCATGCCCGAGACTGGCTGCGGAAGCTCAAGCCGGGAACAGGCTTTCACGAGGGAAATGCGGGCACGCTTCACCCCTCAGGCCAAGCCGCCCGCACCATGAAGATCAGTTTGGCACCAGATAGGTGCCGTCCTGAATCAGCGCACTATTTCGGGGCCCAGCCTGACCTCGAGCGCGTTCAGCCCGGCGAGCATCGCAGCATAGGCAGGCGCGAGATCGCCTGCACCCTTGATGCCCAGTTCGATGTGCCGCCCGTAGGCCGGGTGGTCGACGCTCGGCAGGCTGAAGACCCGGACTTCCGGGAATCGCTGCTCGAGGGCCTCCATCAGCGGTGTCAGCGACGCTTCCATGCTGCCGAACACGATGACCGAACGCTCGGACTGGCGGTGTCCGCCGTGCAGGTGCGCGTAGCGATGGTCGAGCACCCACTCGATCATCGGCCAGGCCATGACCGGAAAGCCAGGCACGAAGTGCACCTCGCCGACGGAGAAGCCGGGGATCTTGTTGTAGGGGTTCGGGACGATGTCCGCGCCGCGCGGAAAGACGCCCATGTTCAGCCGGTGCACGTTGTCGGCGCGGTCGGGCTCGAACGGCACGCCCTGCTCCTTGGCCACGTCGCGCATGCGCTCCTCGATCAGCGCCCTGGCCTGCGGGTGCAGTTCCAGATCGACCCCGAGTGCCGCCGCCGCGCATTGGCGCGTGTGATCGTCGGGCGTGGCACCGATGCCGCCGCAGGAAAAGACCAGATCGCCGCTGGCGAAGGCATCGCGCAGCGTGGCAGTGATGAGCGTGCGTTCGTCGCCGGCATATCGCGCCCATGTCAATGCCAGTCCGCGCGCCGCGAGCAGGTCGATGACCTTGGGCATGTGCTTGTCCTGGCGCTTGCCGGACAGGATTTCGTCGCCGATGATGATGAGGCCGATCTTCATGCCCCGGACGATACCGTGGCCGCGCGCAGCGCGTGCAGCAGGGCCAGTGCGTAATGCGCGAACCAGAGCGTCGCGAAGGCAAAGACGAGCGTGTACAGCCACACGGCGACCACCATCAGCAGCGGCGCCAGGACGAGCCCCGCGACCCCCGTCAGCACCCAGATCAGCGACGGCAGCGTGCCGAGGAGCCCCGTGACGATGCCCATGGCAAGCAGCGGCCAGCGGTGGCGGTGCATCAGGGTGCGCCGCTCGCCTGGCTCGGCATGGGTTGCGAGCACGTCGAACGCCAGCACCTGCGCCGCGAGCCAGCCCCAGATCAGTGTCGGCAGCAGCATCGCCAACGGCGGGATCAGCCACAACGGCATCGTCGCGGCGAGCGCGAGCAGGCTCAGCAGCGCGCAGCCGATCGACCGCAGGACGCCCTGCCACCAGGCCGACGCCGTGCCGCGCGCGGCAAGGTCGGGAAAGCGCCGCGCCACGACCCGCCCGACCAGTGCGGGCGTCATCAGAGCGGCCACCAGCACCAGCGTCAGCACCACGACGACGGGCACGGCCAGGGCCACGACGATCATGGGCGCGACCGCCGTGCGCAGCGCGTCGGCACCGACCGCATGCAGCCAGGCCAGCGCCGTCGCGACCAGTTCCCATTGCTCCAGCGAAGCACGGACGGCGGCGACGGCGTCCTCCCACCAGAACCAGCCAACGGCAAAGACTGCACCGCCGGCCAGCACGAGCGGGATCAGCGAGGCCAGAAGCATCGCCGGGTGCAGCGCATAGGCCAGCGCACGCCAGAAGGCGTCGAACGTGGCTTTCACGACAGCGCCGGTCGCGCTTCAGGCCCGGCCAGCGAGTCGCGCGAGGCCCAGCCATTGCTGGGCCCAGAAGCCCGTGCCGTAGTCGCGCCCCGGCCGGCCATCGGGCCCCGGCAGCTGGTCGCGCAGGCCCGTAGGCCCGTAGCGCGCGTCCAGACAGGCGCTGCCGAAGATCAGGTCCCAGACAGGGAACAGGACCGCGAAGTTGTGCCCGCCCAGGCTGCCCGCGCCGGCGGACTCGTGGCCGTAGCCGATGGCGTGGTGAAGCCGGTGGTAGGCGGGGCTGACCAGCAGGCGTCCGAACACCGGGCCGAAGCTCAGGCGCACATTGGCATGCGAGAGGCTCTCGATCAGCTGCGTGCAGGCCACGATCGCGATGAACTGCCCGGGCGCCACACCCACCGCGATGGCGACGAAGGCAAAGATCCCGTCGCGGATCACGTCGTCGAGCAGGTGGTTGCGGTTGTCGCTCCAGCGTGTCAACTGGCGCTGGCTGTGGTGCAGCGCGTGCAGTTGCCACCACGGCCCGAAGCCGTGCTGTCCGCGATGGATCAGGTAGTCGACGAGATCGAAGACGAGCAGGTAGATCAGGAAGCTCGCGACCGCCGTGTCGGTGACGCCGGGCCAGAGGGCGTCGAGCTGCCACGGCTGCCAGCCGAACAGGCGCAGCTTGCCGGTGAGGTCGAACGCGAGCGTGTCGAGCGTGAAGAACATCGCCACGCGGAACAGGCCCAGGCGATGGATCAGCGCATAGATCACGTCCACGCGGACCGCGCGGCGGTCGGTCACCGGCTCGACCGGGCGCCACCGCTCGAGTGCCTTCAGCACCGTCATGAGCACGACGATCTGCATCATTCCCATCAGCAGCCAGCCTGTCGCGCGGTAGCCCTCCTCCAGCACGTTCCCCAGGCCCAGGTCGAACATCAAGGGCTGCATGACCGTCTCGAACAGCCATTGCTGCGCATCGCCGAAGCGGGCGGCGATCCAGTCCATCGGGTTCATCGGGCAGGCGGTGCGCTGGCGCGCGCCGCGGCGCCGTACTGCGGGTGCTCACGCAGCGTTGCGAAGCACAGGCCGCGCGCCTTGAGGCCCTGGATCAGCGGCTCCAGCACCGCGGGCGCCCAAGGGTCCTGGCGCGACCAGATGCCCAGGTGCGCGAGCAGGATGTCGCCGGGCCGGATGTCCCTGAGTGACTGCTGCAGCAGTTGCGCATTCGGCCACTTGTCGCTCGGCAACTCGTCGCCCATGAATCCAGCCGGCGACCACGGCACATGGGTCCAGCCACATTGGGCCGCCGCCTTCAGCAGCGCCGGCGAGGTCTTGCCGCCGGGGGCGCGGAAGATCGCATTCATGCGCTGGCCGGTCATGGCCTCGAAGCGCACTGCCGACCGGCCGAGCTCGGCACAATAGGCCGGCGCGTCGAGCAGGCGCGGCTTGCCCGCCATCGGGCCCATCGTCGGTTTGACGCGGAACCCGGCCCCGACGTCGGCCAGCCAGACATCGTGGTCCCACATGTGCGAGCCGAATGCATGGCCCTCGGCCGCGCGCTCGCGCCACCACGGCGCCCATTCGTCGTCCAGGCTGCTGCCGCCGGTCTTGGTCTTCTCGTTGGCGAGGAAGAAGGTGACTTTGACACCCTCGCGCTTGAGCACGTCGGCCACGAGCGGCGCGACGGCCATGTGGCCGGTGTCGAAGGTCAGGTAGACCGGCTTGTCGCAGGCCGCACGGGCTGCACCCGCGGCCCCTGCGACAACCAGCGCCCCGACGAGCGCGAGTTCAGTTGCGCGCCGCATGGTCCAGCGTCCAGACGCCGTGCGGCGAGCGGCCGACATCGATCTGCCGCACGACCTTCCTGGTCTCGATGTCGACGAAGCTCAGCTTGCGCGCCCAGCGCGAGCTCAGCAGCAGCGTGCGGCCGTCGGCGGTGACGTCCATGCAATCGGGCCCGCCCGGCCCGGGCAGATCGAACGCGACCGACAGCGTCTGCAGGTCGATCATGCTGATGGTGTTGGCCACCCGGTTGCTCACGAAGACGTGGCGGCCGTCGCCGCGCGATCGGAATGCATGGGCACCGTCGCCGGTCTCGATGCGCTTGACCAGCTTGCCCGGTGTGGCACTGACGTCGTAGACCTCGACGAATCGGTCGCCGGTCAGGCCGACCAGCAGGTGCTTGTCGTCGCGGGTGACAAACACGTCAGCCGGCATCTTGCCGGTCTTGATCTTCCATCTGACCGACTGCGTCGCGAGGTCGATGGCGAGCAACTCGTCACTGTCCTGCAGCGAGGCGTAGACCACGCTGGACTTGCTGTCGATGAACAGGTGGCTCGGCGTCTTCGGCGCCTCGATGCGCTTGACGAGCTTGAACGGCTGCGAATCCTGCGGCTGCCAGCGGTAGAGGTCGACGTGGTTGACGCGGTTGCCCGCCGTGACGAACCACTTCATGTCGGGCGAGAAGCGCAGGTGGTACGGGTCGACGATGTCGCGCACGATGCGCTGAACGTCGCCTGTGACAGGATCGAGCAGCATCAGGGAGTTGCCGGCCGAATTCGCCACGATCAGGCTCTTCTCGTCCGGCGTCAGGTACAGGTGATGCGGCTCCTTGCCGGTGGCGATGCGCCTGATCTCCTTGAACGACATCGGGTCGATCATGCTGATGGTCGCGTCGAGCGAATTCAGCACGAAGATCGGCCGCGGCGCTGCCTGGGCCTGCGCCAGCACCTGGCAGAGCGACGCCGCGGCCACGACGGCGGCGCGGCGGGTGATGTGGATCGGATCAGTCATCGTCGCCTTGGAGGATGCCACCCAGGAGGCCGCCGCCGACGATCCCGCCGAGCACCGACCCCTCCTCGCGCGACCCGCCGCGCTGCGGCGCCGCCGCGAACACGCGCGAGGCCAGGCGCGAGAACGGAAGGCTCTGCAACCAGACGGTGCCGGGACCGCTGACCTTGGCGAAGAACAGGCCCTCGCCGCCGAACAACGCAGTCTTGATCTTGCCGACGTACTGGATCTCGAAGTTCACGCTCGGCGTCAGTGCGACCAGGCACCCGGTGTCGACGAACAGCGTCTGGCCTGGCTGCAGTTCGCGCCGCACGATCGTCCCACCGGCATGTACGAAGGCCAGGCCGTCGCCATCGAGGCGCTGCATGATGAACCCTTCGCCGCCGAAGAAGCCGACGCCGAGCTTCTGCTGGAAGAAGATTCCAAGCGACACGCCACGCGCAGCACAAAGGAAGGCGTCCTTCTGGCAGATCAGCGTGCCGCCGAGCTGACGCAGGTCCATCGGGATGATCTTGCCCGGGTACGGCGCGGCGAAGGCGACACGCAGTTTCTGCGTGCCCTGGTTGGTAAACACGGTCGTGAACAGCGACTCGCCGGTGATCAGGCGCTTGCCGGCGCCGAGCAACTTGCCCAGCAGGCCGCCACCGCCCGCGCCCTGGCTGCCGTCGCCGAACACGGTGTCCATGACGATACCGGCGTCCATGCACATCATGCTGCCCGCCTCACCCACGGCGGCCTCGCCGGGATCCAGTTCGATCTCGACGAACTGCATCTCCGAGCCCTTGATCTCGAAATCCACCACGTCCATGGCCATGTGCGCCGACTCCATCATGTCATTCAACGGCCGCGATGGTACCC
>Ga0209682_10000504_pt1 | contig 13482 bp, 14 predicted proteins | sample DOMMetBare2Fresh_2_FD_187471 | JGI IMG/M metagenome (GOLD analysis project Ga0209682, IMG submission 187471) | Wetland sediment microbial communities from St. Louis River estuary, USA, under dissolved organic matter induced mercury methylation -... | ecosystem: Environmental > Aquatic >... | reverse complement strand
ACAACGCCACCGCCGACGCGCACCCGATGCACGTGCACGAGGTGAAGTTCCAGATCGTCAACCGCCAGCCGATCGTCGTCGAGGAAGGGGAAGGGGTCGGGACCGTCCAGGTCAACGGCCCCGCGCGCGCTCCCGAACCCTGGGAGAACGGTTTCAAGGATACGTTCACCGCGTATCCAGGCGAGGTCACCCGCATTTGCGCCCAGTTCGTCGTTCCGGGTCAGTATGTCTGGCACTGCCACATCGTCGAGCACGAGGACAACGAGATGATGCGGCCATATAGGATCGGGCCGGAGCAGCCGGGTCAGCCGATGTCCAAGATGGCCTCTATGTCGATGGCTGCGACACAGAAGCCAAAGAAGTTCGGCCGTCGCCGCAAACGCCGCCGCGCCCGCTGACCTTCGGTGCAGCCGAGAACCGCGCGCAGACCGCCCGCGTGGCCTGGTCCGCGCCGCTGCGCTCCCGGCAGCGCACAGACCTGCAGGCCACGGTACGTGGCGGCCTCCACCATCACCGGCCGCACCAAAGTGATGTGGGCGAAATTGAGTCGCCCGCCAGCTGCCGGCCGTGATCGACGGCAGTTGGCCGTCAAAGGCCCGCCACGAAGGGCGGCTTCATGACGTCGCGAGCGGCGATTGGCGGCGGCACACGGTCGCAGGTCCGGCTGAATACGCCCTGCCCCGCATCACGGGACTCCAGGGCTCGGTGCGGGTTGCAGGGCCGAGCCTCCAAGACCAACGGCTCGGGCGGGCCGGCGGCGATCCGTGAGTCAACCGCATTCCCTGCCTCACCTTCGACCACGACGGCGCGATTCCGCCGGAACTGCGCGCTGGGGGCAACCGCATCGACCGTTGCGACGACTGCCGGCTCGCCTGCCCGTGGAGCAAGTACGCGCAACGCTCGCCGTCGTCTGACCTCGACCCAAGCAATGGGCTGGACGGCACAAGCTTGTTGGAACCGGTGGCCTGGAGCGAGGCTGAATCCACGCGGCACACTTGAGGCAGCGCGCCTCGCCGCATCGGCCGGCAGCGCTGGCGGCGCGATCCGGCGCTGGCACCGGGCAACGCGCCGCGGGCAGGATCCGATGACGAGCCAAGCACCAGACTGCCGCACGCACAGGCCACCGATGCGCTGGTGCGCGGACACATGGACCGGGCGACGTCACCGCCGGCTTGATTCGCTGCTGCCCGGGCCTTGCAGGCGCGCCAGCGCGCGTTGTGACTCGTCGAACAGGCTGCCGCTGCTGCGCGTGCTGCGCATCGGGCCGAGCACCGCTTCAAAGGCCTGCCGTGCGCCTTCGCGTTCGCCGGCCAGGGCCAGCAGCGTGCCACGGTTGAACTGCCACAGCGGCTGCTGGCTGGCGTCCAGGGCGCCTGGGGGATACAGGGCGTCGAACGTGGCCAGCAGCTGCGCCGCCGGTAGCGCGGCCAGCAATACGCTGCGTTCGTCAGCGCGCAACATGCGCGTGGCAAACGCATAGGTCCACAGGCGCTGCTTGTCCCGTTCCGTGAGGGGCTCGCCGTGGCGGCGCATGTCGTCGGCAACGGTCAGCGCATAGGCGGTGAGTTCGATGCTGCCGCTGATGGTGCCGCCCAACTGCAATGCCCGCACGAAGGGCAGCGTCTCGGGCCGCTGGCGCGCGCCGGCCACCGCCTGCGCGAAGCGATCACGTGCCTGCGGCAGGTTGCTGCTGCGGTCGAGCAACTGGCGCGCCCACATGCCGTGGGCATAGGGGTTGGCGGCGTCATCATTCAAGGCGCGCTGCCAGTGGCGCTGCGGCTCCAGGCCCACCAGGCCGCCGCGCCCGCGCAGGTAGTCGCCCCAGCCCAGGTGCGCGCGCAGGTCGGCCGCGCGCACGCCGCTGGCAGCCGGCAGGGCTTGCATCAACACCGGCTCGGTCTGCGCGACTTGATCGGCAAACGTCAGTTGGCCTTCTACCGCGTGCATGTTGCGCAACCACAGCATGGCGCAGTCTTCTCGTGCGGCTTGCACGGAGTGCAGTGGCGGCGGCTTGGCAGCCAAGGTGTTGAGCTGCGCCAGGGCCGCGGCGTAGCTGCCGTCTTCGCAAAGCTTCAGCGCACTGGCGGCCTGCGCGGCATGGCGCTGCTGCGCCGCCTGTTGCTCTTGCCTGGCCTTCTCGGCCGCAATGCGCTGCACACCAGCGAAGCCCAGGCCGCCCGCCACGGCAAGGGCCAGCGCCAGGCCGAGCGCAATCTTCGCGCCCTGGCCGGCGCCGCCGGGCTTCAGCTTGGCCACGGTCGCCACGGTTTCGGCCACCAGTTCGCCGCTCGGCTGGAGAATCGTCACCGCGCTCAGGTACGGCGGCAGCGAGCTGATGGGTGTGGGCACCACCATCACCGGCAGCACATGGCCGCTGGGGCGTCGCCAATGCTCCCGGGCAAAGTCCAGTTCCGCCAGGGTGTAGCTGCCCGGCGCCACCGCTTCGGGCGTGATCAGGAATACGAACGCATCGGCCGCGGCCACCGCTTCGCGCAAGCGTTGATGAAAGGATTCCCCCGCATTCAGGTCACTGCGGTCATGAAAGACATCATGGCCTTCGGCCTCCAGCGCCAGGGCCAGGCGCGCGGCCAGGTCACGTTGCGCGGAAGGGTACGAGATGAACAGCTTCATGCGTGCGCGCGGCTCCAGTTCATGATGGTTCGGTGCAGGGCATGGAGCCCGTCGGTCAACGCCGCCGGCCGGGGTTGCAGGATGAGCGGCGACTTGACTTCATGCTATTCGCCATTGCGCACCTCGGGCACGTCGGCCCAACCCGGCCTTGCGGCCACGTGTTTTGCGGCAAGAACTTCTTGCTGCACGAACTGCCGATGAGGAGGATTGTCGGTCCCTGCGGCCCAGAGCGCCGGTTCGAACGGCGATGAGTTGACTGTGCTCAGGCCGCTTGCAGCGCCTGCGCTCGATCACCGACGCATCGACGAGGTCGGCGATGATGTTGAACGTGAATGGCCGGGACGCCGCCGGCCGTGAACGTCGGCAGATGGCCAGGCCCCGCCCGCCGCGACCGGCAGGTATCCGGCCACTCAACTCGGGCGCCAGCGATCTGGCGTTCAAGTCGCCTCGCGATTGACTGGGGTCACCCCGATGCGGCCCTTGGGTCGGGCCGCTTTGCTCCTCTGGTGCTCGGTTGCGCACAGGCATCGGCGCGTCAGTCGAGTGCCGGGGTCCGGCCGCCAATGGGGCGGCCGACGCAGCGAGTGGCTACTCACTGAGCGGAGTCGGTCACCCCAATGTCGGCGGCGAGCGCCAGCACTCCGGCGCTCTGTCGTGAGCCGCAACGAGGCGGGGTGCTGACGGCCACTCGCACACGATCGAACGCTGGTCTCAGCGCACCGACCGATAGACCGCGCGCCGCTCGCGTGTCGTCAGCACCAGTTGCCACAGCTGCCCCTGGCGCGAGCGGAAGAAACCCGCGCAACTGAGCAGGTAGTAGCGCCACATGCGGCGGAAACGCTCGCTGTAGTGGGGCGCCAATGCGGGCCAGGCGGCCTCGAAGCGTTCGTGCCAGCTCATCAGCGTGCGGTCGTAGTCGGCGCCGAAGTTGTGCCAGTCCTCGAGCACGAACAGCGGTTCGAATTCCTGTGCGATCTCGTGTGCTGCCGGCAGCTTGCCGCCCGGGAAGATGTAGCGGTCGATCCACGGGTCGGTGCGCGCCGAGGCGCGGTCCAGCCCGATCGTGTGCAGCAGGAACAGGCCCTGTGGATCGAGCAGGCGGTGCACGGTGTCGAAGTAGGCGGGATAGTTCTTCGGCCCGACATGCTCGAACATGCCGACCGAGACGATGCGGTCGTAGCGGCCCTGCAGCGAGCGGTAGTCCTGCAGCAGGATGCGCACCGGCAGCCCGGCGCAGGTCTGCTCGGCGAGCGCCTGCTGCTCGCGCGAGATCGTGATGCCGGTGACGCTGACGCCGTGGCGCTCCGCCGCGAAGCGCGCCAGCCCGCCCCAGCCGCAGCCGATGTCCAGCAGCGTCTGGCCCGGCTGCAGCTGCAACTTGCGGCAGATCATCTCGAGCTTGTGTTCCTGGGCCTCGTCCAGCGTCCGTGCACGTTCCCAGTAGGCACAGGAATAGACCATGCGGCGGTCGAGCATGCGCTCGAACAGGTCGTTGCCGATGTCGTAGTGGCGCTCGCCGACGACGAAGGCCCGTTCGCGCCGCTGGCGGTTGACCAGCAACTGCGGCACCAGCGATACGGCGAGCTTCAGCCGAGCCAGGCCGACCGCGCGCGACTCGATGTCGGCGCGCAGCAGGCGGTCGAACATCTCGTCCAGCCGGTCACAGTCCCAGTCGCCGTCCATGTAGGACTCGCCGACGCCGAGCGACCATTCGGACAGCATGCGCCGGTACAGCCGGGCGTCGTGGACCCGCATGTCCCAGGGCCGCGCGCCGTCGGTGCGGATGTCGGCCAGCTCGAGCAGCTGGCGCAGGGCGGCCGGGGGTTCCGGGTGGTGCCCGTCGGCAGGCGTGGGGCGGGCGCCGCGCAGGACGGTATCGGTGCTGGGCGGCATCGCGAGAATCCTCCGAGAGCCGCCCATTCTGCGGATTCGGCGCTGGCGTGCAATCCCCCTGCTCAGGACTCGCAGTTCGTGCCGCTGGCGCGGGTGAAGTGCTGGCCCCGCCAGGCCGACCAGGCGCCAGCGGCCGCCGTGACGCGGGCTGCCCGGCCGGCCACGGCCAGGCGCAACATGGCTTCGCCAGCGGCCAGGTGCAGCGTCGCGCCGTCGAGGTGGCCCCAGGCCTGGGTCGCATGGCGCACCTGTCCGATCCGGCCCTGGACGCGCTGGAACTGCTGCGTCAGCTGCAACGAGGTGCCCTTGCGACCACACCACAGTCCCTCGACCGGCGCAGGGACGATCCAAAGGTGCACCCGGCTGAGCTTCTCGCGGCCGACCTTCTTGTCGGGCACGTCCAGCGTCAGCGTGCGGTCGGGCGTCCAGTCGGCCATGTCCCAGTCGTGCGAGACCACCCGCGTGCCCGGCTCGAGCGCCAGCAGCGTGGGGCGCAATTGCAGGTTGACGTCGGGCAGCAGGTACATCGTGATCACGGTTGCCGGGCTCAGGTCGGTCTTGAACAGGTCCTGCTCGCGGAACAGCGCCCGGCCGGCGACGCCGGCCAGCGCGGCGTTGGCCCTGCTGCGCTCGACGAGTTGCGGGTCGATCTCGACGCCCAGGCCGCTGGCGCCGAAGCGGCGCGCCGCAGTGATGACGATGCGGCCGTCGCCCGATCCGAGGTCGATGACATGGTCGCGCCGGCCGACGCGGGCGATCTCGAGCATCGCCACGGTCACGTGGTCCGGCGTCGTGATGAACGGCACTTCCTCGGCGGCGCGCGCGGGTGCGGCGGGCAGCAGCGCGGCGGCCAGTGCAAGAGCGGCGGGCAGGGTCGATCGCATGGCCGCACTCTACGGCAGGCGAGAATCGACGCATGGCCGCCGCAAGTCTCCTCGCCCTGATCGACGACATCGCCAGCGTGCTCGACGACGTCGCCATCCTGGCCAAGGTGGCGGCGAAGAAGACCGCCGGCGTGCTGGGCGACGACCTCGCGCTCAATGCGCAGCAGGTCACGGGCGTGCAGGCCGAGCGCGAATTGCCGGTGGTCTGGGCGGTGGCCAGGGGCTCGCTCGTCAACAAGGCGATCCTGGTGCCGCTGGCGTTGGCGATCAGCGCCTTCGCGCCCTGGGCGATCACCCCGCTGCTGATGGTCGGCGGCGCCTTTCTCTGCTTCGAAGGCTTCGAGAAACTTGCGCACAGATTCCTGCACAGCCGGGACGAGGATCAGGCCCGCCGCGCGGAACTGGTGCAGGCGCTGGCCGACCCGACGCTCGACCTCGTGGCCTTCGAGCGCGACAAGATCAAGGGCGCGGTGCGCACCGACTTCATCCTGTCGGCCGAGATCATCGTGATCGCCCTCGGCACGGTCGCGCAGAACACGCTCACCACCCAGATCGGCGTGCTGGTCGCGATCGCGATCGTGATGACGGTGGGGGTCTACGGGTTTGTCGCCGGCATCGTCAAGCTCGACGATCTGGGCCTGTACCTGGTCCGGCGCGGCGGCGCCGCGGCCGCGGTCGGCAAGGCGATCCTGAAGTCGGCCCCCTGGCTGATGAAGGGCCTGTCGGTCGCCGGCACGGCGGCGATGTTCCTGGTCGGCGGCGGCATCCTGCTGCACGGCGTGCCTGCGCTCGGCCATGCGGTCGACGCGATCGCCCAGGGGTTGGCACCGCTGCTTCGGGCCGTGCTGCCGATGCTGGCCAGCGCGGCGGTCGGCGTTGGCGCCGGCGCCCTCGTCCTGGGCGCCGTCACCGCCGCCAAGAAGGCCTTCAGCGCCCGCTGATCCCGAGCAGCTCGACCTCGAAATTGAGGGTCGCGTTCGGCGGGATCGGCCCGCCCGGCGTGCCGCGTTCGCCGTAGGCGATCGCCGGCGGGCAGGTCAGCCTGGCCTTGCCGCCGACCTTCATCATCTGCACGCCTTCGGTCCAGCACTTGATGACGCGGTTGAGCGGGAACTCCGCCGGCTGGCCGCGCTTGTGCGAGCTGTCGAACTCCTGGCCGTCGGGGAACGTGCCACGGTAATGGACCTTGACCATGTCGCCGGCCGTCGGGCTGGCGCCCGCGCCGTCCTTGAGCGATACGTAGACCAGGCCGCTGGACGTGGTGGTCGACTTGGCCGGGGCCGGTGTCTGGGCCAGGGCCGTGCCGGCCAGGCTGGTGGACAGGGTGGCGGCGAGGAGGAAACGCGCAAGGGTCATGGCAGATCGGTGAAATGAAGTCGGCAAGGGCGCCATGATGCCTGCTTTGCCCGCCGGCAGACATGAAATGATCCAGGCATGAACATCACCCGACGCCGCCAGTTTCTCGTGCTGGCCGCCTCCGTCGGCATGCTCTGCGCGTGTGGCCGCAAGGCCGTGCGCGGCCGTTCGGTGCCTGCCGGCGCCAAGGTGCTGGCGCTCGGCGACAGCCTGACCCACGGCACCGGCGCGGCGCCGGAAGCCGCCTACCCGGCCGTGCTCGCCGGCCTCACCGGCTGGGACGTGGTGAATGCCGGCGTGCCCGGCGATACCACGGCCCAGGCCCTGCAGCGCCTGCCCGCACTGCTGGCGGAGCACCGGCCGGACCTGGTACTGCTGGGCATCGGCGGCAACGACTTCCTGCGCCACGAGCCCGACGCCGCTGCACGGGCGGCGATCGTTCGCATCTGCGAGCAGGCGCGCTCGGCTGGGGCGCAGGTGATGCTGATCGCGGTGCCGCGGCCGACGCTGGCCGCGCGATTCACCGGCTCGCTCGACGACCACCCGATGTACGAGGCGATTGCCAACGACCTGAAACTGCCGCTGCACCGGCGTGGCTGGGCCGACGTGCTGCAGGACGCCGCCCTGCGCTCGGACGCCATCCACGCCAATGCGGCCGGGTACCGGCGGTTTGCCGAGAGCCTCCTGGTCGCGGCGCGAACCTCAGGCCTGCTGTAGCCCTGCCTGGCCGGTCTACTGCGGCGCTGCGGCACCGAAGCGCTGCGCGAACCACTCGTCGAGCAGGCGCAGGTCGTAGGCCAGGCCATCGATCGATCCGTGCCGCGGTGTGCGCATGAGGTAGGCCATGTCCTTGAGCCAGTCGTCGCCCGATTGCAGGTTGGCACCGTCGCTTGCGCTGAGCGTCCAGCGCAGGTGCATGCGCGGCCAGTCGACGCTGCCCTTGAGGACCCGGATGTCGCCGAGTCGGCGCATGGGAATGAGTTCGCCGGCAAGGTCGATGTCGAGGACCTCGACCTTCAGCGTCCGGTCGTCGGGCAAGCGGGCACCGTAGCCCTTGATGTGCTCGGCGATGCGCTCGAGCGTGCGCTGGCGGTCGAACGAATTGAACCCGATGTCGCTGTAGAGGTCGGACTTGACGAATTTCACCTCGACCAGCCCGCCAGCATGGGCCGGCAGTGCAATCGCCGCGACGACCAGGGTGGTGGCGATGGGAATCCAGCTCAGGCGCATCTTGCTCTCCCATTGAAGCGGCCTACCGCAGTTGGAATCCGGCTGGCAGGCTGGAGTTCCGCCCCACAACGCCCACGAAGCGCGTTTTCGCACTGCGCCAGCTTGTTCCGTCGGCGCGCCGCCCGCCGGAGGCCTAGGCGCGGGCAGGCCTCGCAGGTCCGTGTGGCGCTCCACGCGGCGGGCGCCGGGCTGCGACGGCTCAGCGGCCGAAACCGTCTTTCAGCGGCGTGATGCGGTTGAATACCGGACGGCCCGGTGCGTGGTCCACGCGGTCGGTGACGAAATAGCCGTGGCGCTCGAACTGGAAATGCGCGCCTGCGGGCGTGCCGGCCAGCGCGGGTTCGACGTAACCGCGCCTGACGGTCTTGCTCTGCGGGTTGACGTCGAGGCGGAAGTCGCGCTCGTCGCTGCCCGGCTGGTCGGCCAGGAACAGGCGCTCGAACAGCCGCAGTTCCACCGGCACGGCCTCGTGCACGCCGACCCAGGTGATCGTGCCCTTGACCTTGACGGTGTCGGCGCCGGGCGTGCCGCTCTTGGTATCGGGCACGACCTTGGCCAGCACGGCGGTGACGTGGCCGGCCGCATCCTTCTCGCAGCCGGTGCACTCGACGACCATGCCGTACTTCAGGCGCACCCTGTTGCCGGGGAACAGGCGGAAGAAGCCCTTGGGCGGCGTTTCCGCGAAATCGTCGCGCTCGATCCAGACCTCGGGCCCGAGGCTGAACTGGCGCAAGCCGAGTTCCGGCTTCTGCGGGTGCGCCGGGGCCTGGCAGGGCTCGCGGTGTCCGGCACCGAAGAGATCGGCCCAGTTGGTGAGCTTGAGCGGGATCGGGTCGAGCACGGCCATCGCGCGCCCGGCCTGGCCTTCGAGGTCGTCGCGCAGCGCGATGTCGAGCACCGAGTAGTCGATCCAGATGTTGGTCTTGCTGGCACCCGTGGCTTCGGCCATTGCGCGAATGCTCGCCGGCGTGTAGCCGCGCCGGCGCATGCCGAAGATGGTCGGCATGCGCGGGTCGTCCCAGCCGCTGACCAGGCCCTCGTCGACCATGGCCTTGAGCTTGCGCTTGCTCGTCATCACCGTACGCAGGTTCAGGCGGCCGAACTCGTACTGCTTGGGCAGCGGGTGCGCGAGCAGGCCCAGGCGCGCCAGGTTCTCGAGCAGCCAGTCGTAGAACGGGCGCTGGTCCTCGAACTCGAGCGTGCAGATGCTGTGCGTGATGCGCTCCAGCGCGTCCTCGATCGGGTGCGCGTAGGTGTACATCGGGTAGATGCACCACTTGTCCCCGGTGTTGTGGTGCGTCGCGTGCTTGATGCGGTAGATCGCCGGGTCGCGCAGGTTGATGTTGGGCGAGGCCATGTCGATCTTGGCGCGCAGCACGGCGCTGCCATCGGCCATCGTGCCCGACTGCATCTCGCGAAAGCGCGCCAGGTTCTCGATCGGCGTGCGGCCGCGGAACGGGCTGTCGGTGCCGGGCGTGTTGAAGTCACCGCGCGTGGCACGCATCTCGTCGGCCGTCTGCTCGTCCACATAGGCCAGGCCGTCGGCGATCAGCGCCTCGGCGGCGCGCACCATGAAGTCGAAATAGTCACTCGCGTAGTACAGGTGCGAGGTCCCGTTCACCTCCCAGTCGAAGCCGAGCCAGTGCACCGCCTCGATGATCGCGTCGACGTATTCCTGCTCTTCCTTCTCGGGGTTGGTGTCGTCGAAGCGCAGGTGGCACACGCCGCCGTAGTCGCGCGCCAGGCCGAAGTTCAGGCAGATGCTCTTGGCGTGGCCGACGTGCAGGTAGCCGTTGGGCTCGGGCGGGAAGCGGGTGCGGATGCGGGCCGGGTCGGGCTGCCCGGCGGCGTGGTGCGCGGCGTCGCCGGGGCTGCCGCCGAACGGGCGGCCGGCGTAGGTGCCGGCCTCCAGGTCTTTCTCGATGATGCCGCGCAGGAAATTGCTCGGCTTGGGGGCTTCAGGCTTGGCGTGCGGCGCGGTGGACATATGCGTCGAATTCTATCGACGCCCCTTCAGATGCTCGATCTCGCTGGCCAGCATGCGCTCGCGCAGGCCGTCGCCCTGCAGGCCGATGAAGGTGACGATGCCGTGGATGGCCAGCCCGATGCCCCAGCCGGCGAGTGGCCACAGGTGCCAGGAGCCGCCGCCCTTGACCAGGTTCAGCAGGTACAGGCCCGCGTTGACCAGCACGTAGACCAGCAGGTGGACATAGAAGCCCATCTTCATGCTGACGCGCTTTCTGGCCCGGCGGGCCAGGTCGTCGTCGAGGGGCAGGTTCGGGTTCATGACGGTTCCTTTGGTCGAGGGAGGGAAGAGCGGATCAGGCCATCACGCCGAGCAGGTCTTTCCACAACAGCGTGCCGAGAAAGCGCCCGGGCAGCAGCGTAAAGACGAAGGCGATCACGCAGGCGCCGCGGAACAGGCCTTGCATGGTCTTGCGGTGAGCGGCCACGTTCCCCTGGCGGATGTACCAGATGCCGCGCGGCAGCATGACCGCCACCAGCAGCACGAAGCCGTGGATCGGCGTGAAGCCGAACAGGTTGGGCATCTTGTAGTCGCGGATGAAGACACTGGCGATGGCCGTGGCCGCCATCAGCGCGACCCAGGCCCAACCGAGCACGCGGTGGTCGGTCGTGCCCTTGCGGCGGGTCAGCAGCACGGCGCCGAGAACCAGCGCGGCGAAAGCGGTCACCAGGTGGAAGAAGACCAGCGGGTGGCGTTCGAGGAGGGCGTTGAAGGCGGTCATGGCGGCGTGCTTTCTTGCGATGGAAGTCATTCTGGAAACGACCGCGGCCCGGCAGGGGCATGCCGCGACGGAACGACGACCGGGGCGACAAGGCCGCGCCCGCGGAGCGCGAAATGCGGCCGCCGTGGCGTGCTGCACCTGGGCCAGTGTTTGACACTGTTTCTGTCTTGACAGAAATTACAGGAAGCGTAACCTTGCGTCCATGGATACCTCCCCCGCCGCCACACCTGCCGACCTGGCCGGCCCCACGGGCCTGACGGCCGTGACGCAGCGCTTCGTGCTGCACTGGGGCGAGATGGGCTCACGCTGGGGGGTCAACCGCACCGTGGCGCAGATCCATGCGCTGCTGTTCATCAGCGGCCGGCCGATGCATGCCGACGAGATCGTCGGTGCACTGGGGGTGGCACGCTCCAACGTCAGCAACTCGCTGCGCGAGCTGCAGAACTGGAACCTCGTGCGCGTGGTACACCTGCTGGGCGACCGGCGTGACCACTTCGAGACTTCGGGCGACGTGTGGGACCTGTTCCGCACCGTCGTCAGCGAGCGCAAGGCGCGCGAGTTCGAACCGACGATCGGCGCGCTGCGCGACTTTCTGCAGAGCCCGGACATCGCCGGCGAGCCCGCGGTCAGCCGCCAGCGCATCGCCGAAACGCTGGCGCTGATGCAGACGCTGTCCGCCTGGGGCGACGAGATGCTGCGTCTGCCGCCCGAGACGCTGGTCAAGATCATGAAACTCGGCGCGCGCATCCAGAACCTGGTGCGCGGTGGCGCGGCCAAGCGGTGAGCTCTTTTTTTGTCTACTAATTTCTCTTTTGACAGAAATAAAGAAAGGAACTTGGCATGGATGCGCCGCGCACCACCGGCACCCCGGTATTCCTCACGGTCTTCTACGACGGCAGCTGTGCGCTGTGCAGTGTCGAAATGGGCGAATTGGCCCGGCTCGATGATGGCCACGACCTGCGACTGGTCGATTGCGCTGCGGCCTCGTTCGACGACACGCGCTGGCGTGCCGAGGGCGTGAGCCGCGACGCGATGCTGCAGGTGATGCACGTGCGTGACGTGCTGGGCGACTGGCACCGCGGCGTCGATGCCTTCGCGCTGATCTACGCCACCGTCGGCGCGCCGGCGCTGGCGCGGCTGTGGGCTCACCCGCTGACGCGGCCGCTGACACGTCGCCTGTACCCCTGGGTCGTGCGCCATCGCCACCGCCTCTCGGCCCTGGGCCTGCACCTGATCGCGCCGCGCGTGCTGCGGCTGTTTGCGTGGCGCAGCGCCCGGCATGCGCGCTGCGACCACGGCGCCTGTCGCATGCCCACCACCCCCATGCATGGAGCCTGACATGGACCTCTCGTTCTTTCTTCTTTCCCTCGGTCTGACGTTCGCGATCGTCGGCGCGGCGCTGATCTACCTGCGTGGCATCACGCGGCGCGTGCTGACCGAGCTGTGCCACGGCAACACCGGTGCGGAGTTCTGGCTGCGCACGGCCGACGTGCTGGCCTTGTCGGGCTCGCTGCTGCTGGTGCTGGCCTTCGGCGGCACGCTGCCCGGCGCGGCGCTGGTCACGCAGTTGCGGCTGGTGCTCGGTTTGGCGGTGGCAGGCATCTTCGTGACCGTGGTGCTGGTGGCGAGCAACGTCTGGCGCAACATCGAGCCCGCGCCGGCGACGGAGGCCGTTTGACGGCCATGAGGCTGGCCTGGCCAGGCCTCGGCTGGCTTCCACCGACCTGGCGGCAGAGTGCCTACTGGCGCACCGTGGGCCGGTTCGTGCTCTGGGGCCCTCTGATCGGCGGCGCGCCCTACGTCGCCTTCGTCGTCACGGTGCCGTTCATCTACGCGCTCGGGCTCGGGCCGGCGCTGATCGCCGGCCTGCTGTTCGCGGCCTGGTGGCATGCGCCTTCACGGCGCGTGCCGACCTGGCCGTGGCGGCTCGCGGTCGGCGCGAGCTCGGGCGTCGCGGCGGCCTTGCTGTGCGCCTTGCTGATGGGCGAGGACGGCCGGGCGGACTTGTTCACCGCCGCCGTCGCCGCGTGGCATGGCGTGCCCGCGGCGGTGGTGCTGGCGCTGACGCAGAAGCGGGCTACATCCCCTTGAACAGGTGCGCATAGAGCCGGCTGGCCGTCAGCGTCTCGGGCCGGCCGCGCAGGCTGAGGTAGACCTTGCCCGATTCGTCGCGCCGGGCCGTCGTGATGCAGCGCGCCTGCACCACGGTACTGCGGTGCACCTGCCAGAACGCCTGCGGGTCGAGCTGCGGCAGCAGTTCCTTCAGCGACAGACGGATCAGGTGTTCCCTGTCGGCCGTGATCACGCGCACGTACTTGTCGGCGGCCTCGAAGTAGATCACCTCGCCGACCGGTACCAGGTGCACGACGGCGCCGACCTGGGCCTGGACGACTTCCAGCCGTTGCATGGCCGCGGGTGCGGTGGCGCCCAGCAGCGCGCGCAACTGGTCGACCGATTGCTGCAGGGCATCGGTCTTCGGCGTGCGATCGGCCAGCCGCGCCTGCAGGCGCGCGATGCAGGCGGCCAGCCGCGGCCGATCGACCGGCTTGACCAGGTAGTCGACGGCCTGGGCGTCGAAGGCCTGCAGCGCATATTGATCGTAGGCGGTGACGAAGACGACGAGCGGGAAGGGGGCGCTCGCCGGCCAGTCCTCGGCCAGCGCCTGCGCGGCCTCCAGGCCGCTCAGGCCGGGCATGCGGATGTCGAGGAAGCAGACCTGCGGCTTCAGGGCCAGCGCATGC
>Ga0209682_10000503_pt1 | contig 13484 bp, 12 predicted proteins | sample DOMMetBare2Fresh_2_FD_187471 | JGI IMG/M metagenome (GOLD analysis project Ga0209682, IMG submission 187471) | Wetland sediment microbial communities from St. Louis River estuary, USA, under dissolved organic matter induced mercury methylation -... | ecosystem: Environmental > Aquatic >... | reverse complement strand
TGGCCGTCAGGCCCCAGGTGCGCTGAAGTGTCCAACCCCAACCCGCGGCATCCGCCGCAAGCACGCCCGGCTCTGCAATCAACTTCCCCGGGCAAGCCAGGAAACACATGACCGTTATCACTACCGTCACCGCCCCCGGTGGCGCAGACATGTTTGCCGCTCTGTTCGAAGAGTCGCTGAAGTCCAACGACATGCGCGTCGGGGAAGTCATCTCCGCCGAAGTCGTGCGCATCGAGTTCAACCACGTCGTGGTGAACGCCGGCCTCAAGAGCGAAGCCTATGTTCCCATCGCCGAATTCAAGAACGACACCGGCGAACTCGAAGTCCAGGTCGGCGATTTCGTCTCGGTGGCCATCGACGCCATCGAGAACGGCTACGGCGACACCATCCTGTCGCGCGACAAGGCCAAGCGCCTGGCCTCGTGGCTGTCGCTCGAGACCTCGCTCGAGTCCGGCGACTTCGTCACCGGCACTGTCTCCGGCAAGGTCAAGGGCGGCCTGACCGTCCTCGTCAACGGCATCCGCGCCTTCCTGCCCGGCTCGCTCATCGACACGCGCCCGGTCAAGGACCTGTCGCCGTTCGAAGGCAAGACGATGGACTTCAAGGTCATCAAGCTCGACCGCAAGCGCAACAACGTCGTGTTGTCGCGCCGCGCCGTCGTCGAAGCGTCGATGGGCGAAGAACGCGCCAAGCTGCTCGAGACGCTGACCGAAGGCGCCATCGTGCACGGTGTGGTCAAGAACATCACCGAGTACGGCGCGTTCGTCGACCTCGGCGGCATCGACGGCCTGCTGCACATCACCGACATGGCCTGGCGCCGTGTCCGCCACCCGAGCGAAGTGGTCACCGTCGGCCAGGAACTGCAGGCCAAGGTCCTGAAGTTCGACGCCGAGAAGAACCGCGTCTCGCTGGGCCTGAAGCAGCTGGGCGACGACCCGTGGCACGGCGTGTCGCGCCGCTACCCGACGGGCACGCGCCTGTTCGGCAAGGTCACCAACATCGCCGACTACGGCGCGTTCGTCGAGATCGAGCCGGGCATCGAAGGCCTGGTGCACGTCTCCGAGATGGACTGGACCAACAAGAACGTCGCACCGGCCAAGGTGGTCTCGCTCGGCGACGAGGTCGAGGTCATGGTGCTCGAGATCGACGAGGACAAGCGTCGTATCAGCCTGGGCATGAAGCAGTGCAAGGCCAACCCGTGGGAAGAGTTCTCTTCCAACGTCAAGCGCGGCGACAAGGTCAAGGGCCCGGTCAAGTCGATCACCGACTTCGGCGTCTTCATCGGCCTGTCGGCCGGCATCGACGGCCTGGTGCACCTGTCCGACCTGTCCTGGAACGAGCCCGGCGAGACCGCCGTGCGCAACTACAAGAAGGGTCAGGAAGTCGAGGCGCTGGTGCTGGCGGTGGACGTCGAGCGCGAGCGCATCTCGCTGGGCATCAAGCAGCTCGACACCGACCCGTTCACGACCTTCACCACGCTCAATGACCGTGGCGCGATCGTCAATGGCAAGGTGCTGACCGTCGATCCGCGTGGCGCCGAAGTCAAGCTCAGCGACGACGTCACCGGCTACCTGCGTGCCAGCGAGATCAGCCGCGACCGCGTCGAAGACGCCCGCAACGTGCTGAAGGAAGGCGACGACGTGTCCGTGATGATCGTCAACGTCGACCGCAAGACGCGCAACATCCAGCTGTCGATCAAGGCCAAGGACCAGGCCGACCAGCAGGAAGCGATGCAGCGCCTGTCGCAGACGAGCGAGCGCGAGAACGCCGGCACCACCAGCCTGGGTGCCCTGCTGCGGGCCAAGCTGGACAACCCCGGCGGCAGCAACTAACGTCGTCGGTCGACCCGATGACCCGCTCCGACCTCGTCGCACGCCTGGCGGACCGGTTCTCGCAGCTCACGCAGCGGGACACCGAGTTCGCGGTCAAGACGATGCTCGATGCGATGTCCGACGCGCTCGCGCGTGGGCACCGCATCGAGATCCGGGGCTTCGGCAGTTTCTCGATCAACCGCCGCCCGCCGCGCGTGGGCCGCAACCCGCGCAGCGGCGAGCAGGTGACGATCCCCGAGAAACTGGTGCCGCACTTCAAGCCGGGCAAGGCACTGCGCGAGGCAGTGGACGCCACCGCGCCGGCCGACCCGCCGGCGCAGCCGTGACCACGGACGTCCGACCCATCGTCGACCAGGGCCCTGCGGGGCCCTTTTTCTTTGCCTTGCCCGCCTAGAATCCTGCCGCGATGCGCATCCTCAGCTGGCTGGTCCGGGCCATCATCTTCTTCACCCTGTTTGCCTTTGCGCTGAACAACCAGCACAAGGCCACGGTGCACTGGTTCTTCGGCTTCGAATGGACGGCGCCGCTGGTCTTCGTCGTGTTGGCCGCGTTCGCGGCGGGGTGTGTGATCGGCGTGCTGGCGATGGTCCCGGGTCGCTGGCGTGCGCACAGCCCGCCCGCGCAGCCGGCCAGGCCTGTCGACACACCACCGGCGGCCGGCGCAGTGACGGTGGCACCGTCCGACTTCGGGCCGGAGCATCCACCGCGCGAAGGTCTGTAGGGGCCGCCGCACGCCATGGACCTCGATCCCACCTGGCTGCTCATCGGCCTTCCGGTTGCCTTTGCCCTCGGCTGGATCGCGTCGCGCATGGACCTGCGCCAGGTTCGGCGTGAAAACCGCGACTCGCCGCGCGCGTACTTCAAGGGCCTGAACCTGCTGCTCAACGAACAGCAGGACAAGGCCATCGATGCCTTCATCGAAGCGGTGCAGAACGACCCCGAAACCGCCGAGCTGCACTTCGCGCTCGGCAACCTGTTCCGCCGCCGCGGCGAATTCGAGCGCGCCGTGCGCGTGCACGAGCACCTGATCGCGCGCGCCGACCTCAAGCCCGCCGATCGCGACCGTGCCCAGCACGCCCTGGCGCAGGACTTCATGCGCGCCGGCCTGCTCGACCGCGCCGAGGCGGCCTGGCGCAGGCTCGAAGGCACGGCCTTCGATGCCGAGGCTCAGATCGCGCTGCTGTCGCTGTACGAGCGCTCGCGCGACTGGGCCAATGCGAGCGAGGTCGCGCAGCGCCTGGAACGCCAGGGTGCCGGCGCCTTCGGCGCGCGCATCGCGCATTACGAATGCGAACGCGTGATGGAGGCCGACGCCAAGGGCGACGGGGCCACCGCCGACGCTGCCCTGGCGACCGCGCGCAAGGCGGCTCCGCAGGCCGCACGGCCTCTCGTGCTCGCGGGTCAGCGCCACGTCACGGCCGGCCGGCTCGATGCTGCGCTGGACGCCTGGGACCAGCTGCGCCAGGTGCAGCCGGCGAGTTTCAACCTCGTCGCCAGCGATTACGTGGCGGCGGCACGCGCGAGCGGCCAGGACGGCCGCGCCCGCGCGGCGCTGAGCGACCAGTACGCCAAGGCGCCCTCGATGGCGCTGCTCAAGGCGCTGGCAGAGCTCGAGGGCGCGGGCGGCGATGCCACCGCACGCCTGATCGCACACCTCGAGGCCGTGCCGTCGCTGTCGGCCGCGCAGGCGCTGCTGGCGCAGCCGGCAGCCAGCTGGGGCGAGGGCGGGCTGGCCGCGCTGCGCCAGGCCGTGGACCGCGCCGCGCGCCCGTTGCAGCGTTACCGCTGTGCCGCCTGCGGCTTCGAGGCCCAGCACTGGTTCTGGCAATGCCCCGGTTGCCTCGGTTGGGACAGTTTCCCGCCGCAACCGATCGAGGAGCTGTGAGCGTGAGCCCTGCCGCGCCCAGGGGCGAACGCATCGTCGTGTGCATGAAGTGGGGCACCAAGTACGGCCCCGAGTACGTCAACCGCCTGTATGCGATGGTGCGGCGGCACCTTGAAGGCGAATTCCGCTTCGTCTGCCTGACCGACGACACGCACGGCGTGCGCTCCGAGGTGACCTGCCTGCCGATCCCGGCGCTGGCCCTGCCAGAGGGCATCCCCGAGAGAGGCTGGAAGAAGCTCACGAGCTTCGAGGCCGACCTCTACGGCCTGCGCGGCACCGCGCTGTTCCTGGATGTCGACGTCGTGATCGTCGACAACATCACGCCGTTCTTCGAGCACCCCGGCCGCTTCCTGATCATCCACGACTGGAAACGCCCCTGGCGCATCACCGGCAACTCCTCGGTCTACCGCTTCGAGCTCGGCGCGCACGCCGACGTGCTGCAGCATTTCCGCGCGCACCATGCGCAGGTGCGCCGGGACTTCCGCCACGAGCAGGCCTTCCTGTCCGACTTTCTGCACCGGCAGGGGGTGCTCGAATACTGGCCGGCCGAGTGGTGTGCGAGCTTCAAGTACCACTGCATCCCGCGCTGGCCGAGCAACTACTGGCGCGAGCCGGCAGTGCCGTCCGGCACCCGCATCGTGATCTTTCACGGCGAGGTCAACCCGCCCGACGCGCTGGCCGGCCGGCGCAACCGGCGCTTGCGCTTCATCAAGCCAGCGACCTGGGTCGCGCGGCACTGGACCGAATGAGCGCGTCGCCGTCCGCCATCGCCTGCCGTTGCTGCGGCCAACCTGCCGAGGCCATCTTCAGCGCGACCGTGCTGCGCCGGACCGTGAGCTATCACGAGTGCATGCGCTGCGGCTACGTGCAGACGCAGCAGCCCGACTGGCTCGACGAGGCCTATAGCCATGCGCTCAACACCGCCGACACCGGCATCGTCCGCCGCAGCGTGCGCAGCACACGCATCGTCGCCGGCGTGATGACCATGCTCGGCTGCCTGCACCGACCGATGGTCGACTTCGCCGGCGGCTCGGGGCTGCTCGTGCGCATGCTGCGCGACCTGGGCATCGATGCGCGCTGGCACGACCCGCACTGCGACAACGTCTTCGCGCGTGGATTCGAGCAAGCCGCGGGCGAACGCGTCGCACTGATCACCGCCTTCGAGGTCCTCGAGCACATGGTGCACCCGGTGCAGGAACTGCAGCGCCTGGCCGCCACCACCGACGCCATGCTGTTCTCGACCGAACTCGCGCCGACCCCGACCCCCGGCCCCGATGACTGGTGGTACTACGGCCGCGACCACGGACAGCACATCGGCTTCTTCCGCGTCCCGACGCTGCAGCATGTCGCGCGCCAGCTGGGCTGGCACCTGCAGACGGACGGGCGCAGCTTCCATCTCCTCACGCGCGAGCCGCTGCCAGCCTGGCGCTGGCGCCTGGCGCGCAGCGGATCCAAGCCGCTGTACTGGCTGGCCCGGGCACGCTTGAAGTCGCTGACGTCGGCCGACCACCAGCGGCTGTCACGCGCGCCATGAACGCCCTGCATCCGCTGCCACGTTCGGTCCTGGTCTGCGGCCCGGCACGCAACTGCGCGCGCACGATCCGCAACGACGTCGAGCACCTTCGTGCCGCCACCGCCTGGATTCCCAAGGTCCAGTTCCTCGTCGTCGAGAGCGACTCGAGCGACTCGACCGTGACGACGCTGAACGAGCTGGCGAGATCCTGGCCGGCCCTGCAGGTCATCACGCTCGGTGCGCTGCGCGAGCGCATGCCCGGGCGCACCGACCGCATCGCGCATGCACGCAACACCTGCCTCGAGGCGCTGCGCGGCGATCCGCGCTACGCCGATGTCGACCACCTGATCATGGCCGACCTCGACGGCATGTGCCGCGATCTCGAGCCTGCCTCGCTCAGGAGCTGCTGGCAGCTCGCGGTGCCGTGGGACGCCTGCACCGCGAACCAGGGCGACCACTACTACGATGTCTGGGCCCTGCGTCACCCGGTATGGTGTCCGCGCGATGTCTGGTCCGACCATGCAGCGTTGCTCGCGTTGTTCGGCGAGCCCGAGGCCACGCAGCTTGCGATCTTCTCGCGCATGGTCCACATCCCGCGCAGTGCTGCACCGATCGAGGTCGACTCGGGCTTCGGCGGGCTCGCGCTGTACAAGCGCGCCGCGCTCGACGGACTGCGCTACGAGGGCCGCACCGCCGACGGTGCGCCACTGTGCGAGCACGTCGCGCTGCACCTCGCCATGCGGGCGCGCGGCGGAAGGATCTTCATCCACCCCGGCCTGATCAACGCGCGCAAGACCAAGCATGCCGGGCGCAAGAAATTCTGGCGCACGCTGCGGCGCCGCGTCTGGAACGGTCTGCGCGGCCACGGCTGGCGTTGACGGGTCGCACCACGATGCGTGCGTCGCTGATCGTCAGCCACCTCGGCAACGACCTGCCGTTCACAGCCGGCGCCGGGCCCAACGGCGGCGAATTCTTCCTGCCCTGGCGCGGCCTGCAGCAGGCCTTCGCCGCCCGTGGCGTCGAGCTGCACACGCCCGACGTCAACGCTGGCCACGCGGTCGCCTTCGAGCTCCACCTGAACGCCCAGCGCGCCCTGCGCCGGCCGTCCGTGCGCCCCTGTTACGCCTATCTGTACGAGGACCCGATCGTGCGGCCGATCAACGCCGATCGAGCCGTGCTGGCCCACTACCGCAAGATCTTCGGCAGCAACGGCGAGCTGGTCGACCTGGGCCACTTCGTGCGCCTGGACTACCCGAACGACCTCACGCTGCGCGAGGTGCCCGGTTGGGACGGGCGCGATCTGCATTGCGTGCTGATCGCTTCGAACAAGGCGCTGCTGCACGCCGATGCCCGCAACCTGCATGCGGCCCGCGTCGCCGTGATCCGCGAATTCGAGCGCCATGCGCCGGCGCGGTTCGCGCTCTTCGGCCACGGCTGGGACATTCCGCCGGTGCGCCCGGGCCACGGCGGCCGGATCGAAAAGCGCCTGAACGAGTGGATGCGCCGGCTGCGGCCCGGGCGGCGCCCGTTTCCGAGCTACCGCGGCAAGGTCGGCCGCAAGGCCGAGGTGCTCGACCGCGCGCGCTTTGCCATCTGCTACGAGAATTCGCGCGGCAGCCCTGGCTACCTGACCGAGAAGATCTTCGACTGTTTCACCAGTGGCTGCGTGCCGGTCTATATCGGCTCACCCGGCTGGCAACAGGTCATTCCGGCCGCGACCTGCATCGATGCCGACCGATTCAGGACACCGGCCGAACTGCGCGAATTCCTCGACAGCGTGACGCCGGCGCAGTTCGCCGACTGTCAGCGCGCCATGCGCGAATTCCTGGGCGCACCGTCGACGCAGCGCTTCGGCAATGCGCATTTCTGCCACGTGCTCGTCGACACGATCCTGTCCGACCTCGCCGGTTCGGCCGGTTGACCGGCGCGATGGGGGTCCCCGACGGAGGGCCCCCGCAGGAGCCGCCCGCGAGCGGGTTTCGCGCCACGCCCGGGACCCGAAGAATCCCATTCAGCCGCTCCATGTCGGGGCGGCACATCAACCCCGAATGGAGATTCACCATGACCCGCTTCCTGACCGCCCTCCTCCTGGCCGCCTTCGCCCTTGCTGCCCAGGCCGCCGTCGACGCCAACAAGGCGAGCCAGCCCGAGCTCGAGACTGTCAAGGGCATCGGCCCCGGTCTGTCCGGCAAGATCCTGACCGCACGCAAGAGCGGCGATTTCAAGGACTGGAACGACCTGGTCGATCGCGTCGGCGGCATCGGCGCCGGCAATGCCGGGCGCTTCTCGCAGGCCGGCCTCACCGTCGGCGGAGCGGCCTTCGACAGCCAGTCCGTTGGCGCGGCCAAGCCTGCGAAGTCGGCCAAGGCCGACAAGGCCGGCAAGGCGGACAAAAGCGAGAAGGCCGCCCGGGCCTCGCGGAAGGCCGCGGCCGCCGAAGGTTCACGCTGAGCGCGCGCCCGGTGCGAGGAAAGCGAGCACCTCGTCGCGCCGCGCCAGCGTATCGGCCTCGCCGAGCGCCATCAGCTCTCGCGTGTAGTCCGACTCGAACAGCAGGTAGCTCGCCAGTGCCGCGCCGCGCGCGTCGGCACCCTGCCCGCTGACACCGGCACCGCGCAGCAAGGCACGCACCGGCGCCGGCAGGCTCGCCTGGTGGCGGGCGGCGATGTCGTCCACGCGCTGGCTGGGCGCGATCACCAGCGCCTCGATCTGCCGCAGCGGTGTCGCGTGCCGCGTATCGGCGGGCAGCAGCGCCAGCGTGCGGTTGATCCGCTCGAGCCGCTCGACGTCGACCGCCAGGGCATCGAGAAAGATGCCCGACAACGCGTGGCCGGCGACCTGCGCGAGGCTCGGGTAGCCGGTATTCGGCGCCCGGCGCCCCGGCGGCTCGTGCATGCGCCCCGCGCCGATGATCAGGACACGCTGCGCACCCAGGTGGATCGCGGGCGAGATCGGCGCGGTCTGGCGCATCGACCCGTCGCCGAACCATTCGAGCCGGTCTTCGCGGCCGATCTCGGCCGCGGGGAAGACGAACGGGATCGCCGACGACGCCAGCAAATGCCGATGGTCCAGTTGCGCCGGTACCGCGGCGCGCTGCGAGCGCGACCACGGCGGGATCGCCGCCGCCGTCTGGTAGAAGGTCACGTGGTCGCCACTCGTATAGCTGGAGGCCGTGACGGCGAGCGCCTGCACGTGACGTCGGCGCAGCATCGTCGGCAGGCGCTCCCAGGCCACGGCCTGGGACAACAAGGCTCCGAGCGGCTCGTTGTCCAGCAGCGAGCGCGGACGCGCCCGGCGCCAGCGCGCCAGCACCCACCCGACCGACAGCATCGTGAGCCACTGGGCGCCGCTGCGGATCACGCCGAGCGAGTCGGCGCGATAGACCTGCTCGGCGCGGAAGTTGCGCCAGACCGCCGCCAGCGCGTCGACCGCGGCGTCGAAGTGATCGGCATGGCATGCCAGCGCGGCTGCATTGATGGCACCGGCCGAGGTGCCGCAGATCACGCCGAACGGGTTGCCGCGCAGGGCTGGCAGGGCCTCGCGACGCAGGCGGGAGATCGCGCTCAGGACACCGACCTGATAGGCCGCACGCGCACCGCCCCCACTGAGCACGAGGCCGGTCAGGGGCGTGGTGTACATGGACACCGACTCTACGGAGGCGACTCCGGTCGCGCCCGAAGTGATTGGCCGCAAGCCCGGGTCAATTCATGCGATTGCGCGCTCAGTCGCGATGCTTGTCGTGTCCTTTGCCATGGCCCCTGCCCGGATGATCGTCGCCGCGATCGGTCCGGCCCGGGCCCCGGGCCACATGCTGCCTGTACCAGCCGTCCTGCACGAAATACACCGGCACGCCACAGGCGTTGTAGCGCGCACAGTGCTTGCGCCAGTTCTTCTGGTGGCCGGGCGGCACCCACATGTAGACCGGCTGCGGCTGCGCCACGACGATGCGCGGCTGGGCCACGATGACCGGCTGCGCCACCACCACCTGCGGCTGCGGGAAGCGTCCGATGTCGATGCGGCCGTAGACCCCGGGCTCGCTGACCTGGATCGATACGCCGACGTCGGCAGCCCGGCCCGACACGGGCGACAGGGCGGCCAGCACGGCGGCGGATACAAGAAAGTTCTTCAACATGGACGGCCCTCGGAAGTGATCCAGATTCCTTTGTAACGCCGCCGCCACCGACCTGGTTGGCCGAAATACAAAGGCTTACGCCGCTTCGTAGACGATCACCGCCTGCCCGCCCTGCGCCACCTGGCGCCAGCGTGCCAACGCTTCGTCGGTCGGCCAGAAACGGCCGTCGTCGCCGAGGTCGAGTTCCGCCATGGCGTGGGCGCGCCGCAGTTGCAGGCGGACGGTCAGACCCTGGGTCAGTTCGCCATGTTCGCTCTCGGTGCGCCTGGCCGGCCAGGTGCGGATCACGTCGCCCACCGGCGGCAGCCCGCCGTTCAGCGCCACCTGCAGGAAGCGGCCGAAGCGCGCGCGCGCCGATGGCAGGTCCCAGACCTGGTTGACGTTGAAGCGCAGCCCGCCGTTGAACCGATCGATCTGAACCTTGCCCTGCGCGATCAGCAGCGCGTCCTCGACGATCAGGTCCTTGTTGGCGTCGAGCAGGTCTTCGTTGATCACTGCCTCGATCGCCTCGGTCGCATCGTCGAGCTTGAAGATCGCCGTCCGGCCGCGCTGTCCGTTGACGACCCGCAGCCCGGTCACGATACCGGCCAGCAGTTGCACGTCACGCGAGTCGACGAGGTCGGCGATGCGGCGGCGGGCGAAGCGGCGCACCTCGTCGCCACTTTCGTCGAACAGGTGACCCGACAGGTAGAAGCCGAGCGCCGACTTCTCCAGCATCAGCCGCTCGCGCAGCGTCCAGGGCTCGGCATGCGCGAGCGCCGGCTCCTTGGTCGACGAGCCGTGACCATCCTTGTCATCCGGGCCGAAGTCGAACAGCCCGCCCTGCAGCGCATTGGCCTCCTGGGTATCGGCCCACTCGAAGGCGAGAGCGACCGATGCCAGCGCGGTCGCCCGATCCGCGTGCAGCGCGTCGAAGGCGCCGGCCTTGATCAGCGCCTCGACCACGCGCTTGTTGACGCGCTGGCGGTCGACGCGGGCGCAGAAGTCGAACAGGCTGCGGAACGGCCCCCCGCCCTGGCCTTCCTTGTCGGCCGTGCCTTCGCGCGCAGCGACGATGGCCTCGATCGCACCCTGGCCCGTGCCCTTGACGGCGCCCAGGCCGTAGCGCACGAGCCTGTCGGTCACCGGCTCGAAGCGGTAGACACCGCGGTTGATGTCCGGCGCCTCGAACAGGACACCGAAAGTCTTGGCATCGCCCAGCAACACCTTCAGCTTGTCGGTGTCGTCCATCTCCACCGTCATGTTGGCGGCGTAGAACTCGGCCGTGCAATGGACCTTGATCCAGGCCGTGTGGTACGCCAGCAGCGAGTAGGCGGCGGCGTGGCTCTTGTTGAAGCCGTAGCCGGCGAACTTCTCCATCAGGTCGAAGACCTCGTCGGCCTTGGCCTCGTCGATGCCCTTCTCCATCGCGCCGGCGCGGAACTTGACGCGCTCCTTGGCCATCTCCTCGGGCTTCTTCTTGCCCATCGCGCGGCGCAGCATGTCGGCGCCGCCGAGCGAGTAGCCGCCCATGATCTGCGCGGCCTGCATCACCTGTTCCTGGTAAACGAAGATGCCGTAGGTCTCGCCGAGCACCTGCTCGAGCAGCGGGTGCGGATACTCGATCGGCTCGCGGCCGTGCTTGCGCGCGCAGAAGCTCGGGATGTTCTCCATCGGGCCGGGGCGGAACATCGCGTTCAATGCGATCAGATCCTCCAGCCGGCTCGGCTTGGCATCGCGCAGCATGCGCTGCATGCCACCCGATTCGAACTGGAACACGGCCTCGGTGCGGCCCTCGCTGAACAGGCGGTAGACCTTGGGGTCGTCCAGCGGCAGCGTCTCGTAGCTGAAGCTCTCGCAACCCTTGCGGCGGGCGCGGATGAAGTCCTTGGCGAGTTCCAGGATCGTCAGCGTCGCCAGGCCCAGGAAGTCGAACTTCACCAGCCCGATCGCCTCGACATCGTCCTTGTCGAACTGGCTCACGGCCGAGTCGCTGCCGGGCTGCTGGTACAGCGGGCAGAAGTCGGTGATCTTGCCCGGCGCGATCAGCACGCCGCCGGCATGCATGCCGATGTTGCGCACGATGCCCTCGACGCGCGTTGCCAGCTTCAGCAGTTCGGCGACCTCTTCCTCGGCGGCCTCGCGCTGCTCGAGTTCGGGTGCTTCCTTGCGCGCGTAGATGATGCCGCTGTCGGGCTCGTCGGGCACCTTGGCCAGCGTCACCGTCTTGCCCGGGGGCGCCGGGATCAGCTTGGCGATCGAGTCGACATGCCCGTAGCCCATGCCCAGCACACGCCCGACGTCGCGCAGCGCCGCCTTGGCCGCCATCGTGCCGAAGGTGGCGATCTGGCTCACGGCGTCGCGGCCGTATTTGTCCTTGACGTAGTCGATGACGCGGTCGCGGTTGCCCTGGCAGAAGTCGATGTCGAAGTCGGGCATCGACACCCGCTCGGGATTCAGGAAGCGCTCGAACAGCAGCTTGTACTCGAGCGGGTCGAGGTCGGTGATGCCCAGCGCGTAGGCCACCAGCGAGCCCGCACCCGAGCCGCGGCCCGGCCCGACCGGACAGCCATGGCTCTTGGCCCAGGCGATGAAGTCGCCGACGATCAGGAAGTAGCCGGGGAAGCCCATCGTCACGATGGTGGAGATCTCGAACTCCAGGCGCTGCAGGTACTCGGGCCGCCTGGCATCGCGCATCACCGGATCGGGGTACAGCTGAGCCAGGCGCTTCTCCAGCCCCTGCAGCGACAGATCGCGGAAGTACTCCTCGATCGGCGTCGGCGTGCCGTCGGCCCGCAACGGTGTCGGGAAGTCCGGCAGCTGCGGCTTGCCCAGCACCAGCGTCAGGTTGCAGCGGCGCGCAATCTGCACCGTGTTGGCGATCGCCGAAGGCACGTCGGCGAACAGCGCCTCCATCTGCGCCTGCGTCTTGAAATACTGCTCGCGCGTGAAGCGCCTGACGCGCCGCGGATTGGCCAGCGTCTCGCCCTCGGCGATGCACACGCGCGCCTCGTGCGCCTCGAAGTCCTCGGGCTCCAGGAACTCGATCGGATGCGTGGCCACCACCGGCAGCTGCAGCTCGGCTGCGAGCGGCACTGTGGCGCGGACCAGCGCCTCCTGCCCCGGCAGCCCGGCGCGCTGGAGTTCGAGGTAGAAGCGGCCCGGGAATTGCGCCGCGATGCGTTGCGCGACCGCGGCCGCGCGTGCCTTGTCACCGGCCAGCAACGCCTGGCCGATGGCGCCCTGCTCCGCGCCCGACAGCCCGATCAGGCCCTCGCCCAGCGTGTCGAGCCACTCCCATCGGACCCAGGCCTGGGCACGCTGGACGTTCTCGGTCCAGGCCTTGGCGAGCAACTGCGACAGGTTCAGGTAGCCCTGCCGGCTCTGCACCAGGACGAGCAGGCGGCTCGGGGCCTTGTCCCCCCCCTCGGGCTGCATCCACAGGTCGGCGCCGATGATCGGCTTGACGCCCTTGGCGCGACAGGCCTTGTAGAACTTGATCGCGCCGAAGAGGTTGGCGAGGTCGGTGATCGCCATCGCGACCTGGCCATCGCGGCGCGCCGCGGCGGCCGCATCGTCGATGCGCAGGGTACCGTCGACGACGGAGAATTCGGAGTGGCTGCGCAGGTGGACGAAGGGCATGACGGGCATTGTAGGCAGCGGCCGCGACCTAAAATCCGGGCCGTGAGCCCCCCCATCCTGAACGTTGCGGCCTACCGCTTCGTGCCCCTGGCCGACCCGGTCGGGCTGCGCGAGCAACTGCTCGCGCGCGCGCTCGCCGCGGGCCTGAAAGGCACCATCCTGCTGGCCGAGGAAGGCATCAACCTCTACCTCGCCGGCGAACCCGACACGCTGCGCGGTTTCATGGAAGGGTTGCAGGCCGACCCGCGGTTTGACGATCTGCCGCTGAAGGAGAGCTTCAGCGACACCCACCCGTTCAAGCGCCTGCGTGTCAAGGTCAAGCGCGAGATCATCCGCATGAACCTGCCGGCGATCCGGCCGATCGAAGGGCGCGCGCCGGCTGTCGATGCCGCCACGCTCGCGCGCTGGCTGCGTGCGGGACGTTGCGATGAGGGCCGGCCGGTCGCGCTGCTCGACACCCGCAACGGCTTCGAGGTCGACGCCGGCGGGTTCGACGGCGCC
>Ga0209682_10000502_pt1 | contig 13526 bp, 11 predicted proteins | sample DOMMetBare2Fresh_2_FD_187471 | JGI IMG/M metagenome (GOLD analysis project Ga0209682, IMG submission 187471) | Wetland sediment microbial communities from St. Louis River estuary, USA, under dissolved organic matter induced mercury methylation -... | ecosystem: Environmental > Aquatic >... | reverse complement strand
TCCAGGCTGAGCTTGGTGAAGTTGCCGAGCGGATGCCCGAGCTTGAGGCCGAGGCTCGCCGGCCGCTGCTCCACCTCCTGCTCCTTGGCTTCCTTGCCGTTGGCGTAGACGGTGTCCGCCAAGGGGAGGGCGATGGCGAAGGCGTTGCCGCCGAAGTCGAATTTGCTGCCGAACAGGCGCGGCTGGGCCGCGTTGACGGTGAGGAGGGCGCCGGCGAAGAAGACGTTGAGCTGCTGGCCCGTCCCCTTGAAGTCGAAGGAGAAGTAGTTGATGCCTCCCAGGGGGAGGGGGTAGTCGAGGGCGTCGTCATAGAAGACGCCGCCGGCCAGGAAGAGCTTGCTGGTGTCGAACCCCTCCTTGACCACCCGCTCGCCGGCGTCGTCCTTGACCAGGTAGCGCAGCCCCTTGTCGGTGTCGCGCACCATGGTCGCGTCGGAGGCGGCGGTCGCGGCGCGCTCCGCTTCGAAGTTGGCGCCGTTCACCCGCACGTCCGTGAGCACGGTCTCGCGCTCGACCACGGTGGTGGCGTTGACCACCGAGAGGATCTGTTGCGCCACCATGCGCAGAGGCATGACGAAGCTCTCCGCCGACCACGGGGCGGGCTGCCCCATCGCATCGACCGGGGTGTACTCCATGGTCTCCTCGTTCGAGAGGACCTCTCCTTCGAGCCCGGTCTGGACGGCGCGGGTGCGCAGGCGGGCATAGATCTGGCGGTCGATCCACACGCTTCCCTGGTAGAGCTTCCCCTCGGCACCCGGGCCGGCCGGGGCGAAGTCGACCACCCAGGCCTCGCGGTCGCCGACCTTGTCGGTGCCGCGGAGGCGGTAGCGGTACTGTTTGCTGAAGTGGATCTGGAGCGGCACGGCGGCCGCCTTCTCCGGCTGGATCAGCGGGATCTCGGGGAGCGTCTTGCCGCGCCAGCGGACGCCGTTGACGTAGAGGGTCTGCCAGGCCCAGTCGGTGCCCGCGTCGCTGGCATAGAAGGGACCCTGGAGGGTGGCCTCGAAGGTCTGGGTACCGGCGGCCGGCTGGAAGCGCAGGTGGGTGGTGTTGGTGGCGCTGTAGTGGTCGAGCTTGCGGTCCTGGGCGTCCTCGAACGCTTGCAGGCGGCGCAGGATCTCTTCCACCGGCATCTCGCGCTGCGAGGCGACCTCGACCTTCTCGGAGATCCCTGCGCGCTCTTCGGCCGTGGCGCGTTCCAGGCCGAGGACGGCGACGCGGCCGGGTCCGTCGATCCGGAGATCGAGGCCGGTCCCGGTGATCCGCCCGCTCGGCGGCGCCACCCGGCCCGGCTCATAGGGAAAGCGGGTCGGCCGGCGCAGGCCCGGATCGGGGAAATTGAGGTCGAGGGCGGTGGCCCCTTCCGGCGCGCGGACGATGACGCGGAGAGCCAGGTCCTTGCCGCGGACGAAGGCCCACGACTCGGGAGCCCCGGTGGGGGAGGAGCCCGGGTCCCACGAGAGGTCGCCGGTGAATTCGAGCGCCAGGAGGGCGAGCGGCCGGGCGGCTTCCGGGGCGAGCGCCGCGGTCTGGAACAGGGTCAGGTCGAAGCCGCGGGTGGCGGAGCGGGCGGCATCGGCCAGCACCTCGGCGGGCGGCACGGGGAACGGCAGGGCGTCGAGCACCACGGCGCGGCCGGGATCGAGCCGCTGCTGCACGGCTTCCAGGGCGGCGGTGAGCGTCGCCTCGGGCGCGGGGCGGAGGACCAGGGCCTCCAGGTACGCGGCGATCTCCTCGTTGTAGAGCGCTTCGAGGGCCGCCACGTCCGCGGCGAGCGGCTGGGTGGCCACCTGGGCATTCTCGTGGGCACCGGTCAGGGTGACGGCGGCGCGCTTCAGCAGGAATCCGTATTCGCCGGCCGCCGGCTCGCCCGGTTCCCCGGTCGTCCCGATTTCAGCGCCTTCCGGCCGCCAGATCACCTGGAACCAGGAGCCGGCCGGAGCCCGCCCGGCCACCTCCGCGGCGGCGCGCAGCTCCTCCTGGAGGCGCGCCACGTTCTGGGCGAGCGGAGCGGGGGTGCGGAAGACCAGGGAGAGCCACGGCGTGGCGCCCGCCTGGCGCAGCGCCTGTAGCTCCTCGGCCGAGGGCGCGGAGGCGCCGTCGAGCGGCACCTCCCAAGCGACGTAGAGAGGGCTCCCCGGCTCCAGCCTGGAGACCTTGGGGAGGAGAGCGGCGACCGCTTGCGCAGGCGAAGGTGCGGGTGCGGCTATGGAATCGAGCCGTACGCCCGCGCACGGCTTGCAGGGGAAGGTGGCGGCTTCCAGGGAGGCCGGGAGCAACGACGACAGAACGAGAAGAGCGGAAAGCCTGAAACGGTCCATGATGAAAGAGGATATCAGGCGGGGGCTTGATAGAATTCACTGTATGGATTTCTCCGGCCGCCTGGCCGCCTTCCCGATGGGCGACCTTCTGCAATGGGCAAAGAACGAGCGGCGCACCGGCGCCCTCGTCATCCGCCGCAGCGCGCGCGAAAAGCGCGTCTATTTCGACCGCGGTGACGTGGTCGGCTGCGTCTCCGACGATCCCGCCGAGTTCTACGGGCAGCACCTGCTGATTTACGGCCATCTCAACGAGCGCCAGCTCTTCCAGGCGCTGACCCACTGCACCCGGCAGAAGGTGCGGCTGGGTACCGCCGTGCGCGAGCTCGGCCTGTTGCCCGAGCCGGTCATCCAGAGGACTCTCCGCGAGCACATCGAAGACGCCATCTGGGACATGTTCCTCTGGCCACGCGGCCTGTTCTATTTCCAGGAGGAGATGCTGCCGGAGGAAGAGCTGTTGCCGGCGGCCATCGACACCATCGGGCTGATCCTGGAGGGGTCGCGATGGAAGGACGACCTGGAGCGGATCCGGCGCGTGCTGGTCCACGACAACGTGGTGATCCGGCGTGGCGAGCAGTGGCCCGGAAAGGACCTCGGCCCGCTCGACCGGCGGGTGTCCTCCACGGTCGACGGCCAGACCGTCGGAGAGCTCTACCGTCAGGTGCGCGGCTCCTACTTCCGCCTCCTGGAGAGCGTCTACCGCCTCTGCATCGCCTCGGTGCTGGACATTCAGGACGTCGGGGAGGAGACCGCGGCCGGCACGTTCGAGATGAGCGTCTACGACCTGCTCCTCGAACAGGCCACCGAGGACCAGGTGCTGGTGTCGCGCAGGCACATGGCGGTGCCGCTGGACCTTCTGGAGCGCTGCTGCCCGATCTGGGTGGTCCCCCCTTCGGACGACGAGCGCAAGCGGATGCCGGCCCGGGCGCGCGCCTTCTATGACCGCCTCGACGGCCACACCCTGCTGGCCGACGCCTTTTCAGCAGAGGCCCGCCAGCGTGGGCGCGAGCTGGACCTCCTCCTCTTGCAGCTCCAGAAAGGAAGGCTCGCCCTCCTCCCCGCCCCCCTCGACCGCCTCGAACGGAACGCGGAGGAGAGCGGGGTGCCGGAGAAGCGGCGGTGGTGGCGGCGGTAGGGGGGAAGAAGCAAGGACGACAAGGACACCCAGGACAACAAGGGCTCAGGAATCGGCTTCGGCTGAGCCCTCCGTGTCGTTGTTGTCCTTGAGGTCCTTGTCGTTTTCTCCCCCCTCCACCACCCCCGCCAGCTCCGCGAGAAACTCCTCCGCCCGCCCGCCGAGCCAGTCTTCTTCCAGCTTCCGGAACAGCCGGTCGCGGCGGGCGCGGTTCAGGCGGCCGAGGGCGAGGAGGCCGTTGTCCACCTGCGTGCGGCGCGCGGCGCGGAGGGCTTGGGGGTCCGCCTCCTCCTCGATCGCGAGGGTGAACAGCCGGGCGATACGGTCGGCGGCGGCGCGCTCGGCGGCGGCCGCGAGCTCCCTCTCCAGGACGTGCGCGTCGTGGAGCTCGCCCAGCACGTCCTGGAGCGCTTTGAGGCGTTTCACCAGGGGAACGGCGGCGGGGAGCTCGTCGAGCAGCGGCTCCAGCAGGTAGCGCAGGCGCTTGCCGCAGATCCGCGCCTGGTGCGCCTCGTCCTCGTCGTCCGCGTCCTCAATGCGGGCCAGGTGCTCGCCCAGCTCGGCGGTCTGCCCGCGGAGGATGCCGGCGGTGATCGCGCCGAAGGACGGCGGCTCGGAGTGCGGGTCGAGGTGGACCTCCGCACGGTAGACCGACAGGCTCTGGCGGAGCCCCTCTTCCAGGGGTGGAAACTCTTCGTCCAGGTGGTCCCACAGCTTCCGGGTGGCATCCGGCATCTTCTCGTCGAGGTGCCGCAGCATCCAGGTGAGGCCGGGGCGGTGGGAGGAGGACAGGTGCCGCGCCTGTGCGCGCAGCCACTCGATCTGCACCTCCAGGTCGCGGCCGGGGCCGGTCGCCCGGGCGAGGCGCCGCAGCCGGCGTTGCAGCTTCTTCGGCGGGCTCCCGCCGAGGACCGGCGCGTAGGCGCGCAGGCAGCTCCGCAGCCGCCGCAGGGCGACGCGATAGTCGTGGAGCGCCTCGGTGTCTTCGGCGTCCTGCAGGCGGGGGAAGGCGGCGGCGGCCTGGTCGAGGAACAAGAGGGCGATGCGGCGCGCTCCTTCTTCGGGAGCCCGCGGGAGCCGAGGCAGGTGGAGGTCCATGGCCGGTCCGGGTTCAGGCGGCGAGGCGCCGGAGCTGCGCGGGCGTCAGTACCCAGAGCAGGGTGGCGCTGCCGGCGCCCGCGTCCTCCGGCAGCTCGAGAAGGCAGGCCCCGCCTTTGCGGAAGGCGACGAGGCGCCGTTCGGCACCGGTGAGGAGCCAGGAGACGATGTGCCCCAGGCCCGGCTCATGGCCGACGGCCGCCACGGTCTCCTCCCGGTGCCGGCGCAGCCAGCGGAAGAACGTCTCCGGTGTCCCCTCGGGAGAGAGCTCCTCGATCTCCGCGACCCGGAGGCCGCCATAGACCGAGTCGAGGACCGCCCCGGTCTGCGCCGCCCGGGTGAGCGGGCTGGTGGCGAGCAAGTCGATCTCCGGGACGAGCCCCCGCAGCCCGCGCGCCACCTCTTTCATCTTCTTGCGCCCTTCGTCGGTCAGGGGCCGGAAGTTGTCGTCCTTGCCGGTGCGGGTGAACTCTTCCCGCTCCACGGCGATCGCATGGCGGATCAGGAGCAGTCGCACGCTGCGATCTTATAGAAAACGCGGAGGAAAGCGAGGGGCGGCGGTGTGACAGGGGAGCCCTCACTCCCGGCCCCTCTCCCGGGTCCTACCCCTCGTCCTCCTCATACAGCCCCGCGGCCTCCTTCAGGTGCTCGTACTTGGTGAGCTGCTCGGGGGTGAGGATCGCCGAGAACGCGGTGTCGAACTCCTCGTAGGCGGCGCGGATGTCGTCGCGGACCGCGTCGATGTCGACGACCGTCTCTCCGACCGTGCAGGCCACCGGCGAGGCGGCGTCGAGCTGGGTCTTGAGCTGATCCTGGAGCGGGCCGAGCTGGTCGTGCAGCGGCTTCAAGTCGGCCTGGAGCGCCTCGCGGAGGGTCTTGTAGGTGGCGACCTGCTCGGAGGTGAGCCGCAGATAGCGCGCCAGGAGCCGGGGATTGCGCAGGATGGCCCCCGGATTCTGCGGCGGCTTCGCGGCCTCGGCGAGGAACGGCAGGCCGACGAGGGCGAGGAGGACGGTGGCGGTGAGCAGCGACTTGGTCTTCGGCGTCATGGTCCGGAATCTCCTTATGGATTGGGGCACGGAGGCCCTCATTGCAGGTGGAACCCGCGGCCGGCGGTTTTCCTGCGCCCCGATTTCCCGCTGTGATAGTTTTGACCATGGGCCGCGGGAGGCCTCCCGCGCACCTTCCCCGGAGGAGAGAGCCGAGCATGGGTTCCGAAAACCTCGAGCGCACACCGCTCTATGCCTGCCATGTCGATCTGGGAGCGCGGTTGGTGGATTTCGCCGGCTGGGAGATGCCGGTGCAGTACGCGGGGGTCATCGAAGAGCACCGGGCAGTGCGCACGGCCGCCGGCCTCTTCGACGTCTCCCACATGGGTGAGGTCCGGGTGCGCGGCGCGGGCGCCGAGTCCTTCCTGCAACGGCTGACCCCGAACGACGTCTCCAAGCTCGTCCCCGGACGGGCGCACTACAGCGGCCTGCTCACCGACCAGGGCACCTACGTCGACGACCTCCTGATCTACCGGCTGGCGGCGGACGACTTCCTGGTCGTGGTCAACGCCTCCAACGCGCCGCGCGACTTCGAGTGGATCGCCTCGCGCGCGAACGGGGAGGCGGAGGTCACCAACGAGTGTGACCGCTGGGCGCTCATCGCCCTGCAAGGCCCCAAGGCCAAGGAGATCCTGGAGCCGCTCGCGCCCGGTGCCTCGGCGATCCGCTACTACGGCTTCCAGCAGGGAACGGTGGATGGCCGCCCGGCGCTCATCTCGCGCACCGGCTACACCGGCGAGGACGGCTTCGAGCTCTACGTCGATCCGGAGCACGCGGCGCCCCTCTGGCGGCGCCTGATCGACGCCGGCGCCTCCCCCGCGGGCCTCGGCGCGCGCGACACCCTGCGCCTGGAGGCCGCCATGGCGCTCTATGGCCACGAGATCGACGAGACGACGACGCCGTGGGAGGCCGGGCTCGACTGGGTGGTCAAGCTCGACAAGGGAGACTTCGCGGGGCGCGACGCCCTGGTGGCCCAGAAGGCGGCCGGCGTGCCGCGGCGCCTCGTGGGCTTCGAGGTCGAAGGGCGGGGAATCGCGCGCCAGGGGCATGCGGTTCTCTCCGGCGGCGCACCCGTGGGCGCGGTCACCAGCGGCACCTGGAGCCCGACGTTCGAGAAGGCGCTGGGCCTGGCGTACGTCCCGCCGGAGCTCGCCGCACCCGGCACGCCGCTCACGCTCGACGTGCGCGGCAAGGCGCTCGCCGCCCGCGTCGTCGCGACGCCGTTCTACAAGCGCGCGAAGTGAGGAAACGGCGGGGAGAGATGGTATAAAGGGACGAGACCCACGTTGTAGCAAAAACCGCTTCGCCCGGCTTGCCGGGGAGCCAACGAGGAGCGACAGGGAATGTATCCGAGCGAGTATCTCTATTCGAGGGAGCACGAATGGGTCCGCGTCGAGGACGACATCTGTGTCCTCGGCATCACCGAGTTCGCGCAGCAGGAGCTGGGCGAGGTCGTCTTCGTCGAGCTGCCCGAGGTCGGGCAGGTCTTCGACACCAACGACGAGATCGGCACCATCGAGTCGGTCAAGGCGGTGGCCGAAGTCTTCACCCCGGTGGCCGGCGAGATCCTCGAGATCAACGAGGCGGTGACCGACGATCCGGAGCTGCTCAACGAGGATCCACACGGCGAGGGGTGGCTGCTCAAGGTCCGCTTCTCGTCCGCGGCGGACTTGAAAGCGCTCATGAACGCCGAGCAGTACGAGGAGTTTGTGAAGAGTGGCGACGCCTGAGAACCACTCCGCCGTCACGGCGGTGGGCGATGCAGCGCTGGAGCCGTTCCCCGAACGGGACGTCCGGACCGTGCCGGACGCGGTCCGCGGTCTCCTCGACCCCACCGACACCTTCGTCCACCGCCATCTCGGCTCGCACGAGGCGGAGCTCCAGGAAATGCTCCGGTCCCTCGGGTGCGCCACCTTCGAGGACCTGGTCCGGGAGACCGTCCCCGGCGCGATCCGCCTCGCCGCGCCCCTGACCCTCTCGGGCCTCCCGGCCGGCCGGCTGCTCGGGGAGAGCGAGGTCCTCGCCGCCCTGCGCCGCCTGGCCGAGCGCAACCAGGTCTTCCGCTCCTTCCTGGGCATGGGCTATTCCGACTGCCTCGTCCCGGGCGTCATCCAGCGCAACGTCCTGGAGAATCCCGGCTGGTACACCCAGTACACCCCCTACCAGGCGGAGATCTCCCAGGGACGGCTGGAGGCCCTGCTCAACTACCAGACCATGGTCGCCGACCTGACCGGGCTGCCCATGGCCAACGCCTCCCTGCTCGACGAGGGGACGGCGGCGGCCGAGGCGATGCACATGGCCAAGGCGGTGACCGACGACGACCGCAACGTCTTCTGGGTCGCCGCCGACTGCCATCCGCAGACCATCGAGGTGGTGAAGACGCGCGCCGGCGCCCTCGGCGTCGAGGTCCGCGTCGGCCATCCGGACGAGCTGGCGGAAGGCATCGGAGAGGACGTCTACGGCGTCCTCCTCCAGTATCCGGCGACCGACGGGCGGATCGTCGACTACACGGCGGTGATCGAGCGCGTCCACGCCGCCAAGGCGATCGCCGTGGTGGCCACCGACCTCCTCGCCCTCACCCTCCTCCGTCCTCCCGGCGAGCTCGGAGCGGACGTGGCGATCGGCTCGGCGCAGCGCTTCGGCGTTCCGCTCGGCTATGGCGGTCCGCACGCGGCGTTCATGTCCTGCCGCGACGAGTACAAGCGGCAGATCCCCGGCCGGGTCATCGGCGTCTCGAAAGACCGCCGCGGCAAGCCGGCGCTCCGCATGGCCATGCAGACCCGCGAGCAGCACATCCGGCGCGAGAAGGCGACGAGCAACATCTGCACCGCGCAGGTGCTCCTGGCCGTGATGGCCGGCATGTACGCCGTCTACCACGGACCCGAGGGGCTGCGCCGCATCGCCCGCCGGGTGCACGCCCTGACCGCCGCCCTGGCCGAAGGGCTCCGCCGCCTCGGGTTCCAGGTGGGGCACGAGCCGTTCTTCGACACCTTGCGCGTCAACGTTCCCTACCGGCCGGCCGAGGACGTGCTGGCGGCCGCCCGGGCGCGGCAGATCAACCTCCGCAAGCTCGGCGAATCGACGGTCGGCATCTCGCTCGACGAGGCCACCACGGCCGGCGAGGTCGAGACGCTGCTCGAGGTGTTCGCAGGGGTCGTGGGCCAGGTCCCCGGCTTCACGGTCGAGGAGCTGGCCGCCGCGGCGGAGCTGGAGATCCCCGGGCCACATGCGCGGACCTCCGACTTCCTGACCCATCCGGTGTTCCACCGCCACCACCAGGAGCACGAGATGCTGCGCTACATCCGGCGGCTGGAGGGGCGCGACCTCTCCCTGACCACCTCGATGATCCCGCTCGGCTCGTGCACCATGAAGCTCAACGCCACGACCGAGATGTTCCCGCTCTCCTGGCCCGGCTTCGGCAAGCTCCATCCCTTCGCACCGCCCGAGCAGGCGGAGGGGTACGCCGTGCTGTTCCGGACCCTGGAGCGCTGGCTCTGCGAGATCACCGGCTTCGCGGCCTGCTCGCTGCAGCCGAACGCCGGCTCCCAGGGCGAATACACCGGCCTCATGGTGATCCGCGCCTGGCACCGGCACCACGGCGGTGACGCGCGCGACGTCTGCCTGATCCCCGTCTCCGCCCACGGTACCAACCCGGCATCCGCCGTCATGGCCGGCATGAAGGTGGTGCCGGTGGCCTGCGACGCGCACGGCAACGTCGAGCTCGGCGACCTCCGGGCCAAGGCCGAGCAGCACCGCGACAAGCTGGCGGCCCTCATGGTGACCTACCCCTCGACGCACGGCGTGTTCGAAGAAGAGATCCGTGCGATCTGCGAGATCGTCCACGCGAACGGCGGGCAGGTCTACCTGGACGGCGCCAACATGAACGCCCAGGTCGGCCTCTGCCGGCCCGGCGACTACGGCGCCGACGTCTGCCATCTCAACCTGCACAAGACCTTCTGCATCCCGCACGGCGGCGGCGGTCCCGGCATGGGGCCGATCTGCGTCGCCGGGCATCTCGCACCGTTCCTCCCCGGGCATCCGGTGATTCCTGTCGGCGGCGAGGAGGCGATCGGCGCGGTGGCGGCGGCCCCGTGGGGGAGCGCGAGCATCCTCACCATCTCCTGGGCCTACATCGCGATGATGGGTGCCGAGGGGCTGCGGCGGGCCACCGAAGTGGCGATCCTCAACGCCAACTACATGGCGGCACGCCTCGCCGATCACTACCCGGTGCTCTACCGGGGAGCCCATGGGCGGGTGGCACACGAGTTCATCCTCGACCTCCGGCCGTTCAAGACGAGCGCCGGCATCGAGGCCGAAGACGTGGCCAAGCGCCTGATGGACTACGGCTTCCACGCGCCGACCATGTCGTTCCCGGTACCCGGCACGCTGATGATCGAGCCCACCGAGAGCGAATCGCGAGAGGAGCTCGACCGCCTCTGCGACGCCATGATCCGCATCCGCGAAGAGATCCGGGCGGTCGAAGAGGGGCGGACCGACCGCCAGAACAACGCGCTCAAGAACGCGCCGCACACCGTCGACGAGGTGACCGCGGCAGAGTGGAGCCGGCCGTACAGCCGCGAGGAGGCGGCCTTCCCGGCGCCCTGGGTACGGGAACGGAAGTTCTGGACCTGGGTCGGCCGGGTGGACAACGTCTGGGGTGACCGCAACCTGATGTGCCTCTGCCCGCCGGTGGAGAGCTACGGGTAGAGAGAGTGAAGCGGGGCGAGGTCATCCTGCTGGCGCTGTTCCTGGCCTGCTGGCTGCTGGAAGTGGCAGTGTTCCCGGGGTGGGTCCGTTTCGACGGCAGCCTGCCCCTGGGCCTCTACCCCTTTTACGGCGTCGCCATGTCCCTCGGCTGGCTCTTCGGCCTCCTCTGCGTGAACCGCACGAGGGACATGGACCGCAACCCCACCCGCCGCTTCGTCTTCTTCTACTTCGTCGGCCCGATCGGCTTCCTCTTCCTCGTCCGCGACATGGCGACCCTCGAAGCCCAGAGGGCCGCCCCCTTCGTCCCCCTCTGGGGCCTCGGCGTCTACGCGATCTTCTTCATCACCGCGATCATTTTGCGGCTGCCGTTGCCGGGGAAGTAGATGCTACCCTTGGCACGATGGACGCTCCTCTGACCCCTCGCATCGACGCCCTCCTCGCCGACCTCGCCGGCCGGGAATCGATCCTCGTCGCCTACTCGGGCGGCGTGGACTCGGCTGTCGTGGCGGCGCTGGCGCACCGGGCGCTCGGTGAACGGGCTCTCGCGGTGACCGCGGCGGCGGAGACGCTGGCGGGGCGGGAGCTCGACGAGGCGCGCCGCCTCGCCGCCGAGATCGGCATCCGCCACGAGGTGGTGACCTACAGCGAGCTCGACGATCCCGAGTTCGTGGCCAATCCGAGCCACCGCTGCTACGTCTGCCAGGGGATGCGCATGGACACCATGCTCGCCCTGGCCCGGCAGCGGGGCTTCGCCGTGGTCTGCGACGGCACCAACGCGTCGGACCCCGGGCCGGATCGTCCGGGGCTCCGGGCCGTCCGCGAACGGGGCGTCTACTCACCGCTCCTCGCACACGGAATCGAGAAGGCCACGACGCGGGAGATCGCGCAGACCTTCCGCCTCTCCGTCTGGGACCGGCCGGCCAACGCCTGCCTCTCCTCGCGCATCCCGCACGGCCAGCTCGTCACCCTGGGCAAGCTGCGCCGCATCGAGGCAGCCGAGGAGATCCTGGCCGGGCATGGCTTCCGGGTGATCCGGGTGCGCCACGACGAAGGGTCCGCCCGCGTCGAGGTGGCACCGGACGAGGTCACCCGCCTCGCCCATCTCTGGGACGACATCGAGCCGCGCCTCCGCTCCCTCGGCTTCCGGCAGGTCGGCTACGACCCGCAAGGCTACCGCCGGGGCGGCGCGGACCTGGGCGTCTCCGCGCAGGCCACTCCGTGAAACCGCACCAGATCCTCGAGATCCTCCAGGGAGTCGCCACCGGCGCCCTTACTCCCGAGCAGGCCCTCTCCGACCTGGCCGAGCTCCCCTACGCCGACCTGGGGTTCGCCAAGCTCGACTTCCACCGCGAGTTGCGCAATGGCCACCCCGAAGCCGTCTACGGCGAGGGCAAGACCCTGGACGACCTGGAGAAGATCGTCGCGAGGATGCTCGAAGCCCACGGCCGCGCTCTGGTGACCCGGCTGCGTCCGGAAGCGGCGGACCGCCTCCGGGAGCGCTTTCCAACCACGGTCTGGCACGAGAGAGCCCGCATCCTCACCTGCGGAGACCCGCCGGAAAGAAAAGGGGGCACGATCGCCGTCCTCGCCGCGGGGACCTCCGACCTCCCCGTCGCCGAAGAAGCCGCCGTCTGCGCCGACTGGTTCGGCCACGACGTCCACCGCTGCTGGGACGTTGGAATCGCCGGCCTCCACCGCCTCCTGGGGAACCTCCAGGACATCCGCCGCGCCGACGTCGTCATCGCCGTCGCCGGCATGGACGGAGCCCTCCCCACCGTCGTCGCCAGCCTCGTCCCCGCCCCCGTCGTCGCCGTCCCCACCAGCGTCGGCTACGGAGCCAGCTTCGGAGGCATCGCCCCCCTCCTCACCATGCTGAACGGCTGCGCCCCGGGCATCGGGGTCGTGAACATCGACAACGGGTATGGGGCTGCCGTGCTGGCCAGCCGGATCGCGCGGGCGGCGGGGCGGGGGTAGGCCGTTCCGAGGTAGACTTTCCGAGGAGGCCTTGAGAGCCCATGACCCGAACCACGATCTCACAAACCGATCTGGCCAGGAGAACGCAGGAAGTGGTCGATCGAGTGCAACACGGAGAGGTGGCGGTCCTCGAGACCTCCGGGCAGGAGCTGGCCGTCCTTCTGGACCCCGTGGATTTTCGCCTCCTCCAGGCGCTCGCTCATTGTGCAATCGAGGAGCGAGAGCGGTCGAGCGATCCCGACATTGAGGCCCTGCGATCCTACCTGGCTGACGAGATCAGCCTGGGGAAGACGGCCGACCTTCTGGGCCTTTCGCGGTTCGAGCTGCAAGATCGCTTCTTCCGTCTCGGAGTTCCCCTGCGCCTCGGGCCGGCGACTCTCGAAGAGGCACGGGCCGAGGTCGCCGAAGCCCTGAAGATCGACTGAGCGGGGCGCAGTGACTCTGATCCTGGCGGACACAACCGTTCTCAGCAACTTTGCGCAGGTCGGCAGGCCAGATCTTCTGCGGCAGGCCTTTCCGGGCCTCAGCGCCCCCAGAACGGTGCGCGACGAGTTGTCGGCGGGCGAACGGCTGGGCCGGGTTCCGGTGGGCGATTGGACTTGGTTGGGGCTCGTCGATCTCAGTCAAGCCGAGAGCCTGCGTGCGGTTGCCCTCGAACGGGTTCTCCAGGCCGGTGAGGCCGCTTGTCTCGCCATTGCCGAGTCTCGCGGCGGTCTCGTGCTGACCGACGATAGCGCCGCTCGGCGCCTTGCCGGCACCCTCAACCTGCGGGTCTCGGGCACCATCGGTGCCCTGATAAGGCTCGTACGACGAGAGATCCTCTCTCTTCCGCAGGGCGAAGCCCTTCTCGCCGAGATGATGACACGCGGGTATCGAAGCCCGGTTCGATCTCTCCGCGAGGTTCTGCCTCACTTTCCGGGGTAACCGAGGCGATACCGGCGGGCCGTCGGCAACTCGCCGACGTCTCGTGGGTCAAGCGGTGCGGGGCGTGTAGTGGGTCAGGCAAAGGCGCTCTTAAGGTAGCGGCCGAAAGAACCATAGGGACCGCGACCCGCACCTTCTTTTCTCCTGGGAGCATACAGTGCTTATAGAGTAGCATACTAGTGGGGACGAGCATCCCGAGAGGAGGAGCGTGGCCACCAAGAAAATCGGGCTCCCCGTCAAATTCACCCTTCGCGGAGTGCGGAAGGCTGCCTAAAGAGGGATGTGGAAGACGGGGCTGGAAAGGTGCATCCTCGCCGTCTT
>Ga0209682_10000501_pt1 | contig 13557 bp, 12 predicted proteins | sample DOMMetBare2Fresh_2_FD_187471 | JGI IMG/M metagenome (GOLD analysis project Ga0209682, IMG submission 187471) | Wetland sediment microbial communities from St. Louis River estuary, USA, under dissolved organic matter induced mercury methylation -... | ecosystem: Environmental > Aquatic >... | reverse complement strand
ACCCGCTCCCGCATCCCGAGCAGCCCGAGACGCTCCGTGCTTCCGGCGGCGGCGGGCACGAAACCTTTGCCGTCGTCCTCCACCATGACGACGACGTGGCCGTCCCGGCGCTCGACCAGCACGTCGATCCGGGTCGCGGCCGCGTGCCGCAGGACATTGGTGACCGCCTCCTGGACCACGCGGTAGAGCGCGGTCTCGACGGCGGCCGGCAGGCGCTCGCCGTTGAGACCACGGGCCTTGAAGCGGACGGTGAGGCCCCCTTTCGCCTCGATCGACCGCAAGTACTGGCGCAGGGCGGCTTCGAGCCCGACGAGATCGAGACTGGCCGGCCGCAGGGCGGCGGCCAGGCGGTGGAGGCTGTCGATGACGGCATCGGTCGTCTGCTTGAGCTCGGCCACCCGGGCCGCGACGCCCTCTCCGCCGGTCTCCCGCTCCAGGAGCTGCAGGCCATAGCGCAGCGAGACGAGCGCCTGGCCGGCCTCGTCGTGGAGCTCGCGGGCGACGGTGCGGCGCTCGTTCTCCTGGACCTCGACGAGGCGGCGCGAAAGCGTCTGCATCCGCTCGGTCGCCGCCTGCATCTGCTCGAAGAGGATCGCGTTCTCCACCGCCACCGAGGCCTGGGACGAGAGCGCCTCGGCCAATCGCACGTGCTCGTCGTTGAAGTAGCGCACCTCGTGCTTGGACAGCGCGAACAGGCCGGCGACGGCGCCCCGCGTGAACAGCGGGACCCCCAGCCAGCTCGACGCGCCGGTCCTGCCGTCGGGGGGGCTCCAGCCGGGGAGCGCCCCGGTGTCGGGGATCAGGACGGAGGTGCCGGTGGTGAGGATCTTGTGCACCACGGGGTGATCGGAGGCGAGGAACTCCCGGCGCTCCGCCGGAGCGAGGGGAACCACCCGGTTGCCGTCGAAGACGGCCCGGACGGAAACGCGCCATGCCTCTTCGAGCAGCATGACGCTCGCCTGGTCGAAGAGGACCAGCCGGCGGAGGTGGTCGAGCAGCGTCGCCAGGACGGTTTCGCGGTCGAGGCTGCGGGTGAGCGCGACCGTGGCCTCGCGCAAGGCGTCGGCGGTGAAGCGGGCCCGCTGTTCGGCCTCGTGGGCGACCTTCCGCTCGGTCACGTCGAGGCCGAGGGACAGCCTCAAGCCGGCGACGTCGGCGTCGGAGAAGGGGTGGGTGTCCACCTGGTAGGTATGGCCATCGGACGCCGCCCATTCGTGGTGCTCCGGAAGCCCGGGCTCCCATGGCGCCATCGCCGGGCTCCCGAAGCGGCCCCGGAAATATCGATTGGCGAAATGTACCGAGCCGTCCGGAGCACAGACGAGAGCGAGCAGGGGGATCTCGTCGAGAAGGGAGAAGAAGCGTTGCTGCTCGGCGGTCAGCTCACCATGGCCGCCCTCGGATTGAAGGAGTGGAGGTGCCATACCAGCCATCTTAGCGGATGTCCGATGCATTCGGTCACGGTATCCGGCGGCTCCGTAGTTTGTACGCACGGCTCCGGCTCGCCCTGCGTGGAAATCACGGTTCCCGGGCCCGTAGCAACCACGCTTCAAGGACCTGGAGAGAGGAGCTAGAGTCGAAAAGCATGCGGACTCCGAACCCTCCTCCCGGTGGGTGGGGCGTGCAAGTCTTCTGTGAGATCCATCACTGAGAAAGGGAGGACAGAATGAATCTCAAGAGCAGATGGCTCCTGGCAACCGTGGGGTGCGCAGCGTCACTGTGCGGCTCCTCCCCGGCATTGGCCCAGTCACTGGGAACCGCGGCGAGCTTCGCGGTCCTGGGTGGCTCGACGGTGACCAATACCGGCCCGAGCGTCATCGCCGGTGATCTGGGGGTCAGCCCGGGGAGCGCGGTCACGGGCTTTCCTCCGGGGATCGTGATCGGAGGAACGATCCATGCCGCCGATGCGGTCGCGCTGCAGGCTCAGAACGACGCCACCACCGCGTACAATTTCCTCGCGGGCCAGGCCTGTACCACCGACCTGACCGGCCAGGATCTCGGAGGATTGACGCTCACGCCGGGTGTCTATTGCTTTTCGTCGTCGGCTCAGTTGACCGGAACCCTCACTCTCAACGGCGCCGGGACCTACATCTTTCAGATCGGAACCTCGCTCACGACCGCCAGCGGCTCGTTTGTCGCCCTGACCAATGGCGCCTCGGCGTGCAACGTCTGGTGGCAGGCCGGCAGCTCCGCGACGCTCGGTACGGCCACGTCCTTGCCGGGAAATGTTCTCGCGCTCACCAGCATCACCCTGAATACCGCCGCGAGCATCTCCGGGAGAGCGCTGGCACGCAACGGCGCGGTGACGCTGGATGGCAACACCGTTTCCATGTGCGGAAACGCTCTCGGCGCGGTGCAGGTCCCCATGCTCTCCGGATGGGGGATGATCCTGCTCATGGCCCTCCTGGCCCTGGCCGCCTTCGCGGTGATGCGCAGGCATTGAGGAATGAAGCCGGGTGGCGTCCCCTCATTCAGTAGCTTCTACGCTTCACGGCCCGGAAGCTTGAAGCTAAAGTGGGGATGCGTTCAATGGTGGACGCGAGAAAGGATCTCACTATGAAACGACTCGTGATCAATTCACTGTTTTGCGCCGGTCTTCTGGCGCTTGCCGGCTGCTCTTCTTCCATGGTGTCCGAACGGACGCAGGACAAGGATTCTGCGATCTCCTCGCAGGTTGAGAAGTCTCTCGAAGCCAGCGCGGAGGTGAAGGCGCGGCAGGTGCACATCGAAACCCGCGAATCGGTGGTGTATCTCACCGGGGTCGTCGACTCCGAGGAGTCGCGCCGCGAGGCGGGGCGTATCACGTGGCGCACCGCCGGTGTGAACGGCGTGGTGAACGATCTGACCGTCGGCGAGCGGACCGTCGGCAACTGGGTGGACGACGTGATGATCAGCTCCCGTCTCAAATCGATGCTCATCGCCGACACCGACGTGCGGGCCTCGGACATCGACGTGAGCTCCTCGCAGGGTGTGGTGACGCTGATCGGGCGGGTCAATTCCACCGCGATGAAGCAGGATGCGGAGCGCATCGCCCGCGGTACCAAGGGCGTCACCGACGTCCACAACGAGCTGACGGTCGGCAAGCGGTCGAGATAGCCCTGGAGCTTCGCCGTCTTTGCCCGGAGTCCGGATTGTACGATGTCTCGAAGTGTCAACGGTAATCACCTGACCCGCGAGCGCCTCGCCTATTCTAGGCCCGACCCATCGGGGCTGTTTGGAATTACCACAACGGAAAGGTACATCATGGCCAACACCACTGTGGAAACCCACGCCAACGTCGTCTCGACCGCGACCCTCATCGGCGATAGCGTCGTCAACCGCGCCGGGGAAAACCTCGGCAAGATCGAGGAGCTCATGCTCGACCTGGAGAAGGGGCGCGTCGCCTACGCGGTCCTCTCCTTCGGCGGCTTCCTGGGGATGGGCGAGAAGCTGTTCGCGATCCCGTTCGAGGCCCTGAAGCTCGACGCCAACCGCGAGCACTTCACGCTCGACGTCGACAAGGAGAAGCTGAAGAACGCTCCTGGCTTCGACAAGAACCACCCCCCGAAGGTGGCCGACCGCACCTGGGGCGCCGAGATCTACAAGTTCTACGGCTACACGCCGTATTGGCAGTAAGAGGACGACGGCATCGAGCCGAACCAAGGGCGGCCGCAAGGCCGCCCTCTTTTTTTGGGGACAGGAGGAGTCAAAATGAGCGCCCTCAAGATTGTGGCCATTGCGTTGATCGTCGCCGGTGTCCTGGGGCTGGTATACGGTGGTTTCAGCTACACCAAGGAGACCCATGAGGCCACGCTGGGACCGATCGACCTGTCGGTGAAAGAAAAGCGGACGGTCAACATCCCCGTGTGGGCCGGTGCGGGAGCGATCGTGATCGGCGGCGCTCTCCTGCTGGTGGGCAGCAAGAAGGGCTAGTCGCTCAGGCAGGACGGCATCGAGCCGAACCAGGGCGGCTTCCGAGGCCGCCGTCTTTTTTTATGTGTCCCTCCGGCGCGTACGAGCCGCGGCCCACCGGATGGAAGGACAGAGCATTGCGCCGGCCACGCCGAGGGCGAGCGGACCCGCCCGCCACGTCATGCGGATGTAAGCGGCCGTATAGTCCACGTTTCCTGCATGCGGCCAGAAGACGAGCGCGCCCAGGTTGAGCAAGGCGACGTACGCCAACCCGATCAGGAGCCCCACCAGGAGTCCTTTCGCGAAGCGGCCCGCCAGACAGGGCAGCCAATCGTTCCGCTGCGATCCGCAGAACGCGCCGAAGACCCCGCCCAGCACGATGGGGAGCGCCGGCAGGATGGGCTGAAACGTGCCGCTGCTGAGCTGATAGCACAGCCAGCCGGTCAGGAGGCCGCAACCAGCCCCGATCAGGGCGCGGCGCCAGGATCGCTGGAGCCAGCCCAGCCACAGGGCCAAGGCCGGCGCCAGGATGAAGCCCAGCCGCTGGGTGAGCCACAGATCGTGCTCTTCGGTACTGCCGGCGCTCGGTGTCGAGGCCCCGGCAAGGAGATAGCAGAGGGTGCCGCCCGCGAGCCCCATGAGGATCAACCGGCCGTGGCCCATCGGCCGATGGGACGTGGCCGGAGCTCCCGCCCATGGGCGTTTCATCCTTGGCGACCTGGACGGCTCGAACATACCTCCAACCTAAGTCCCCGGAGCCGCCATCGGGAAGAGTATTTACTACCTGTGAGCTGAACCGCGGCGTAGGTAAGAATCACCGCCCCGTAGTTTTTACGTGCGGCTTCCACGCGGCCCTGTGTAGAAATCGCGGTTCCCCTGACGGCGGCAAGGCGGCTAGGCTGCACAGCAGAAGAAACGGAGGAAAGCATGTCGATAGCAAAGGTTTCCGAGATCAGTGCGACGTCCACCAAGAGCTTCGAGGACGCGGTCGTCCAGGGGATCGCCCGGGCGAACAAGACGCTTCGCAACGTGCGCAGTGCGTGGATCAAGGAGCAGCAGGTACGGGTGCGGGACGGCGCCATCACCGAGTACCAGGTCAACATGATGGTCACCTTCGTGATCGAAGACTAGCGGCCACCACCTGTGAGCCGTCATGCTGATCCTGATCAAGCTGCCCCGTGATGCGAGGCGCGCCCGCCGTGGCGCGCGCTCCGTGCTGGCGGTCCTTCTGCTGGCCGTTTGTGCGCTCCTGGCCGTGGGCGCCACAACCATCTACAACAGCGTTCCCGGTCCCGGCCCGATCTCTCCGAATGCGCCGAGCCTGGAGGATCCGGCGAACCTGACCTCCGAGCTCGGTGACCGGATCCAGCTCCCCGGTACGGACCGGGTGCTGCAGCAGGTGCATCTGGTGATGAGCGATTGGCCCGCGGACGGCCCGTCTTTCCCCGAGTCTGCCGGCCCGCGTTGAAGGAGGCGAGGTGCCGGCCGCGCGGGCCGGCACCTCGAAATGCCTGGCGATCAGCTCACGGCGTGTAGGTCACGGTGAGCTGCGGCTTGTTGTTGGTGGTCGCGTTCTCACCGGCGTAGAAGCCGATGTAGTCGTAGCCGCTGTCGTCGTTGTCGTCGAGGGTGAAGGTGAGGCGGAGCTGTGTCGTGCCGGTCTTGTTGATCGCGGCGAGGCCTGCCGCGTTCAGGGTGCCGGTCGAGGCCGAGCCGTTGGCGGCCGGGTTCGACATCGTGGCCACGTTGGCCGCAGTCGCCGCCGCCTGCCAGTCGGCGAAGGCGAAGGCGGTCGAGCCGCCGAAGCCGCCGGTGACGACGTCGGCCTGGCAGGAGCCGTGGGTGGTGAAGGGGTTGGTGCCCGAGGAGGTGCCGCGCAGCAGGCGCAGCGTCGCCGAGGTGATCGTCGCGGTGTCGGGAATCGACGAGGTGTCGAACGAGACGAGGCTCTTGTACTGCTCGTCGACGTTCGTATCACCCACCCGCAGCGCCGCCGTGGTGTTGTCGGTCGAATTGCCGCCGCCGCCCACGTTGGTGGTCTCACCGACTTCATAGAGCCGGCCGTCCTCCGCCGCCACGGAATAGAAGGTGACGGTGACCGGGGTCGGCGGCGCCACGGCGGTCACGGTGACCGGGACCTCGTTCGAGATCAGCGTCGAGCCGCAACCGGGCGTGGTCCGCTGGACCAGGAAGTAGCTGCCGGTGGCGGGGAAATCCGCACAATTGAGGACGTAGCTCGTCCCCGTCTGGCTGGAAATGTTGGTGATCGTGCCGCCCGAGACGGTGCGGTAGCCCCACTGGTGGGTGCCCGTGCCGCCGCCGGTGTCCGTCACCGTGCCCGTGCCGCCCAGGCAGGGGCTGCCGATCGTCGTGCTGCCGGCGACCGCGATCGTCGTATTGGAGAGCGGGGCCGCGATGCTCACCGTCGCGCTGCCCGCGGCGGGCTGGTTGCAGGTCGAGGAGGAGACGCTGGTGACCGAGTACGTGGTGGCGGTGGTGGGCGCCACGGACCGGGTCGCGGGGGTGGAGGAGACGCCGCTCTGGACGGTGCCGTCCGACCAGGTGAGCGTCCACGGTCCGGTCCCGACCAGGTCGACCGTCAGATTGGTCGAGCTGCCGGAGCAGACCGAGGTCGAGCCGGAGACCTTCGCCGGGATGCCGCAGCCGACGTCGAGGCGGCCATAGCCATAGAGGTTGTTGGGCCGGGCGCCGGCCGCGCTGCTGCAGGTCGTGGCGGTCAGCGTGATCGCCTTGGCGGACGAGGTGAGGCGGCTCTCGATCGCGTCGACGTTGCCGGCGAGCGAAGGGAACGCCGAGAGGAGGAGCGCCACGCCGCCGGCCACGTGCGGCCCCGCCATCGAGGTTCCGGAGAGGGACGTGTAAGTCGTGTCGCTGGTGTTGTAGGACGAGCGGGTGCTGGTGCCGGGGGCCACGATGTCGGGCTTGATCCGGTTGCTGCCGTCGATCGTCACCGGTCCGCGGCTGCTGAACGAGGCGAGCGTGTCGGCTCCGGTGTTGAGCGCGCCGACGGTGACCGACGGATCGTAGATGGCCGCGGGCGTGTCGATGGTGGAGCAGCCCGAGCCGGTGTTGCCGGCGGAGACGACCATCACGATTCCGGCCGCGCGGGTGTTGGTGACCCCGGTCAGCAGGATGTTGGGCGTCGTGCACCCCTCGCTCGAGGGGCAGCCCCAGGAGTTGTTCGTCACGTGCGGGGCCTTGCTCGGATCACCCTGGCTGGTGGTGCCGCCCACCGGGTAGGGGGCCAGGAAGAACTCCATGCACTCCAGGTAGCTCGCGGGCGTGCCGGCGCCCTGGTTCATGTTGCGGCAGCCGATCCACCGGGCGCCCGGTGCCATGCCGATCTGGTTGGCGCCGTCGAGGCCGACGATGGTCCCCATGGTGTGCGAGCCATGGCCGTTGTCGTCGCACGGCGCGGTGGCATTGGCGCCGCAGGAGCCGCCGCCGGAGTGGACCGAGTCGTGCCAGTTGTAGTCATGGCTGGCCGTGGTGCCGTTCCAGCCGCGGTAGGCGTTCTTGAGCGCGGCGTGCGTCCAGCGGTAGCCGGTGTCGGCACCGGCGACCACCACACCCGTACCGTTGTAGCCCAGGCTCCAGACGTTCGGGGCACGCACGTAGCTGATCCCCGGCTCGACGGCTGTAATGGCCTTGTCGGTCAGCAGGTCCGGCCAGTCTGGATTGAATTCCAGCGGCTCGGGAGCGTGCGGCTGCGGCACGGTCATGCGCATCTCGGGGTTGCCGTCGACCCGCTTCACGTCGGGCCGCGCGGCGAGGAGCTGCGCGAGGCTCCGGTCGCCCTTGACCAGGATCGCATTGACCAGGTAGAAGGAGCGGTACTCGACACCCCGCGCATCGAGCTCGGCGCGGAGGGCCCGCTGCGATTCCTGGGCCGTCTTGAAGAGGGTCTGGTAGACGAACCGCCCCTTGCCGAGCTTGCTCTTGAGCTCTTTGGCGCCCGCGAGATTCGCCTGGCGCGCCATCACCACGAAGAACTCCGTCTGGGCGCCGGCGCGGGTGTTCTCGATCACCCACCGGTCGATCTTCTCGACGCCGGGCTGTCCCTGTGCCTGGGCTCCGGACGTCCACAGCGCCACCCCGGCCACCATCGCCAGGCCCACCCTCAGCAACCGCGAAACAACGGTTCTGATACGCATCCTCCCCCGCAAACTCGCAGTCTTCATCGAATTCTCCTCAAGGTAGATTGTTGAAGGCCTTCCAACAAGCAGGGTGCGAGCCGGGGGGTTGGGCGGGACAGAGGGAGGCCACGGAGCGGGAAGTCACCCTCTCTCGGGTGGGGCGCGGCCTCTGCCAGCCGCCGCGCGCCGCGTGGCTCTCCTCCTGGGCATGGTAGTTTCTACGCACGGCTCCCGCCCGGCTCTGGGTAGAAATCGCGGTTCCCTCGACGGCGGCACGGCGGCTAGGCTGCACAGCGGAAGAACGGAGGCAGGAATGTCGATCGCCAAGGTTTTCGAGATCAGATCGGCGTCCGCCAGGGGTCAGGGCGGGCGTACTGCGTTCATGGTCCTTCTCCTGGTCGCCGGTTTGCCCTTGGCCGTGGGCGCCGCGACCATCTACGACAGCATTCCCGCCCCGCTTCCTCCGAACGTGCCGAGCCTGGGGTATCAGGCGACCCAGACCTCCGAATTCGGCGATCTGATCCAGCTCGGCGGTACGAGCCGCCTGCTCGAGCGGGTGACGCTGGCGATGAGCGATTGGGCCTTGGCCTCGGACTACCCATCCTTCCCCGGGTCCACCGGCCCGACGTGGAACCATCCGCTCACGCTCAACCTGTACAACGTGGACAACAGCGGGGCGAATCCGGCTCCGGGCACCCTGATCGCCACCCGGACGCAGACCTTCGCCATCCCGTGGCGGCCGCCGGCCGACCCGACCTGTCCCGGGGGAACGGCGTGGCGGGCCGCCGACGGGAACTGCTACAACGGGCTGGCGTTCACGGTCGCCTTCGATTTCACGGGGACCCTCGTGCCGAACCAGGTCATCTATGGTGTGGCGTACAACACGCAGACCTGGGGATACGATCCGATCGGGACCCCGGGGCCGTACGTCTCACTGAATTTCGGCCTGGCCAGCCAGCCGCCCTCGGTGGGGAGCAATCCGTTTCCGGATACCGCGTATTGGAACACGCAAACGGCCGCGAACTATGCGGATGGCGGCGCGGGGGGAGTGGGGATCTTCCGCCGGGACACCGGTTGGACCCCGTACAGCGGGGCGGTCTCCTTCGAGACGCAGGATCTGGTCGCGGTCCCAACACTCTCGCCGCTCGCCCTGTCGGTGCTCGTCGTCGCCCTGGCCCTGATCGCCGTCATGAGGTTGCGATCGACGTCCGCCCGCCGGTTTGACAACTCTTCCGGCCGCGACTAGCATCCGCCCCACCGCGAGGGCATTCGACGTCCTTCCCGTTCTTGCGGAAAGGGGGCTTGCATGCGAGCGCAGCAACCGACTCTTCTCAGGGTCTCCGTACCCATCGTAGCTCTCTTCCTGGCCGGCGCCGTTTCGGCCCAGGTGCCGGCCGGGCGGCCGGCGGATGCCCCCTCGTTCGCCCGGGCAGACGCCGCCTTCACCGCCCTCGAAAAAGCGCTGGCCCAGATCGAAAGGGGCCGCAAGCTCACCGAGCCGCTCGATCCCGAGCCTCTGGTGGCCGCCGCCTACAAGGAGCTGCGGCAGGCGTATGAGCCGACTCTCACGGCGATCGCCGAAGAGGCACGGAAGGCCGAGGAGGCCAGGAAAGCGGGAACGAAGGTTCCGAGCCCCGGCTCCGGCAAGAAGCTCGAGGCCTGGGAGCGCCAGGCCGTGGCGTTTCGCGACCGGGCGGAGAAGATCGTCAGCCGGCTCACCGGGATCAACATCGGTCTGCGCGACGGGAGCATCCTGATCGCTCCGGAGCTGCTCAGGAAGATGCCGGCAGACGAGGTGCAGGAGCTGCGGCAGTGGCTGACCCCCGAGGCGATCCGCAAGTACCAGGCCCTCGACAAGTCATTTTTCGCCGAGGGCACCGCGGAGCTGGCCTCTCCTTTCCCCCCGCCGGCGGTGACCGCCGCCATGACCATGCCGGGGCGTTGCCGCGCCTGCGGCGATCTGGCCTCCAGGCCGCGGCCCGGGTCCGGCTCGCTGCTCGATGATCTGGACGATCTGCTCGTCCCCGACGCGGAGGCGGCGATGGCGGCCGGCTGCGTGGCCATCTGTACGGCTCAGCCCCCGGCCTGCCCGGCCTGCATCTTTACCGCCATCGGCGTGACCTCGGCCCTCGCCGCGCAGATCGACGGTGCCATGGACCGCTGCAGCCGAATCCGCTCACGAGTGGGGCGCGGCCTCTGCCAGGCCGGAGTGATCGTCATCTTCGGAGCCGCCATCGCCTGAGCTGCCGTCCATACCCTTACACACATCCCGTGGATAGTCTGCTTCCGCCCCTTGGCGCAGGGGGAAGGTGCCCGTGAAAGTGCGCCTCGGAAACTCCTGCCGATCGGCGGGACGTTCCCGAGGCGCATCGCGGCGGGTGTCAACCGCCGGTCATGGTGTCGTCGAGGGTCGTGGTGTCGTCAACGCCGACAGGAACGTGGAGCCTCCCACCTCCTGCCACTTCCGACAGATGCGCATCGTCGAGCCGGCGGAGGGTTTCGGTCCGCAGTTTGAGGGTGGGCGTCTTCGGCGGTTGCTTCTTTTCCATGTGACTCTCCTTTCGCCCTGGGGGCGTTGAGCAGAGGGAGATGCGACATCGCGCGGCGAAGTCCGTCACCAGTCGAAGACCACGTCCGCGAAGAAGTTGCTGCAGCTTCCATTCGTGGGCATGCTGCCGGTGGGCTGGCCCCAGAAGCCCTGCCAGGCGGTCAGGGGGCCATTGGTGATCCCCGAGCCGATCCCGCAGTTGGTTTTGGCCTGGACGGTATTGGTGTTGAAGGAGACGCGGTAGCGCGTGTTCGCCGTGATCGCCACGGAGGGGATGGCAACCTGTTGCCAGCCGGAGGAACCCATGCCCACGTCGCGGTAGGTGGCGGAGGCGAGGAGCTGGCCGCCGTCGGTCCACAGGCGCACCACGGTGTCGCCGGTCTCGCCGGCCGCGCGCCAGAAGCGGAGCGCTTTGACCGTGCCGTTCCGGTTGGCGCTGAGCTGGGTCGCCACCTCGTAGCCCGGAGAGGCGCCGACGGTGCTCGCCGGCGTCTGGGTGGAGAAGATCCTCACTCCGGGATCGAAGGTCACATCGACGAAAAAGTTGCTGCAGCTCGCATTGGTGGGCATGGCCCCCATGGGCTGTCCCCAGAAGCCGCCGTGCGCGGTCAGGGGGCCGCTGGTGATGCCGGAGCCGATGCCGCAGTTGGTCTTGCTCTGAGCCGTATTCGTGTTGACCGAGACGCGGTACCGCGTGCCGGCCTGGATCTGGACCGGAGAGATCGCCACCTCCTGCCAACCGGAAGCGGACGTGCCGTTGTCGACGAACGTACCCGCGGCGAGCTGGGTTCCGGTGTCGGTCCACAGGCGCAGGGTGTTGTTGCCCGACTCACCCGGAGCCCGCCAGAAGCGCAGCGACTTGACCGTGCCGTTCCGCGTGGAGCTGAGCTGGGTGGCCACCTCATAGCCCGGCGACGCGCTGCCGGTGGTGCCCGGAGTCTGCGTCGTGAAGATCTGCGCGCCGCGCAGGTAGTGCTTGGCGGGGTAGAAGGGAGGAAGGCGCACGCCGAGCACATCGACCATCGCTTGCGGCTCCGGCGTGCCGGAGGTCGTGTACGTCTGGCAGAGCGGATCCGGATTCGGCGAGAGGCACTTGATGGACCGGAAGCCGTAGTAGGCGAAACGGTCGATCCAGGACCGCGCGTCGATGGCGCTGAAGAGGTCTCCCATGCTGTCCTTGCTGGCATACGACTCGGTCATCCAGACGGGTCTCCCTGCGCGGTAGGTGCCGAGGATGTCCGGCGCATTGTAGCGCTCGATCAAGGGGCCGATCTGCGAGATGTTGCCACCCGGAATGGTGCTGGCGTCCGGCGCGTACTGGTGGAAGGAGATGACGTCGAAGAGGCGGCGCCCCTTCTGCTGAAAGTACTGCTGGTCTCGTTGCAGGATGATCTTGAGAGCCGCCGGGTCGTCGGTGTCGGGGCCGACGATCAGCACGTTCGGGTTCGCGCCCCTGGCGGCCTCGGCGCCCGGGATGATGACGTAATCCACGACATCGTTGAGGTTCTGTGTGTAATCGGACGAGCTGTGCCAGAAAAACTGATAGTTCGGCTCATTCCAGAAACCCCAGTACCGGATGCGGTTGCCGTAGCGGAGGACCGCCTCGCGAACGAACGTTTTCAGCGCGTCGACATTGGGGTGGCAGTTCTCGCAGCCTGGGTTGGTGGCAACGAAGGTGATGGTGTTGGGGTCCATGCACTGGAAGGGCTGGTAGCCCGGCGTTCCCTGGACCGCCCAGTCCGGAGCCCACATGATGTTGCCGTAAATCTGCAAGCCGTTGCCGGTGATGTTGTTGATCGAGACATCCGAGGATGACCAGTCGAAGCCTTCGAGCTGCGGAGTGGCGGGATTGTCGGCGGCAGGGTTCAGGGTGTTCCAGTAGAAGCCGTAACGGACCCAACCGAACCCGGCCTCGGAGGCCCTGGCGAAAACGGTGGAGCTGTCAAGCAGCCAGGTACGGATGCCGGAGTCGTCGTTGATCCCCCATTTGTCTTTGTAGAAGGACGACTGGGCCGCGGCGGGTACTGCTGCGAGACTCAGCGCGAGGAGTACGAAGCAGGTAAAGATTCCTGGATGACGTTTTTCCATGAGTGCTCTCCTTTGGCCCGCGCGAGGGGCGGGCTGCGGGGAGATGCGACATCGCTCGGAAAAGTCCGTCACCCGGCTATCGCCCGGCGTGGGCTTGCTCGATCTGGGCCAGCAGCTCGTCGGGTGTGCGGACCATACCGGTGGCCGGGCCGTAGACGGCGAGGAGCGTGGTGCGCGCCTCGCGCAACAGGGGTACGGCCTCGCCATGGCGGCCTTGACCGATGAGGGATCTCGCCAGCGAGATCTTTGCCTTGGCCAGATCGGGGTGGCGGGCTTCGAGTCTCTTGCGCCGGATCTCCAGGCAACGGCGCAAATAGGGCTCGGCCTCCGCGAAGCGACCCTGGTCCAGGTAGTTCCTGCCGATCTCCCGCAGCGCATGGGCTACGTACGGATGGTCCGGGCCCTCCCCGGCCTCGAAGACGTCGCAGGCCTGGTGCGCGAGCCCGAGTGCTTTGGAGAATTCTTTGTGATGACGGTGGACCTCGGCGAGAAGCAGGAGGATCTGAGCCACTTGCCAGTGCGTCTCGCCCAGAGCCCGGCGCCGGATTTCCAGGGCGCCTTCATACAGAGGGATCGCCTCGTTGTCCCTGGATTGGCCCACGAGGCTCGCCGCCAGATTGCACATGGTCTCGGCCACTCGCCAGTGCGCCGGACCATACTGCGATCGAACCCGCGCCAGCATCTCTCGCTCCAGGGCCTCCACCTCGGTGTACCGGCTCTGGAGTTGGAGCACCGCGGCGAGTCCGGTCAGCGAGCTTGCTACGTCCGGGTGCTCCCGGCCAAGGAGCTCTTGCTGCACTTGCAGGCATTGCCGGAAGACGGCCTCCGCCTCCTTGAACCTGCCCGCCTCGAACAAGGTAACCCCGAGCTGCGACC
>Ga0209682_10000498_pt1 | contig 13585 bp, 11 predicted proteins | sample DOMMetBare2Fresh_2_FD_187471 | JGI IMG/M metagenome (GOLD analysis project Ga0209682, IMG submission 187471) | Wetland sediment microbial communities from St. Louis River estuary, USA, under dissolved organic matter induced mercury methylation -... | ecosystem: Environmental > Aquatic >... | reverse complement strand
TGTGCGGGATGTGCCAAGCCATGCAGTGGTAGCTGAAATCGGCCAACGGGTGGCCGAGCGTCGACAGTTCCCAGTCCAGCACCGCCAGGATGCGCGGCTCGGTCGGGTGGAAGATCATGTTGTCGAGCCGGAAGTCGCCGTGCACGATGGCCACCGCCGACGGGTCGCGTGCTCCTTCGGGAATGTGCGCCGGCAGCCACTCCATCAGCCGGTCCATCGCCTCGATCGGCTCGGTGACCGATGCCTGGTACTGCTTGCTCCAGCGGCCGATCTGGCGCTCGAAATAGTTGCCCGGCTTGCCGTAGTCGCCCAGACCCGCGGCCACCGGGTCGACCCGGTGCAGCGCCGCGATGACACGGTTCATCTCGTCGTAGATCGCCGCGCGCTCGGCGTTCGTCATCCCCGGCAGCGCCTGGTCCCACAGAACCCGGCCGGCGACGAACTCCATCACGTAGAACGCCCGTCCGATCACCGATTCGTCCTCGCAGAGCAGGTGCATGCGCGCGACCGGCACGTCGCTGCCCTGCAAGGCACGCATCACGCGGAATTCGCGCTCGATCGCATGGGCCGAGGGCAGCAGCCGGGCCACCGGAGCGGGTTTGCTGCGCATCACGTACGCCCGGCCCGGTGTATTCAGCTTGTAGGTCGGGTTGCTCTGGCCACCCTTGAACTGCTCTGCGCTCAGCGGTCCGGCAAAGCCCGGCAGGTGCGCCGCCAGGTGGCGCTCCAGGGCGCCGGTATCGAAGGCGTGCCGGTCGGATACGGGCTTGGTGCCACTGAACTTTTCCATCGCGGTCCGGGAGATTGAAGTGAAGGGTGGTGGGCGGCCGCAGCGGCCGTCCGCGGTCAGCGGTCTGCGATCGCGAGCAGCTTTTCGCGCGACAGCACGACCAGCCGCGCGGGCTCGACGCGCACGACGCCGTCGCGCTCGAAGCCTTTGAGTTCCTGGTTGACCCGCTGGCGCGATGCGCCCAGCAACTGCGCCAGGTCTTCCTGCGCGAGTTGCAGGCCGATGCGGATCTCTTCCCCCTGCGCGATGCCGTAGCTCTTGGCCAGAAGCAGCAGCTGCTTGGCCAGGCGGGCCTGCAACGGGCGGGTGTTCAGATCCTCGATCAGGTTGAACATCAGGCGCAGGCGACGGCAGTTCAGGCGCAACAGCGCGTCGTAGAGCTCGACGTGTTGCGCCAGCAGCTCGTGAAAGTCGACCTTGCGAACGCAGAGCAGGGTGGTCTCGCCATGCGCATCCGCATCGTGGGTGCGCGGCAGGCCGTCGAACAACGCAATGTCGCCGAACCAGGTGCCCGGCTCGGCATAGGTCAGCGAGACCTGCTTGCCCGACAGCGATACCGAACTCACCCGCACCGCACCGCGCGCCACGCAGGTCCATTCGCTGGCCGTGGCGCCGCGCGCGGCCAGCGGCGCGCCGTCTGGCAGCCGCCGAACCGTCGAGCGCGCCAGGATGGCCTGGCGCAGACCCAGCGACAGCTTCGAGAACCAGGGCCCGGACTCGACGTTGTCTCGTTCCTCGGCTGTGAGCGGTGGGGCAGTCATGACAGAAGGATTTTGTCACGCGGTGAAGACCCGCCTATTCCAGTGCAAGGGTCCGGAAACTGCATGCTAGAGTGCCCCAATCATTCAGAATCCGCGCCTGATCCGCGCCAGCGCATGCCCCAGCGCCCCCTGCTCAGTTGCCTTTGCCTGTCCATCGTAGCCGCGTTCGGCACGAGCCAGGCGTGGGCTTTGGGCTTTGCGCGGGCCCAGCCCTCGGTCACGATGGGGGCCCCGCTGGATTTCGTGGTCGGCGTCCGGGTCGACGCCGGCGAGGTCTTGTTGCACGAGTGCGTCGCGGCCGAGGTCTGGATCGGCGACAACGCCGTGCCGCGCGCGGCGGTTGGCGCGTCACTGGAGTCCGCGGGTGGTACGCCGACGATCCGGGTCCGCACGCTCGGCCGTATCGACGAACCCATCGTCACCGTCAATGTCACCGCCGGCTGCGAGTCCAAGGTCTCGCGCCGCTACACATTGTTTGCCGATCCGCCCGGCGTGACCGCCGGTGTGCCCGCCGTCGTCAGCCCGGAGCCGCTGCCGGTGCCGGCCCTCGCGCCGGCCCAGGTTGCGGCGCCGACGGACCGTGGGCCCCCCAAGACCGCATCGCCGTCGTCGGCAGCGCCGCAAGGTGTCGTGGCCGCCGCCCCGGGTACACGCCCGGCAGCGCCGCCGCGACGCGAGGCGCGCAGCGAAAAAGCCGTTGCGGCCGGCGACTCGCTCAGTCCGGCCAAGGCGCGCAAGACGTCCGTCGCCGATGGGGCCGGCGCCCGATTGCGGCTGGATGCGCCCTCGGTGACGTTTGCATCCGACCAGGCCGCGATCGAGGCCGCGGAGCGGCGCGAGGAGGCATTGGCTGCAGTCCGCGCGGCGATCAACGTGGCGCAGGCCGCCACCAACGCCGCTTCGGCGCGCGTGGGCTCGATGGAAGCGTCGATCGAGGCGCTGAAGAAGGAATCGAAATCCAACCGCGAAGCCATGGCGCGGCTTCAGCAATCGCTGTCGGATGCCGACGAGCGCGGGCGCTGGACACCCGGCCTCATCGGCGCGGTGGTGGCATTGCTGGGTGTGGCCGGTTGGCTGTACGCACGGTTGCGGCGCACGGAGCAGGAGCGTCAGCAAGCCTGGTGGAATTCCTCGAATGCAGTCGGCGCGTCGGCGGCGCCGCTGCCCGGTGCCCCGATGGAGTCCGCCGCGCCGGCTGTCGAGGCGCCGGCGGCGACTGCCGCCGCCGTGGCCACGCCCGCGCCGCAACCCCCGACTCAGCGCGTGGCGCCGACGACCTTCTTCGATGCGCCGCCACCGCCGACGCAGGCGACCCAACCCATTCCCGCGGGCGTGGTCGTGCCCGATTCTCCGTTGCGCGACGTTTCGATCGAGGAACTGCTCGACGTCGAGCAGCAGGCCGAATTCTTCGTTGTCCTGGGCCAGGACGAGGCGGCGATCGACCTGCTGATGGGCCATCTGCGCAGCACCGGTGGTGCGAGCCCGCTGCCCTACCTGAAGCTGCTGGAGATCTACCACCGGCGCGGCGATCAGGCCTCCTACGATCGCATGCGTCGTCGCTTCAACGAACGCTTCAATGCCGTCGCGCCGGAGTGGTCGACGGGGCTGCAGGCAGGCCGTTGCCTGGAGGACTACCCCGACGTGATGGCGCAGGTCCAGCGCAGTTGGCCGCGACCGGTCGATGCAATGGCCGACCTCGAGACCCTGCTGTTCCGCACCCATGGCGGCGACCTGTTCGACCTGCCGGCCTACCGGGACGTGTTGTTCCTGTTCACGCTGGCGCGCGACCTGCAGGAGATGGCGCAGCACGACGCTCCGCGTGTTGACGTTCTGCTGCCGCTGGATCAGTCGGGAGCCACCGCTTCGGCGGCTGCCGACTCCGGCGCCCTCACGCAGCCCGAGTCGCTGTCGATGGACCTGCTGGATCCGCCGACGCTGGTGCCGCCCGACGCCACCCGCCCGGCTGCGCTGACCGCGGCCACGAGCGAGTTCGGCGCGTTGACGCTTGCGCCGCGCAAGATCTCCTGATCACTAGAGTCGCGCGAGCCGGCTCAGCGCGTCGCGCAAGGTCTCGTCCTTCTTCGCGAAGCACAATCGCGCAAGTCCCTGCTCGAACCCGCCCTCGTAGAAGGCCGACAATGGGATCGCCGCGACACCGACTTCGCGTGTCAGCCACTGGCAGAAGTCGGCTTCGGGCAGGCCGCTGACGGCGCTGTAGTCGACACACTGGAAGTACGTGCCGGCGGTATGCAACGGCCTCAGCCGCGTCCCGGCCAAGCCATCCAGGAACAGGTCGCGCTTGCGCGCGTAGAAACGCGGGAGTTCAAGGTAGGGCGCCGGATCGGCCATGTAGCGGGCCAGACCGTGCTGCATCGGCGTGTTGACCGTGAACACGTTGAACTGGTGCACCTTGCGGAATTCCGCCATCAGCGGCGCCGGCGCGGCAACCGTGCCGACCTTCCAGCCGGTCACGTGGTAGGTCTTGCCGAAGCTGGAGACGACGAAGGCCCGTGCCGCGAGTTCCGGGATGGACGAGGCGCTGACATGCTGCAGCCCGTCGTAGACCATGTGCTCGTAGACCTCGTCGGAGATCAGCAGGACGTCGGTCGGTGCCAGGATTGCGGCGAGTTGCTGCATCTCGGCACGCGTCCAGACCGTGGCGCCCGGGTTGTGCGGCGAATTGACGATGATGGCGCGAGTGCGCGGGGACAGGGCGGCCGCGATCGCGTCGAAGTCCGGCCGGAACGTGCGCGGCGTCAGCGCAACCCGCACGACCGTGCCGCCGGCCAGCTCGATGTTGGGTGCATAGCTGTCATAGCAGGGCTCGAGCACGATGACCTCGTCGCCCGGGTGCACGCAGCAGAGCACGGCCGTCAGGATCGCCTGCGTCGCGCCGGCCGTGATGGTGATCTCGCTCGCCGGGTCGTAGCGCCGGCCGTAGAGCGTCTCGATCTTGGCTGCGACCGCGTCGCGCAGCGGCGCCACACCGGCCATCGGGGGGTACTGGTTCAGGCCTTCGCGCATGGCGGCCGTTACGGCGTCGATCAACCTGGGATCGCAGTCGAAGTCGGGGAAGCCCTGACCGAGGTTGACGGCTTTGAGCTCGGTCGCCAGGGCCGACATCACGGTGAAGATGGTGGTGCCGACATGCGGCAGGCGGCTCGTCAATGGCGGCGTGCGGGGAACGGTCATGGCAGTTCTCGGGGTCGGTGTTCAGAGTTCGTAGTCGTCGGCGTGGCCACCCATGGCGCGTTGGATCAGCGCACGGGTCAGGCGCTCCGACAAGAGCTCGGCAAAGGTCAGGACGAATTCGCGCTGGTAGGCACCCTTGCGGAATGCAACCCGGGTGACGTTGCTGCCGAACAGGTGGCCCGCCGGGATGGCGACCAGATCGGAGTCGCCGCGTTCGTCCCGCACGGCCATCTCGGCGACGATACCGATGCCCAGACCGACCCGCACATAGGTCGTGATGACGTCGGAGTCGAGCGCCTCGAGCGCGATCTCGGGCCGGATGCGGGCGCGCGCAAATGCGGCGTCGATGCGCGAGCGGCCGGTCACGGTCGGGTGGTACGTGACCAGTGGCTCGGTCGCCAACTGCTCCAGGGTGGGCCGCTCGACGCTGGCCAGTGGGTGGCCACGCGGCACGACGATCGCATGCTGCCATTCGTAGCAGGGCAGGGTGACAAGGCCTTCGTGGTTCTGTAGCGCCTCGGTGGCCAGGCCGATGTCGGCAGTCTCTTCCAGCAGCATGCGTGCGACCTGCTCGGGCGTGCCCTGATGGAGCTCGACCTGCACCTGCGGGTAACGCCGGCGCAGCAGCGCCACCGGTGCGGGTAGAAAGTAGCGGGCCTGCGTGTGGGTGGTGGCAATCGACAGCGTGCCGGCCTCCTGCTTGCTGTATTGATCGCCGATGCGCTTGAGGTTCCCGACCTCGCGCATGATGATGTCGATCGCCTTGAGAACCTCCGCGCCCGGCTCGGTGACGCGACGCAACCGCTTGCCGTGGCGCACGAAGATGTCGATGCCGAGTTCCTCCTCGAGTTCGAGGATCGCCTTGCTGACGCCGGGTTGCGAGGTGAACAGCGCCTTCGCGGTTTCGGTCAGGTTCAGGTTGCGGCGCACCGCCTCCTGCACGTAGCGGAACTGGTGCAGGTTCATCGCGCTTGGATCGTCGCGGCGGCAACGCGGGCCATCGCGTCGATCACCGATGCGGTCTCGCCGATCGCGGTGTGCAGTGTCCAGACAGTCGAGGGGTACTTCGCACGCAAGGCCGCGATCAGTTCGGGCAGGTCGCGTCGCACATGGCCGCCCGTGCCGAGGAACATCGGTTGCACGGCAACGTGCGTGCAGCCTGCCGCTGCAAGGGCATCGCCGGCCTCGGGCAGCGAAGGGGCCATGAACTCGAGGAAGGCCAGACGCACGTCGACGTCGGGCTGCAGCGCACGCACCTTCAAGGCCACGGCGTCGAAGGGCTCGGCCCAGCGTGGATCGCGCGCGCCATGGCCGAACAGGATCAATCCCTTGAGCATCGTCTTTGCCTCTAGCGGTAGCGGACCAGCCACGCGAACGCGGCCATCGACAGCATCAGGTAGGCCAGGCTGGGCACTGCCGCCGCGACCCATGGTGTCCAGTCACGCAGCACGCCGATGTGCCCGGCGACATTGTTCAACAGCACGAAGCTGATGCCCAGCATGATGCCGCCGAATACTTTCAGGCTGACACCGCCAGCGCGCGCGTGCAGATAGGCAAACGGCAATGCGAGGGCAACCATCACGAGGCAGGCCAGCGGATAGAGCGCCTTCTTCCAGAACTGGATCGCGTGCCGCTGCGTAGCCTGCTCCTGGCGGCTGAGGTGGGCGCTGTAGCGCCACAGCTCCAGTGTCGACATCGTCTGCAGCGGCAGCACCGCCGCAGCAACGACGTCGGCGCGCAGCGAACTCGGCCAGTCCAGTTGAGGCAATACCTGCTCCGTGACCGACGCAGCGCCGGCGCCGGGCACCGGCCAATCGGTGCGCGTCACCCCGCTCAATACCCAGGTGCCGCGGTTGTCGACCCGGCCTTCACGGGCCTCGATGCGGGTCGCCAGATGACCGTCGGCGTCGAACTCGAAGATGCGGATCCCCTGCAGTTCACCCGCGCTGCGCGCGGCCGCCACGTTGACGGAGATGCTGCGCTCGCCTTCGGCCGTTCTGCGCTTTTCCTTCAGCCAGGCGCCGGCGCGTCCGACCGGGATGCCGTTGGCGCGCGCCTTGACGATCACCGCCTGGCGCTCGCTCAGAGGCACCAGCCAGTCGCCGACGACGAAGGTCACGATGCCGAAGACCACGCCGAGCGTCGCAAGCAGGCGCAGCGCCCGCCCCGGACCGAGGCCCCCGGTCCGCAGGATCGTGAACTCCGACGACTGTGCCATGCGCGACAACGAATAGATCGTGCCGATCAGCACCGAGATCGGCATCAACTCGTACAGATGCCCCGGCACCGCGAGGGCCGCCGACCAGGCCGTCTGCACCACGCTCAGCCCCCGTGCCGAGCGGTCGCCGAGTTCGTCGACGAAGTCGATGAAATAGAACAGCGACAGGAAGGCGATTGCGACGAAGATCACCGAGCCGACGATGTCGTGGTAGAGCAGCCGGCGTACCGTCTTCATGCCGTGACCTGCGCCTTCCGACGCACCAGCCCCAGGGTCGTGCCATGCTCGCGCCACCACACGATCACGAGGGCCAGGACAAACACGCCCCCATGCAGCGCGAGCAGCGCGGCACCCATGCCGAAGCGGCCCAGCGCGACCCACCCCTGCGACAAGGTGATCAGGTTGAAATAGACGATGAAGGCGAGCAGGGCGAAGATCAGGTTCCAATTGCCGGGCCGGCGAGGATTGGTCGCCGCCAGTCCAATGCCCAGCAGCAGCAGGTTGCCGGCGGCGAACACCAGGCCGAAGCGCCAGGTCAGCTCGCCCTGATTCGCCGCGGTCGGCTGGCGCACCAGATCGAGGGTGCGCATGGCCTTGGGAGGAGGCGACTCGATGCGTCGCACACGCTCCTCGTCGGCGAGAACACGATAGTGCTCGAAGCTGCTCAGGCGTCTTTCGCCGCCGACCGGATCGAACTCGTTGCGTTGACCGCGCTCGAGCACCAGGTAGCGATCGCCGGCCTCGTTCTCGAGCCGGCCGTTGCGCGCCGAGGTCACGCTTTCGACGTTGCCGTTGCGCGTGAGGATGAACACGTTGCGCGCATTGATGCCGTCCGGGCTCTCGCGCTCGACAAAGTAGACGCGTCGGCCGTCGGCCGAACTCTGGAACACACCGGGCGTCACGCGCGAGAGGTCGGAGCGTTGTGCGTAGCGGTCGCGCAGTTCGGTGCTCTGGCCGTTGACCCAGGGCCAGACGACCAGCATGGCGACCGCAACGACCAGCAGCACCGGCGCCGCCGTCCACAGCACAGGCCGGATGAAACGCGACACGCCGACGCCGCTGGCAAACCAGATCACCATCTCGCTGTCGCGGTACATGCGGCCGAGCGTGACGACGATGGCGACGAACATCGACAAGCTCAGCATCGTCGACATGTGGCCGAGCGCCGTGTAGCCCAGCAGCAGCACCACGTCTTGCGGCGCTACGGCACCACCCGCGGCCTGGCCCAGGGTGCGGATCAGGAACATCGTGATGACGATGGTCAATATCACCACCAGTGTGGCGGCGAAAGTGCGGGCAAGGTCTTTTCGGACAGTCGAATCGAATAACATCGTTCGCTCTTCAAAGCGGAAGGCATTATGGACTTCAATACCCTAGCGTCCGCGCCGTCGGGCCTCTCGCGCCTGGCGGCCGATGCCCTGGTCGTGGTGGTGGTCGGCGAGTCGGTACCGGCCGGGCTCGACAAGACGGTCGCCGCGGCGCTGTCGGCGTCGGTCGAGGCCGGCGACCTCGCGCTGAAGCCGGGCAAGACGCTGATGCTGCATCGCGTGCCCAGGGTGCAGGCGCCGCGAGTGGTGTTCACGACCGCGGGCGACGCTTCGGCCAAGGCCTTCCACAAGGCCGTCGGGGCCGCGATGGGCGTGTTGAAGAACGGCGGCGCGCGCCATGTGGTGGTCGCGCTGGCCGGGGCAGAAACGACTGCGGCGCATGCCGAAGCACTGGCGCTGGCAACCGCCGATGCGCTCTATGTGTACCGCCACACCAAGCCGAGCGCGCCGCCGGCCGCGCCGGTCAGGACGGTGACGCTGGTGTGCGATGCCGCGTTGAGGGCCGAAGCTGCCGCCGGGCTCGCGCGCGGGGTGGCGATCGCAGATGGCGTGACGCTGGCGCGCGAATGTGCCAATCGTCCGGCCAACCATTGCACCCCGAGCTTTCTGGCCAGCGAGGCCAAGCGGCTGGGCAAGGCGCATGGCCTGAAGGTCGACGTGCTCGACCGCAAGGATGTCGACAAGCTCGGCATGGGTGCATTCCTTGCCGTCGCGCAGGGGTCGGACGAACCGCTCAAATTCATCGTCGCGCGCTGGCAGGGCGCGGGCAAGAACGATGCGCCGGTGGTGCTGGTCGGCAAGGGCATCACGTTCGACACCGGCGGCATCTCGATCAAGCCCGCTGCCGAGATGGACGAGATGAAGTTCGACATGGGCGGAGCTGCCAGCGTCCTGGGCACGCTGCAGGCGGTGGCGGCCATGAAGGCCAGGGTCAACGTCGTGGGCCTGATCGCGGCGTGCGAGAACATGCCCAGCGGGCGCGCGGTCAAGCCGGGCGACGTGGTCAAGAGCATGTCGGGGCAGACGATCGAGATCCTGAACACCGACGCCGAGGGTCGCCTGATCCTGTGCGATGCGCTGACCTATGCCGAACGCTTCAAACCGGCGGTCGTGGTCGACATCGCGACGTTGACCGGCGCCTGCGTGATCGCGCTGGGCCACCACCGCAGCGGCATGTTCTGCGCCGATGATGCGGTCGCGGCCGAGCTTTCGGTTGCCGGTGACGCCGCGCTCGACCCCTGCTGGCGCCTGCCGGTCGACGAGGAGTACGACGAGGCACTGAAGAGCAACTTCGCCGACATGGGCAATGTCGGCCCGCGGGCCGGCGGGTCGATCACGGCTGCGATGTTCCTCAAACGCTTCACCGCCAAGTACGCCTGGGCGCACCTGGATATCGCGGGCACGGCGTGGAAGTCAGGTGCGGCCAAGGGGGCGACAGGCCGTCCGGTGGCGCTGCTGACGCACTTCGTCCTCGGCCGCGCCAAGGGCTGAGAGTCAGGTGGCGACGGTCGTCGAATTCCGCACTGGCGTCGACGACAAGGTCGCCTATGCCGCGCGCTGGTTGCGCAAGGCTGCGGCACGCGGTGCGCGCACGCAGGTGATCGGCGAACGCGAGGCGCTGCAGGCGCTCGACCGTGCGTTGTGGGTCGACGACCCGCAGGACTTCGTTCCGCACGCCTGGGTGCGCCAGGCCGAGCGAACGCCCGGCCTGGAGCGGACCGTGCTGTGGCTCGGCGAGGGCACGGTGCCCGCGCCGACACCGACGCTGCTGCTGAATCTCGGCGCCGATGTACCGCCGGACGTCGATGCCTTCGAGCGGGTCATCGAGGTCGTCGCCACGGATGCCGACGATGCGCAGGCCGGGCGCCGCCGCTGGAAGGCCTACGTCCAGCGCGGCCTCGCGCCGGCTCATCGTCTGGCCGAGACGGGCAGCTGAGTCGGGCGCCGGCGGCCTGGATCGGCGCGCAGGGTCTGTTCTCGCTTCCCCCTGTTGGATCGTGCAATTCCAACCCTACAATGGTTTTTTTTCCAGTTCCGGAGGAACTTTTCGATGAAGAACCAGCTTCTGGCCTTGTCGGTCGTGTCCGTCGCCCTTCTCGCCGCCTGTGGCAAGAAGGAGGAGGCCGCGCCTGTCGCGGCGCCTGCCGCAGCGCCCGCATCCGTCGCAGCCGCGCCCGCTGCACCGTCGGTCATCAAGATCGGGCACGTCGGCCCGACCAGCGGACAGATCGCGCACCTGGGCAAGGACAACGAGAACGGCGCCCGCATGGCGATCGACGAACTCAATGCCAAGGGTCTCGAGATCCAGGGCGTGAAGGTGAAGTTCGAACTCCTGGCCGAAGACGACGCCGGCGACCCGAAGCAGGGCACCGCTGCGGCCCAGAAGCTGGTCGACGCCAAGGTCAACGGCGTCATCGGACACCTGAATTCCGGCACGTCGATCCCCGCGTCCAAGATCTACAGCGACGCCGGCATCCCGCAGATCAGCCCGTCGGCCACCAACCCGAAATACACCCGTCAGGGCTACAAGACGACGTTCCGCGTCGTCGCGGATGACGTGCACCTGGGTGGCACCCTGGGCAAGTACGCCGTCACCGAACTGAAGGGCAAGTCCATCGCCGTCATCGACGACCGCACGGCCTATGGCCAGGGCGTTGCGGACGAATTCGAGAAGGGCGTTGCCGCTGCCGGCGGCAAGGTCGTCGGCCGTGAGTTCACGACCGACAAGGCGACCGACTTCACCGGCATCCTGACCGGTCTGAAGGCCAAGAAGCCGGACGTCGTCTTCTTCGGCGGCATGGACGCCGTGGCCGGCCCGATGCTGCGCCAGCTCAAGCAGCTGGGCATCAAGGCCAAGTTCATGGGTGGCGACGGCATCTGCTCGGGCGAGCTGCCCAAGCTGGCCGCCGGCGCCATGGGCGACGGCCAGGTCGTCTGCGCCGAGGCTGGCGGTGTCGAGGGCGAAGCCAAGGCCTCGATGGAGAAGTTCAGGGCCGATTTCAAGGCCAAGTTCAACGCCGACGTCCAGATCTACGCACCGTACGTCTACGACTCCGTCAACGTGATGGTGGCCGCGATGCAGAAGGCCAATTCCGCCGATCCGGCGAAGTACCTGCCCGAACTGGCCAAGACCGACGGCTACAAGGGCGTGACCGGCACGATCGGCTTCGACGAGAAGGGTGACATCAAGAACGGCGCGCTGACCCTGTACACGTACAAGGGTGGCAAGCGCGAGCAGATCGCCGTGGTCCGCTGATCCGGCTCAGCAGCCCGGCAAAGGGCGCCCCGCGGGGCGCCCTTTCTCTTGGTGCGCCCGGCAGGGCGCACTTACTTGGAGGTGGAAGTCCTCTACGGGCCCGGCAAGGGGAACCGTTAGCCGAACGGCAAGGGTGTCGCGGGCGACTGCGAATCTGAAGGAAGCCGAAGGCAAAGCGCTGGCCTGACGAACAGGAAGCGGATGAGGCGGCGCAGCGGGGTGAGGCGGCCAATGTCGTCAAAGCCCGGTACTTGCACGGAACGCTGCGACGTAAATCCGACAGGCATAAGCGTGAAGGTGAGTGCGCAATACCCGGGGAGATCTCCGGTTCTGCCCGAGAGGGCTACCGGCGTCGAGAGGCGCTGCGGAGGGGGCCGGAGAAGTCAGCAGAGGCCATAGTAGGTGCGCCGCGCACCGAAGGGCTGAACATGATGGAACGCGAGTAGGACCCGTGATCTCGACGGACGACGATGATGCACAAGCGTTGCGGGGTGCAGGCCCTGGGACGGCCGATGCTGGATACGGCGGGCGGAACCCGACCGGGGCCAGCGACGGTGCCGAGTCGACCGCGGCGACGCGGGGGCGAACGAAAGCGGAAGTGGCCACGCAGCTCATGGAGCAGGTGGTCGAGCGCGGCAACATGTGGCGGGCCTACGAGCGAGTGCTGCGCAACAAGGGTGCACCCGGTGCCGACGGCATGCGGGTGCAAGACCTGAAGGCGTGGCTGCAGACTCACTGGCCCGCGGTGAAGGCAGCGCTGCTGGCGGGAAGCTACCTGCCGAGGGAAGTGCGCGCGGTGGACATCCCCAAACCGCAAGGAGGGGTCAGAACGCTGGGCGTGCCGACGGTGGTGGACCGGCTGATCCAGCAGGCGGTGCTGCAAGTCCTGCAACCGATCTTCGAGGGCGGGTTCAGCGAGTCGAGTTACGGCTTCCGGCCGGGGCGCAATGCGTGGCAGGCTGTGCAAGCGGCCAGAGACTACGTGCGAGGCGGCCGGGGCTGGGTGATGGATATCGACTTGGCCAAGTTCTTCGACCGCGTCAACCACGACCTGCTGATGGCAAGAGTGGCGCGCCAAGTCGGGGACACCCGAGTGCTCGGACTCATCCGCAGATTCCTGCAAGCGGGTCTGATGCGAGAGGGGCTTGTGCGGCCCCGAACAGAGGGCACGCCGCAAGGCGGGCCACTGTCGCCGCTGCTGAGCAACATCATGCTGACGGACCTGGACCGGGAACTGGAGCGCCGGGGGCATGCCTTCGCGCGCTACGCGGATGATTGCAACGCGTACCTTGGCAGCCGCAAGGCGGCCGAGCATGCGTTCGAGACGACGAGGCAGTATCTGGAGAGCGAGCTCAAACTGCAGGTCAATCTGGACAAGAGCGGGGTCGCGCGCGCAAGCCAACGCGACTTCCTCGGCTACGGGCTGATCGGGCGGGAGACGGCGAGGTTGAAGGTAGCGCCCAAGAGCGTGCAGCGGCTGCGGCAGAAGGTCAAAGACCTGCTGCGCGCCAGTCGCGGCACGAACGTGGCGCGCACCATCGAAACGCTGAACCCGCTACTTCGCGGCTGGACGAGCTACTTCAGGTGCGCGCAGGTCCAGGACGTGTGGCAGGACCTGGACGGGTGGATCAGGCGCAAGCTGCGGGGCCGACTGTGGCGCCAATGCAAGCGCCCCTACGCCCGGGCCAAGATGCTGATGAAGAGAGGATTGACCGAGGAGCGCGCGTGGCGCTCGGCGACCAACGGGCGCGGTGCCTGGTGGAACGCCGGGGCCAGCCACATGAACGCCGCGTTCCCGAAGTCGTTCTTCGACCACATGGGGTTGGCGTCGCTGGTGGATACTTACCAGCGCCTCCAGAGTCCATCATGAACCGCCGTATGCGGAACCGCACGTACGGTGGTGTGGGAGGACGGCGGGGGTGACCCCGCCTCCTACCCGATTTCGCTGCGACACTCACGTTCGAGGTATCAAGTCATGAGCAATGTCGACGCCCAGGAACTGGCGAAGTTCAGTGAACTGGCCCATCGCTGGTGGGACCC
>Ga0209682_10000497_pt1 | contig 13589 bp, 11 predicted proteins | sample DOMMetBare2Fresh_2_FD_187471 | JGI IMG/M metagenome (GOLD analysis project Ga0209682, IMG submission 187471) | Wetland sediment microbial communities from St. Louis River estuary, USA, under dissolved organic matter induced mercury methylation -... | ecosystem: Environmental > Aquatic >... | reverse complement strand
GCCGGCATGGGGAGCAGGGCGCCCGGCCGCGAGGTGGTCCAGAGGTAGGCGGCGATGGCGCCCACCTCCTCGGCGCGGACCGCCCGGTGGCGGGCCAGCGCCTGCTCGGCCGTCTCCCCGGCGGTGCGCGGGACGTTGGCGGCATCGACCGCGCCCGGCCAGAAGTTGGGCATGCGGGTGAAGGGGCGCCAGCCGCGCGGGTAGGAGATCCAGGTCTGGAGCCAGCCGGGGGTGGTCTTGCTGACGAGGTTGGTGAGCGTCGGCCCGCGCTTGGGCAGGTCGTTGTAGCCCTCGGTGGGGTGGCAGCCCCAGCACCCGGCCTCGACGAAGAGCTTCTTCCCCTGCGTCAGCAGGGGCGCGCGGTTCACCGTCAGCTCCTCGCGGTGGCACTTCTCGCACTTGGACTCGATGAAGGCGCCCCGGAAGCGCTTGCCCAGCACCCGCACCTCGTCGGTGAGCGGGTCGTTCCAGTGGTGATCCTCGGCCGCGTGGCGGAACTCGCGGTGCATGATGCCCTTGGTCTGGGCGCCCTGGCCGCCGTGGCACACGGCGCAGCCGAACTTCTCCGGCGGGTGGGCCTTGACGAGCAGGTCGAAGCGCTGCGGGTGGGTCTGGAACACCGGCTCGACGTCGAAGGGGCTGGCCCTGGCCGCCTCCTCGAAGGCCGTCACCACGTCCTTGGGGGCGCAGGCCTGCGCCACGCCCGCGAGCTCGTCGTCGGAGGGCTCGTGGTGATCGGCCGCGGCGTCGAGCTCCTGCACCCGGGGGCCGCGGCCGCCGCGGTCCGGCCGTACCGCGCCCTTGGCGTCCTTCAGCAGGAAGCGGGTCCGCGCCAGCGGCCGCTCGCGCGGATCGCAGTAGTCGTCGCTCAGCGCCAGCCAGGCCCGGTAGGTCGTCGCCGGCCGGCACTCGGTGGCGGCGGCGGGATCGACCGGCTCGGGCGGCTCCACCTTGGGGTTCCCGCCCACCGGCACGATGGGGCTCCAGCGCGGCAGCTCCTCGCAGAGCTTGTCGTGGACCTCCTGGTACGCCTGGACCACCTCGTCGTCGACGGCGAACTGGACCTTGAGGTCGGCGGGCGCGAGGCCGCTGCGGACCGCCTCCAGCACCTCGGCGGGCTTCGAGTAGCCGGCGGTGTCGATGGCCGCGTGGCAGTTCTGGCAGCGGTCCACCGTGTCGCCGCCCCAGGAGTTGCGGAGCTTCGGCACCCAGTACTGCTCCAGGCCGGGCTGGGTGGCGAGGAAGGTGGTGGCCGCGGCCAGGCGCTTCTTCAGGTCGTTGACGGGCTTCTGGAGCTGGTCGACCCGGGCCCTGGCCTCGTCGATGCGGCGCTGGAAGGCCAGCCGCGCCTCGGTGGCCTGCTGCAGGGCCCGGGTGGCGTCGGCCAGGACCTTCTCCTTGCGGGCGATCTCCTGGCGCTTGGCCGCCAGCTCGGCCTGGTGCTTGGCCTCGGCCTTCCCGCCCTCGTGGCGTGCCTCGCGGACCAGGTAGTAGATGGCGTCGGCCTCGGACCGGTCGAACCCGAGGTAGAGCTTGGCCTCCACCTCGTCCTGTTGGGCCTTGGCCTCGGCGTCGAGGATGGCCTGGTAGGCCCGGCGCTGCTCGGCCGTGCCGCCCATGGCCTGCTCGGCCGCCCGGAGCTCGGCGCGGGCCGCCTCGAGCTCCTTCCCGGCCTTGCCGGTGGAGAGCCGCTTCTCGGCGCGCTCGAGGTCGGCGCGCAGGTGCTTCTCGCGGAGCGCGAAGAACTCCTCCTGGAACGCCTTCCAGGGACGGCGCGCCACCGCCTCGTCGTAGATGGCCCAGCCCGTCGCGAGCGCGATGAGGGCGGCCAGGACCACGAAGGGTCGCTTCAGGCTGGTCTGCTCGAGGGGCTTCGTGGGCACGCGACCCTCAGACGTTCAGGATGTTGGGGATGACGAGGACGTACTTGATGTTGAAGAGCAGGCGCAGGGCCATCTTCACCACCACGCCGCTCATCATCATGAAGAGCGAGGCGACGATGGCGTAGCGCACCGGCCCGAGCTGCTGCAGCACCGGCGCGCCGCGCTTCCAGAACCAGACGGCCAGGGGGACGCCCACCAGCCAGCCGCCCACGCAGACCAGCCCGAAGGCCATCGACCACGGCACGGAGCGGATGCCCAGGAAGTAGGGCAGGTCGATGTTGGTGAGCGGGACCACCCGGTGGGGATCCCAGAACTCCCAGGGCATGAAGAGGTTCCAGCCCGGGCCGCGCATGAAGACCCCGATGAAGATCATCCCGATCCACAGGCCGAGGAAGCCGAAGAGGAAGACCGAGATGGCGAACTTGCGCTCGCGCCAGGTGTAGTAGCCGTTCCCCTTGGGGTTGACGTCCACGTAGGGGATGGCCATCAGCCCGACGATGATGAGCGACGGCAGCACCACCCCGGCGATCCAGGGGTCGAAGTAGACGAGGATCTCCTGCAGCCCGAGGAAGTACCAGGGCGCCTTGGAGGGGTTGGGCGTCTTGGTGGGGTTGGCGGGCTCCTCGAGCGGCGCGTCGATGCCGAGGCTCCAGACCAGCAGCACCAGCAGCAGCACGCAGCCGGCGATGAACTCGGCCCGCACGAAGTAGGGCCAGCTGTGGATCTTGTCGGGCAGGGCGGGCGGCGCGGCGGCGGCGGCGGCGGGCTTCCCGCCGGGGGCGGCGGCGGGCGTCTGGTCGGTCTCGGCCATGGATTCCTCTCGTCGGGGCGCGCCTAGAGCGGCCCGGAGATGCCCCCGTCCTTCCGGACGCGCCAGAAGTGCAGGATCATCAGGACGGACGCCGCGATGGGCAGCACGATGCAGTGGAGGACGTAGAAGCGCAGCAGCGTGGGGGCGCCCACCACCGTGCCGGCGGTCAGGAGCGAGCGGGCGTCGTAGCGCGGGCTGGCGCCCAGCTCCGGGCCGAGCGGTCCCTCGCTGCCGAGCAGCGGCGTGGCGCGCGCCATGTTGGTGCCGACGGTGACCGCCCAGATGGCGAGCTGGTCCCAGGGGAGCAGGTAGCCGGTGAAGGAGAGGAGCAGGGTCAGCGTGAGCAGGACCACGCCCACCACCCAGTTGAACTCGCGCGGCGGCTTGTAGCTCCCGGTCATGAAGACCCGGAGCATGTGCACCCAGATGTAGATGACCATCCCGTGCGCCGCCCAGCGGTGCATGTTCCGCATGAGCATCCCGAAGGGGACGTCGAAGTCGAGGTACTTCACGTCCCAGTAGGCGTACTCGGCGGTGGGCCGGTAGTAGAACATCAGCACCACGCCGGTCACGACGGTGACCAGGTAGAGCAGGAAGGTCAGGCCGCCGGCGCACCAGGTGAAGCGGAAGCGCACGGCGTGGCGCCGGATCTTGGAGGGGTGCAGGTGCAGCCAGACGTTGGCGGCCACCTGCAGCACGCGGTTGCGCGGCGTGTCCGCGTAGCCGTGGCGGAAGATGGAACGCCACACGTAGTTGTTGGCCACGCCGGCCAGGCGTGACGGCTTCTTCTGCGTCGCGGTCTCGGCCACGTGGCGCCCTCGTGCTCCCCTCGGGTTGGCTGCTCTTCCGCTACACCGCGCTCGACGGGATGAAGGCCTGCGGGTCGGTCCACTGGCCCAGCTCCTGCCGGAAGCGGACCGCCGTATCGACGACGATCTGGCCGTCGTCGGCCAGGGAGACCTTGACCCGCTCGAGCGGGCGCGGCGTCGGCCCCTCGAAGTTGACTCCGCTCTGGTAGTAGCCAGAGCCGTGGCAGGGGCACTTGAACTTGGCCTCGGCCCCCAGCCAGCGCGGCGTGCAGCCCAGGTGCGTGCAGATGCCGAGGAGCGCGTAGATCTCCGTCTCGTTGCGCACGATCCAGACGCGCTGCGACTTCATCCACTTCTCCGAGACCTCGCCGACGATGTACTCGTTGGGATAGCCCGCCTTGAAGGCGGTGGCCGGCTCGAAGAGGACGCGCGGGAAGAGCTGGCGCACCACCGCGCCCACGCCCACGCCCAGGCAGGCGAGGATGGCCCCCGAGGCGGCCAGCGAGGTGAACTCGCGCCGGTACCAGATGGTGCCGCGACCCTCCGCCCCGGCGGCCTCCGCCGGGGCGCGCTCGCCGCCCTGCTCCGTCCCCGTCCTCTTCGGCTCGTCCATGTCGGCTCCTTCGGCGTGGGCGAATGGTTGGTGGGCCAACCCAATCCCAGATCCGTGCCATGACCGGCGCCGACGCGATCCGGCTGGAAACGGGGCTGCCCGGCCCATCGCGCTGCCGGCCGCCGGGCGCGGCGGACTGCCAGATAGGCTTGCGCGACGTCAAGGACGCCCGGATTGCCGCGGCGTCGCAGCGAGTTCCGCGCCGGCCGCGCGGCTGCCAGCTTGGCAGCCGCCGCCGCACCGGGCGGGGCTCGGAGGGAGGCGGCCTCCCGCCATGACGCATCCCGGCGCGGCGCCGGGCCCTCGCCGCGCGCGCCGCCGCGGGACGACCATGTCGGGGTCCGCCGGCGCGGAGCGCGGGCCCGGTGTGCTAGCGTGGCGCGCCTGTCCGGAGGGGACGAGCGAGGTCGACATGGGTCCGCTGCAGAACATCTGGGCCATCATTTCACTGCCAGACAACATCCCGATCGTGCTCATGCTCGGCCTGGTCGGCTACTTCATCCGCCTGAGCTTCCGCGAGGCGGGCAAGCACGACCGGCTCATCGCCGAGGGGCGCAAGGACGACGTCCTCAAGGCGATGCAGGACTGAGCGGAGCCGCCCGGCTCGCTACAGCGTCCGCGTCGCGTAGGCCTGCGGCAGGTGCTTCTTCATGAGCGCCGCCAGGGCGTCGCCATCGATCAGGTCGACGGGGTTGTCCCGGGCGGCCTCCTGCGCGTCCTCCGAGAAGCGCCCCAGCGTGACGAGCACCGCCCGCCCCACCGACTCGGCGCGCGCCGTGTCGAGGAGCAGCCGCACGGCGTCGCCGGCCACCGCCGCGCCGGAGCTGGCGAGCACCCCGTGGACCAGGATGCGGCCCCCGCGGATGGGCGCCGGGTTCACCGCCTGGAACTCGACCGTCTCCGTGCCCGAGCGCCCCGGCTCGGCGTCGAACCCCATCTCGCCGAAGAGCGCCACCAGGAGCCGGCGGTAGCCCTCGCCGCCGAAGGTCCGCACCCAGGCGAGCTCGCCGGCCTCCGCCTGGGGCGCGCCACCCGGAGAGGCGGGCGAGATCGGCTGGCCGCGCCCGGCGAGGAGGATGAGCAGGAATCCGACCAGGGTGGCCGCGGCGACGAGGACGAGGACGCTCACGGGTGAATGGTGCGGTCGCGCCGGCGGGAGCACAAGGTGGTGCCGGCGACGCCACCCCTCATCCCGGCGGGGCCAGCGACTCGGCGCGGCCTGCCACGTTGGCAGGGCGCTTCGGGGCTCGCAAGCGACCGCGAGCCCGCGACATTCGGCGCGCGTTGACCGGGCGCAAGCCGTTCTGGCAGGCGCGGCATCCGGGGCGGCGCCGCTCACCGCGCCGCGGACGCGCGTTTCCGGCGGCTTTCGAGCGAGCCGCCGCGTGGCACGGTTCTGGGAGTTGCTGGCCGGAACCGTGCGGACCTCCTCGCCCTCTCCGGCCTTTGGCGCCGCCCTGATGGCGGCCCTCGCCCTGGCATCCGCCGGCTGCGCCACCGTGACCCGGCCGCCGGCCGCCTGGCCGGCGCCGCCCGCGACTGAGCGCGTCAGGCACGTCCGCTCCCTGGCGGGAGGCGCCGACGTCGAGGGTGGCCTGGCCCGGCTCTGGCGGCGGCTGGCGGGCCTGGATCGACCGGCTCACCTCTATCACCCGCTCGGCGTGGCGGCCTCGCCCGAGGGCGACCTGGTGGCGGTGAGCGACCAGGGGCTGGGCCAGCTCTTCCTCTTCGACCTGGCGCACGATCGGCTCCGGTCCATCCCCCGCGACGAGCTGGGCGACGCGCCCGCCGGGGTGGCCATCGCTGGCGACCTGGTCTGGGTGGTGGTCCCCCAGCGCAAGGCGGTGCTGGCCTTCTCGCGCGAAGGGCGGCAGGCGCGCGCCCTCGACCTCTCCGACTGCGAGCGGCCGCTCGGCCTCGCCGTCGACGCCGAGCGCGGCCTCCTCTACGTGAGCGACGCCTCGTCGGTGCAGGGCGAGGGGCACGCCGTCCACGTCCACGGGCTCGAGGACGGGGCCCACCGGGCCACCATCGGAAAGAAGGGGCACGGCGAGGGGGAGCTCTTCTTCCCCACCTTCCTGGCGCTCACCCCGGCGGGCGGCCTCTACGTCTCCGACACCATGAACGCCCGGGTGGTGGAGTTCGGCGCCGACGGCGCCTTCGTGCGGCAGTTCGGGAGCCGGGGCGACCGCTTCGGCCAGTTCGACAAGCCCAAGGGCGTGGCGCTCGACTCGTTCGGCAACGTCTACGTGGTCGATTCCTTCTTCGCCGCCGTCCAGATCTTCAACCGCCAGGCCGAGCTGCTGCTCTTCTTCGGCGGCCCGGGCGACTCGCCCGGCTTCCTCGCCAACCCGGCCGGCATCGCCATCGACGCGAAGAACCGCATCTACGTCGCCAACGGGCTCAACTTCAGGGTCGACGTCTACCAGCTGGTGAACACCTCGGGCCAGGACAGCCGGCTCGGCGCAGGACCGTGAACCCGACCAGGAGCCGGCGCGGGCCACCGGGCCCGCCCGAGGAGGAGGCGCACATGAAGGGCCGCACCTCGATGCTGACCGCCGCGCTGGCGCTGGTGGGCCTGGCCGGCCCCGCCGCGGCGCAGACCGCGCCCGGCCAGATCTCGCAGTCGAAGCACAACTTCCAGCTCCTCACCAACCCCGTCCACGTGGCGCCCAGCGGCGACGCCGAGGACGGGCTGTGCGTCTTCTGCCACACGCCGCACAAGGGCGCCTCCTCGCTGCTGCTCTGGAACCACAAGTTCTCCAGCGCCGGCTACACCTGGAAGGACGTGGAGGCGGGGCGGACCACCGGCGGGACGCAGTACCCGACCAACCTGCAGGAGTGGTCCGGCTCGACCCGCAAGTGCCTCTCCTGCCACGACGGCACCGTCAGCGTGGGATCGCTCTACTGGAGCAACGCCACCAAGGACGTCGAGGTGGCCATGGAGGGGACCGACCAGACCGGCGGGCGGATCAGCAACCCGGCCTACGTCATCCCGGGCTTCTCCGACGCCTCCGACCTCTCCGGCAACCACCCGGTGGGCGTGCCCTACAGCTACGGCCAGGCCGCCAGCACCTACAACGGCATCGTCACCGGCCCCGACGTCCGCCTGGCCCAGTGGGTGCCCACGCCCACCGGCGTGAAGATCTTCGGCCGGGGCGGCGGCGGCGCGCCGGTGGTCGGCGCCGCCGGCATCGAGTGCGCCTCCTGCCACGATCCGCACGGGACCGGCAACACCTTCTTCCTCCGCGTCTCCAAGCGCGGCAGCCAGCTCTGCCTCTCCTGCCACATCAAGTGACGAGGCGGGTGGGTGGGACTCGATGCGCGACCGGCGCTCCGGCTCATGACGGTGGTGGCCCTCCTGGCGGCGGCCCCGGCGCGCGCCGGCACCTCCGGCTACGTCGAGGTGCAGGGGCAGACCACCCAGACCCTGTCGCAGCCGGTGGGCGGCCCCGAGCGGACCACCGCCATGTCGCTCCTCGCCGAGACCCTCTCCCTCCACTACGCCGGCCTCCCCTTCGGCCCGGCCGTGGCGGTGGCCACCGCCGGCGGCTCCTTCACCAACGTCAACGCCTGGTACGGCAATGGCCTGCAGGCCACCGGGCGCACGCTCTCCTTCGACACCTCGGTGGGCTTCCTGCCGCGCCGCGCCGTGCCGCTGCGCCTCTTCGCCGGCGGCACGGTGGTGGACGGCACGAGCGGCCCGCTCGCCACGGCCGGCGCCGGCCCGAGCCTGGTCTACGGGGGCTCGCTCAACTTCGAGCCGGGGCGGCTCGTCCCCGGCCTGCGCCTCGACGTGTCGGAGAGCCGCTTCTCGCGCCCCGGCTTCGCCGACTTCTCCGACCGCCAGCGCCGCCTCACCGCCTCGAGCTTCATGGCGGTGAAGGGCCAGCGGCTCGCCCTGGCGCTGCGCCTGGAGCGCGACCACCGCGAGGGCGCCGGCGACGTGACCTCGAACGGCCTCACCTTCGACTGGGGCTCGGCGTCCCACCAGACCACCCTCTCGGCCACCGAGGTCCGGCGCTCGCTGGCCCTGCTGACCGGCATCACCTCCGACCGCCACCTCCTCGCCCAGAGCGAGCGGCGCTGGGCCCCGTCCCTGTCGACCCAGCTGGCGGCCCGGTACTCCGAGGTGGAGGGCGGCGGCGCCACCGGCACGGTGGGCGACGCGCGGGCCGCCTTCACCTGGCGGCCCATCCAGTCGCAGCAGCAGCTCACCCTCTCCGCCGGGGCCAACGCCGGCTCCACCCGCACCACCTCCACCTCCGGGGTGGTGACCGGCCGCACCTACGGCGGCTCGGGCCGGGCCAGCTACGGGCGCCAGCTCGGGCCCGCCAGCGCCGGCCTCTCCCTGGGGGCCGCCTCCAGCACCTGCGACTGCCGCTTCGGCAACCAGGGCACCCTCACCCAGCTCGACGCCACCGTCTCGATGGCGCTGCTTCCGTCGGCGCGAGGGTCCTGCCAGGCCGACTGGTCGCTGGTCCGCGCCATGGCGCCCATCGGCCGCGGGGGAGACCGGCTGGAGAGCCACGCCCGCGCCTCCGGCCGGCTGGTGGTCGGCGCCGCGAGCGCCCTCACCGCGTCGCTCGGCTACGACGACGGGCAGCGCGAGCTGCTCGACATCACCACCGGCTCGGCGGTCAGCCTCCACGAGCGGGCCGTCACCGCCTCGCTGGGCGCCAGCACCACCCTGGGCCGGCTCTACCCCTCGGCCGAGGTGCGCCACGCCCGCAACACCGTGGTGTCCGGCGCCACCTCCTTCGTGGCGGGGAGCCCGAACCAGGTCCGCTCCGTGACGAGCGCCCTGGCGAGCGCCACCTGGAACCTGCGCGACGACCTCGGCCTGCAGGGGCAGCTGCGAGGCTCCTGGACCGAGCTGCACGACGACCGGCCGCTCTCCACCCTGGGGGCCAACCTGACGCTGACCTGGCGTCTGGGACGGCTCCTCTTCACCGCCCAGTACCAGGCCGCCCGCCACCAGCTGGGCGACGACCCCGCCAGCTTCCAGCAGTCCATCCGCGCCGTGCTGTCGCGCCCCTTCGAGCTCTGAGCCATGGCCCGACGCCTCGCCCTCGCCCTCTGCGCCGCCGCCACCGCCCTCGGGGCCTGCGGGCACGCCGGCGTGCGCCCGGTCGGCGCCCACCGGCCGGGTGACCCGACCTTCCCGCGCGGCGAGGGGCGGCACATCGCCTGGCTCGGCGAGATCACCGGCGCCACCAGCCTGGGGATCGAGCGGGGCCCCTTGCAGCGGCTCTGGGACTTCGTCACCGGCCGGGAGGAGCTGGAGGGGATCTACCGCCCGGCCGGCGTGGCGGTGGACGCCGCCGGGCGCGTCGCCGTGGCCGACCCGGGGCGCCACGCCGTGCACCTCTACGACCCGGTCCGGGGCCGGGCGCGGCTGATCCGCGGCGCCGACCAGGCGCGCCTGGCCTCCCCGGTGGCGGTGGCCTTCGTCGGCCGCACGCTGCTGGTGGCCGACGCCGAGGCCGGGGCGGTGCGGGCCTTCGACGAGGAGGGCCGGGCGGTGCCGCCGCCGGTGGCGCTGCCGACCCTGGTGCGCCCCGCCGGCCTGGCCGCCGACGAGGCCCACGGCCGCCTCTTCGTCTCCGACGCCGGCGCCCACCTCGTCCACGTGCTGCCGCTCGGGCCCGGGGGCGAGGCGCGCACGCTCGGCGGCCGCGGCGAGGGCCCGGGCCAGTTCAACTTCCCGACCCACCTGGCCGTCGACGGCGCCGGGCGGCTGGTGGTCTGCGACGCGCTCAACTTCCGCATCCAGGTCTTCGACGCCGCGCTCCGGCCGCAGGGCGCCTTCGGCCGGAACGGCGACGGCCTGGGGGACCTGCCCCGCCCCAAGGGGATCGCCGTCGACCGCGAGGGCGTGGTGTTCGTGGTGGAGGGCTACTACGACGTCATCCAGGCCTTCGAGCCGGAGGGCCGGCTCCTCGGCGTCTTCGGCGGCTCGGGCGTGAAGCCCGGGAAGTTCTGGCTGGCCGGCGGGCTGGCGCTCGACGCGCGCGGGCGGCTCTACGTGGCCGACACCTACAACGCGCGGGTGCAGGTCTTCGACCTGGAAGGGAGGACGCCGTGATCACCCTCCTCCTGGCGCTCGCCCTGGCGCAGCAGTCGGACGTGCGCTCGACGCGGCACAACCTCTCGGCGGCGGGCCCCAACGTCATCCGCGCCACCAGCCTCGACGAGGTCTGCGTCTTCTGCCACACGCCCCACGGCGCCTACCAGTCGCGGCCCATCTGGAACCGCGACCTGACCTACCAGAACAGCCCCACGCTCTTCACCATCTACGGCTCGACCACCCTCGACGCCACCGTGGTGCGCCCCACCGGCGCCTCGAAGCTCTGCCTCTCCTGCCACGACGGCACCCTGGCCATCGGCTCGCTCATGAACCTCGACGCCCAGCGGCCCGCCACCGTCGAGCTCTCGGGCGGGGTGGTGACCATGCCGCCGGGCCGGACGCTGCTCGGCACCGACCTGCGCAACGACCACCCCATCTCGATGGTCCCCAACCCGGTCCTCGACCCCGAGATCGTCCTGCCGCCCGCCGGCGACGCCATCCGCCTGCGCGAGGGCTCGACCGCCGGCGTGCGCGACACGGTGCAGTGCACCTCCTGCCACGACCCGCACCTCGCCACCTTCAAGTTCCTGGTGAAGGACAACTCCCGGGCGGCCGTGTGCCTCACCTGCCACCAGAAGCCGGGCTGGCTGGGCAGCCGCCACGAGGCCTCGCTGGCCCCCTACCCGGCCGGCGGCACCGGCACCGTCGGCGACCTGGGATGCCTGGCCTGCCACACCCCGCACAACGGCCAGTCCCCGTCGCGCCTCCTGCAGACCAACAACCGCTCCATCGGGACGCCCTTCCCCTGGGCCGAGGAGAACGTCTGCTTCTCCTGCCACCAGCCGGGCGGCACCGGCCTCGACCCGGCGCGCGGGCGCGCCGCCCCCGACATCCGCACCCAGTTCCAGAAGCCGGTCCACCACCCGGTGGAGCTCACCACCGACGTGCACCAGCCGGTCTTCACGGTGCGCCAGCCCGAGCCCGAGCCGGTGCAGAACGACCGGAAGCACGTGGAGTGCGCCGACTGCCACAACCCGCACCGCGTCCAGGCGCTGCCCGGCAACGTCTACGAGGGGATGAAGGGCATCTCGCTGTCGGGGACCACGGTGGTGGACGACACCGCCACCGACCTGCACCAGTACGAGCTCTGCTTCCGCTGCCACGGCGACACCTTCGCCGTCATGATCCCCCCGGCGCCGACGCGGCCGCCCGGCGGCGGCAACAAGCGGCTCGAGTTCCAGCCCACCAACGACTCCTTCCACCCGGTGCCGGGGCAGGGCCGGAACCAGTCCACCTTCCTCAACAACGTCCTCGACGCGCCGGACGGCCAGCTCCACGGCAACGACTGGCAGGGCAACCGGCTCAACCGCCTCTCCACCGTCCTCTGCACCGACTGCCACAACAACGACCAGACCGCCGACACCCAGGGCAGCGCCCGCAACTCGCCCTCCGGCCCCAAGGGGCCGCACGGCTCCACCAACACGCGCATGCTGCGCGCCAACTACTCCACCCAGGTGGGCAGCGCCGCCGGGCCGCCCTTCGGCGCCTTCGACCCCGCCAACTTCGCGCTCTGCTTCCTCTGCCACGACGAGCAGCGGCTGCGCGGCCAGACCGTCAACCGCAGCAACTTCTTCCAGCCCGACGGGGTCGGCGCCCAGCGCGGCAACCTCCACCAGGTGCACCTCGTCGAGCGCACCAACGCCGCCTGCCACGAGTGCCACTACAACGTGCACTCCAACGTCCAGGCCGCCAACACCGACTACAAGAACGTCCTCGGCACCGACACCCACCTCATCAACTTCGCCCCGACCGTGCAGCCCTTCCCCGCCGAGCGCGGGAGCGACCCCAACTACCCCAGCGAGCAGCCCACCAAGCCGCGCTACGGGCGGACGCCGGACAACCGGCCCTACTGCTTCCTCAGCTGCCACGGCAAGCCGGCCATGGACGGCTCGAAGACCATCTACCTGCCGCCCAACCCCTGAACCCGATGCCCGCCGCCGCCGCCCTCGTCCTCCTCGCCGCCCTCTCGGCGCCCACGCGCCAGAGCCGCCTCGACGAGTCGCGGCACAACTTCTTCGGCGCCGGCCACCCCTCGCCGGATCCGACCATGGATCTGTGCCAGTTCTGCCACGTGCCCAACCGGCTCCCCAACGCCATGCGGCAGCTCTGGGCGCCGGAGGCCCCGCTCCAGGCGGCGGCCCTCGACGTGCGCGTCAACCCGCACGAGCAGCCCCAGCCGCTGCGCTTCGCCGGCTCGAGCCTGCGCTGCCTCTCCTGCCACGACTCGACCGTGTCCCGCATCAACATCCCCTTCCGGCCGTCCTCCAGCTCGCTCCGCGGCGACGAGGTGGCGGCCGACCGGCACCGCGCCGGGGGCGCCGCCGACACCTATCTCGCCATCCCCGACGGCTGGGACGGCCGCGTCATGGGGAACCACCCGGTGGGTGTCCCCTACCCGCTCGGCTCGGCCGGCTACCGGCTCTACGACCCGCGCGCCAACCCCCTCGCCGCCCGGGAGTGGGTGCCGGACCCGCGCGTCAACGGCCTCAAGCTCTTCACCGACCAGAGCGGCTTCGACATCCCCGCCGGCGGCGCCGGCGTGGAGTGCGCCTCCTGCCACGACCCCCACGGGACCGCCAACCGACCCTTCTTGCGCCTGCCCAAGGCTGGGAGCGTGCTGTGCCTCGGCTGCCACCAGAAGTGAAGCGCACCGCCAGCGCGCCCCTGATCCTGCTGGCCCTCCTGTCCGCGGCCGGCGCCGCCGCGGCCGCCGCCCCCGCCGCGGGGCCCCGGCCGGCCGGGCCGGGCGGCGACTGCCTCCCCTGCCACCAGCCCCTGGTGGCCGGGAAGAAGGTCGTCCACCCGCCGGTGAAGAACGGCCTGTGCCTCGGCTGCCACGTCCCGGCCTCGCAGACCGAGCACCGCTTCGGCTGGCAGGCCGAGGGCAAGGCCATGTGCCGGCAGTGCCACGCCCCGCGCGACATCGAGAAGGTGAAGCACAACCCGGTGACGGAGGGGCTCTGCCTCTACTGCCACGACCCGCACGCCTCGGACAACCACGCCCGGCTGCGGCTGTCGATCTTCGACACCTGCACCCAGTGCCACCCGTCGAAGCGCATCCAGAACGCCACCAGCCACACCCGCCACGGGGCCCTCGATCCGACCCTCAACGCCCTGGTCTGCGTGGCCTGCCACGACCCGCACCAGTCGGACCACGAGAAGCGGCTCAAGCAGTGGCCCCCCATGAACGTCTGCCTCACCTGCCACGACAAGGTGGTGCAGGCGTGGGATCGGCCGCTCCTCGACATGAAGGCCTGGCTCGACCAGCACCCCGAGACCTGGATGCGCCACGGCCCGGTGCGCGAGGGGCTCTGCAACCGGTGCCACGAGCCGCACGGCACCG
>Ga0209682_10000496_pt1 | contig 13597 bp, 16 predicted proteins | sample DOMMetBare2Fresh_2_FD_187471 | JGI IMG/M metagenome (GOLD analysis project Ga0209682, IMG submission 187471) | Wetland sediment microbial communities from St. Louis River estuary, USA, under dissolved organic matter induced mercury methylation -... | ecosystem: Environmental > Aquatic >... | reverse complement strand
AGCACCTCGGTGCCTGCCGCGTGGGCAGCCAGCAAGACCAGTCCGCCGAGGGGCAACAGCACGATGAAGGCCAAGCCGATGAACGGGGTGAACGGCAGAAGAGCGGTGGTCCGAAGGGACGTGCGTGTTATCTGCAGCTTGCTCATGATGTGCTCCGTGTGGATGTCTTCGGGGTTCGACCGGTGATCTGCATGGACCGTGCCAGTCGACCCTTCGGCGCACGAAACGCATTGGAATCAAGGACTTGGATCAGCGCCCGGCCGACCGCGCGCCTTCTCCTTGCCAGCGACACCTGCGCGAAGTACATGCGGCGCAGGCACCCCGCGTCGGCGTCGGCCGAGAACTGACGTCAAATCAACGACTTGCAGCGTCGCGCGGCGAATGGAATTCCTGTTCAGCGCGCGCGGCAGGCCACGCTCAGGCGCGGCTCGACGATGTCGTGCCCGTCGACGGTGAATTCGCAGCGTGACGGCTGCGCGAGCTGCAACACGATGTTGCCTCCCACCGCGACGAGCGCGATGGTCCCCTGCTCACGGAGCGACTCCTGCGTGCCGGCGCGCCCGAGGTCGATCGTGGCCCAGTCCGCGGAGGCCACCTTCAGTTCATGCCTGCCTTCGGCGAGGTCGAGGGTGAGACGGTGCAACCCATCGGCACCGAATGCCAACAGGTGTCTCGTCGACCACTGGTTCATGCTCCCGCGCAGGAAGATCGGCTGGGCCGCCAGCGACGGCAGCGCGACGTCCACCCGCGGCCACGGCACCCCGTCGGTGTCCGTGGGCACGGTGACGGCACGTGCACGCCCGTCGGCCCCCAACTCGAATCGCAACTCGACATCGGTGTCGGGCAGATGGAACACGGTGGCGGATTCGGGCACCAGCCGCGACCAGGCTGCGTGCTCCAGGCGCGCCCACAGCACGTCGCCGCGGCGCAGCACCCACAGCGTCGCCTCGGGCGCCGGCTGGTAGGTGCCCTCGACACGGGCCAGCATCTCCGGCGCGAGCGTGACCGGGCGACGCTCTTCGGGCAGCACGACCACGCCGCCCCTGGCAGCGAGGGCGAGCTTGTCGGCCAGCACCCGTGGCGCCGCGCCCTCGACATTGCCCAGCACGGCCACGGTCAGACGCGAATCGGGGTCGTAACGCAGGAAGGTGCTGAATCCGTTGATGTCGCCGGAGTGGTGGTAGAAAGTTCGACCGGCACTCCGGCCGACCCCCAGGCCGAGCGCGTAGTCCGAGCGGACCACGGTGGTCATCTCTTTCAGCGCCGCCGGGCTGAGCACGGCGCCGCCATAGAGGCCGCGCTGCCACTTCAGCAGGTCGCCGGTCGTTCCATAGAGCGCACCGGCGGCGTAGGGCACGCTCATGTCGATGTAGGCGGCGCGCCGAACCACCTGCCCGTCCTTGACGTAACCCGAAGCCAGGCGCGGCGTGACCACGTCGCTGTGCGCGACACCGCTGTCGGTCATGCCGAGCGGACGGAGCAATTCCTGCGCGATGAACTCGTCGTAGCTCCTGCCGCCGAGCGCCTCGATCAGCAGGCCGAGCACGATGTAGCCCGAGTTGCTGTAGCGCATCTCGCTGCCCGGCGCGAAGTCCAGCGGCCGGTCGCGGAAGGTCGCCAGCAGTTCCTGCGGCGTCGTGGTCAGCTGCATGATCCGCATGAACTCGTCGCCGCGCGTGTGGTTGGGGATCCCGGACGTGTGCGCGAGCAGTTGCCGGACCGTGATCGCCGACCAGGCCTCGGGCACACCGGGCAGGTGGGCCTTCAGCGGGCCATCGAGCGCGAGCCTGCCCTGGTCGGCCAGCCTGAGCACCGCCGCGGCGGTGAACTGCTTGCTCACCGACGCCAGCAGGAAGCGCACGTCCGGCGCATTCGGGATGCCCCACTCGCGGCTCGCCAGCCCGTAGCCCTTGCTGAGCAGCACCTCGTCGCCGCGCGCCACCAGCACGCTGCCGCTGAAGAGGCCGCGCTCGGCGTAGGAGCGCGCGATCTGCTCCAGACGCTCGCTCGACTGTGCCTGCGCCCCGGCCAGCGCGAGGGCGCCCAGGACGATCGCCAGGCCCAAGGTGCGCAGGGCGGTCGCGCGCATCTGCCTGAAACCCTTCATGTCTGGCTCCCTCGCTCCGCCGACGCGTTGCAGCCGTCACTGTAGTCGGCGCAGGCCCGGGCCGGCGACGTCGATGCGACGGGATGCACCGGTGCCGCGCCGGGGCGGCGTCCTGTCCGACAGGCCGCGCTCAGCCGCAGGCCGACAGTCGCCCGGGTCGCCAGGACGTCACGCCGGGCGAGTTCAACGTGCGCAGGAATGCGACCAGGTCGGCCTTCTCGTCGTCGCCCAGGCCGAGCGGCCTGAGGATCTGCTCGCCGTCGGCATGCAGGCGCTCGACGTTCAGCTCCGAGTAATGGCGCACGACGTCCTCCAGCGTCGCGAGCTGCCCGTCGTGCATGTAGGGCGCCGTCCGAGCCACGTGGCGCAAGCTCGGGACCTTGAACTCGCCGAAGTTGCGGTGCTGCAGCTGCACGTGGCGCGTCGGGGTCGCATCGGCGCCGTCGGCCCAGGTCGACAGCAGCGTGTACGCGCTCGCGCGCAGCGCCTCGATGCCGCCATGGCGCCCGGGGTCGACCGCGCCTGGGCGGCTGAAGAACGCCAGCCCGGTGTCGGCGAACTCGCCGTTGGAGAACCGCGGGCCGAGGTGACAGAGCGCGCATTGGCCCTTGCCGATGAACAGGCGCAGGCCGCGTTGCGCCGGCAGCGGATAGCGCGCGGCAGCAAGTCGGTCGCCGCGCACGAGTGCATCGCGGAAGTCGTCGAACGGGGTGCGCGGCGAGACCAGCGTGGCGACGAAGGCGCCGATCGCCTTGGCCGCATCGACCATCGTCGCTTCCGCGCCCTGCGCCGAGGGCTGGCGGCCGAACGTGCGCTGGTAGCGGCATGCCAGCTCGCGGTCGGCGCCGATCGCGGCTTGCACGTGCGCCGGCGTCGCGCCCATCTCGCGCGTGTCGAGCAGCGGGCGGATGCTCTGCGACCACAGACTGTCGGCCGCGCCGTCCCAGGCCTGCCAGCGCTCGTGCACGGCGTTCCACAGGCTCGGCGCGTTGCGGTCCAGCGCGGCCAGGCCTTGCGATCGCGCGCGGCCATCGGCAAAGGCCAGAGCGGGGACATGGCAACTCGCACACGCCACCTGCCCGCTCGGCGACAGGCGGGGGTCGAAGAAGAGCCGTTGGCCGAGCGCGATGGCCTCCCGCCGGCCGGACTGCGCGTTGCCCGCATCATGTGCCGGCGCCGGCGGCCATGGGCCGTGGCGGGCGATCGCCGCGCGCTCCTCGGGGCTGAAGTCGAGCAGGGTCGCTCGCGCCGGGGCGGCCAGCACCAGGCCCAGCGCGAGCAGCGCCAGGCTGCGCCTCATCGGACCTCGATCTCCTGCGTCAGCCGCTGTGTGCGGCCGCCGCTGTCGACGTCGAAGATCAGGCGCCAGCGGCCGGGCATGTGGAACATCAGGCCCTGGGCGCTGAAGCGGCCCTCGCCCGCGCCAGTCACCGTGGTGCGGTAGTTCATGCCGTGACGGTGCGCCGGCATGTCGGCGTCGACCCGCAGCGCCGCGACGGGCGCGCCGCAAACCGCGATGTCGAGCTGGAAGTGCTTGTCGAGCGGGATCGCCGCCGGCCTCGGCGCCCAGGCGACCACGAGCTCACCGGACTCGACCCGTTGCCGCGCCTTCGCATCCAGTGCCTCGCCGCAGGGCGCCGCGACTGCCGTGCCGGCGCAGACGGCCGCCGCCAGCGCGAGCGTCGACTTCATCGCGGCGGCTGCGCGCGCAGCAGCGCCTCGGCGTTGCGCCAGGCCAGCTTCTCGGCCAGCGGCGCCGGCAGCGCTGCGATCCACTCGCGCGCGTAGCGCGCATGCGGCCCGATGTAGTGCCAGCGCTCGGGCGTGAAGGTGTCGGTGCCGACCATGAACCGGTCCGGGAACTCGTCGAATGCGGCGCGCCAGGCCGGGTCGACGCGCGCGCCCGTGGCCTGCTCGCTGCGGTAGGCGAGGTCGGCCCACAGCCGTGGATGGCGGCGCAACAGCTCGCGCACCTTGTCGGGCGACTCGAAGCCCGAGTGCGCCCACAGCACACGGGCGTCGGGCCACTGGGCGAACAGCCGGTTCACCGCCTCGACGTCGGAATGCGCATGCAGCACGTAGTTGCGCTCGCGTGCCAGCGCCACCATGCGGCGCGGCACCGGCAGGTCGGCGTCGCTGCCGTAGAGATGGAACTCGCCGATGCCGACGTACCGGTACTTGGCCAGCCGCGCCTCGAGGTACTTGACGATGCCCTCGTCGCGCGCCCAGCCGGCCGTGTCGGCGCGGGTGCGGTAGGGCCGCAGTTCGGGCACGATCAGGTCCGGTGCTTCGGCAAGCAACTTCTGCGTGCCCTCGTCGTCGGACGACGACACGAGCACACCCTTGAGTCCGGCCGCGCGCAGGATCTGCACCGCCTGCTTCGGCGGCACGAGGTCGACGGCGTCGTGGCTGTAGTGCACATGCGCATCGAAGATCGGCAGCGGCTCGGCCGCACCGACGGCCGGCCACCCGAGCGGTGCGGTCGCCAGCGCGGCCAGCGCGTCGCGCCGCTTCATCAGGTGATCCTGATGCCCAGGTTGGGCAGGCCGTCGATGTGGCAGTCGATCACGTCGCCCTTGACGACCGGGCCCACGTTCTCCGGCGTGCCGGAGTAGATGATGTCGCCGGGCTTGAGTTCGAAGGCGGCCGACAGGCGGCTGATCTGCTCGGCCACGCTCCAGATCATCTGGTTCAGGTTGGCGTTCTGCTTGATGGCGCCGTTGACCTTGAGCCAGATGCTGCCCTGGGTGAAGTGCCGCGTCAGCGCCACCGGATGGATCGGCCCGATCGGTGCCGACATGTCGAAGCTCTTGCCGATCTCCCACGGCTTCTTCTCGTCGCCCATCGCACGCTGCAGGTCGCGCCGGGTCATGTCCAGGCCGATCGCATAGCCGTAGACGAGGTCGAGCGCCTGCTCGGCCGACACGTTGCGGCCGCCCTTGTGCAGCGCGGCGACCAGTTCGACCTCGTAGTGGTAGTTCTTGGTCAGTGGAGGATAGGGGTGGTCGCCCACCGTGCCGGGGGCGACGTTCTGGATCGCGTCGGTCGGTTTCTGGAAGAAGAACGGCGGCTCGCGGTCGGGGTTGGAGCCCATCTCGATGGCGTGCGCGCGGTAGTTGCGGCCGATGCAATAGATGCGGCGCACCGGGAACTGCTGCTCGCTGCCGACGATGGGGATGTAGGTATCGGGCACCTCGAACGGCGTCCTCGGCCGCTGCGAGGCCACGCCCGGCAGGGCACAGCCTGCGACCGCACCGACGCCCAGGGTGGCGGCGGTACCGAACAACGAACGACGATCCATGTCCATGCTTGTCTCCTTGTCGACCAACCACTCCGACTCCGACGCGGGCCGCACCGCCGGCGGGCGCGCCGCGGCTCAGGCGGGACTGCCGTTGCCGAACAGGCGCTCCATCGCCACGTCGATGACCATCGCGCACAAGCTGTAGAGCAGAGAGCCGATCAGCGCGGCGGCGAAGCCGGCGACCTTGAAGCCGTCCAGGATCTGCGCCGCACCCCAGAACATCAGCGCGTTGATGACGAACAGGAACAAGCCCAGCGTCAACAGCGTGATCGGGAAGGTCAGCAGCACCAGGATCGGCCGCACCAGCGTATTGAGCAGGCCCAGCACGAGCGCGGCAATCAGCGCCGCGCCGAAGCTGGCGACCGTGACCCCGGGGTAGACATTGGCCACCAGCAGGAGGGCGGCCGCCAGGAGCATCCAGCGCACGATGAGTTTCATGCGCCAAAGCATAGCGCAGCGGACAGCGCCATGTGACCCGACAATACGCGGGTGGCACAGTACTTCGAAGTCCATCCCGACAACCCGCAGGCGCGCTTGCTCAAGCAGGCCGCGCAGATCCTGGACGGCGGCGGCATCGCGGCCGTCCCCACCGATTCGAGCTACGCGCTCGTCTGCCACCTCGACGACAAGTCTGCCGCCGAGCAGCTGCGCCGGGTCCGCCAGGTCGACGACAAGCACCACCTGACGCTGCTGTGCCGTGACTTGAGCGAACTCGCGAGCTACGCGCGCGTCGACAACCGGCAATACCGGCTGCTCAAGCTCGGCACACCGGGGCCGTTCACCTTCATCCTCGAGGCGACCAAGGAGGTGCCGCGGCGCCTGAGCCACCCCTCGCGGCGCACGATCGGACTGCGTGTGCCCGCCCACCGTGTGACGCAGGAACTGCTGGCGCTGCTGGGCCAGCCGCTGCTGGCGACGACCTTCATCGCGCCCGGCGAGACCGACCCGATCAACGACCCGCAGGAGATCCGCGATCGTTTCGAGAAACAACTGCAGGCGATCGTCGACGCCGGCGCCTGCCCGGCCGCGCCGACCACCGTGATCGACCTGACGGGCGACGAACCGGAGATCGTGCGCCTGGGCCGCGGCGACCCGGCCGCGCTCGGCCTGGCCGCGCCCGACTGACAGCCGCGCGGCCTGCGGGCCGCGCGCCGTGCCGCCGGCAAGGGTCAGCCGCCCTGGGCCGGCTCGGCGGCGGCCGAGAGCGCAGCGCGGATGCGCTGCGGTTCGAAACCGACCAGGGTCTGGCCCCTGACCAGGATCACGGGTGTGCCGGGCGAGCGCGTGGCCTGGAGGCGCCGCGCGCAGTCGCGGTCCTTCTCGATGAAGCACTCGTCGAACGCGATCTCGTGCAGCTTGAACCAGACGCGCGCGCCGGTGCAGACGGCGCAGGTCGTGGACGACAGCATGCGGATGTCACCCGGCCGGGCCAGAGCGGCCATCTCGCGCCCGAGCGCGAGTTGCTGGCGCGAAAACCACCACTGGCCTGCGGCGGCCGCGGCGGCCACCAGCAGCGCCAGGGCGATCAGGGGCCGGCGGCCTGCAGACACAGCGGCGCGGCGCTCAAAGCGCGCAGGTCACCACCATCTCGACCTTCCACTCCGGCCTGGCCAGGCGCGCCTGCACGGTGGCGCGCGGCGGCGCGTTGCCGGGGGCGACCCACTGTTCCCATACCGCGTTGAGTGCGGGGAACTCGGCGAGGTCGACGATGAAGATCTGGCACATCAGGATCTTGCTCTTGTCGGTGCCGGCGCGGGCCAGCAACGCGTCGATCTGGCCCAGCACCTGTTTCGTCTGGCCGGTGATGTCCTGCGTGCCGTCGGCGGCAACCTGGCCGGCGAGGTGACACACGCCGTTGTGCACGGCCATCTCCGAGAGGCGGGGGCCGACGTCGAATCGTTGAACCATGTCAGGCCTCCCGCCGGGCTGCCCGAGAGCAGGCCTGCACGCCCTCGGCGGGCTGCGAACGAAGTGAGCGTGGCGATGTCATGTCAATGTCCTTTGGGGTGCTTGTGGGACTTGGCGTGGCCGTGATGGCCGTGATGGTTGTGCGGTGGCGCCGGGATCGGTGCATGCACCACGGCGGCCTTCTGGCCGAGCTTGTTTTCGGTGCCCTTGAGCAGCTTGCGGATATTGCCCTCGTGGCGCCAGACGAGCAGCAGGCCCATCGGGACGATGCACAAGAGCGCCGGCTCGGCGCCCCAGATCAGCAACTGGTAGAACGGCGCGAACAGCGCAGCCACGATCGAGCCCAGCGACACGTAGCGGAAGAACGCGACGATGATCGCGAAGCTCGCCAGCGTCGCGACGCCGAGCCAGGGGTTCAAGGCCATCAGCACGCCAGCCGCGGTGGCGACGCCCTTGCCGCCCCGGAACTTGAAGAACAGGGGCCACAGGTGGCCGACGAACGCGGCCAGGCCGACGAAGGCCGCCGTCGCCTCGCCGAGGCCGAAACGGGAGCCGAACCTCAGCACCAGCAGCACCGGCAGGTAGCCCTTGAGCGCATCGAAGGCCAGCGTCAGGACCGCCGCCGCCTTGTTGCCCGAGCGCAGCACGTTGGTCGCGCCCGGGTTGCCGGAGCCGTAGCTGCGCGGATCGGCCAGGCCCATCAGGCGGCTGAAGATGACCGCGAACGACAGCGAGCCGATCAGGTAGGCTGCGGCAATCGCCGCCAGGGAAGCGAGCATTTCCATGGGGCACAAAGTGTACGCGGCGGGCCTTGACCTGGGTCAGGCCGCCAGCCTGGGCGCGCCGCCATAGTGGCCGCCAACCCGCCAAGGACCGCCATGAAGGTTGCCCTGTTCGTGCCCTGCTATGTCGATGCGTTCTATCCCGAGGTCGGCATCGCGACGCTGGAACTGCTGGAACGGCTGGGCTGCGAGGTGCACTACCCGCTCGACCAGACCTGCTGCGGCCAACCCCTGGCCAACAGCGGCTGCCATGCCGATGCCCGGGCGACGGAGGCCCTGTTCGTACGCAACTTCGCCGGCTTCGACCACATCGTCACGCCGTCGGGCAGTTGTGCCCACCATGTGCGCGAACACCTGACCGCCATCGAGCAGCGGCCCGAAGTCAGCGCGGTGCGGATGCGCACCTTCGAGCTGGCCGAGTTCATCCACGACGTGCTGCAGGTGCGCGAATTCCCCTGGGCCGAGTTCCCGCACCGGGTCGGCCTGCATGTCGGCTGCTCGACGCTGCGCGGGCTGAATGCCGCCTCGACCTCCGAGATCGCCGAGCCGCCCTTCAACAAGCCGCGCGCGCTGCTGGCCGCCGTGCGCGGGATCGAGTTCGTGCAGCCGAAGCGGCCCGACGAATGCTGCGGCTTCGGCGGCACCTTCTCGGTCTTCGAGGAGCCGGTGTCGGCGCGCATGGGCCAGGACAAGGTCGGCGACCATGCCCAGGCCGGCGCCCAGTACATCGTTTCGCCCGACATGTCCTGCGTGATGCACCAGCAGGGCTGCGCACGTCGGATGGGGCTGCCGCTCAAGTTCATCCACCTGGCGCAGGTGCTCAACGGAGCGCGGGCATGAGCGGTCGCCAGCGCGTCGACCACGCCGCGGCATCGGCAGCGTTCATCGCCGCGGGCGACCACCTCGAGTTCCACGACCGGCGCCTGTGGGAACTGCGCAGCAAGCGCGACGGCGAGGCCCATGGCATCCCCGAGTGGGAGACGCTGCGCACGCTGGCCTCGGCGATCAAGGAACACACGCTCACCCACCTGGCCGACTACCTCGAGCAGTTCGAACGCAACGCCACCGCCAACGGCATGGTCGTGCACTGGGCGCGCGACGCCGCCGAGCACAACCGCATCGTGCACGAGCTGCTGGCCTCGCACGGCGCGACGACGCTGGTCAAGAGCAAGTCGATGCTCACCGACGAGTGCGACATGCGCGCCTACCTCGAGCCGCGTGGCATCGAGATCATCGAGACCGACCTCGGCGAGCGCATCCAGCAGCTCGACGGCGAGCCGCCGAGCCACATCGTCGTGCCGGCGGTACACAAGCTGCGGCGCGACGTCGCCGGCGTCTTCGGCCGCACGATCGGCACCGACCCGTCCAACCACGACGTGCCCTACCTCGCCGAGAGCCAGCGCATCGACACGCGGCCCTACTACCTCAAGGCCCGGGCCGGCATGACCGGCGCCAATTTTGCGATCGCCGAGACCGGCAGCTTCGTCGTCTGCACCAACGAGGGCAACGCCGACCTGAGCGCCAACCTGCCGCCGCTGCACATCGCATCGATAGGGATCGAGAAGCTGATTCCCAAGGTCGAGCACCTGGGCGTCTTCGTGCGCATGCTGTCGCGCAGCGCACTCGGCTCGCCGATCACGCAGATGACCTCGCACTTCCGCGCGCCGCGGCCGGGTACCGAAATGCACGTGGTGCTGGTCGACAACGGGCGCTCCGAGCGGCTGGGCATGGCCGACTTCTGGACCTCACTGAAGTGCATCCGCTGCGGCGCCTGCATGAATACCTGCCCGGTCTACCGCCGCAGCGGCGGCCTGAGCTACGGCTCGACCTACTCCGGCCCGATCGGCATCATCATCGATCCGTCGATGGACCTGAAGAAATACAGCGCCCTGCCCTACGCCTCCACGCTCAACGGCAGCTGCACGCGCGTGTGCCCGGTGCGCATCGACATCCACCAGCAGATCTACAAGTGGCGCGAGGTCATCGCCGAACGCCACCAGTTGCCGCTGGCCAAGAAGGAGGCGATGCGCCTGGCCGGCCAGGTGCTCGCGCGGCCGCGCTTGTACCGTGCCGCGGTCGAGGCCGCGGCCGCCGGCATCGACAAGCTGCCGCGCTTCATGGTCTACAACCCCTTCAACGCCTGGGGGCGCCAGCGCGAATTGCCGGCGGCACCGGCGCAGACCTTCCGCCAGTGGTACCTGCAGCAGCGCGGAGGCAGCAAGTGAGCAGCCGCGAATGGATCCTCGGCCGCCTGCGCGCCAACGCGCCGGCACCGGTGGCGCTGCCCGAGTTGCCGCGCTTCGATCCGCCGGCCGGCGACCTGCTGACGCGCTTTGCAGCGGCGCTGGAACGCATGGGCGGGCACTTCGGCCAGGTGCCCGACGGCGCACCGGTCGAGGCCTGGATCGCGGAGTACTTTGCGCGCGCCGAGGTCGTCGCCTCGGCGACGCGCGAGGTCCGCGGCACGCGCGAAGTCGGCGCTGGCGGCGACCCGCGCGCGCTCGAAGACGTGGATGTGGGCGTCGTGCGCGCCGCCTTCGGCATTGCCGAGACCGGCTCGGTATGGCTGAGCGAGGCCGAGTTGCAGGTCAATGCACTCGCCTTCCTGGCGCAGCACCTGGTCGTGCTGCTCGACCCGCGCGCCATCGTGCCCGGCGTCCAGGACGCCTACCGCGACCCGCGCTTCCAGACCGCACGCTACGCGGTGCTGTTGACCGGCCCGTCGGCCACCGCCGACATCGAAGGCGTTCTGGTGCGCGGCGCACAGGGCGTGCGCTCGCTGACCGTACTGCCGGTGCAGGCCGACGCGTGAAGCGGGCCGACAGCGTTGCCAAGCCCCGCGCCGGCATCGCCGACTGACGCCGCGCCGACCGTCGTGACACCGCAGCCGGGCGAACCCGGCGTGTCGACGTCGCCGCTCAGGCGGCCTTCTTCGCTGCCACCTTCTTCGCAGCGGGGCGCTTGGCGGCGGCCTTCTTGGCGGGTGCCTTCTTGGCCGGTGCCTTCTTCGCAACGGCCTTCTTGGCCGCCGGCTTGGCCTGGAGCTTGTCGAGCTTCTGGGTCGCGGCACGGTTGACCTTGCCAGCGGTCTTCTTGACCGCCTTCTTCACGACCGCGACTTCCTGGTTCGCTGCCTTCTTGACGCCGGCATAACGCGCTTTGGCCGTCTTCTGCGCTGCCTTGACCTTGGTCTCGGCCTTCGCGACAGCCTTCTTCACCTTGGCCTTGGCCTCGTCGATGCGTGCGCTTGCATTCGCGGTCAGTTCGTCGACCTTCAGCGTCAGGGCGGCACGGATGTCGTGCGCAGCCTTCGACAGTTCCTTCTTGGCATTGCCGAGGGTCGTCGCCGAAGTCTTCTTGGTGGTCTTGCGGGTGGCCATGATGGATCCTTTATTCGCAGAGTGACGGGCGAGCGGGTTGCCGCCGCTCGGGGTCGCAGCCTCTGCGGCCCTGCGGTGACTCTAGCGCGTGGACCTGGAGTCGCCCACCCAAACGCGCAGCCGCTGTGCCGCCGAAGCAACGCGACCGGCGCCGTACACTGCGCGCCCCATGCCATTCGCCACCCTCGGGCTCGCTCCCGCCCTGGCCCGCGCGGCCGCCGAACAGGGCTACACCCAGCCCACGCCGATCCAGGCCGCGGCCGTGCCTGCCGTGCTGGCCGGGCGCGACGTCTTTGCCCATGCCCCCACCGGCAGCGGCAAGACCGCCGCGTTCGCGCTCGCGCTGTTGCAGCAGTTGCACGCGTCACCTGCCGGCGCACTGCGCCGCGCCGGCGCGATGGTGCTCGTGCCCACGCGCGAGCTCGCGGTCCAGGTCGGTGCCGTGATCGGCGCGCTCGCGCAGCACCTGGTACCGGCCGTGAAGGTGTCCACCGTCTATGGCGGCGTGTCGATCAATCCGCAGATGATGGCGCTGCGCGGCGGCACCGACCTGATCGTGGCCACGCCCGGCCGGCTGCTCGACCTGGTCGAACACAACGCACTGCGCCTGGGCGGCGTGCGCACACTCGTGCTCGACGAGGCCGACCGGCTGCTCGACAGTGGCTTCGCCGACGAGTTGGCCGCCGCGATCGCGCTGCTGCCGCGCACACGCCAGAACCTGCTGTTCTCGGCCACCTTCCCGCCGGCCGTGCAGGCGCTGGCACAGCGGCTGCTGAACGACCCGCTGCGCATCGACCTGACCCCCGCGCCGACGGCCGACCCGGCGATCGAGCAGCACGCGGTGCAGGTGGATGCCGCCCGGCGCACGGCCCTGCTGCAGCACATGATCCGCAGCGGCGGCTGGAACCGCACGCTCGTCTTCGTCGCGACCCGCCACGCCACCGAGCACGTGGCCGGCAAATTGCGCGGCCGCGGCATCGCGGCGGCGGCCCTGCACGGCGAGCTGAGCCAGGGCGCACGCAGCCAGGCGCTGGCCGACTTCAGGCGCGGCCGGCTGCAGGTGCTGGTGGCCACCGACCTGGCCGCGCGCGGCCTCGACATCGTGGAGCTGCCAGTGGTCGTCAACTACGACCTGGCGCGCTCGCCGGCCGATCACCTGCACCGCATCGGCCGCACCGGGCGCGCCGGCGCGCGAGGCCTGGCGGTGAGCTTCGTCAGCGCCGCCGGCGAAGCGCACTTCCGCCTGATCGAGAAGCGCCAGGGCCTGCGCGTGCCGCGCGAGCAGATCGCCGGCTTCGAACCCCAGGACGCGCCGCCGGCCGAGCCCTCCACCGGTGGCATCAAGGGCAAGCGCAAGAGCAAGAAGGACAAGCTGCGCGAAGCCGCCGCGGCGGCATCACCCAAGCCCGCTACAGCGCGCAACTGACCGCGCGCGCGCCGAGCACGCCGGTCAGTACCGCCGGCTCGATGCCGACCAGGTAGCCGCGCCGCCCGCCGTTGATCAGGATGCGCGGCAGCGAGAGGATGGTTTCCTCCACGTAGACCGGCATGGCCTTGCGGGTGCCGAAGGGCGAGGTGCCGCCGACCAGGTAGCCGCTGTGGCGGTTGGCGACGTCGGGCTTGCAGGGTTCGACCGATTTGACGCCGATCGCGCGCGCCAGGTTCTTGGTGCTGACCTGCTTGTCGCCATGCATCAGCACGATCAACGGCTGCGCTTTCTCGTCCTGCATCACCAGCGTCTTGACGACGGCATGTTCGTCGGCACCGAGTTGGCGCGCCGACTCGGCGGTGCCGCCATGCTCGACATAGCCGTAGGGGTGTTCGGTGAATTCGACGCCGTGCGCACGCAGCCACTGCGTCGCCGGGGTCTCGCTGACGTGCTTGTCCTTCCTGGCCATGGTGGGATGCTGCCATGAACCCAACCCTCGCGGCAGCGACTCTTCTCGGCCCAAAGGCGAAGTCCAGAGTCCGCCTCGTGGCGCTCGAAGAAAGTGCGGCAAAGGAGTGCCCGGGCAGGCCGCGGCGCTTCGCTTCGGCGGTCGGCGCTGCGCGCCGACTTCCCTGCGATGCTCGCGCCCAGGGCCCGGCGCATAACTCGCTACGCGAACTGCGTTCGCTG
>Ga0209682_10000495_pt1 | contig 13604 bp, 11 predicted proteins | sample DOMMetBare2Fresh_2_FD_187471 | JGI IMG/M metagenome (GOLD analysis project Ga0209682, IMG submission 187471) | Wetland sediment microbial communities from St. Louis River estuary, USA, under dissolved organic matter induced mercury methylation -... | ecosystem: Environmental > Aquatic >... | reverse complement strand
CACCTCGACTCGCAGCTGACGCGCCGCCTGCGTGATGGGTTGCACCGCGGCCTCGCGCACCTGCAATTCGGCCAGGTGCTGCTGGCCTCGGTGGGCAGCACGGCTCCGTTCGTCGGTCTGTTCGGCACGGTCTGGGGCATCTACCACGCCTTGCTGGCCGTCGGCGACGGCGGCAACTTCACGATCGAGAAGGTCGCCGGCCCGGTTGGCGAGGCGCTCGTGATGACCGCCGCCGGCCTGGCCGTGGCGATACCCGCCGTACTGGCCTACAACCTCTTCGGCAAATGGGTCGCCGGCAGCGAGGCCGAGCTCGAAGGGTTTGCCCACGACCTGCGCGAAATGATGCTGGACGCCGAGTCCGGCACGTCGCGGCCCAAGCCGACCGAGCACCAATGAAACGCCCCCCGCGCGCGCGTCGCTCGTCGCTCCTCGCGGGTGCGCGTCACGGCCTTCCGGCGGGCGGGCGCCACTGAAATGGCCTTCGGCCGCCTCGAGCGCCGCACCGGCGCCGCACCGATGAGCGACATCAACATGACGCCGCTGATCGACGTGATGCTGGTGCTGCTGGTGATCTTCATCATCGCCGCACCGCTGATGGCGTCGAGCCTCAAGCTCGACCTGCCCAGGACCGCGGGCGCCTCGCCGAGCCAGGCTCCGCAGGCGCTGCTGCTCGCGATCGACGCCGAAGGCCGCTTCTATGTCGGCGACGAGGCGGTGGCGCGCGACCGCCTGGGCGAGCGCGTCCGTGCCGCCGCCAAGGCCAACCCGGCCACGGAGGTGCAGTTGCGTGCCGACAGCAGGGTGCCCTACGGCCGGGTCGCCGAATTGCTCGGCCTGGTCCAGGACGCCGGGCTGTCGCGGATCGGCTTCGTCACCGAGCCGGCGCCGGCGACGGCGCCCGAAAAGTAGGCACTCCTACAATCGGCGGATGAACGAGAAATACGTCCCCGCCGAAGTCGAGGCCGCCGCCCAGGCGGACTGGAAGGCCCGCGATGTCTACCGCGTGATCGAGGATACGAGCCGCGAGAAGTTCTACGCCTGCTCGATGCTGCCCTACCCCAGCGGCAAGCTCCACATGGGGCACGTGCGCAACTACACCATCAACGACATGCTCGCGCGCCACCTGCGCATGAAGGGCATGAACGTGCTGATGCCGATGGGCTGGGACGCCTTCGGCCTGCCGGCCGAGAACGCGGCGATGAAGAACAAGGTGCCGCCGGCCCAGTGGACGTACTCCAACATCGCCCACATGAAGGGCCAGATGCAGGCCATGGGGCTGGCGATCGACTGGAGCCGCGAGGTCGCGACCTGCTCGCCGACCTACTACAAGTGGAACCAGTGGCTGTTCCTGCAGATGCTCAAGGCCGGCATCGCCGAGCGCCGCACCCAGGTCGTCAACTGGGATCCGGTCGACCAGACGGTGCTCGCCAACGAACAGGTGATCGATGGCCGCGGCTGGCGCTCGGGCGCCCTGATCGAGAAGCGCGAGATTCCCGGTTACTACCTGAAGATCACGCAATACGCCGAGGAACTGCTCGAGGCCGTGCAGAAGGACCTGCCGGGCTGGCCCGAACGCGTGAAACTGATGCAGGAGAACTGGATCGGCCGCAGCGAGGGCGTGCGCTTCGCCTTCCCGCACGACATCCGCGGCGACGATGGCAAGCCGCTTCAGGGCGGCCGCATGTACGTCTTCACGACGCGTGCGGACACGCTCATGGGCGTGACCTTCTGCGCCGTCGCACCCGAGCATCCGCTGGCCGCGCACGCCGCCAGGACCAATCCCAAGGTTGCCGCCTTCATCGCCGAGTGCCAGGCCGGCGGCACGACCGAGGCCGAGCTGGCCACGCAGGAGAAGAAGGGCGTGCCCACGGGCCTGCGGGTCAGCCACCCGCTGACCGGCCTGCCGGTGGACGTGTGGGTCGGCAACTACGTGCTGATGAGCTACGGCGATGGCGCCGTGATGGGCGTGCCGGGGCACGACGAGCGCGATTTCGCGTTCGCGCTGAAGTACGGCATCCCGATCCTGCAGGTCATCCACGTCGACGGCATGCCGCACTACGACTACCACGTCTGGCACGAGTGGTATGCCGACAAGGAGCGCGGTGTCGTCATCAACTCCAACAACTACAGCGGTCTGTCGAACAAGGAGGCGGTCGACGCGATCGCGCACGACCTGTCGCTCAAGGGCCTGGGCGACAAGAAGGTGACCTGGCGCCTGCGCGACTGGGGCGTGAGCCGCCAGCGCTACTGGGGCACGCCGATCCCGATCATCCATTGCGACGAACACGGTGCGGTACCGGTGCCCGAGAAGGACCTGCCGGTCGTACTGCCCGAGGACTGCATCCCCGACGGCAGCGGCAACCCGCTGAACAGGCATGCCGGCTTCCATGCCGGCGTCACCTGCCCGGTCTGCGGCAAGGCGGCGCGGCGAGAGACCGACACGATGGACACCTTCGTCGATTCGTCCTGGTATTTCATGCGCTACTGCGACCCGCACCTCGGCGACGCGATGGTCGGCAGCGGCACGAAGTACTGGATGCCGATGGACCAGTACATCGGCGGCATCGAGCACGCGATCCTGCACCTGCTGTACGCGCGCTTCTGGACCAAGGTCATGCGCGACCTGAAGCTCGTCGATGTGGACGAGCCGTTCACCCGCCTGTTGACGCAGGGCATGGTGCTGAACGAGGCTTTCCAGCGCACGACCGAGGCCGCCGGCCGCGAGTATTTCTGGGCCCACGACCTGGACATCGTGCGCGACGAATACCAGAAGGTGATCTCGGCCGCGGCCAGGCGCGATGGCCAGCCGGTGACCTGCGAGGGCTGGACGACGATGTCCAAGTCCAAGAACAACGGCGTCGACCCGCAGGACGTGATCGACCGCTTCGGTGCCGACACGGCACGGCTGTTCGTGATGTTCGCCTCGCCCCCGGAGCAGACGATCGAGTGGAACGACGCTGGCGTCGAGGGCGCACATCGCTTCCTCAGGCGCGTCTGGCAGTTCGGCGCGAAGAACGCTGCAGCGCTGAAGGGCGGCGGCAGCATGGACGCCAGGCCGCTGCGTTTCGAGTTGCACACGGTACTGCGCCAGGTGAGCTACGACTACGAGCGCATGCAGTACAACACCGTCGTCTCGGGCGCCATGAAGATGCTCAACGCGCTCGAGAGCTTCAAGGGCGAGGCCCCGGGCGCGCTGCGCGAAGGCTTCGGCCTGCTGCTGCGCGTGCTGTACCCGGCCTGCCCGCACATCAGCTTCCAGCTCTGGCGCGAACTCGGCTACGTGGACGAGTTCGGCGAACTGCTCGACGCCCCCTGGCCGCAGGTCGACGAGACTGCGCTGCTGCGCGACGAGATCGAGTTGGTGCTGCAGGTCAACGGCAAGCTGCGTGGCGTCATCAAGGTCCCGGCCGGTGCGAGCAAGGGTGCGGTCGAGGGCATCGCCGCCAACAGCGCGGAGGTCGCCAGGTTCAGCGAAGGCAAGCTGATCAAGAAGATCGTCGTCGTGCCCGGCCGGCTGGTCAACGTCGTCATCTGATGGCGCTGCATCGGCGCCACTGGCTCGCGCTCGGCGCGACGGGCCTGCTCGCCGGCTGCGGCTTCCAGCTGCGCCGCCCCCCGGAGATGCCGTTCAAGCGCATCGCGCTGGCCGGCTTCGCGCCGCGCTCGCCGCTGGCCGAGGATTTCCGGCGCACCTTGACCGGCACGGTGCAGGTCGTCGAGGCGGCATCCCAGGCCGAAGTCGTGCTGGTGGCCTTGCTCGATGCGCGCGAGAAGGGCGTGGTCGCGTCGACCTCGGCGGTGCAGGTGCGTGAAGTGCAGTTGCGGCTCAAGTTCAGGTTCCGCGCCGAGACGCCGGCCGGGCGCGTGCTGCTGCCGCCGACCGAACTGATGCTGACACGCGACATGAGCTACAACGAGACCCAGGCCCTCGCCAAGGAGCAGGAGGAAGCCCAGCTCTACCGCGAGATGCAGGCCGACGTCGTCACCCAGGTGCTGCGCCGACTCTCGGCGCTGAAACCCTAGCACGATGAGCTCGCGCGAACACTTCCTTCGCCGCCGCCCGGGGCGCTGAGGTCATGCAGGTCAAGTCGGAACAATTGCCGTCGCATCTCGAGCGCGGGATGAAACCGCTCTATGCCGTGCATGGCGACGAGCCTCTGCTGGCGCAGGAGGCCGCCGACGCCATCCGTGCCGGGGCCCGCGCCGCCGGCTGCAGCGAGCGCGAGATCTTCAACGTCGGCGGCGCGCACTTCGACTGGAGCGGAGTCATCGGCGCCGCGCAGGAGATGAGCCTGTTCGCCGAAGCCAAGATCATCGAGATCCGCATTCCCTCGGGCAAGCCGGGCAAGGACGGCTCCGAAGCGCTGCAACGCTACTGCGAACGCTTGCCCGACGGGGTGGTCACGCTGGTGATGCTGCCGCGCCTGGACGGGGCCGCCACGAAGAGCGGCTGGTTTGCCGCCCTCGACCGCGTCGGGGTCACGGTTCGCGTGGATCCGGTCGAGCGCGGTGCGCTGCCGGCCTGGATCGCGCAGCGCCTGGCTCGCCAGGGCCAGCATGTGCGCGATGGGGAGGAAGGCCAGCGCACGCTTGGCTTCTTTGCCGATCGCGTCGAGGGCAATCTGCTGGCCGCGCACCAGGAGATCCAGAAGCTCGCGTTGCTCTATCCCGAAGGCGAGTTGAGCGCCGACCAGGTCGAGGATGCCGTGCTCAACGTCGCGCGCTACGACGTGCGCCAGTTGTGCGAGGCCGTGCTCGCCGGGCAGGTGGCGCGCGCGCTGCGCATGCTCGACGGGCTGCGTGCCGAAGGTGAGTCGGCAGTCGGCGTGCATTGGCAACTGAGCGACGACCTGCGTGCGCTCAAGCGCGTGCGCGATGCGATGGCCGACGGCAGGCCGCTGCCGCTGGCGATGCAGGAGGCGCGCGTCTGGGGCGCGCGCCAGCGCGCGATCGAGCGTGCCGTGCCGCAGTTCAGCGACCGCGCGCTCGTGCGCCTGATCCATGCCGCCAGCGTGTGCGACGGCGTCGCCAAGGGCCTGCGCCGGCCCGACTGGCCGGTCGACCCCTGGGATGCGCTCAGGCGCCTGCTGCTGATGACGCTGCGCTTCACGATGCCGGCGCCGCGCGGCCCGCGCGGGGCGCCGCGGCCGCCGCTGGCGTTGACGGCGGCTCAGTAGCCGCGCGCCCGGTCCACCAGGTTCTGCACCGCCTCGCCGCGCGCCAGGCGTGCCAGGTTTTCGGCCACGACCCGCGCCGCGCTGCGCGGGTCGGTCGCCGCCGCCACGTGCGGCAGCACGGTGACTTGCGGGTGCTGCCAGTAGGGGTGCTCGGCCGGTAGCGGCTCGGTATTGAAGACGTCGAGCACGGCGTGTCGCAGGGCACCGCGGTCGAGCGCCGCCAGCAGGTCGGCGTCGACGACGTGGGCACCGCGCGCCAGGTTCACGAAGCAGCTGCCTGCCGGCATCGCATCGAAGAAGCGCCGGTCGATCAACCCTCGCGTCGCCGGCGTCAGCGGCAGCAGGTCGATCACGATCGCCGCGTGCGGCAGGGCCTGCCACAGCGCGGCATCACCATCGGTGCGCCGCCAGCCGGCCACCGGATAGCCCTGCGCGCGCAGACGCTCGCTGACCATGCCGCCCATGGCACCCTGCCCCAGCACCAGCACCGCCACCTCGTCGGCACGCCGCTGCTCGTGCGGTTGCCAAAGGCTGCGGCGCTGCTTCGCGCCATAGGTGAAGAAACCACGGTGCAGCGACAGCACCGCCCACAACGCGGTCTCGGCCATCGCGGCCGTCATCGCCGGGTCGACCATGCGCGCGATCGGCACGCCGGCGGGCACGCTGCGATCGGTCAGCAGTCGATCGACGCCCGCCCACAGCGATTGCACCAGGCGCAGCGCCGGCCAGCCCTGCAGGCTGCCGGGCGGCGGGTTGGCGACGACGGCGGCCTCCACCGCCGCCGGTTCGGCGCGCGCCGCGGCGAGGTCGAGCCAGCGCACCGACGGCATCGCACCGGCCAGGGCCCGGCGCCAGCGGTCCTCTTCGCCGGGGTCGAAATCGCCGCACAACAGCACGTTCATCGTGCGGCCTCGAGCAGCCGTTCGAGGGCAGCGCGCACGGTCGCCTCGCGCACCGCCGTGCGATCGCCCTCGAGTTGCAGGCGCTCGGCCTGCACGGCCGGCGCACCGGCGCGCCGATGGGCCAACGCGAGCCAGACCGTGCCCACCGGCTTGCCGGCAACAGCGCCGCCGGGGCCGGCGATGCCCGTCACCGCCACCGCCAACTGCACGGGCGCAACGCGCAGTGCACCGAGCGCCATCGCGCAGGCCACCGGCTCGCTGACCGCCCCATGGGCGGCGATCATGGCCGCGTCCACACCAAGCAGCTCGGTCTTGGCCTCGTTGCTGTAGCTCACCAGGCCACGCTCGAACCAGTCGCTCGAGCCCGCCACCGAGGTGCAGGCTGCTGCGATCAGCCCGCCGGTGCAGCTCTCGGCGGCGGCCATGCGCCAGCCGCGCGTGCGAAGCGCCTCGCCGAGCGCACGCACCTGGGCCTCGACCGCGGCAAAGTTCACCAGGCCCTCGCCACGGCCACGCCGATCGCGATGACCATCAACGTGCACCCTGCCGCGACGAGGTCGTCGAAGAGGATGCCCCACCCGATCGCTGCGTCCGAGACGCTGGATTTGTGCAGCTGGTCGGCCCAGCGCACCGGGCCCGGCTTGGCGGCGTCGAAGAAGCGGAACAGGCCGAACGCCAGAACCTGCATCCAGAAGCCCGCCGGCATCACGAGCCAGAGCACGATCCAGAAGGCAACCACCTCGTCCCAGACGATCTGGCCCGGGTCGGCAGTGCCCAGGTCGCGCGCCACACGGGTGCAGGCCCACCAGCCGATCGGCAGCGACAGGCCGATCAACCAGGCCCAGCCGGCGCTGTCGAGCCAGCGGTCGAGCATGAGAAAGGCGACCCAGGCCCACAACGTGCCGACCGTGCCGGGCGCCAACGGTGCCAGACCGCTGCCGAAGCCGAGCGCGATCCAGCGCGCGGGGTGGCGCAGCATGAATCCGGCCGTGGCACGGCGCGGTGCGGTCGGCGCGTCGGTCATGGCTTGAAGTGATCGAAGGCGCGGTGTTGCGCGAGGTCGATCGAGTGCCCGGCGGCGTCGATCACCTGCAGCCCGGGCTCGGCCGTGATCTGCCCGATCGGCGTGACCGCGACCCCGGCCCGTGCCGCGGCGTCGCGCACGGCACGACGAGCCGACGCTGGCGCCGTGAACAGCAGTTCGTAGTCGTCGCCACCGGCGAGCAGGCACCCGTGCTGCATCGAGGCGGGCTGGGACGCGAGCACGGCACTGCGCGGCAGTCGCTCGAACAGGACCTGCGCGCCGACACCGGATCGTCTCAGCACATGGCCCAGATCGCCGACGAGGCCGTCGCTGAGGTCGATCGCGCTGGTGGCGATGCCGCGCAACGCCTGGCCGAGCGCGACCCGCGGCTGCGGTGTCTCCATCGCCGCGCGCGCCTGCGCGAAGCCCAGGCCATCGAGCAGGGCCGTGCCGCGGAACGCCTCGAGCGCCAGCCGCGCATCGCCCAGCGTGCCGCTGACCCAGAGCTCGTCGCCGGCCTGCGCCCCACTGCGCAACAGGGCCTGGCCCGGGGGCACCTCGCCGAAAACGGTGATGCAGATGTTGAGCGGACCGGCAGTGGTGTCGCCGCCGACCAGTTCGATCGCGTGCAAGTCGGCCAGCGCCCACAGGCCTTGCGCAAAGCCTTCGAGAAAGGACTCGTCGACGCGCGGCATCGACAAGGCCAGCGTGAAGGCGAGCGGCCTGGCGCCGCAGGCCGCCAGATCGCTCAGGTTGACCGCCAGCGCCTTGTGCCCGAGCCGATCCGGCGCCACCGTGCTCAGGAAATGCCGGCCCTCGACCAGCATGTCGCTCGAGACCGCGAGCTGCATGCCGGGCGCAACCGCGAGCAGCGCACAGTCGTCGCCGACACCCAGCGCCGCACGTGTCACCGGCCGCGTGAACCAGCGCGCGATCAGGTCGAATTCACCCAGGCCCGCAGCACTGCTGTCGTGCCGCGCACCCCGGTATTCGCCCTTGGGGCGGCCCGGCGTGCTCATGTCGTCGGCCGCCCGCCATCGCGCAGCAGGTTCGCCAGTTCGACCGCGGACTTGACGCCCATCTTCTCGAACACGCGTGCACGATGGACCTCGACCGTGCGCACGCTGATGCCCAGCGCTTCGGCGATCAGCTTGTTGGGCCGGCCGTCGACGACGAGCTTCATCACGTCGCGCTCGCGCTCGGTCAGTTCGGCGAGTTGATGCCCGCGCTGCATCTGCAGCCGCCGTGCCGCGAGTGCTTCGGCGCTGAGGGTGAGTGCCAGTTCGACGCGGTCGACCAGCGCGTTGTTCGAGAACGGTTTCTCGACGAAGTCGAAGGCTCCGCGCTTGACTGCCGCCACCGCAGTCGGCACGTCGCCGTGGCCGGTGAGGAAGATGACGGGCAGCGCCTGCAGCAGCCCACGCTCGATCAGGCGGTCGAACAGGGCCAGCCCGCTCATGCCCGGCATGCGCACATCCAGCACCAGACAACTCGGCGACAGCGGCCAGGCGGCCCGCCCGGCGGCGGTCTGCGCCTCGAGCCACTCGTCGAAGGCCTCGCCGCTGGCAAACCCCTCGGACAAGAGCCGGCGCGAACGCAGCAGCCAGGCCAGCGCCTCGCGCACGACGTCTTCGTCGTCCACAAGGTAGACCATGGGAATGCCGAGCGTGGAATCGAGGGTGCGGTTCACGAGTCTGGCGCCGGCGGCCTTTGCTCGCCGACAGCCGGTAGGGTAAACCGGAACCGGGTCCCGCCGGCCGCGCCCGCGGGGAATGGCGAATCGAAGTCGAGCGCGCCGCCATGCTGTTCGATCACCGTGCGGCACAGGCTCAGGCCCAGGCCCATGCCCTCGCTGCGCGTCGAGTAGAACGGCGTGAACAGCCGCGCCGCGACCTCGGGCGTGATGCCGCCGCCCGCATCGGCCACGCTGATCGTGACCCAGCGCTCGTGGGTCTGCCGCGCCGACAGCTTCAGCACGCGCTGCGCCAGGGGGGTGGCCGCCTCCATGGCCTGGATGCCGTTGCGAGCGAGGTTGAGCATCACCTGCTCGACCATCGTGCGATCGCAGCGCACCTGCGGCGCCTTGTCGGGCAGGTCGATCTCGATGCGGGTGCCGCTCTTGCGCGCCTGCAGGCGGATCAGCGGCAGCACCGCCTCGAACAGCCGGTCGGTGCCGATGGCTTCGTGATGTTGCTCGCGCCGCCGCACGAAGTCGTGCACGCTCTTGATCACGCGCCCGGCGCGCTCGGCCTGCTCGGCAATGCGCTCGAGCGCCTGCTTGATCAGCTCCGGTGTGTGCTCGTCCGGACTCTCGGCCAGGTTGAGCGAGCCGGTGGCGTAACTCGAAATCGCCGACAACGGCTGGTTCAGCTCGTGGCTCAGCAGCGAGGCCATCTCGCCGACCATGGCCAGTCGCGCCGAGGCCTGCAGCCGCTCCTGCTGATGGCGCGAAAGGTCCTCGACCTTGCGCTGCTCGCCGACGTCGACGACGGCGCTCATCCAGCCGGCCTGCCGACCGTCGCCATCGACCAGCGGCGCCTCGTAGATCATGACCGGGAAGCGGTCGCCATTGCGACGCATGAAGACGGTCTCGAAGCCCTCGCGCGAGCCCCCCGGCGCAGACAGGCGCAGCGTCTGGCGTCGCGTGTATTCGTCGACCTGCTCGGGCGGCCAGTAGGGTGGTGGCAGCCGGCCCACGATCTCGGCCGCGCTGAACCCGACCATGGCGCAGAAGGCCGGGTTGACGTAGGTGATGTGGCCCTGCAGGTCGCGCGCGCGCAGGCCGGTGGACAGCGAGTCCTCCATCGCCTTGCGGAAGGCGAGCGACTCGGCGAGCGCACGCTCGGCCTGGGCGCGCCGGCGTACGTCGCGCGCGAGCATGATCACCACGCCGAACAGCGCGATCGACAGGCCGAGCACCAGGGCGAGCGTCAGGTTCGGGATCAGGCTCGGCCGGCCCGCCGTGCTGTCGGCCCGCAGTTGCATCGAGCGGCCGGGCAGGTCGACCACGCGCTCGGCGACGTAGATCCCCGCACCGCGCGGCGCGCCGGCGCGGGCCAGCCGCGCGCCGTCACCCTCGACGAAACTCAGTTCATGCCGGCGCGCCTGGGCCGGCGCGAGCGCGCCTTCGAGCAGGTGGGTCAGCGAAAAGGTGGCGACCACGAACCCGCTGTCGCGCCCGGCCACCTGGATCGCCAGGCACAGGTCGATCACCTCGGCGCCCAGCCCGCCGTCGAGCGGGACGAAGTAGCTGCGCGAGAACGCCGGCGCGGCCGTGCGCCGCGCGGCGGCACAGGTGACTTCGGCCTCGACGTCGAGGTCGCCGCGCGCCATGCGCGAGAACAGCGGCGTGCCGTACGGCGTATCGACGGCATCGACGACCGCAAGCGCGACGTCGCGCCGTTCGACATGCAGAACCTCGCGCCGCTGCTCCAGGATCTGGCGCCCGCGACCGGTCCAGTCGACCGCGGAGGCCGGGCTCCAGGTCAGGGCCTGCAGGTCCTGCAATGCCCGCAGCACGTCGCGCTTGATATCGGAGGCGGCCTCCGACGCGGCGTTGTCCGCCTGCTCCTGGGCCCGATTGGACTCGTAGGCCACCGTCATCACGACCAGCAGCGACTGCGCCACCACCAGCAGCGCCACGAGTGCGCCCCACAGCAGCAGGCGCCGGCGCCGGTTCGGACGCGGTTCCATCGGAGGCGGCAGGGCCGGCACGGGGTTCATGGTCAGCGAGTATTCCGCCCCCGCGCCCGCAGACCGGTACGCAGTTTCGCGCATGGCGGTCTTGGCCAGCGCGCCAGACACTGGCGGCCTAGAATCCGCGCCCCCGCGACCTGCGCGCACCCATCAGCGAACGAGACCCAGGCCATGCCCAATTCGAAGGAACAGCAAGAAGAACTCCGCAGCGCCGCGCTGGAGTACCACGAGTTCCCGACACCGGGCAAGATCGCGATCGCCGCGACCAAGCAGCTCGTGAACCAGCGCGACCTCGCCCTGGCTTACACCCCCGGGGTGGCCGCCGCCTGCGAGGAGATCGCCAGGGACCCGGCGACCTCCTACCGCTACACCTCGCGCGGCAACCTGGTTGCCGTCATCACCAACGGGACCGCGGTGCTGGGCCTGGGCGACATCGGCCCGCTGGCCGCCAAGCCGGTGATGGAGGGCAAGGGCGTCCTGTTCAAGAAGTTCGCCGGCATCGACGTCTTCGACCTCGAAGTCAACGAAAGAGACCTCGACAAGCTGGTGGACCTGATCGCTGCGCTCGAGCCCACGTTCGGCGGCATCAACCTCGAGGACATCAAGGCCCCGGACTGCTTCTACGTCGAGCGCCAGTTGCGCGAACGCATGAAGATCCCCGTCTTCCACGACGACCAGCACGGCACCGCCATCGTCGTAGGCGCGGCGGTGCTCAACGGCTTGAAGGTCGTGGGCAAGGACATCACGAAGGTCAAGGTCGTGACATCGGGCGCCGGTGCCGCGGCGCTGGCCTGCATCAACCTGCTCGTGAAGCTGGGCCTGCCGCGCGAGAACATCTGGGTGACCGACCTCGTCGGCGTCGTCTACAAGGGCCGCACCGAGCTGATGGACGCCGACAAGGCTCCGTTCGCGCAGGCCACCGACGCGCGCACGCTGGCTGACGTGATCGGCGGCGCCGACCTGTTCCTGGGCCTTTCGGCGGGCGGCGTGCTGAAGAAGGACATGGTGGCCAGGATGGCGCCGAATCCGCTGATCTTCGCGCTGGCCAACCCGAACCCCGAGATCACGCCCGAGGACGTCAAGTCGGTGCGGGACGACGCGGTCATGGCCACCGGCCGCACCGACTACCCGAACCAGGTCAACAACGTCCTGTGCTTCCCCTACATCTTCCGCGGCGCGCTGGACTGCGGTGCAACGACGATCACCGACGCGATGGAGATCGCCGCGGTGCACGCGATCGCCGAGCTGGCGCAGGCCGAGCAGAACGACATCGTGGCCTCGGCGTATGCCGGCGTGACGCTGAACTTCGGTCCCGAGTACCTGATCCCCAAGCCCTTCGACCCGCGGCTGATGATGATGATCGCACCGGCGGTGGCCAAGGCCGCCGCTGCGAGCGGCGTCGCGGCACGCCCGATCGCCGACTTCGACGCCTATCGCGAAAGGCTGCAGGCCTTCGTCTATGCCTCCGGCACGACGATGAAGCCGATCTACGCGGTGGCCAAGCGCGCCAAGCGCCGCAACGTGGCCTTTGCCGAGGGCGAGGACCGCAAGGTGCTGCGTGCGGTGCAGGTCGTCGTCGACGAGGGCCTCGCTCGGCCCTGGCTGGTCGGCCGCGCCCACCAGATCACCGCCCGTATCGAGAAGCTGGGTCTGCGCCTGCAGGCCGGGCGCGACTACGAGGTCATCAATATCGACGATGACCCGCGCTATCGCGACTACTGGATGACCTACCACCGCCTGACCGAGCGCAAGGGCGTGACGATCCAGTTCGCCAAGATCGAGATGCGCCGGCGGCTGACGCTGATCGCCTCGATGCTGCTGCACAAGGGCGAGGTCGACGGCATGATCTGCGGCACCTGGGGCTCGACCGGGCAGCACCTGGCGCATATCGACCAGGTCGTCGGACGCCGTCCCGGCGTACAGACCTACGCCTGCATGAACGGGCTGATCCTGCCCGGGCGCCAGGTCTTCCTGGTTGATACGCACGTCAACTACGACCCGACGGCCGAACAGTTGTGCGAGATCACCATTCTGGCGGCCGAAGAAATGCGTCGCTTCGGTCTGGTGCCCAAGGCCGCACTGCTGTCGCACAGCAACTTCGGCTCCAGCAATCAGCCCTCGGCGTTGAAGATGCGCGAAGCCCTGGCACTGATCCAGGAGCGCGCGCCCTGGCTCGAGATCGACGGCGAGATGCACGGCGACACGGCGCTCGACGCGGCCTACCGCAAGGAACTGATGCCACGCTCCACGCTGACGGGCGAAGCCAACCTGTTGGTGTGCCCCAATATCGACGCCGCCAACATCAGCTACAACCTCTTGAAGACGGCAGCCGGCGGGGGCATCGCGATCGGCCCCGTGCTGCTCGGCGCGGCCAAGCCGGTACACATCCTGACCCCATCGGCGACTGTCCGGCGCATCGTCAACATGACGGCATTGACCGTCGCCGACGCCAATGCCGCGCGCTGATCTGCCCTTGTTTCATTGTTATTATCCGAAGTGAGCAGACACTGATATAGCTATTGGCCTGCCCCAATTTGAGGCAGGCCGCTTGAGATTTCCAGCCGTCTCCGATATCATCGCCGATTGATCTTCAGGGGTTAACCCGTGTGTCGGTTCGGTCGGTCGGCAGCCAAACAGCTCTTTCCTAAGTTGGGACTTGCTTTCATTCTGGCGGCAGCCCTTGGGGTTGCCGGCTCTGCCGTTGCCAAGCGCGCGGCACCGGAACTGGGCGTGGTGACACTGGCGTCGCTTCCAGTCGAAGCACAGAAGACCCATCAGTTGATCCTGTCCGGCGGACCGTTTCCG
>Ga0209682_10000494_pt1 | contig 13609 bp, 10 predicted proteins | sample DOMMetBare2Fresh_2_FD_187471 | JGI IMG/M metagenome (GOLD analysis project Ga0209682, IMG submission 187471) | Wetland sediment microbial communities from St. Louis River estuary, USA, under dissolved organic matter induced mercury methylation -... | ecosystem: Environmental > Aquatic >... | reverse complement strand
CAGGCATAGCTGCAGGTGTTCGAGGCTCCGCACGTGCCCGTGGTGCCCGAGGTTCCGCCGTTGCACTCGGCGTTCTTCATACCGTCCATCTCGGAGAAGGCGACGGTGGGGATCCTGGGAATCGTCCCGCGGGAGAAGGCGTCGAGATCCGCTTCGCGCACCCGGAAGGGCCCCGTGTTGGTTCCGATCCAGAGGCGCCCGAGGGAGTCCTCGGCGAGCGCCAGCAGGTAGTCGTCGAACAGCCCGTCCTCCTGCAGGAAGCGCGTCAACCGCCCATCCCGGAACCGCAGGAGGCCTCTCCGTTCGGTGCCGGCCCACAGTGTTCCGTTCCGGTCCTCCAGCAGCGCAAAGACCTGGGCTCCTCCCTGCACCCGCTCGAAACGCCCCGGCCCGGCCGAGCGGAAGAGCCCGCCCTGCGCCCCCACCCAGAGCGTGCCGCGGCGGTCGCGGAGCACCGCGAAGATGCGCTCCAGGGGCAGGCCGCCGGCCGGGCCGAACACCGTGAAGCGCCCGTCCGCCCAACGGGCGAGACCACCGTTCGTGCCGATCCAGAGCGCCCCGTCGCGGTCTTCGAAGATCACCCGGACGTAGTCGGCCGGCAGCCCGTCCCGCCGCCTCCACACCTGGAAGCGGCCGTTGCGGAAGCGGGCGAGCCCGCCGGGCGTCCCCACCCACAAGGCGCCGAGACGATCCTCCCGAAGGGCCCTCACCCAGTCATGCGGGAGGCCGTCGGCCGTCGTGAACGCCTCGATCCCGCCCCCCCTGCGGCGGTGCAGGAGCCCGCGGTCCCCCGTCCCGAACCAGAGAGTCTTCTCCCGGTCCTCGTAGACCGTCCAGACGTCCTCGAGGCGTCCGCCCAGCGTCACCGTGACGAAGGCCACGTCGCGGAGCCGGCGCAGGCCGCTCGTATGGGTTCCGGCCCACAGAGAGCCCTCGGAGTCCTCGCAGAGCGCCCGCACACCGAACGGCTCGCCCTGCGCGGGCAGCTCCTCGAACCGCTCCTGGCGGAAACGGAACAAGCCGCGCCGCGTGCCGGCCCACAAGGTGCCTGCCCCGTCCTGCAGCAGGGCATACACCACGGCGGCCGGCTGGTCGCCGCCGTCGAAGAAGGCCGTCCAGCTCCCGTCCCGCAGGCGGCCGAGCCCGCGTTGCGTGCCGGCCCACACGGAGCCGTCGGCCGTCACCGCCAAAGCTTCGACGCGGTTGTCGGGAAGCCCGTCCTGCGCGGTCAGGACCGTTTCCTCGCCCGCCCCGAAATGGACGAGGCCGCGGCCGGCCGTGCCGGCCCAGAGACTGCCGTCCCGCCCCGCGGCCAGGGCGGTGATCCGGCAGCCCGCGGAACAACTGCGCAGAGGAACCTTCTCCACCCGGCCACCGCGCCACCGCGCGAGCCCGTTCGACGTCCCGATCCACAGAGTCCCTCCCGCGCCCCAAAGCAGGGACAGGACGTTCTCATCCGGATGGACGGCCTGGACCGCGCGCCGTTGCCCCTGCAGCCAGGCGACGAGCCGGCCGTCGGTGAAGGCGGCCCACATCCGGCCCTCCGGATCGGCGGCGAGAGCTTCGACCGACCCCGTCGCCTCCATCAGGGTGAAGCGGGTCCCGTCGAAGCGCACCAGGCCGGAGCGGGTGCCGATCCACAGGTAGCCATCCCGGCTCTGCAGGAGGGCGCGGACCGCGGTCTGCTGCAGCCCCTCCCGCGAGCCCCACGGGCGGAGGTCATAGTCCTCGAGCCGGCTCGCCGGGTCGAGGGCCCAGACGGGGGAGGCGGCGAGGACGGCACCGAGAAGCACGCCCCGAAGGAGGTGAAGGCGCATCGGATGGCCCTGCGTCAGCGGGCGGGCGCGGCCTCGATCCCGCCGGAGGCGGCGGGCGGGGCCGTCTTGCGCGCTTCGAGCAGCGGAGCCACCCGGCCGATCTCGCGCTCCAGGTCGGTGAGGACGGCGGCCGCCGCCCCCAGGTCGGCGCTGCGCCCCTGCGCTTCCAGCTCGAAGCTCAGGGCGGCCACCCGCACCGCGCCGATCTGGGAGCTGCTCCCTTTCAGGCTGTGCGCCAGGAAGGCGAGCTCCTGGGCATCGGCCCGGCCGAGGGCCTGGCGGAGCTGCTCCAGCCGCCGCGGCGTCTCGGCGAGAAAGCCGTCGACGACCTCGCGCACCAGGGGCTTCCCGGCGAGCGCCTCCAGGCGGCGCAGGTCGTCGAGGCGCGCCGGGTCGAGGAGAGTCCCCGCGTCCTCCGGTCCGGCCACCGCGGGCGGGGCCGGCGCCCGGCCGGCGGCGCGCAGGATCGCCGCCTGCAGGTCCGCGAACCCCAGCGGCTTGCCGACGAAGTCGTCCATGCCGGCCGCGAAGCAGGCGGCCCGCTGCTCTGCCAGCACGCTGGCCGTCACCGCGACGATCCGCGGCTGGCGCTCCGCCGGCAGCTCGGCGCGCAGGCGCCGGGTCGCCTCCAGCCCATCCATCCCGGGCATCTGGACGTCCATCAGGATGAGGTCGTAACTCTGGCGCCGCAGCGCCTCCAGGACGGCGAACCCGTCGCCCGCCACGTCGGCCCGGTAGCCCATCCGGTCGAGCATGAGCTGCTCGACCTTCTGATTCACCGGGTTGTCCTCCGCCACCAGGATGCGCCAGGGGAGGCGCTCGCCGAGCAGCGGGGCCTCCGGGCTCTCGGCCAGGGCGGGGGCGGTCTGCGCCGGACGGCAGCGGATGGTGAAGAAGAACGCCGAGCCGCGGCCCGGCTCGCTCTCCACCCACAAGCGGCCCCCCAGCCGCTCCGCGAGATGCCGGCTGATCACCAGCCCCAGACCGGTGCCCCCGTACGAGCGGTTCGACGACGAATCGACCTGGCCGAACGGCTTGAACAGCCGGTCCAGCGCCGCGGCCGGGATGCCGATCCCGCTGTCGCGCACGGCGAACCGCAGCTCCACCGCTCCGCCGTCCGCCGCCGAGGCCGTCACCTCCAGGCGGATCTCGCCGCGCTCGGTGAACTTGACCGCGTTGTCCAGCAGGTTGACCAGGATCTGCTGCAGGCGGCCCACGTCGCTTTCCACGGACGCGGGGATCCCCTCCCCCACGTGAACGCCGATCGTCAGCCCCTTCCCGGAGGCCTTCGCCGCCACCAGTTTCAAGGCTCCCTCCAGGCAGTCGCGCAGGGCGAACGGGCCGAGATCGATCGCGAGCTCCCCCGCCTCGATCATCGACACGTCGAGGACGTCGTTGATCACGGTCAGCAGGGCCTCGCCGCTCTGCCGCGCCGTCTCGAGCTGCTCCCTCTGGGTGGGTGTCAGAGGCGAGCGCAGGACGAGCCCGGTCATCCCCAGCACGGCGTTGAGCGGCGTGCGGATCTCGTGGCTCATGTTCGCCAGGAACTCGCACTTGGCCAGGTTCGCCGCCTCGGCCCGCGCCTTCTCCCGCTGCAGATCGCACGTGCGCTCCTCGACCAGGCGGGCCAGCTCGCGCAGGTAGCCCCAGTTCTGGCTCACGATGGCGGCACTGACCGCCGTGACCACGGCGAGGAGCACCAGGCGGGTGATCTGGTTGGAGCTGCCGAGCTCCCCGAGCCAGGCGACCAGGGTGCCGTACTCGGCGAGGGCGGCGAGCCCGCCGAGCACGCACAGCCGCATGTCCTGGCGCACGCAGGTGAACGCCAGGGCCACGAAGTAGAGGCTGAAGCCCGTGATGCTGTTGAGCACGGTCCGCGGCGCCATGCCACCGGCCCAGAGGGCCAGGTGCAGCGCGCTCACCAGGCTCACGTCGGCGACACAGGTGAAAGCCCCCAGCCACCGCGGCGACTCCGGCCGGCGAATTACGGCGAGGACGCCGAGCCCCAGCAACACGGTGAGCAGCGCGTAGACCATGCCCGCCCAGGTGGACGGCGTACGATCCCCCTGCAGGACCTCCCCCAGAGGGATGAGACTCCCCGTCAAACCGGCCCCGAGACGGATCCGCGCCGTCAACAGCTCTCCCGCCCGGCCGATGCGGGCCGACGTGGGATCGGGCGATGCCCACAAGCTGAAGCGCGTCGCGAGCCCCAAAGGGCCTCCCTTCCCTCAAGAAGCTGTACAGTGGATGATCCGCGCCTATTGTGCCACGGGTCGCGCGTGAGGGGAACAGGGGGGAAGGCGGGGAAGGCGGGGGGAGGAGCCGCGGGGGGATAGAATGGGTCCGTGACGCGCTTTTTCAACACGGCCGGCCCCTGCCGTCCGGAAGATCACTACATGCTGCCGCCCGAGCGGCGGCTCACCGGCATCCCACCGCTCCTGGAAGAGAAGGCCTACTTTGTCGTGCATGCGCCGCGGCAGTCGGGCAAGACGACCAGCTTCCAGGCCCTGGCCAAGACCTTGACGGCCCAAGGGAGCTACGCGGCCCTCCTCGCCAGTTGCGAGACCGGCCGCACCGCCGCCGGCCCTTGGCGGAGAGGGTCTCCGAGAGCGAGGTCGAGCGGGGGGCAGGCGGTTGCGGGTGTTTCGGTTGTAGAGAGGAGTGAGGAATCCCTGTGAAAGAGGTCTTCACCGACAAGGGGGGCGACGGCGACCTTCCCAACCTGAAGCTCACCCGCGGCGTCGTGGCCCCCGAAATCATTGACGCGGCGCACCGGGCCTCCCAGAAGCTCCACGAAGCCGGCATTCCGCATGCCCTCGCCGGAGGCCTCGCCGTGTGTGCCCACGGCTATCCGCGAACGACGGACGACGTGGACTTCCTGGTCGGCGACGAGGCGTTCGAGAAGCATGAAGGCGGATTCGTAACCCTCAAGCTTCCCCTGATCGCCATCGGAAGCGTCCGCGTCGATTTCGTCTCGATCGATGAGTCGAAAGGCGAGCTACGCCAATTGCGTCCGGCAGTGGAAGAACCCCCTCGAAGCGAGGGAGTTCCGATCGTGCCGCTGCCTGCGCTGGTGTACATGAAGCTCAAGGCGGGGCGGCAAAAAGACACCGCCGACCTGGTCGAGCTTCTGAAGCGTGGCCAAGTTGACCTCGAAGAGATGGATCAGTATCTCGCGGAGCATGCACCGGAGCATCTCCGGCGCTGGCAGAGGGTCAAGGAGATCGCCGCGCGCGAGGAGTGAGGCACACGAGGGCGGCAGTCAGCTTTCCGACGGGGGCTCAAGAGCCATGAACCGCCAGACCGTGCCACCCGTCCGGAGGACCGCGGAGTGTGGCAGCCGCTGTGTCTCCTCCACGGGTTTCCCATCGACGAAGGTGCCATTCATGCTCAACTCGTCTGCGATCCAAAAACTCCCCGACCGGTACACGATGCAGGCGTGGCGGCCAGACATTTGGGAATCTGTGGCAATGTGGATCTCACAGGCGGTCGAGCTCCCGACGACATTGCGCCCCTCACGGATCGGGAAGACCTCCCCTTCGGTCCGCCAAGTGTAGGTCACCAACACCCCCACAACGCGCCGGCCCGCACCGACTGCGGCTTCCCGCAGAGGGGCGTTTTGCTCGCCCTCGGTGAATTGAGTGAGGCGCCTTTCCTCTGCGCACGCACGGAAGGTTGGGAAATGGAGAGGAGGAGAGGGAGGCGGGGCCATCCCTCCTGTCGCGCAATAAGGACAGACGTGCCAGTCTGGATCCATGACATGGCGGCCCGCCGGGCAATAGCGCAAGGGCAATTCCGCCACGAACAGGCTTTCGCTCTCGTAGATCGGGTACTCTCGCAGGGGGGCTACCCACGCAAGCACGATTTCCCGGGAAAGCCCCATCTCTGCCCTGATCAAGGCGTCGGTCAACAATGGGTCGATCGGGGCAAGATCAGCTTGCCGGAAGACGAGCTGACGGAAGAGCCCTTCCCGAACCGCGACAGAGCAAGCGTTCCTTCGATCCTTTTCCGCTCCGAACACCCGTGCCGGAATACCTTCCCAGGCATAATGGACCTGCCCGATGTACTGCTCGAGAGAAGCGAGCCTCTGCAGGAGGCGCCGAGTCTGTTCCGTCTCTGGCGTACAGGCGGCGAACGCTCCCGAAAGATCGGCATCGGCGGGCAGAGGATGTGCGAACAGGACGCTCTCGACGAAAACGGTGACCGCCTCGTCTTCCAGGAGCTCTTGAAGCTCCTCCGCAGCGATCTGCCGTGTCTCGGGCGGCAGGCTCCCGTCCAGTAGAATCAGCGCGGTGTGCAAGGCATCCATCTGGGTGGAGGCCAGCTCGAGCCGCCGGATCACCTCTTCGACCTCGATGTCCTCCAGGAACTTGAGATCTCCCGCATCCCCCAAGAGGAAACGGACCTCAGAAGGACTGCGCCGAACGATCTCCCCTGAACGGCCGGCATGGATGGATTTCAATTCCGCGCCATTCACCAGGAGAGCCACTCCCGCCTGGCCGGAGACCACCGCGTTCACGTTCACGGCAACACCTCCCAAGTCACCCCGACGGCCCTGAGGCGGGCCTCGACCGCGCTGTAAGCCGCCTTCTGCCCTCTCCGGGGCGCCACCACCGCCACACGCTCTACAGTACGGATCGTCATGGGGCCCCAGATATGGACCTCCACAAAGCGGTCCTCCTCGCGAGCCCCCTCAACCCGTCCCACTTGTTGCCATGAGGGAGGCGGACCTCTCCCCGAATCAATTGATAAAACGTCGAGATGAGCTCCTTGTCCGACGAGGACAGGCGCTCGAGCTCCCGGAAGGGGCGGGCAACCACCGCCTTTGAGTCCCGAGCCGCAGCCTCGAAGTCCTCCAGGGCCTCCCGTGCTCCACGGCTCTCGGCCTGCTGGAGGGCGCCCTGGTACCTGGCCTCCAGAGCCGCGCGCTCGGCGGGCAACTGCGCGGACTTCACGTTCGGGAACAAACCGGGGCGCGCACAGTGGGGACAACGCTCCCAGGCCAACGGAACGTCATGCCCACAAAGCTCGCACGGCGACGAGTCCATAGAAAATTATAGCGCAGAGGAGCGCCTACACGTAGATCTCCGCCCCACCCTTCACGAACTCCTCCGCCTTCTCCTGCATCCCGGCTTCCAGCGCCGCAGCCTCCTCCACTCCCTGCTTTGCGGCGTACTCGCGGACCTCTTCGGTGATCTTCATGGAGCAGAAGTGGGGGCCGCACATGGAGCAGAAGTGGGCCACCTTGGCGCCTTCCTGCGGCAGAGTCTCGTCGTGGTAGGCGCGGGCCGTGTCGGGGTCCAGGGAGAGGTTGAACTGGTCCTCCCAGCGGAACTCGAAACGGGCCTTGGAGAGGGCGTTGTCGCGGATCTGCGCGCCGGGGTGCCCCTTGGCGAGATCGGCGGCGTGGGCGGCGATCTTGTAGGCGATCACTCCCTGTTTCACGTCGTCCCGGTCGGGCAGCCCGAGGTGCTCCTTGGGGGTCACGTAGCAGAGCATCGCGCAGCCGTACCAGCCGATCATCGCGGCGCCGATCGCCGACGTGATGTGGTCGTAGCCGGGGGCGACGTCGGTGGTCAGCGGTCCCAGGGTGTAGAACGGGGCCTCGCCGCAGGAGGCGAGCTGGCGCGTCATGTTCTCGTGAATGAGGTGCATGGGGATGTGCCCCGGCCCCTCGATCATCACCTGCACGTCGTGCTTCCAGGCGGTCTGGGTGAGCTCGCCCAGGGTGTCGAGCTCGGCGAACTGCGCGGCGTCGTTGGCGTCGGCGATCGCGCCCGGACGCAGGCCGTCCCCCAGGCTGAAGGCCACGTCGTACGCCTTCATGATCTCGCAGATCTCCTCGAAGTGCTCGTAGGCGAAGCTCTCGCGGTGGTGTGCCAGGCACCATTTGGCGTGGATCGAGCCGCCGCGCGAGACGATGCCGGTCATCCGGTGCGCGGTGAGCGGCACGTGGGCGAGGCGGACGCCGGCGTGGATGGTGAAGTAGTCCACCCCCTGCTCGGCCTGCTCGATCAGGGTGTCGCGGAAGATCTCCCAGGTCAGCTCCTCGGCCTTCCCTCCCACCTTCTCCAGGGCCTGGTAGATCGGAACGGTGCCGATGGGGACCGGCGAGTTGCGCAGGATCCACTCGCGGGTCTCGTGGATGTTCTTGCCGGTCGACAGATCCATCACCGTGTCGGCGCCCCAGCGGATGGACCAGAGGAGCTTCTCCACCTCCTCCTCGATCGAGGAGGTCACCGCCGAGTTGCCGATGTTGGCGTTGATCTTCACCAGGAAGTTGCGGCCGATGATCATCGGCTCGCTCTCCGGATGGTTGACGTTCGACGGGATGATCGCCCGGCCGCGGGCCACCTCGTCGCGCACGAATTCGGGCGTGATGACCGGCGGAATCGCGGCGCCCCAGGACATCCCCGGATGCTCCGCCACGCCGCCCCCCCAGGCCCGCCCGCCTCCCACCTCCCGCGCCTGCTCGCGCCGCTGGTTTTCGCGGATCGCGATGAACTCCATCTCCGGGGTGACGATCCCTTTGCGGGCCTGGTGCATCTGGGTGACGTTCGCCCCGGGGCGGGCGCAGAGCGGCTTGCGCGGATCGGCGAAGCGGATGCCGGCGAGCTGTGGATCGGTGGCCCGGCGGCGGCCGAACTCGGACGAGACGGCCGGTAGCTCCTCGACGTCGCCCCGCCCGAGAATCCACTCCCGGCGCAGCGGCGCGAGCCCCTTGTGCAGGTCGATCGCGACCGCCGGATCGGTGTAGGGGCCGGAGGTGTCGTAGACGGTCACCGGCGGGTTCTCGACCACCAGCCCGGCATGGGTGCGCGTCGGGGCCACGCGGATCTCCCGCATCGGGACGCGGACGCCGGGCCGGCTCCCGTCGACGTAGATCTTGCGCGAGGCGGGGAACGGCTCGGTGGAAAGGACGGTCGTGGCGGTCTGCTTGGGCTCGTTGATCATGTGGCCTCCCTTCGCTGGCATGACCCAGATCAGGTGGTTGAGGGTGGTCCCGGGAGGGATCTCAGCCTTGCGGCCCCCCTGGCGTTCGGCTCATCCTACACCGATGGGAGGGGGAGTCAACGCGATGACGGGAGAACCCGCCGCGCCACCGGCTTCCGAAGAAAAGACGTGTCTTCCCACGACGCCCCGAAGGGGTTAAACTCCGTTGCAGGAGGTTGTATGGCCGAGCCCCTCAAGAGGCTGTTTACGCGCGACGAGTACTACGCGCTGGCGGACGCCGGGATCCTGAAACCGGAGGATCGGGTGGAGCTCATCGAAGGAGAGATCTACCGCATGACTCCGATCGGGAATCGACATGCAAAGTGCGTCAACCGGCTGGTCGACGGTTTTGCTCCTCTGATCGCCGCCCGCCGGGCCGCCTTGTCTCCGCAGAATCCCGTCGCCCTGACCGATCTGTCGGAGCCGGAGCCCGATATCGTGCTTCTCCGTCGCGACGAGGGTCTCTATGCCGAGGGTCATCCGGCCCCGAAGGACGTCCTCCTTTTGATCGAGGTGGCGGACAGCAGTGCCGGATTCGACCGGGGCACCAAGGTCCCGCTGTATGCCTTGTGCGGCATCCCCGAGGTCTGGCTGGTCGATCTGACCCGCCACGTCCTCGAGGTCTACCGGGAGCCCGCCCACGACGGCTATCGCAGCGTCCAGCGGCTCCACCGAGGGGACCGGATCGCGCCGTTGGCGTTCCCGGATTTCGCGATCGCGGTCGAATCCATCCTCGCCTGAAGCCCTATACTTCGCCGTCATGGCGAAGACGTCGAGCCCGGACCTCCAGTCTCTCCGCGAAGCGATCGAAGACGCTGATCACCACCTCCTGGCCGCGCTCCGGCGGCGCATGGACCTCGTCGAGGAGGTGGTGCGCGCCAAGCTCGATGCGGCTTGGCCGTTCCGCGATCCGGCGCGGGAGGAGCAGATCCTCCAGCGGGTGCGGCATGCGGCGGTCGAGCAGGGGCTCGATGCGCACGAGGTCGAGCGCCTCTACCGCGTGATCCTCGACATGTCGGTGGCGCACCAGCACGCCCATCTGCGCACCCTCGCCACGACGCCGCTCCGCGTCGCCTATCAGGGAGTCGAAGGCTCGTACAGCCACCTCACCGCGCAGCGCCGCTACGCCGGGCGGCCGGAGGGGGTGCTGCTCGAGGGGTTCGAGACGTTCCACCTCGCCGCGGAGGCGGTGCGCCAGGGGCAGGTGGACGTGGCGCTCCTCCCCATCGAGAACACGACGGCGGGGAGCATCAACGAGATCTACGACCTCCTGGCCGAGGGAGGGCTCACCGTCAACGCCGAGGAGGTGAGCCGCATCGAGCACTGCCTGCTGGTGCTCCCGGGCACGAAGCTGGAGGAGATCCGGACGATCATCTCCCATCCGCAAGGCCTCCACCAATGCGCCGGCTTCCTGCGCAGCCTGCCGCAGGTGCGGGCCGAGGAGGTGTTCGACACCGCGGGAGCGGCGCGCAAGGTGCGCGAGCGGGGGGAGCGGAGCCTGGCGGCCATCGCCGGCGCCTCGGCGGGCCACCGCTACGGGCTGGAGATCCTGCGCCAGGGGATTCAGACGCAGGAGGGGAACTACACGCGGTTCGTCGAGCTGGCGGTCCATCCGGCCGCCTGCCCGCCGGGCGTGCCGGTGAAGACCTCGCTGCTGATCGCCCTGGCGCACCGTCCCGGCTCCCTGGCGGAGTTGCTGAGCGTCTTCCGGCGGCGCGGCGTCAACATGACGAAGATCGAGTCGCGCCCGATCCCCGGCTCGCCGTTCCAGTACCGCTTCTATCTGGATCTCGAAGGGCACGCCGCGGTCGATCCCGTCCGCGCCGCCCTGGAAGAGGCGCGCGAGCACACGACCGAGCTGCGGGTCCTGGGAACCTACCCGAGCGCCGAGCTGCCGTAGCGAGGCAGATCGACGGCAAGGTAGGATTGTATAGAAGGTGGGAACGATGGATGTGAGCCTGAAGCCCAGAGTCTATGTCGAGACGACCGTCCCGAGCTTCTACTTCGAGGTCCGAAAGGAACCGGAGATGATTGCACGGCGTGAATGGACCAGGAGGTGGTGGGACGACGAACGACACCACTACGACCTGGTGACCGGCATCCCTGTTCTGGAAGAGCTTCAGCGCGGAAACCATCCGTGCAGGCAGGAGACCATCGATCTCTTGGCAGAAATCCCTCTCCTCCCCCTGGAGGAAGAGATCGATGAAATCGTCAAGGCTTACATGGCCAGGCAGGTCATGCCAAAGGATCCACGCGGTGATGCCTTGCATCTGGCATTGGCTTCTTTTCACCGCTGTCATTTCCTGTTGACCTGGAACTGTACACACTTGGCAAACGCCAACAAGTTTGAGCACATACGGCACGTCAACACGGTGCTCGGGATCTTCGTACCGACGTTGACGACGCCGGTAGAGCTCAGCCATTGGGAAGAGGTGGACTCATGATCAAAGACCCGGCCATTGAAGAAATCAGAGAAGCCCGGCGCGAGATCTCTCGTGACTACAAGACAACCGAGGAGTTCTTGGATCACTACAGGTCGCTCGAGAAAGCGCTCGCGCCGAGGATGTTGAAGTCCGCATCGGAAAAGAAGAAAGCCGGCACGGCAGAGTAAACTGCCGCTCCAGTCTGCCCGCCCACGCCGAAATGGAGCAAGCGTCGACGTCGCGGTACCGGCTCCAAAGGAGACTCCCTCATCATGCATCGCCGCACCCCTTCGATCCTGCTCCTGCTCGCCTGCACCATTCTCTTCCGCCTCGCCGGACCCGCCGCCGCGGAGCCGCCGGTCCCCGCCGAGTGGCTCACTCCCGCGGAAGCCGCCGGGTTCGAGGCGACGCCGAGCTATGAGGAGACGCTCGCGTTTTTGCGGAAGGTCCAGACGCGCCTGCCCGAGATGGAGCTGGGGTTCTACGGCACCTCCGCGCAAGGGCGTCCGATGCCGTTCGTGGTGCTGTCCAAGGAGAAGGCGTTCACGCCGGAGCAGGCGCTCGCCCTTCCCAAGCCCATTTTGATGATCCAGTGCGGCATCCATGCCGGAGAGATCGACGGCAAGGACGCGATGCTCCTGGTCCTCCGCGACCTGGCGCTCGGAAAACACCGCGAGATCCTGGACGGTCTGACCCTGGTGATCGTACCGATCTACAACGTGGACGGGCACGAACGGGTCTCCCCCTACAACCGGCCGAACCAGGACGGACCCAAACGCGGCATGGGCTTCCGCACCACGGCGAACGGGCTCGATCTGAACCGCGACTTCCTGAAGGTCCAGGCGGTGGAGGCCCGCGCGCTCGTCTCGTTGATCTCCGCCTGGCGCCCGCACCTCCATGTGGACAATCACGTCACCGACGGCGTCGATCATGACTGGGTGCTGACCTGGACCTGGGCGGAGGCGCCGCAGATGGCGGCGCCGGTCGATGCCTGGATGCGCGCCCACATGCCCAACGTCCTCGCCGCCACCACGGCGGCAGGCCACCGCAATGGTCCCTACGTCGATCTGGAGGACCGCAACGATCCGACGAAAGGTTTCAGCTCGTGGGTCGGCCAGCCGCGCTATTCGTCCGGCTACTTCCCGCTGCGCAACCGGCCGTCCATCCTGATCGAGAACCACTCGTACAAGCCGTACCGCCTGCGGGTGATGGCCAACCGCGACTTCCTCCTCTCCCTGTTCCGGGAGGTGGCGCACGATCCGGCCTCGCTGGTCCAGGCGGTGCGCGCGGCCGAGGCCGCCACGGTCGCCCTCGGCAAGCCGGACGCGCCACCGTCCCAGGTGGTTCTCGAATATGCGCCGAGCCCCGAGACGGACCCGATCCGCTTTCCGGTCTACGCCTTCGAGACGAAGCCTTCGCTGGTCACCGGCGCTCCCCTCCTCCGCTACAAGCGCGGCGAAGTGCGGGAGATCGAGGTCCCGTGGCAGCACAAGGCGGCGGCCGTCCGTACCCTCCCCCGCCCGCGCGGCTACTTCGTCCTCCCCGGCTGGCCGCAGATCGAGGAGCGGCTGCGCATCCATGGTCTGCGCGTGCAGCGGCTCGGCGCACCGGCCACGGTCGAGGTGGAGGCGATGCGGGTGGCCAACCCCAAGTTTGCCGAGCGCACCTACCAGGGGCTCACCCAGGTGACGGCCTCCGTCGAGCGCCATGTGGAGCGCCGAAGCCTGCCGGCCGGCACGCTCTGGATTCCGGCGGACCAGCCGGACTTCGAGGTGGCCGTGCAGCTCCTGGAGCCGGACGCGCCCGACTCGCTCCTCGCCTGGGGCCTCCTCTCCACGGTCTTCGAGACCCGGGAGTACATCGAGCCGCGGGTCCTCGAAGAGCTCGCCGCGGAGATGATCAAGGACCCGGCCACCGCCGCGGCCTGGCAGGACGCCCTCGAGGACGAAAAATTCGCCGCCGATCCGTTCCGACGATTCCTCTGGTGGTACCACCGCACGCCATACTGGGACGAAACCGCCAGCCTCATGCCGGTCTTCCGCGCGCTGACGGTGCCCGCGGGCCTGACGATGCAATGAGCCCTCTCCGCCACCGGCCCCTCGCCGCCACCTTCGCCCTCGCCCTCTTCGGCCTGCTCCTCGCCGTCTCTCTCGCCTGGTCGGCCGGCCGGGCGGTGCGGAGGATCTGGTGGGCGTATGCGTATGCGGGCGAGACGCGGCTGGCAGAGCGTTCACGGCATTTCGGCCCCGAGTACGCCCTGGCGATCGAGGAAATCCGGCGGACGATTCCACCGCATGGGGTCTATGCCCTGGTCGATGCCGATCCGGACGAGGAAGGGAGCGTGCTCTGGGTGCGTTTCGACCTGGCGCCGCGCCG
>Ga0209682_10000493_pt1 | contig 13611 bp, 7 predicted proteins | sample DOMMetBare2Fresh_2_FD_187471 | JGI IMG/M metagenome (GOLD analysis project Ga0209682, IMG submission 187471) | Wetland sediment microbial communities from St. Louis River estuary, USA, under dissolved organic matter induced mercury methylation -... | ecosystem: Environmental > Aquatic >... | reverse complement strand
TTGGCCCGCGGGATGCCGGCGACTGGCGCCAGTGTTCTTGCAGCCGCGCGGACGCACCATCGGCCGACCACGCATGCGCGTGTCGGAACGTTCCTACCGTGGGTGAGATCCCGAACGAGGTGCCGTCCTACAACTCGAAGTCCATGCCGCCGACGCTCGCCCAGGGACACGCGCCATAGAGTCGGTTCGTCGCGGCTCAATGGGCAAGTCCCGAGGGCGACGCCCCCTATCGCCCTTCAGGAGCCCGCATGAACCACAAGTCCACCAGCACCCACCGGGCACAGCCCGACAGCACGTACACGCTGGAGCTCGACGACGCCGCATTGCAGGCGTCCAAGCGCGATCTCGAAGATGGCGCGCTCACGCCGGGTTATGGCCCGTGGCGCGACGCGATCGTCAAGCTGCTCAATGGCGCGCTGGCGACCGAGCTCGTCTGCATCCTGCGCTACAAGCGCCACCACTTCACCGCCAAGGGCCTGTCCTCGCCGGCGATCGCCGCCGAGTTCATGGTTCACGCGCTGGAGGAGACCGGGCATGGCGATCGCATTGCCGAACGCATCGTGCAGCTCGGTGGCGACCCCGACTTCTCGCCCGCGACGCTGCTCGAGCGCAGCCACGCCGACTACGACACATCGACCGATCTCAAGGCCATGGTGCGCTCCAACCTGCTGGCCGAGCGCGTGGCGGTGGAAACCTACCGCCAGATGATCCTGCTCATCGGCGACAAGGACCCGACCACACGTCGCATGCTCGAGGACATCCTGGCCGACGAGGAAGAGCACGCCGACGAACTGCGCGATCTGCTCGACAAGTGACCCTGGACGGCGCCCGGCGTCGCGGTCGCGATAGAGTCGATCCGACACCCGGCCGTGCGGGCCATCGCACCCGCACGGCCCAGTCGCCGCCCACGTCCCACGACCACAGGATCACCATGCTTCTTGAACCCTTCAAACTCCGTTCGCTGCAACTCGGCAACCGTGCGGTCATGGCGCCCATGACTCGCAGCCGGGCCGTCGAGGCGAACACTGCCAATGCCTTGATGGCGGAGTACTACGCGCAGCGCGCCTCGGCCGGCCTGATCGTCACCGAGGGCACCTCGCCGTCACCCAATGGGCTGGGCTACGCGCGCATCCCCGGCCTGTACAACGACGCGCAGGTCCGCGGGTGGCGGCTGGTCACCGACGCGGTGCACGCCAAGGGCGGCAAGATCGTCGTGCAGCTGATGCACACCGGGCGCGTCACGCATGTGGCGAACCTGCCGCCTGGCGCAGAAGTGCTGGGGCCGATGGGCGTGGCCTGCCCGGGCGAGATGTACACGGATTCGAAAGGCATGCAGCCGCACAGCACGCCGCGCGCGATGACCGAGGCCGACATCGCCCACGCCGTTGGCGAGTACGCCAATGCCGCGCGCCTGGCCATCGAGGCCGGTTTCGACGGCATCGAGTTGCACGCGGCGAATGGCTATCTGATCGAGCAGTTCCTCAACCCCAACGTGAACCAGCGAACCGATGCCTACGGCAATGGCATCGCGGGGCGCAACCGTTTCGCCATCGAGGTCGCGCGCGCAGCCGCGCAGGCGATCGGCGCCGATCGCGTCGGCATCCGGCTCTCGCCCCATGGTGTATTCAACGGCACCGGTGCCTTCGACGACGTCGAGGCCCAGTTCCTGGCACTGACGCGCGAGCTCTCGGCGTTGAAGCTGATGTACCTGCACGTTCTGGACCACTCCGCCATGGGCGCGCCGCCGGTGCCGGCCGCGCTGAAGAAGCAACTGCGCGACAACTTCGACGGGGCGTTCATCCTGGCGGGCGGCTTCGACGGCGCCAGCGCCGAGGGCGCCCTGGCCGAGGGACAGGCCGATCTCATTGCGTTCGCGCGCGCGTTCCTCGCCAACCCCGACCTGGTCCAGCGCTTGCGGCTGGGTGCAGCGCTGAATGCGCCGGACATGGCAACTTTCTACACACCGGGTGCGAAGGGCTACACGGACTATCCGACGCTGGCGGCCTGACGTACCGAGCCGACCCCGCGTCGGCGCATGGCGACCGGGCTGCGATGGGGTGGACGGCGGGGTTGCCCGGGCGCGGCTGCAGGTCAGCCGCGCGCGAAGTTCACTTCGGCTTCGACCGACTTCACCCCGAGCGGGTCGAAGCAGCGGTCTGGACAGTCGACCCAGCCGGCGGCGGTCTCGACGCGCAGACGCGTCGCCGCGCCCCTTCGCACGCGATAGGGCACACGCGCCCAGGTGAAGCGGAGCGCGCCGCCCTCGGGGATCTCGGCTTCGTCGAGCAGCACCGGGTCGAAGTGCACCCGCCCGTTGCGCACGCGCAATCCCAGTTCGCCCCAGCGCGTGAGGATCTCTTCCTTGACCTGGCCGGTCATGCCGGGCTGCTGTGCCCCGCCCTCGCCCGGTGTGTGGCTGTAGGGGTCGGACGGGAAAGCGCCGAACTCTGCGGCCGTCTTGCGGTAGCCCAGGCCGTCGCGCACGCGCCGGTAATGCGCCTGTAGCGCGGGCAACTCGGGCGCTGCCAAGTCCGCAGCGGCGAACACCTGCTCCTGCACGGCCAGCAGCAGCTTGGCGATCATGTGCCAATAGATGCAGCCCAGGCCCTCGTAGCCGAACATCGTGCCGGATCGGCCGGTGAATTGATGGTGCTGCAGCACCCGCTCGTAGGCCTCGGCCAGTGGCGACAAGGCATCGCCCAGGTCGGCACCGGCAGCTTCGAGGTCAGCGCGGTTGGACAGCCGCGGCGCAAAGCGCACGGTGCCGTCGCTCTGCCGCTGCAGCAGGTCGGTGCGGCCGGCGGCGAGCAATTGCTGCACGACCGGCAGCGCGAGCGCCGCGGCATCCAGCCGGTTGCGCTCGAGGAATCCAGGCAAGCGCCGGTCCGGATAGAGCACGAAGCTGCGGCGCCGGGGGTCGTACAACGCACTCGAGAACAGCGCGTCGAGCAGCGCCACGGCATCGGGCGGCGCGAGCAGCCCGCTCGACAGCATCGCCACCTGCCCTTCGAGCATCGGGTACAGGTGCGAGACCTCGGCGCGGCCCGGCGCGAACGCGACCAGGTTGTAGCTGTGGAACAAGCCGTCCTCGCGCCGGTTGGCGTACAGGCTCGCATCGACGAGCCGCAACAGATCGTGTGCCAGCGTCGGCAGCAGCCCGGCAGGCGCCGTGGCCAGCGCCCGCCCGGCAGCGCCACGGTAGGCCTGCACCCGCCAGGCGTCGAGGAGGGTGCCGGCATGGTCGAGAAACTCACGCCGCCCTTCGGCCTCGCCACCGATGCGCTCCGGCGTGGCGCGGACGAGATCGCCGAATCGGGTCAGGGCCTCCAGCGTCGCGGCGGCGAGCGTGAACGGCCGCTCGGCGCCAGGCAGGCCGGCCAGGAAGACGAGAAAGCGGCGCAGGTGGGCCAGCGTCACGACCGACAGGCCGTTGCCCACGAGCGCGTTGTTGGCGTCGTTCCACTCTGGCCGCTGGGTGTGCAGCCACAGCCCGCCGCCGGGGACCAGGCTGCCGGCCTTGGCCAGCACGATGACCGCCAGCTTCTCGCCCAGCGTGGCCAGCGCGGGCTCACCGTGCCCGTCGCACACGAGCAGCCCGTCGGCACCGAGCCGGCCGGCACGTTGCTGCGTCCGCGCATGCGCGGCCTCGTCGAAGGTGATCGTGGACTTGGGCGTGGCCGTCTGCTCGGCGTGGGGCTTCAGGCGATAAGGCACGTCGGCAAAGCTGAACAGCGTGCGGTCCCACAGCGCCGGCAGCAGCGCCGGATCGTGCGCCTGCGCGGCCTCGAGCAGGCGCAGCAGGTACACCACCTGGTGATCGCCCCAGTAACCGATGTGGCTCCACGGGTTGTCCGGCTCGATCACCTCCCAGTCGATGCCGTCGCGGCTGATGCGGTACGGGTTGTAGCCGTCGGGTGTCATTGCACCGAGGAAGGCCGTGATCATCGAGCCGACGTACTCGGGCTGGCTCGGCACCAGCGCTTCCCAGTTCTGGAAGATGTCGCGCCAGTTGCCCTGGTAGTTGACGATGCGGCGGCCGGCCGCGTCGCGCACGCGGATCGAGAACTTGTTCCAGGGCCGGCTCGGGTCGCCGTGGCGGCGGCTGAAGGTGAGCGGCAGGTACTCGAGCATCAGGCGTTCGCCCTGCGGGCCTGCTGCAGCGCGCACGGCATCGATCGCGAAGGCGCGCTCGACGCGCGAGGGCCAGGCCGCGATGACTGGCGCCAGCGACTCGGCCAAGGCCTTGTTGCGCTGATGCACGAAGGCCAGCAGGTCGTCGCACTCGAAATTCGTCCCGTCGACGAAGACGCCGCCGCGCATGATGTTGAACAACACGTTGGCACGGTGGTGCGCTGCGGCCATCGGATCGCCCGACGACTGGAAGCCGTCGGCGCGCGCCAGCAAGTCATCGAGGCCGGCCGTGTTGCGCGCCCGCGCGTCGGCGATCTCGGCCGGCGTGCCGCCACCGGCGTCGAGCCTGCGCGCCAGCTCGAACGCCTCGACCTGCGAGCACGGCCCGTCGAGCACCAGTTGCCATTCGACGCCCGCTGCGTCGACGTCGGCGTTGAAATTGACGAGGAAGGCGCCACGCCGGCCCCGTGTCAGCGTCTCGGCCTGGACCGCGTCGCCGCGGCAGAAGCCGGCGACCTGGTTGACCGACAGCAGCGTCTTCGTGCCGGCGGGCAGGCCCGCATGCCAGGCGGTCAGCGCCTCGAACGATTCCTTCGGCTCGGCCCGGTCCCAGATCTTCGCGTAGAGCGTGAACAGGCCGAGTCGCCCCCCCGCGGCGGACTCGCTCCACTTGTAGGCATCGGCCAGGCTGCTCATCGTCGACGAGGTGTCCACACCCACGCCCGGAGGCAACAGGTTCAGGAGGCCGTCGAGCACCTGCACCGGCACCGCAGCGCCAACGGCGCCGAGCCACTCGACCCGGGCCGTACGGACCAGCCCCAGGCCTGCCGCCGCAAACCACTCGGCTTGAAACGCGAGCGGCGCATGGACATGCTCCTCGCGGAAGCGGATCCGCGTGCCCGACAGGTTCTTCCACACCGAGCGCCGGCCCGCACCGCCGGCCAGGCGCGGCGCAAACGGCTGCCACAGCTCGCCGCCGCTGCCGATGCGCATCCATGTCCGCGGGCCGGTGTGCTCCCAGCGCAGGTGGATCTTGTCGACCGTCTCGTAGGGAAGGAAGGCGCCTTCGGCATCGCGCCGGCCGGCCGCCAGCGAGCCGGCGCTGGAGACAAACGCCCACAGGTCGCTGTCCCCGGCCAGGGCCATGAAGAACGGCGGCGCCTGATCGATGTCGTCGATGCGATACCAGGTCTCGGCGCCTTCGACGACAAAGCCGCCATGCATCGTGTGGTCTTCCGTCAGCACGCTTGGTTTCCTCTTGTCTTGGGCTCAGCCGCCGCTCAAGGCAGTGGCGATCGAGCGCGCCGGCAGTTCGAAGGGGGTCGCGGCAACGCCCTCGAAGCGAAGCGCAAACCGGATCGGCCGCTCGGTGCGGTTCATCACGACGATGGCCGTCGACCCGTCCGGGTTCAGGAAGGCCGCGGCTTCGAGGTCCTGCCGCGATGCCGCGCACAGGACGCGCCGTGCGCCGACCTGGATGAAACGCGCGAAATGCCCGATGTACCAGAAGGAACTCTGGCGCTCGACGAGATCGTCGGCCGCATGGGCCAGCATCGGCGCGCTGCAGAGGTTGCCGACATGGTTCGGCCCGCCGGTCTCGTCGAGCAGCAGATTCCAGTCGATCCAGCCCACGGTCCAGCGATTCAGGTCGTTGATCATCGAGCGCGCGTAGCGCTCGCCGAGGTCCCAGGAGCCGTGATGCGGGCCGCCTTCCTGGCAGCCCTCGGTGAACAGCAAGTGCTTGTGGGGCCACGCGTCGTGCACCAGCTGGACGTGGTCGAAGTGATCCTCGCCGTACCAGTGGAAACCGGTGCCCCACACGTACTTGGCCGCCTCGCGGTCGGCATACACCACGCTGGCACGCTCGACCATCAGGTCGCGGTTGTGGTCCCAGATCACGATGCGGATGCGGCCGAGCCCGGCCTGCTCGAGTTCGGGCCCGAGATGGTCGCGCACGAAGTCGCGCTCCTCCTCGGCGCTGTAGATGCAGGAGTCCCAGCGCTGCACCGCCATCGGCTCGTTCTGCACCGAGACGCCCCAGACCGGCACGCCCTCGGCCTCGTAGGCCTGGATGAAGCGGACGTAGCAGCGGGCCCAGGCCTGCCGGCATTCGGGCCGCAGCTTGCCGCCATGGTTCATCTGGCCGCTGGTCTTCATCCACGCCGGCGGGCTCCATGGCGACACCAGCAGCTTGACCGGCTCGCCGGCCACCCGCAACGCGGCCTGGATGAACGGCAGCAGGGCCTGTCGGTCGCGATCGATGTTGAACGACGCCAGCGCCAGGTCACCCGGTGTCTCGACGTGCGAATAGTTGCCGAGCGCGAAGTCGCAGCTGTTCATGTGGACGCGGCACAGACGATAGCCGTGGCCCTGCGCGCGGTCGAAATAGTCGCGCAGCACCTGCTCCCGGCGCTCGATGTCCAGTCGCTGCCAGGTGACTGCAGCGGCCTCGGTGAACGCGCCACCGAACCCTTCGATCGTCTGGAACCGGCGTGTGCGGTTGACCAGCACCTGCGGCAGGCTGTCGGCGTCGCCGGCCGGCGCGGGCTGCGGCCGCGCGGCCAGTCGCAAGCCGCCATCGCGGGCGGTGAGAAACCAGCGCATTGGGCGATGCAGCGTCGAATGCGGCCTACTTCGCCCAGGAAATGCCGTCGATGCTCAGCTTGGCGGTGCTGCCCGGTGCGTTGCCGGTGCGCGAGTAGACGTCGGAGATCGCAAAGCGGATCAGCACGAGCGACAGATCGATCTTCGGGTTCTTGGCGACGAAGTCCTTGAGCGGGATCGACACCTGGCACCAGGCCCCCGTGTTGCAGTACCCATAGTTGCCGGGCTGGATCTGCAGGAAGGCCTCCTGCGGCTCGCGGTCCTGCGTGTCGGTCGAGATGCCGATCTCGATCTTGCCCGGGTAGGTGGTGCTGATCCAGAAGTTCAGCGTGCCGGTGCTGGCGAAGTTGGACAGGTTGTCGGTCACGCCGGTATGCGACTGGCGCAGGAAACCCCAGCCGTAGGCCGCGGGCTTGGGTGTGATCTCGATGCTGTTCGTGGCGTCGCCCGGCGCGTAGGCAGTCGCAACTTCCGGGGCCGTAGCGGTATTGCCGTCGAACGCGTCCCAGAACAGGCCCGTGGGCCGGACTTCGGACGCACCGATGGCGTTGTCGGTGTACAGCGTGTAGCGGTTGGCCGTGATCGCCGGGTTGACGACCGCGGGCTTGAAGTACTCCGCGTCCGCCGCGGTGTAGGTGCCCGGCTCCCAGACCCAGGTGGCGCTGCCGGCGGGCGAGTTGTTCGCATTGATCGCCTGGATCGCGTAACGCGCCTGGCGGTCCTTGTTGAACAGGCCCCATCTGTCGTCGCCCTGCTTCCACGGCTCGTCGAAGGCTTCGAAGTAGAAGACGGCCTTCGGCCCGGCGCCGGTCTTGCCGTCGTCGGCCCAGGCGGCCAGCCGGTCGAGGTACATCTTCTGGTTCACCGGGTGGGCGCGGAAGTTCAGGCGCCCCAGGTCGACCGCATTCCAGCCGGTCTCGCCGATCGTGATCGGCATGCTGGTCAGGCCGCGCTTGTCGAGAAAGATGCGCGCTTCGTCGTACTGGCGCTTGGTCTCGGCGATGGCGGCGTCCATCATCGCCACGGCGCGCTGCGCGGCAGGCACGTCCTTGCGCTTCCAATCCCAGAGCGCGGCGTTGAAGACGGTGTCGAGTTCGGCGTAGGTATGCAGCGACGCGAAGTCGACGACGTTGGTGATGGCCAGCGGCGCGCTGGCCCAGAAGGCGTAGTTGTCGTCGGTCGTCACGGGCTGGGTGATCTGGCCGCGCACCGTCTTGATGTAGTCGGCCATCAGCTCGGGCGCGATCTTGTTGAACGACCAGCTGACCATCGTCTCGTTGCCCACGCTGACCGCCAGCACGATGTCCTTGAACTCCTTGGCCAGCGCCACGCAGCGCGCCAGTTCGGCCCGGCTCGCGCTGTCCTGCCCGCTCAGCACGTAGGCACCGAGCTGAACCTTGAGGTTCAGCTTGTTGTCGCGGATGACCTCCAGCGTCTGCCGGGCGACCTTGTCCGAGCTGTCGAACAGGCGGATCAGGCGGAAGCCGGCGGCGAGCACCAGGTCGAGGTCCTGCTTGATGTTGGCCTTGGGAATCGCCTCGGCGGCCAGTCCGGCTTCGCTCGTGGCCGTGCGATACGGCGAGTAGGCCACCGCCCTGCGCGCCGTGAAGTCGGGGCTGAGGGGACGGATTTCCGCCCCGGTGATCGGTGTGACGAAGTCACCGCCGCCGCCGCAAGCGACAAGGACCGCCGCCAGCAGACCGGCAAATGCAGCGCGAATCGACATGGCGCCGAAGTGAATGTGCTTCATGAGAGGGACCTCGAGCCTTTGCATGTCAGAACGTGTAGGTCGCGCCGAGGCCGAACCAGGTGCCGCGTGTCTTCAGGCGCGAGTCGATGCTGGTGAAGGCCTGGTTGCTCGGCATGCTGGTCGGCGCGAGGCCGCGCTTGGCGTAATTCACCATGCCGGCCAGGCCATAGACCTGCAGACCCCGGCCGACGTCGTAGTTCAGGCCCACGGTGTTGACGGTGGCCGAGTTCGACTGCCCACGATCGCTCGGGTTGTCGGTGGCCGCCGCGCCGAGGTGGACCATGCCCGTGTGCGCCGTCCATGGGCCCATCTTGTAGCGGGCACCGAGCACGAGGTCGAGCGAGGTCGCCGGGTAGCCCTTGTAGACGCCGCCGCCGAGGTCCTTGCTCCAGTCGACGTTGAACGGGTTGTTCCAGATGTCGAAGCCGCCGGGGTTGACCGTCCTGGACTGCAGGAACTTGGCGTAGGCGCCGCTCCAGCGGTTGCCGCGCAGGCCGGCGGACAGCTGGAGCTTCGAGTCGACCTGGTAGCGTGCCATCACCATCGCGATGCCCTGGCTGGAGCCGCCGAGGTCCTTGTCGAACTGCGCGTCGTAGAACAGACTCGTGAACGGGCCGTGGCTGAAGGCGCTGGGGGTGCCGTTCTGCGCGTCCTGGAACATGAAGTCCAGCCCGAGGTCGCCGCGCCGGTATTGAACCCAGAGCTCCCAGAAACGCGGCTTGTTGCGCTTCCAGCCGCTCTTGCCGATGTCGTAGGTCGCCTCGACGACCATGTCGCCTTCGGCGACGTCGAAGATCCGTGAGGTGTAGCGCACCGCGCGCGTCAGCAGGCCGTAGCCGGAACCGGACGAACCCCAGACGTCACCCACGCCGATGTCGCTGCCGAACGGGTAGTCGGCCATGCTCCACGCGCGGGTCTGCATCGCGCCCACGCTGAGGCGGCCGTAGTCCTCGTGACTGACCGCCACGCTCTTGTCGTACCAGAAGCCCTTGAAGTCTTCCTTGCCGTCGCGCCAGCGCTGGCTCAGGAGGCCGGACAACTTGAACCCGCGCGGCAGGTCGAACTTGGCCCCCAGGTACGGCTGGAACAGGGAGACATGGGTGGTGCCGCCGCCGTACGGCACGCCCTGCACCAGTTCGTCGGCCCAATTGAATTCCTTGGACGAGAACTTGTCGACCTGGCAGTCCTTCTCGGGGCAGTAGGCATTGACACGGACGACCTCGGCCTTGGCAAACCCCGTGAGCGTGAAGGGTCCGAAGTCGATCGCCATCGCCGCGGCGGGGAGCGCCAACGCGGCAGCGACCAGCCCGCACCGGATCGCAGCCCCATGACGCACCGTGGAGGCGACAGGCGAAATCGGTCGTGCCGCGGACAGGCTCTCGGAGGCTGTGATGTTCATGATGGCGGAGGGTCCCATGGGAAAGACACGAGGAACTTGAAAGCGCTTTCACAAGGGTAGTGGATCTGTGTCGTTCGCGTCAACGCCCGGCAGCCCCGTGTTTTCCCGTGTCCATCGTTCGGCCGCCCAGGGCGCGGTGAATGCGCCGGAGCATCCCGTGATGCGGGTAAACCTGTGGATGCCGTATGAAAGCGCTTTCAATATCATACGGCGACTGGCCCTTGGTGGCCGCAGAGGAACCTTCATGGATCTGCTTCGACGCTGTGCGCTGGGCTTGTGGTTGGCGACTTCCGCCCTGTCGTTGGCCCTGGCTCAGCCCGTCAAGACCGGCGCGGCGACCTACTTCGTGGCCCCCAAGGGCAGCGACAAGGGCCTGCCCGCGGCGCCGCTGCGCACCGAAGCGATGCTCAAGAAGGCAGCCCCCACCAGCCAGTGGTACTCGACGCTGATCTTCAACCCCAAGCCGTTCCCGCTGTTCGTGCAGCCGATGACCGTGCGCACCACGCCCGCCGGCTTCGAGATGGTGCTGCCGAGCAAGGAGGTGACGCCGACCGAGCGGCGCGACACCGAGGTCGGCTATCCGCACCGCGACCCGCTGGTGCTGTCGCCGGCGGCCTTCGAGCCGGGCCCGGCCAAGCTGGCCGGCACCGGGGACTGGTCGATCGACATCTCGTTCGCCAACGGCGCCGATGACATGCGTGTGACCGTGGCGCACGGCAACCCCTATGCCTACCTCCGGTTGTCGCGCGGCGACCTGCGGCTGCGCCTGCCGGCAGCGGGCGAACGCTTCGACACCGGCGCCGATGCGCGTGTGCTGGCGCTGCGCGTGAACGGCAAGGCCTACGCGCTGTTCGCGCCGTCCGGCGCGCGCTGGGAGCCGGTCTCTGCCACCGAGTGGATCGCCCGCCTGCCGGCCGACAAGCGCTACGTCTCTGCCGCCGTGCTGCCCGACGACAAGCCCGAGACGCTCGCCCTGTTGACGCGCCACGCCTACGCCTTCGTGCAGGACACGCGTATCCAGTGGCGCTACGACGCGCCGACGAGCCAGATCGAGACCACCTTCAAGGCCACCACCCAGTTGATGGAAGGCGCCGACAACGGCCCGCTGTACGGCCTGTACCCGCACCACTGGTTCAAGAACGCCTCGGTGGAAGGCCAGTTCGGCCCGGCCTACGACACGGTGCGCGGCAAGGTCCGTCTGCTCGCGGCGCCGCAGTTCAAGACCACCCATGCGTACACCGGCTTCGTGCCGTACTGGCCCGGTGTCACCGATTCGCCGCGCACGGCCGAACTGGCCGACCTGGCCAAGACCGACCAGCGCAACGCCCGCCGCATGATGCTGCCCGAAGGCCAGAGCGCTTACTGGCAGGGCAAGGGCCTGCAGCGCATCATGAAGCTGCTGGACGTGGTCGAGCAGCAGGGCGACAGGGAAGCGCGCGACCAGCTCCTGGCCATGCTCAAGAAGCGCATGGAGGAGTGGTTCAGCGGCGCCGACAACAAGCGCTACTTCTTCGTCGACAAGTCGCTCGGGGCGCTGGCCAGCTACCCGGACGAGTTCTTCGCCATCGCCGAGATCAACGATCACCACTTCTGGTACGGCTACTGGATCCGCACCGCGGCCGACATCGCGCTGCGCGACCCGGCCTGGATCGCCAAGGACCAGTGGGGCGCGATGGTCGAGCTGCTGATCGCCGACATCGCCACCGCCGAGCGCGGCCGCGCCGACTTCCCGTTCCTGCGCAACTTCGATCCCTACGAGGGCCACTCCTGGGCCAACGGCCTGGGCGGCGTCGGCGACTACGGGGTGCTCGGCAACAACCAGGAGTCGTCGTCCGAGGCGATCAACGCGTGGGCCGGGCTGATCCTGTGGGGCGAGATCACCGGCAATCGCGAGCTGCGCGACCTGGGCATGTACCTCTATGCCACCGAAGCGCAGGCGATCAACCACTACTGGTTCGACGTCCACGGCCTGGTGCTGGCACCCGAGTACAAGAACGTCGACGTCGCGCAACTCTTCGGCGGCAAGTACATCCACAACACCTGGTGGACCGACGACCCGCGCCAGGCCACCGGCATCAACCTGCTGCCGCTGACCACCGCGTCGACCTATTTCGGCCAGCATCCCGACTACATCAGGCGCAACCTCGCCGCACTCAAGGACGAGCAGGCGGTCTGGGCCGCGCGCGGCAAGAAGGTGGATCCGCCGGACATCTGGCAGGACATCTTCGCCAAGTACCTGGCGCTGGCCGACCCGCCGGCCGCGCTCGCCCAATGGAACCGCTGGGGCGCGGTCGAACTCGGCGAGACGCGCACGCAGACGCTGCACTGGCTGCTGAGCCTGAACGAGATGGGGCCGCCCGACTTCGGTGTCAGCGCCGACACGCCGCTGTACTCGGTCTTCAGGCGCGCCGACGGCCGCCGCACCTACCTGGCGTTCAACGCCGGCAAGGCGCCGCTGACGGTGCGTTTCTCCGACGGCAAGACGCTCGTCGTCGCACCTGGCACCCTCGGCCGCGCGAACTAAGGGAAAGCCACAGGTCGCCATGCCTTGCCATCGCCCCGTCGGGCGTATATTCTTTGTGAAAGCGCTTTCAGACGGCGCCCGAATCTCGTCGGCTTGACGAAACACCGCTAGGACACATCGACATGACACTCCGCTCCAAGCTCCTCACGTGGATGGCTCTGCCGCTGGTCTGTGCGGTCATCGCCGGCTGCGGCGGCGGCGACGCCGAAGCCCCGCCCTCCGGCCAGCCTGCGGCGCCGGGCACCACGACGCCGGCGGCGCCCGACAAGACCGCGCCGACGATGACGATCGCCAGCGACGTGTCGGCCGACGTGGCCACGGGGCCGGTGACCTTCACCTTCGTCTTCAGCGAAGACGTGGGCATCAGCTTCGAGGCCACCGACATCGTCGTGGCCGGCGGCGCGCCCAGCGCCTTCACGCGGGTCGGCGGCTCGCAGGCCACCGTGGTCGTCACCCCGCCTGCCAACGCCACCGGCACGATCAACGTCAGCGTGGCGGCCGGAAAGTACGCCGACATCGCCGGCAACCTGAACGCCGCAGCCACCACCGCATCGAAGAATTTCAACACCGTGATCCCCGGGCCGACGACCGCAGCGCCGACGCCGCCGGCGCGCGCCGCCACGGACGTGTTGTCGGTCTACAGCGATGCCTACACGCAGATCGCCGGTGTCGACCCCTTCCCCAACTGGGGCCAGAGCACGGTGGTCAGCGAGGTGCTCGTCGCCGGCAACAAGACCCGCAAGTACGCGAACCTGAACTACGAAGGCACCGACTGGTCCGGCAACCCGATCAACGTGTCAGCGATGAGCAAGCTGCACCTCGACTTCTGGACCAAGGACGTCACCAGCCTGAAGGTCTCGATCATCTCCAATGGCAAGGAGAACGCGGTCACGCTGACACCGGCGCTCTCGTCGTGGAACAGCGTCGACATCGACCTCGCGCAGTACACCGTGCCGGACAAGACCGCGATCATCCAGCTCAAGATCGAAGGCACCCCGGCCGGCGGCACGCTCTACCTGGACAACATCTATTTCTGGAAGGCCGCGGCCTCCGGCGGCGGCAGCTGCGGCACCACGGCGCCGACCTGCGCGCCGAGCACGGCCGTTCCCGCCGGCGCCACCACGATCTACAGCGATGCCGCATCGGCCGCCGGCTTCAACCCCTTCCCCAACTGGGGCCAGCCCACGCAGTACAGCGAAGCCA
>Ga0209682_10000492_pt1 | contig 13621 bp, 11 predicted proteins | sample DOMMetBare2Fresh_2_FD_187471 | JGI IMG/M metagenome (GOLD analysis project Ga0209682, IMG submission 187471) | Wetland sediment microbial communities from St. Louis River estuary, USA, under dissolved organic matter induced mercury methylation -... | ecosystem: Environmental > Aquatic >... | reverse complement strand
GTCGCTCGCGAGCCTCCTCGAGCGGACGACCGTCGCTGCGCTCGCCCTGGCCGCCGAGGAGCTCCTTTTGGACGAGCTCGAGCGCGAGCTGGCGGCGGCGGCCCGGAACGCTCAATCGGCTTCGGCCAGCAGCCACTCATAGGCGGGCTGGACGATGACTCCGGGTTCCGCGATGGGGATCGCCTGATCCTGGGTCAGTACGAGGAGGCGCCGGATCGCTCGGGGCGCGGCCGGCGCGGCCTCCGCCAGGGCACGGAGCTCGCGGTCCAGCGCTCCGGCGGGATCGGCGCAGACCTGCACCAGCTCTTCGGCTCCGGAGAGGTGGCGGATGTGGAAGTCCACCTCGAAGCCTTCCGCGGTCTTCACATAGGTCACCTCGCCCTTGCGGCGCTCGATTTCGTTCAGCACCGCGGTCTCCAAGGCGTGGCCCAGATTCGAGCGGCCGCTCGTGTCATAGGCGCGGATCAGGCCCGGGTCGGCCGGATAGAGCTTGCGCGGGTTCGAGTTGCGCTGCCGCTCCGATTCGGTGGCCAGCGGCACGGAGCTGACCAGGAACGCATCCAGCAGATGATCGAGCAAGGCATGCACGGTCTCCTTCGCCACACCGTGTCCCTGAGACTTGAGGTCCTGGTGGAGGCGGTGCACGCTGAAGCTCCCGGCCGGGTTGCGCAGGCACTGCCGCACGAGCCAACGCAGCGCGGCTACCTGCGAGATGCCGTAACGCTCCACCACGTCGCGGAAGAGCACCGTATCCACATAGCTTTGCAGCAGCGCGATGCGCAGCGAAGTGCTGAGTCCCTGGACCTCGGGAAAGCCACCTTCGATCAGATATTCTTGGAACCGTTTCTCCACCAACGACCGCTCCGCCGCGGTCCAGCGCGGAGCCTCCTGGTCCGGCTCCTCGCCGCGATGGCGGAGGAACTCCCGGAAGCTGAAGGGATGGACAGCCGTTTCCATGCCGCGGCCACGCAAGGAAGTATGGACCTCGCGAGAGAGCATGCGGGCCGACGAACCGGAGACGACGATTTCGACCAACTCGGAGTCAACGACCCGACGTACGAAGAGCTCCCAGCCGGCGACGAGCTGGATCTCGTCCAGATACCAGGACACGGTCTCCCGGCCCCGCAGCTCCGGGTAGCGCCGGTAATACTCCTCCAGCAGAAGGGCGAGCTGGTCCGCGGCCATTTCGGCGAGCCGGTCATCGTCGAAGCTCACGAAGACCGCGCGCTCAGGCGGCAGGCTCTGCCGCCTCGCAGCCTGGAGCTGGCGCAGGAAGGTGGTCTTGCCCGCTCGGCGCATGCCGATGACCGCATGCACCTTGCCCGGCACCGCCGGGAGCCGGGCGTCGCGCCGGGTGAACGGCGGCGGCTCTTTCGCCGTGAGCGTGGAGTTGAGTTTCCCGAGCAGGACAGGGTGCAGAGACATCGCCGGCAGAATGTCCGACCAGGTGTCCGTCTGTCAAGGACACCTTCGACAGAATCCGGACTTCCCAGAAGGAGACCTTGTCCTGTCAGGCTGGACGGCCTGGAGCTCCCTCGCCAGCGCACTCGCCCTGGCCGCTACGGCAAAGTCCCGGGATCTGCGCCAGATCCAGAGACGGCGAGACGCTGTATCCGGATCGGCCGCAATGTTCCGGGATGTGGAGCGATGTCTGGAAGCTCCGCGCCCGACCCGGAGACGTCGCGCCGATGTCCGGGGAGGGACGGCAACGTCCCGGGATCTGCCGCGGATCCAGAACCATCCTGCCAATGTCCGAGGATCGAGAGCGCTGTCCCGGGATCTCCGGGGATGGCCCGGGATGCGGGGCGATGGCCGGGGCTTTGCGCTCGATCTGTAGACGTCGCGCCAATGTCCGGAGATGGACGGCGACGTCCCGGGATCTGCCGCACATCCAGAAACATCCTGCCAATGTCCGGGGATCGAGAGCGATGTTCCGGGATCTCCGGCGATGGCCCGGGATGCGGGGCGATGGCCGGGGCTTTGCGCTCGATCTGGAGACGCCGTGCCAATGTCCGGAGATGGACGGCGACGTCCCGGGATCTGCCGCACATCCAGAAACATCGACACGATGTTCCGGGATCCATGGCGACGCCCAGAGATCCCGAGCGGCATGCCAAGACCGGGGGGAGCGCCCGCCCCCTCCCCCCGGATGGACTTTTTCGGTACTTCGGTTTTCAAAGAGCTCGCCGAAGGAAGGTATGCCCTCCTTCGCGGCCCATCATGCATCGAGAGTGCCAATCAGTCAAGAGTATCCATTGACTATGACGTCATCATGCGTTACCCTGCATCCTGGAGAGGCGGCGGATGCGCCCCTCTTTCAGGCTCTTTGACAACCGAAGCACCGGGCGGGGGAGCACGGCGGCCTCCTCCTTCCCGGCCTTTCTTGATAGCGCTTCCCGGCGCGGGTGTGCCCGCGCCGGGCCACAAGCGCTTCGCGCTGCGGGCATGGAGTGCGAATGAATGCAGGGAATTTGCGCGGCCAACACAGGTTCCACCCTAAAAAGTAGACACCGCTAAAACGCCGCCCCCTTCCGCTCGATCAGCCGGCTGCCGTCTCTCTCCGGGAAGCCGCTTCCTGGCCTCCCGCTGCCTCCTGGAGACTCCAGTGGGTACCGCCACGCGGCCTGGCGTCATAGCGGCGCGCCCAGACCGCGGCGAACCAGCCGGTGAGCCTCCCGACCTCCCGGGCGAGGTTGCCGTTGAAGTACCCCATGAACTCGGAGAGCCGCTGGGCGTCCGGCACCCGGAGGAGCAGGTGCATGTGGGAGGACAGGAAGGTAACGGCCACGATCTCCAGGGGATACCGATCTTGGGCGCGTCCGAGGACGCCGAGGAGGATGTCGTTGAGCTGCTGGGAAGGACGCAGGAGGAAGCGTCCCTGGATGGTGCGGCAGGTGACCTCGATGAGGGCCCCACCTTCAGGCACGAAGCGCAGTTTTCGCCTCGGGACCCTCACCCTCCGCGACCAGGTCTCTTACTCTGGCACCCGCTGGCCTGCACCCGCTGGCCTGGCGGGCCGGGCGTCGGAGGGGCACGCCTCCCTGGCCGCCTTCGTCGGCGGGCGGACGAACCCCGAGATCACGGCGCGCGACGACGACGCCATCTACGCCACGGTGCGCGCCGAGCTCGGCCGCGCCCTGGGCCTCTCCAGCGAGCCGGTCTTCCACCACGTGCGCCGCTGGCCGCGGGCGGTCCCACAGTATGAGATCGGCCTCGGCCGCTTCGTGGAACGGGCGGCGGAGATCGAACGGAAGAATCCGAGACTGCAGATCGGCGGCAACTTCCTGCGCGGCATCTCAGTGCCGGACTGCAACAGGAACGCGACGGCGCTGGCGGCGGAGATATCGGCGGAGATCGGCGCGGAACGCCCGAGCAAGACCTCTTGCGCTCCTTAGCGAGCCATGGTAGGCTCATCGGCATAATAAAAGTTTAAAGTGACAACAAAAGGAGGCTGCCGATGAAAAGAAGCTGGCAACTTGCCGCTCTCGTCGCGATTCTTTCTCTCGCATCTTGGCTTGATTCACCCGGTACGGCACGGGCCTCGCTCCCGTACTGCGCAGACTATGCAATGAAGAGCTGCTCGCCCGACGACCCGCTGTTCCTCTGCGACTATCATGTTTTTCCGTATCCTACATATGTTTGCGAGTGCACTCTCTTTCAAGGCTCTTACATCTGGGAGTGCGCGCCGTAAACGCAGGGATTGGGCCTGACTGACCGGAGCGACGGTGGCCGCGACTCCGGATCACCGCCCCGCCCGCGGCCTCTCCAGCACCTCTTCGATGGCGCCGCGGTCGGGGCTCTTCGCCGAGGGGAGCGCAGGCACGCACGAGGGCACGGAGCTGCTCCTGGTGGGCCGCCTCCAGCAATGGGATGCCGTGTGGAGAGTGGGCAGAGTGGGCACCGGCGCTTGCCGAGGCTCATGCTATGCTCCAATAATGGCGAGAAAAGATCCACCGAGTCTCCCTGAAAACACGGAAGGCGTCCGCCGCATGGTGGCGGGGTGGCAGGCCGTTGAAGGGTTGGAGCGCGAGGAGCGACGCCAGGCGGGGCCTGATGCGATGGCCGTCCGGGGGGCCTTGGAGCTGATGGACCTGTTCGGTGCACTGCACGGCTGGCCTCCTCCCGAAAACGAGGCCCGGCGCCGCGACAGCGAGCTGGTCCGGAGCCGCTGGGTTCGTGTCCGCAGCTTCTATCAAGCCCATGGCCAAGCGGCCCAGCAAAAGAATCCTTGAGGCTCTCGCCGACTTGGGGTGAAGATCTCGGTTGCGACCCCAGAGGATCTCGTCATCTACAAGGCGCTCGCCTGGAGGGACCGGGATCGGTACGACATCGAGCAGCTCCTCACGCTACACGGGGACCGCATCGATCTGGAAAGAGTGCGTACCTTTATCCGCGAGCTCGCACAGATCCTGGACGCACCTGAGAGGGTCCCCGAGTTTGAACGCCTGGTGCAGAAAGTCAACTGACGATCCGGGGAAGGCCCCTGAAGGAGCGTATGGGTGGATGGGGCGTCTGCTCCTCGGGCTCCGCCATCCGCTGCTCGTCTATCATCTCCGCTTCCCCGTCGCGGCAGGAGCCCGCGAGGCGAGATGGACGATATGACTCAAATGCAGGACAAGCTCTCCGGACTTTCTTCCGCCAAGAAGGCGGTTCTACGTGACCTTCTGCGCAGGAAGAGGCCGGCGGAGGGGGCAACGGATCGCATCGAGCCCCGGGAGGACCGGCTCGCTCCGCTTCCCCTTTCGTTCAGCCAGCTCCGGCTCTGGTTCCTCGACCGCCTGCATCCCGGCGATCCGGTCTACAACCTGCCGTCGGCGACCCGCATCCTCGGGTCTCTCCACCTGCCGTCCCTGGCTCTCGCGCTCGCGGGTGTGGCCGACCGCCATGAGGCCCTGCGCACCACGTTCGCCGCCACCGAGGACGGCGAGCCGGTGCAGGTGATCGCGCCTCGCTTCGTGCCGCGGCTGCCCGTGGTCGACCTCGGCGCCCTGCCGGCCGCGCGGCGGAATCCAGAGATCCGGCGGATGTCCGCGCTGGAGAGCCGCCTGGCGTTCGACCTCGAAAAGGGTCCTCTGCTGCGCGGCTGCGTGTTCCGCTGCACGGACGACGAGCACCTGCTGCTTCTCGTGATGCATCACATCGTGAGCGACGGCTGGTCGATAGGTGTGCTGGTGAACGAGATCGGAGCGCTCTATCCGGCGTTTCTCGCCGGCCAGCCGAGCCCGTTGCCGGAGCTTCCCGTGCAATATCCGGATTTCGCCGTCTGGCAACGCCGCCGGCTGTCCGGCGCGCGTCTGGAGGCGGAGCTCGATTGGTGGCGCAGCCGGCTGGCGGGCATGTCGCCGGTCCTGGAGCTGCCGGCCGACCACCCGCGGCAGGCGGTCCGCAGCTCGCGGGGAGCCGGGCGGACCTTTCTCATGGATCCGGCGGCGCTCTCGGGCCTCCAGGCGCTCTCCCTCCGCCACGAGACGACACTCTTCAGGACGCTGCTCGCCGGCTTCTTCGCCGTCCTGCAGCGCTACACCGGGGAGGACGATCTCGCCGTGGCGACGCCGATCGCCGGCCGCATCCGGTCCGAGCTCGGACCGCTGATCGGCTTCTTCGTCAACACGCTGGTGCTGCGGACGGACCTGGGCGGCAATCCGAGCTTCAGCGATCTCCTCACCCGGGTGCGTGAGACGACGCTCTCCTCCTACTCGCACCAGGAGCTGCCGTTCGAGCGCCTGGTCGAGGACCTCGCGCCGGAACGGGATTTGGGCCGGCCGCCGCTCGTGCAGGTGATGTTCACCATGGAGAACATCCCGGAGGGCGCGCTCGAGCATCCCGGCATCGAGATCATCCCGGAAGCCGCTGGGCTGCAGGTCGCGCAATTCGAGCTGACCTGCACCTTCCGGGAGATCGAGGAGGGCCTGCTCGGCACGCTCGATTACAGCCGGGAGCTGTTCGAGGGCCCGACGATGGTCCGCCTGGGCGGACATTTCGAGCGGCTCCTCTCCGGCGTGCTGGCCGAGCCGCAACGGCCGCTCGCGGAGATCGCTCTCCTCGCTCCCGGCGAGCGCCACCAGCTCCTGGCCGAATGGAACGACACGGCGGTGGGCTACCCGCGCGGCCACACCCTGCACGAGCTGGTCGCGGCGCAGGCCGACCGGGGCGCGCCTCGTGTTCGCACAGCCGGAAGGGCACAAGGATTCCCGCTACCTGGCCGATCTCATCGCGCGCGAGAAGATCACCACCGTCCACTTCGTGCCCTCGATGCTGGAGGTGTTCCTGGAGACGCCGGGGCTCGAAGCGCTGGCCTCGCTGCGCCGGGTGGTGGCGAGCGGCGAGGCCCTGCCGCCGCAGCTCGTGCGGCGCTTCTTCTCCCGCCTCCCTCAGGCCGAGCTGCACAACCTGTACGGGCCGACCGAGGCGTCGGTCGACGTGAGCTTCTGGCCCTGCGTTCCCGAGCCTCCCGGCGATGTGGTCCCGATCGGCCGGCCGATCGCCAACCACCAGCTCCATGTGGTGGACCGCACTCTCGCGCCGCAACCGGCCGGGGTTCCGGGCGAGCTGCTGCTCGGCGGTCCGGGGCTCGCGCGCGGCTATCTCGGACGGCCGGATCTGACCGCGGCGGTGTTCATCCCCGATCCGTTCGGCGAAGGACCGGGCGGGCGGCTCTACCGCACCGGCGACCTGGTGCGCCGGCTGGCCGACGGCACGGTGCATTACCTCGGCCGCATCGACCATCAGGTGAAGATCCGCGGCTTCCGCATCGAGCTGGGGGAGATCGAGGCGGCGCTGGCGGAGCACCCCGCGGTCACCGGCGTGGCCGTGCTGGTGCGCGGCGAGGGGAGTGAGAGGCGATTGGTGGCGTATGTGGCATCGGACGGATCGGACCGATCCGACGGATCCGTCGGATTATCCGACCGATCGGACGACCTTCGCGGTTTCCTCGCCGGCCGCCTCCCCGAGCCGATGATCCCATCGGCTTTCGTGGTCCTGCCACGGCTGCCGCTCAACGCCAATGGCAAGGTCGACCGCCGCGCGCTCGCCAAAACCGCTCCCGGGCGGAGCGCCGGGGAGGAGTATGTGGCGCCGCGCACGCCGGTGGAGGGCGGACCAGCCGTTCGACCTGGAGCGCGGGCCGCTCCTGCGGGCCATCCTGGTGCGGATCGGCGCCGAGGAACGCGCGGTCCTCTTGAACCTCCACCACATCATCACCGACGGCTGGTCCATGGGTATTCTGTTCGGCGAGGTGGCGGCCCTCTATCAGGCCTTTGCGGACGGCCGGCCGTCGCCGCTCCCCGAGCTTCCGGTCCAGTACGCCGACGTGGCCCGCTGGCAGCGCGACCTGCTCGCCGGACCGGCGCTCCAGGAGCAGCTCGCCTGGTGGCGCCGGCATCTCGACGGCGCGCCCGCTTCTTTCAACCGACCGCTCGACCTGCGCGATCTGTCGCGCACGCCGCTGTTCCAGATCTTCCTCAACATGCTGAACTTCCCGGCGAGCGCCTCCCGCATGCCCGACGGGCTGGTGCTGGAGCCGCTCGGCGGCACCGGGGTCGATTCCAAGTTCGATCTGACCCTCTACGCCGCCGAGGACGCGGACGGGATCGGGCTGAGCCTGGTCTACAACGCCGACCTTCTGGATGGTCCCCGCGTCGAGGAGATGGTCCGCCAGCTCCAGCTCGTCCTGGAGCAGATCGCCGCGGATCCCGACGCGCCGGTGGAGAGCTTTTCACTGCTCACTCCCGAGACCGCCGCCGTGCTCCCCGATCCCCGTGCGTCTCTGGACGAGACCTGGGCCGGCGGCGTGCACGAGCTGTTCGCGGAGCAGGCGCGGCTCTACCCGGAGCGGCCGGCGGTGGCGGACTCCGAGGTGGCGTGGAGCTACGGCGAGCTCGCCGAGGCCGCGGCCCGCCTCGCGGGGCACCTGCGCGCCGCAGGTCTCGAGCCGCAGGAGCCGGTGGCGATCTGGGCCCACCGCGGCGCGCGGACGGTCCAGGCCGTGTTCGGCACGCTGTGGGCCGGCGGCGCCTTCGTGCTCCTCGATCCGGCCTATCCGCCCGCCCGCCTGGCCGAGACGGTGGAGATGGCGGCGCCCCGGTACTGGATTCAAAGCGGGATGGAGATCGCCGCCGCGGGAGCGCCTCCGGCCGAGGTGGAGGAGGTGCTCCAACACCTCAACCTGCGAGGGCGTCTGCGGCTGCCCTGCGAGATCTCCTCCCCTCCGGTCGAGCCGGCGCAGGCCGGGCCGGACGACACAGTGGCAATCGCCTTCACCTCAGGCTCCACGGGAGCGCCCAAGGGGATCGTGCAGCTCCATGGCTCGATGTCCCACTTCCTTCCGTGGATCGCGGAGCGCTTCGGGATCGGGCCGGAGGACCGCTTCAGCCTCCTTTCGGGCCTCTCCCACGATCCGTTCCAGCGGGATCTCTTCACCTCGCTCTGCCTGGGAGCGAGCCTGTGCGCGCCCACGGGCGAGGAGATGACGACGCCGGGCCGGCTCGCCGCCTGGATGGCACGCGAGCGGATCACGGTCTCCAACCTGACGCCGGCCATGGCGCAGCTCCTCACTGAGACGGGCAGTGAGCCGTTGCCCCACCTGCGCGCCACCTTCCTGATCGGCGACGCCCTCACGCGCGCCGGCATCGAGCGCCTGCGCAGCCTCGCTCCCGGCGCGGTCTGCGTGAACCTCTACGGCACGACCGAGACGCAGCGCGCCCTCGGCATGCACCTGGTTTGCGCGACGTCCAGCTTCTGGTGACTGCTGGGGGGCGCCTGGCCGGCATCGGCGAGCTCGGGGAGATTCAGGTCCGCAGCCCGCACCTGGCCCGTGGTTACCTGGGGGGTCTGGATGGCGAGGGGTTCGGCGATCTCTACCGCACGGGCGACCTCGGACGCTACCGGCCGGACGGCGAGGTCGTCTTCGCGGGCCGGGCCGACCAGCAGGTGAAGATCCGCGGCTTCCGCATCGAGCCGGCGGAGGTCGAGGTGGCCCTGGGCCGTCTGCCGGGCGTGCGCGAGGCCGTCGTTCTCGCCCGGGAAAGCGGCCCTGGAGACCGCGAGCTCGTCGCCTATGTCGCAGGCAATGCCGGCGAGGAGATCGATCCCACCCGCCTGCGCGAGGCCCTGCGTTCCCGGCTGCCGGGCTACATGGTGCCCTCCGCCTTCGTGCTCCTCGACGAGCTGCCGGTCACCCCGAACGGCAAGGTCGATCGACGTGCCCTGTCCCGCATCGAGCCCGAGCGCGGCAGTGATCGGGGGGATGGCTTCGTCGCACCGCGCACGCCAACGGAAGAAGCCCTGGCCGCTCTCTGGGTCGAGGTGCTCGGCCCGCAGCGCACCGGCGGCCGCGCCGGCGTTCGGGACCACTTCTTCGGGCTCGGCGGCCACTCGCTCCTCGCCACCCGGCTGCTCGCCGCCATCCAGGATGCCTTCGGGGTCGAGCTGCCGCTGCGCATCGTCTTCGAGCGGCCGACCCTGGAGGAGATGGCCGCGGCCATCGCGGAGGCCGGCGAGACGGCCCACCAGGACGAGCCCGTGGTCCGCATCCCGCGCGCCCCCGGGGTCAACCGTTTCCCGGTCTCCTTCTCACAGCTCCGCGAGTGGATTCTGGATCGTCTGGAGCCGGGGAATCCCGCCTACAACATCCCGAACAACCTGCGGCTCGGCGGCCCGCTCGAGGTCCCGGTCCTCGCCGCGGCCCTGCGCCGCCTCATTCAGAGACACGAGGTCTTCCGCACGGCGTTCGTCGCCGGCCTTGATGAGGAGGAAAACGAGGAGCCGCTCCAGGCCGTGCTCCCGGAGGTCTCCCTGGAAGTCCCGGTGATCGACCTGTCGGCCCTGCCCGAGGCGTTACGGGAAGCCGAGCTCCCCCGGCAGGTCCGGCACCACGCGGGCACCGGCTTCGACCTGACGGCGCCGCCGCTCCTGCGGGTCCGCGTGATCCGCCTCGCCGCCGCGGATCACGCCCTCCTGATGACCGTGCACCACATCATCTCGGACGGCTGGTCCATGGGCATCCTGAACCAGGAGCTGGCCGCCCTCTACGAAGCCGTCGAGGCCGGTACGGAATCCGCTCTGCCGCCGCTGCCCGTCCAATATGCCGACTACGCCGTCTGGCAGCGCCGCCGGCTCGACGCCGAGGCCCTGGAGCGGCAGGTGGGCTACTGGCGCCGGCAGCTCACCGGCGCGCCGCCGCTCCTCGAGCTGCCCACCGACCGGCCGCGTCCGCCGGTGCGCAGCAGCCGCGGCCGGCGCATCCCGTTCCTCCTGCCGCAGCCGCTCGCCGGCCGTCTGGGGGAGCTGGCCCTGCGGCACGGATCGTCGCTGTTCATGGTGCTGCTGGCCGGCTACCAGACCCTCCTGGCGCGCTGGAGCGGCCAGGACGACGTCGTGGCCGGCACCTACAGCGGCAACCGGCCGCGCCGCGAGCTGGAGCCGCTCATCGGCTTCTTCATCAACACCCTCGTGCATCGCACCGGCCTGTCGGGCGAGAGCAGGCGCTCCGCACGCCGACCGCCGTGGCCGTGGAAGCCGGCGACATCCGGCTCACCTACGCCGACCTGGTCGAGCAGGCGCGCCGCGTCGCCGAGGGCATCGACCCGGGCACGATCGTGGCCCTCGCGACCGAGCGCACGCCGGAGCTGATCGTGCAGATGCTGGCGGTGCTGCAGGCCGGGGCGGCGTATGTGCCGATCGACCCCGCGTACCCGCGGGAGCGGCGGGAGTACATGGTGGAAGATTCCGGGGCAAAGGACATCAAGGACGGCAAGGACGGCAAGGACAAAAGCCAGATGTCCTTTAAGTCCTTTGGGTCCTTTGGGTCCTTGTCGTCCTTGTCGTCCTTGTCGTCCTTGGAATTGACCCCCGCCTACGTCATCTACACCTCGGGCTCCACCGGCCGGCCCAAGGGCGTGGTCGTGCCCCACCGCGCCATCGCCTCCTTCGTGCGCGCCGCCCGGGAGACCTACGAGATCGGCCCGGGCGACCGGGTCCTCCAGCTCACCTCGATCAGCTTCGACACCAGCGCCGAGGAGATCTGGCCGGCCCTGGCATCCGGGGCGACCCTGGTGCTGCGGCCCGACGACATGATGGCGTCGATCCCGCACTTCCTCCGCGAGCTGGAGCGGCTCGGCATCACCCATGTCGACCTGCCCACGGCGTTCTGGCACGAGATGGTCGCCGGGATGGAGGCCGAGGACCTGGAGCTGCCGCGCGGCCTGCGCCTGGTCATCCTCGGCGGCGAGGAGGCCCTGGCCGACCGCTTCGCTCTCTGGCAACGGCGCGTCGGGTCCTCGGTGCGCCTGGTCAACACCTACGGCCCGACCGAGGCCACGATCGTGGCGACCCGGCGCGAGCTGTCGGGGCTCGCGCCGGGCGGCACGGTACCCATCGGCCGGCCGATCCCGGGAGCGCGGACCTACGTGCTCGACCGCTTCTTCACACCCGTGCCGCCGGGCGTGCGCGGCGAGCTGTGGATCGGCGGCGCCGGCGTGGCCCGCGGCTACCTGGGCCGGCCCGACCTGACCGCCGAGCGCTTCCTGCCCGACCCGTTCTCTGAAGAACCGGGCGCGCGCCTTTACCGCACGGGTGACCTGGTGGTCCTCACTCCTGACGGCGACCTGATCTTCGCCGGGCGGGCCGACCGCCAGCTCAAGATCCGCGGCTACCGCATCGAGCCGAGCGCGCTGGAGCGGACCATCGCGGAGATCTACCGCGACCTCCTGCGGGTCGGCCGCGTGGGCCTGCACGACAACTTCTTCGACCTCGGCGGGCACTCGCTCCTCATCGTGCGGGCTCACCAGAAGCTGCGGGAGGCACTGGGGAAAGAGATCCCGGTGCTCGATTTGTTCCGCTTCCCGACGGTGGCGGCGCTGGCCCGGCACCTGGGAGGCGAGGAGACGGGCAGCCTGCAGAAAGTCCAGGGGCTCGCGGAGCAGCAGCGAGCGGCCCAGCAACGCCAGAAAGCCGCCATGGAGAGGCTGCGAAGGCCAGGAAGGACCAAGGAGCAGAGATGAGCGACGACCAGACTGGTTCTATTGATTTTACCGTGGTGCCGGAGACGGGACTCGAACCCGTATGTCCTTGCGGACGGAAGATTTTAAGTCTCCTGCGTCTGCCATTTCGCCACTCCGGCGTGAGTGGGCTGGCATTTTAGCAGGGTGCGCGGGATAAGATGGAGGCATGCGCAAACGAACCATCGTCTGGCCGGCTCTCGCGCTGGCTGCCGCCGTGCCCGCGCTCGGCGCGGCGGCTCCGCTCAGGGTCCAGCCCCCCCAGGTCGCCGTGCGCGAGCACCGCCTCGCCAATGGCCTCGCGGTCCTCTTGAACGAGGACCATTCCGTCCCCGTCGTCTCGCTCCAGGTCTGGTACCACGTCGGCTCGAAGAACGAGCGCCCCGGCCGCAGCGGCTTCGCCCACCTCTTCGAGCACATCATGTTCAAGGGCTCGGAGAACCTCCCGCCGGGCGAGATGACCGACTACATCTCGTCGATCGGCGGCCGCTACAACGCCACCACCGATTTCGACCGCACCCTCTACTTCGAGGTCATCCCCAGCAACCACCTGGAGCGCCTGCTCTGGATGGAGGCCGACCGCATGCGTGCCCTGGACGTCTCGGAGGCCAACTTCCTCTCCGAGCGCGAGGTGGTCAAGGAGGAACGCCGGCTGCGCGTCGACAACCCGCCGTTCGGCCGCCTCTTCGAGGTCGTCCTCGCCAACACCTTCACCACCCATCCCTACAAGATCCTGTCGATCGGCAGCATGGCCGACCTCGACGCCGCCACGATCGAGGACGTGCGCGCCTTCCACAGCCTCTACTACGTACCGAACAACGCCACGCTCGTCCTCTCCGGCGACTTCGACCCCGCACAGGCCCTGGGCTGGATCGAGACGTACTTCGGCCGCATCCCCAAGGGGCAGGAGATTCCGCGCGACGTCCCGCAGGAGCCGGAGCAGAAGACCGAGCGGCGGATCGTCGAGTACGACGCCAATACGCCGCTCCCCGCCGTGCTCCTCACCTACCATGTGCCCGAGGAGGGGAACCCGGAGATGTACGCCCTCGAGGTGGCGAGCCGCATCCTCTCCGACGGGCAGAGCTCCCGCCTCTACCGCAAGATGGTCTATGAGCAGCAGATCGCCCTGCAGGCCGGCGGCGAGACGTTCAGCAGCGCGCTGCTGGCGGCGATTGCGCTGGCGATCACGCGGCCGCTGCAGCAGCTCGCGCAGTTCGACCAGAAAGAGGGCGCCGCGGTGCCCGTCGGAGGCGCGGTGATCGGCGGCCAGCGTCGCGTCCACCACGGGCAGCGCGCGCACTTCCCCGTCCTGCACCCAGGGGCGTGTAACGATGCTGCCAAAGCCGACCAGCGCCACCTGTGGCGGGTAGATCACACCGAACACCGCCTGCGCCCCCTGATCGCCCAGATTGGTGACGGTGATGGTCGGGTCGGACATCTCGGAACTGCGCAGCGAGAGCGCGCGGGCGCGGGCGACGAGGTCCGCGAGCTTCGCCATCAGCGCGTCCGCCGTCTTCTGGCCGATCGGCACGGCAACCGAGATCGCCATGCAGCGCTCGCCAGCCGAACCATAGGCGGCCCCCATCAGCGCATCGACGGCCTGGTCGAGATCGGCGTCCGGCATG
>Ga0209682_10000491_pt1 | contig 13621 bp, 11 predicted proteins | sample DOMMetBare2Fresh_2_FD_187471 | JGI IMG/M metagenome (GOLD analysis project Ga0209682, IMG submission 187471) | Wetland sediment microbial communities from St. Louis River estuary, USA, under dissolved organic matter induced mercury methylation -... | ecosystem: Environmental > Aquatic >... | reverse complement strand
CAACGGCTTCGAGATCGGCGGCGGCTCCATCCGCCTCCACGACCCGGCGGTGCAGGCCCGGGTCTTCAAGGCCATGGGCATCTCCGACGAGGACGCCCGGAGCAAGTTCGGCTTCCTGCTCGACGCCCTCAAGATGGGCGCCCCGCCCCACGGCGGCATCGCCCTCGGCATGGACCGCCTGGTCATGCTGCTGACCGGCGCCGAGTCGCTCCGCGACGTGGTGGCCTGGCCGAAGACGCAGAAGGGGACCGACCTCATGACCGGGGCCCCGGGCGACGTCGACGCGAAGCAGCTCCGCGACCTCTACGTGAAGAGCACCGCCGAGCAGAAGTAGCGCGACCAGCGCCGCGCGAGCGCGGCCGGGGAGGCCCGTGCCACACGACGTCCTCATCCTGGGGGGCGGGGTCAACGGCCTGGGGGTGGCGCGCGACTGCGCCCTCCGCGGGCTCAGGGTCCTGCTCCTCGAGAAGGGCGACCTGGCCGGCGGCGCGTCGGGCGCCAGCTCGGGGATGATCCACGGCGGGCCGCGCTACATGCTGACCGGGCGGGCGGTGACCCGGCGGGCCGCCCGGGACGCCGGGGCCATCGGGCGCATCGCCCCGCACCTCCTCTTCCGCATCCCCTTCCTCCTGCCGCTCTCCGGCGCCGGGCCCCGGCCGACGCTGGTGGAGCGGGCCGGCCACTACGCCAAGGAGGCCTTCTTCTCGGCCTACGACCAGTTCCAGCGCGAGAAGCGCGGTCGGCCCTCCACCCGGCTCTCGCCGGAGGAGCTCTACCGGCTGGAGCCCGGGCTCGCCCCCGGGCTGCACGGCGCCGTCACCTTCGACGAGTGGGGCATCGACGCCCACCGGCTCTGCGTGGCCAACGCGCTGGCCGCCCGGGAGGCCGGGGCGGAGGTGCGGACCTGGACCGAGGCGACCGCCCTGCTGCGCCAGGGCGGCCGCGTCACCGGGGTCCGCTGGGTGGACGCGGTGACCGGCCAGGCCGGCCTGGCCGAGGCCCCGGTGGTGCTGAACGCCACCGGCGCCTGGTCGCCCGGGCTGGCGCGGCGCAGCGGCCTCACGGTGCGGATGCGGCCGGGCAAGGGGGTCCACCTGGTGCTCGACCGCCGCTTCTCCGACTACGGCGTCATCTGCCAGGCCATCGACGGGCGGCTCATGTTCGCCTACCCGCACGAGGACGAGACCTGGATCGGCACCACCGACGACGACGCCTTCGGCGATCCGGACGACCAGGAGGCGCTGGCCGACGAGGTGGCCTACCTGCTCGAGGCGGCCGCCGAGCGCCTGCCGGGGATCCGCGCGGCGCGGATCACCCGGGCCTTCTGGGGCCTGCGGACCACGCTCCACGCCCGCGGGCCGAACGAGGACGCGCTCTCGCGGGAGCACGAGCTCCTGGACCACGCCGCCGAGGGGGCGGCCGGGCTCCTCTCCTTCGTGGGCGGCAAGCTCGCCTCCTACCGCTCCCAGGCGGAGGAGGTCACCGATCGGATCCTGGCGCTGCTCGGCCGGGCCCCGGTGGCCTGCCGGACCGGCGAGCTGGCGCTGCCGGGCGGGGAGGCGCCGGCCGACGCGGCGGCGCTGGCGGCCCGCTTCGGGGTGGCGGGGCCGGCGGCGCTGCGGGTGGCCTACCGCCACGGGGCGCGGGCCGAGGCGGTGCTCCGGCTGGCCGAGGAGGATCCGCGCCTGCGGCTGGTGGTCTGCCGCGAGGCCGGGCTGCTGGCGGCCGAGGTGGTCCACTGCGTCCGCCACGAGCTGGTGCGGCGGCTCAGGGACCTGCGGAGCCGCTGCCGGCTGGCGGTGGGCGGCTGCGGCGGGCTCGACTGCGCCCGGGTGGCGGCCCAGCTCGCGGCGCGGGAGCTCGGCTGGGGGCCCGAGCGGACCCGGGCCGAGCTGGCGGACCTCCTGGAGGTGGGCTGGCGCGAGCGGCGGGCGGTGCTGGACGGCGCCCAGCTCGCCCAGGAGGAGCTGCTCCGGGGCGCCCACTGGGGGGTGGTCCGGTGACCGCGCGGACCGCTGACGAGCGGGTGGCGGAGGTCATGGTGATCGGCGGCGGCCTGGCCGGCGCGGTGGCGGCGCTGGCGGCCCGCGCGGCCGGCGCCCAGGTGCTGCTGGTGCGCCGCGCCCCGGGCGCCTCGGCCCTCTCGGGCGGGGCCATCGGCGTGGCCCCCGACCTGGGCGCGCTCCCGGATGATCCCCTGCGCACCCGCCGCTCGCCGCTCGAGTCGGCGCGCCGGCTGGCGGCCCGCTGGCCGGGCCACCCCTACGCCCGGCTCGGCCTGGAGGCGCTCGAGGAGGCGCTGGCCTTCACCGCCGCCGAGCTCTCGGCGCTCCTCGAGCCGCCCGACGGCCGGCCGCGCTTCCTGGCCCACGCCTCCGGGGCGGTGGCCGAGTGCGCGCTCTGCCAGCGCTCCCAGGCGCCCGGGGATCTGAGGCGGCTCGAGGGCCGGATCGCGGTGGCCGGGTTCGCCGGCCACCTCGGGTGGGACGCCCGGCTGGTGTCGGCCGGCGTGAACCGGCTCCGCGCCGCGGGCGGGCCGGAGGCGGCGGCGCTGGACGTGGACTGGCCGCGTGGCCCGGACGGCGGGGCGCTCTCGCCGGCCGGCCTGGCGCGCGCCCTCGAGCCGCCTGGGGCGGCCGAGGCGCTCGGCGCGGCGCTCAAGCGCGCCCTGCCGGACCAGGCGGCGCTGGAGCGGCCAGCGCGGATCGCCGTCGTCCTCCTGCCGCCGGTGCTCGGCATCGACCCGGCGGCGCGGGTGCCGGAGCGGGTGGCCGCGGCGGCCGGGCTCCCGGTGGCCGAGCTGATCTCCGACCCGCCGAGCGTGCCCGGGCTGCGGCTCGACGCGGCGCTGCTCTCGCGGCTCCGCGGCGCCGGGGTCGAGGTGGTGGAGGGGTCGCTCCAGCCGGGCGGCGGCCCGGGGCGGCCGGCGGCGGTGGAGGAGGCGGGCGTGGGCGCGGCCCGCTCGCTCCTGGCGCCGGCCTGGGTGCTGGCGAGCGGCCGGTTCATCGGCGGCGGCCTGGTGCGCACCGGGGCGCTGGCCGAGCCGCTCCTCGGCCTGCCGGTCCGGGCGGCGGCGCCGGGCGCGCCAGGGGCCGAGCCGCCGGATCGCTCGCCCGCGTCGCTCACCGCCCGGGTCCGCAGCGCGCCGCAGCCGCTCCTCGCGGCCGGGGTGCTGGTGGACCGCGAGGGGCGGCCGCTCGGCGAGGGTGGTCAGCCCCTCCACCCGCGGCTCTACGCGGCCGGGGCGATCATCGGCGGCCACGAGCACGCCTCCGACGGGACGGGGCTGGGGGTGGCGATCCTCTCGGGCTTCCTGGCCGGTCGGCGCGCGGCGCGCTGAACGCCGATCGCCGAGCGCCGAGCGCCGGCGGCCGGTCCTGCGGTCAGCGCCCGGCAGGGACCACGGCAGGGTTCGTCGGCCCGCGCCAGAGCACGCTCACCGGGTGGACCAGCAGCGCCGCGCCGGGCTGCTGGCCGAGCCGGCGGCAGAGGTCCGGCCCCTCGCCGTCGGGCGCGGCGGCGCGGAAGCCCTCGGCGGCGGCGAAGGCCTCGGTCTGGACCGCCAGGCCGACGGCCGGCAGCGCGGTGGCCGGCTCGACGCGGGTCGAGGGGACGGCCGGCTCGCCGCTCGAGACCAGGAGGCCATCGGGGCGGACCAGCAGGCCTGCCAGCGCGGCGGCGTCGGGGTGGGCCCGGGCCGCCTCGAGGAGGCCGGAGAGCCAGCCGCGACGGGGCTCCGCGCCGGTGCGCAGGAAGGCGAGCCAGGGGGTGCGCGCCGCGGCGGCGCCGGCCAGGGCGGCGGTCGCGAAGCCGCGCGGCAGGTCGCTGCGCAGGGTCACCATGCCGGGGAGGCGGGGCAGGGCGCAGGCCGTCTCGTCGCGGGTGCCATCGTCCACGCCGATGAGGACGTGGGGCACGCCGGCGGCGGCCCGCGCCAGGGCCGCCAGCGTCCGCAGGGTGGCCTCCCACGGCCCGTCGGCCACCACCACCACGCCGATCTCCGGGGGGCGCGCGCTCACGGGCGCCACCCGGCGCGGCGCCGCGCCGCGACCTGGCGCAGGCCGGCCTCCACCGCGTCGATGGCCTGGTCCCAGCCGAACCGCTCGGCGGCCGCCCGCCCGCGCTCGGCCAGGAGCCGGCCGGCCTCGGGGTCGGCCAGCACCGCCAGCACCGCGCGGGCCAGCGCCGCGGCGTCGCCCACCGGGCAGAGGACCGCGTCGTGGCCGGCGGTGGCGAAGGTGGTGATGCCGCCGCACTGGGTGGCCACCACCGGCACCCCGGAGGCCATGGCCTCCAGCGGCGGCAGCGCGAAGGCCTCGTACCAGGAGGTGAAGAGCAGGAGGTCGTGGGCGCGGTAGATGGCCGGCACCTCGGCCTGCGGCGGCGAGACCAGGTTCACGAAGGGGAAGGGGGCGCCGCCGAGCTGGACCGGCTCCTGGCTCATCCAGGTCACCTCGAAGCGGGCGCCGGCGCGCCAGGCCCGCTCCAGCGCCTCGAGCGCGGTGCGGAACCCCTTGAAGGGGAGGCTGGGGTGGCCGACCAGGAGGATGCGCTGGCCGCGCGGGCGCGGCTCGGGGTGGAAGCGGTCGAGGTCGATGCCGTTCGGCCAGACGGCGCAGCGCCGGCCGTAGCGCGCCCCCAGCAGCCCGGCCACGTGGGGAGACACCGCGGCCACCGGCACCGGGAGGCGCATGGCCTCCTCGAACTGCCGGGCGGCGCGGCGCCAGGCCTCGTCCTCGCGGACGTCGCCGAAGAGGACCTCGTGCCCCTGCTCGAAGGAGACCAGCGGCGCGCCGCCGCCGAGGCACTCCGGGATCGACTGGTACCAGCCGACCACCACCGCGTCGGCGCCGCCGAGCCTGGGCCCGAGCGGCTGGTCGGGCGGGTTGACCAGCTCGCCGTCGCAGGCCACGTCGCTCCAGGGCGGGATGGCCCGGTCGGCCCGGCCCCGGTAGGCGGCCCTGACCCGGTGGCCCCGCGCGCGCAGGTGGCGCACGTGCTCCAGGAGCACCTTCATGCCGCCGGTCAGGTTGTGGTGGGGCAGCACGTAGACGAGATCGAGCGGCCCGCTCGGCCCGGGCGGACCGCCCCAGACGGCGTCGGCCGCCGCCAGCTCGCCACCCCGGTCCGGCCTGGCCTGCGCCGGCGCGCTCATGGCCGGCTCGCCGCCTGCTCCGCCTGGCCGCGGACCCGGTCCAGGTAGCGGTCCACGTCGGCGGCGAAGGCCTGGTAGCCGCCCTGGCGGAGCGCCTGGCCGTGGGCCGCCAGCACGGCGAGCTGGTCGCAGGGCTGGTGGTGGTGCGGCGCCGGCCAGCCGGCCAGCGGGACGAAGGGGGCCTTGACCCAGGCCGGCGACGGGCCCTGCCAGATGGTCTTGACCGCCTCGTCGTGGAGCCGCACCAGCGCCTCGGTGAGCGGCCCCGGGGCGCGGCCGGTGAGCCACTCGGCGAGGCGCGAGAGGAGGGCCGGGGCGAAGCCGGAGGCGGTCAGGTAGGCGTTGGGATCGGCGGCGGTCCGCAGCGCCGCGGCCAGGGCCTGGCGGGCCAGGTCGGGGACGTCGAGGTCGGCCCGCGGGAAGAGGGCCTGGAAGGGGTTCGCCTCCAGGAACTTGAGCGCGGCGCGCCCCGAGTCGAGCACGTTGGCGGCCCGGAAGACGCTGGAGCCCTGGCCCGGGTGGACCCGCGACACGCAGGTCGGCTGGTCCAGGTAGACCGAGTGGTGGCGGGCCGTGATGCGGAGCCAGAGGTCGTAGTCCTGCCCCTGGCGCAGCGCCTCGTCGAAGGTGCCCACCTCGGCGAAGACCTCGCGGTGCACCGCGATGCTGATGCCGTTGACGTAGTTCTGCGCCAGGAAGGCCACCACCTGGAGCGCCGGCTCCGGGATGAGGCTGGCGGCCGGCGGCTCCGGCTCGACCAGCCGGCGGGAGAGCTCGTCGAGGAGCAGGAACCCGGAGTGGAAGAAGCGGCACAGCGGCCGCTGGCGGATGGCCTCCTCGTGGAGGGCCAGCTTCTCCGGCAGGAAGAGGTCGTCGGAGGAGAGCCAGCAGATCCACTCGCCGCGGGCCTCGGCGAGGGCCCGGTTGAGCGCCGCGGCCACGCCGCCGTTCCGCTGCCGGATGGCGCGCAGCCGCGGCTCCCTGGCGCAGAGCGCCTGGAGCACCTGCGGCGTGTCGTCGGTGGAGCCGTCGTCCACCACCACCGCCTCCCAGTCGCGGCAGGTCTGGCCCATGAGGCTGGCCACCGCCTGCGGCAGGAAGGCGGCCTGGTTGTAGGTGGGGACGAGCACGCTGAAGCGGGGCGGTCCGGCCGGGCGGGCGTCGGCCAGGCGGGCCAGCAGGGCCTGCTCGGCGGCGGCCAGGTCCGGCAGGTCGGGGAAGCCGCCGGCCGCGCGGAAGGCCGCGGCCTCCACCGCCACGGCGCCGCAGGCCAGCCGCGCCGCGCCGGTCGAGGCGCCGGGGGCGTCGAGCCAGCCCGGCTCGGGCACCGCGCCGGCCGGGAGGAAGATCAGCCGGGCGCCCTGGGCCAGCGCCGCCCCCTGGTTGCGGGCCGCCGAAAGCCCGTGGGGGCGCTCGTTGCGGTGCCAGCGCAGGCCGGGGAGGTGGGGCAGGGCGGCCGAGGTCTCGTCGGCGGTGCCGTCGTCCACCACCACCGTCTCCCAGCGGAGGCCGGCCGAGGCGCGGGCCAGGGCGATGAGGGTGGCGAAGGTGGCGTCCCAGCCGTCCTGGACGGCCAGCACGAAGGAGACGGTGGGGGGCGCGGCGGCGGCGGTGGTCATGGCGTGGCTCCAGGCGCGGCGCTAGGCCGGCGCGGCGGGGAGGTCGCCGCGGGGCGAGTCGCCCCGGGCGGTGGTCGAGGCGCGGGCGGCGGCCGCGGCGCGGCAGTCGCGGAAGGCCCAGAGGGCGCCGCGCGGCACGTCGTAGGGGCGCCCCAGGTTGTCGTTGACGTGGAAGTCGGGGCAGGCCACCACCTCCCAGCCCGGGCCGAAGTCGGCCGGCCCCCAGCCCGAGCGGTGCTCCTGCCAGGTGCCGCCGCCCAGCCCCCAGGCGTCGCGGCCGTCCGGGTGGTGCTGCGGGATGAAGCCGAGGGTGGTGAAGACCACCAGCTGGCGGCGGGGCAGCCGCTCGGTGGCCAGGAGCAGCGCCGCCGCCGCGGGCTTCTCGAGGTGCTCGATGATGTCGAGCAGGAAGACGGTGTCGACCGCGCCGGGCGGGAAGCGGGTGACCGCCTCGTCCCAGGTGGCCTGGAGGGGCAGGTAGACGCGGTCGGTGGCGCCGGCCACGTTCCGCTGGAGGTGCTCGAGGTACTCGCCGTAGGGCTCGCAGCAGACGTGGACCACCGGGCGGACCAGCTGCTGCGGGCGGATGCCGCAGCCGATGTCGAGGACCACCGGCGCCGGGGCCAGCCGCTGGGCCACCGCCGCCGGGAGGTCGGCCCGTCCCACCACCGTGATGGCCGGGAGCGGCCTGGCGGGCTGGCCGGCCTGGAGCGCCTGGACCGGGGCGCCCACGCGCTCGCGCCAGCGGGAGGTCAGCAGCGCCTCGTCGCCCGCCACCTCGGGGAGGCCGACGCCCCAGGGGACCGCCAGGCGGACCCGCGCGCCGTCGACGTGGACCACCCGCCGGCCGCCGTCGGCCAGGCGCAGCGTGAGGTCGAGGTCGGCCCCCTCCTCGCGGAAGGACTCGTCGAAGCCGCCCGCCTCGCGGAAGGCCTCGGCCCGGACGAGGAGGCCGTCGCCGCAGAGGCCGGCGCAGGGGATCTCGCGGGCCGGCAGCGGCAGGCCGCGCAGGGAGGCCCAGGTCATGGCGGCGTTGGCCGGCAGGCGCCCCCCGGCCGGATCGACGAGCTGGGGCGCGGCGGCCGCCACCGCGGGATCCGCGCCCACCACGGCGAGGAGCGGCGACAGCCAGGAGGGCTCGGCCTGGGCCCCGTTGCCGATGAAGGCGAGGTAGCGGCCGCGGGCCGCGGCGGCCCCCTGGTTGCGGGCGGCCACCAGGCCGCGCGGCGCCGGGTTGGTGAGGTGGGTGATCCCCTCGACGCGCGCCAGGGCGCGCGGGGTCTCGTCGGTCGAGGCGTCGTCCACCACCACGATCTCGGCCGGCAGCGCGGCGGCGGCCGGGATCAGCGAGGTCAGGGTGGCGTAGGTGCGCTCCCACTCGCCGCGGACGGCGACGACGATGGAGACGAGCGGGGATGGGGCGGAGGGCTCGGACATGGCTCACCAGGGTGCGAGAGGGCCTCAGGGCAGGGGCGAGGTGCGGCCCCAGACGGTGCGGTTCACGTAGTCGACGTAGGAGAGGATGATCTGGAGGACCTTCCCGGAGACGTGCGGCTCCAGGTAGTCGGGCGGCACGCCGGGGCGCACGCCGGTGCGGCCGGTGACCGCCTCCACCGCCTGGATCACCCGGTCGGCGCCCAGGCCGCTCATGATGAGCGTGCCGGCGTCCATCCCCTCGGGGCGCTCGTGGGCGTCCCGCAGGGTGACGGCCGGGAAGCCGACCAGGGCGCTCTCCTCGGTGACGGTGCCGCTGTCGGAGACCACGCAGAAGGCCTCCTGCTGCAGCCGCACGTAGTCGAGGAAGCCGAAGGGGGCCAGGAAGCGGACCCCGGCCTCCTCGAGCCCCTGGGTGCCGCCGTCGAGCTGCTCCAGGCGGGCCCGGGTGCGCGGATGGGTGGAGACCACCACCGGGAGGTGGAAGCGCTCGGCCAGGGCCCGCAGGGTGGCCAGGATGGCCCGCAGCCGCTCCGGCCGGTCCACGTTCTCCTCGCGGTGGGTGCTCACCACCAGGTAGCGGCGCGGCTGGAGCCCGAGGGCCAGGAGCACCTCGGAGCGGGCGATGCCGGGGGCGTAGTGGTCCAGCACCTCGCGCATCGTCGAGCCGGTCTTGATGACCGTCTCGGGGCGCAGCCCCTCGGCGAGCAGGTAGCGGCGGGCGTGCTCGGTGAGCGGCATGTTGACGTCCGAGAGGTGGTCCACCACCTTGCGGTTGAGCTCCTCGGGGACCCGGGCGTCGAAGCAGCGGTTGCCGGCCTCCATGTGGAAGACCGGGATCTGCCGGCGCTTGGCCGGGAGGACGCAGAGGCAGGAGTTGGTGTCGCCGTAGAGGAGCAGCGCGTCGGGGCGCTCCAGCTCCAGCACCGCGTCGCACTTCACGATGACGTCGGCGATGACCTGGGCCACCGCCTGGCCGCCCACCCCGAGCACGTGGTGCGGGCGGGTCAGGCCGAGCTCCTCGAAGAAGACCCCGTTGAGCTGGTGGTCGTAGTTCTGGCCGGTGTGGACCAGCACGTGGTCCACCTGCCGCTCCAGGGCGGCCATGACCCGGGAGAGCTTGATGACCTCGGGCCGGGTGCCCACCACGGTCATGACCTTGAGGCGCTTGGGCGCGTTCATGCGACGGCTCCGGTTGGCGTGGGGCGGCTCAGGCGAGCAGCTCGCCGCCGTCCTTGGAGACGGCCTGGTCCGGCATGAGGTGGTGGCGGCGCAGCAGCTCGGCGGTGGCGTCCAGGTCGAGGACGTGGTCCGAGGAGCTGAACTCCTTCAGCAGGGCCGGCGGCTGGCGCTGGTCGTCGTCCCGGATGAGCTCGGGGAGCATGGGCAGGATGGCGTAGTAGTCGCCGCGCACGATGGCCCGGCGCGACTCCTCGTCGGAGATCATGATCTCGTCGAGCTTCTCGCCGGGACGGATGCCGGTGACCTCGATGGGGACGTCGCGGTCGCCCACCAGGGCGCGGGCCACGTTCATGACCGTGGCCGAGGGGGCCCGCGGCACCAGGGTCTCGCCGGCGCGGGCGCTCTTGAGCGCGGCGAACAGCGTGTCGACCGCGGTGTCGAGCGAGAGGAGGAAGCGGGTCATCTCCGGGACGGTCACGGTGACCGGGCCGCCGTGGGAGATCTGGTCGAGGAACAGCGGGACCACCGAGCCGCGGGAGGCCAGCACGTTGCCGTAGCGGATGACCACGAAGCGGGTGCGGGGGATGGTCACGTTGGCGGCCACGAAGAGCCGCTCCTGGAGCGCCTTGGTCATCCCCATGGCGTTGACCGGCTTGCAGGCCTTGTCGGTGCTGACCCCCACCACCACGTCCACCGGGTAGTCGTGGTCGCGGATGGCCTGGATGATGTTGATGGCCCCCATGCAGTTGGTGGCCATGGCCTGGTCCGGGAAGTACTCGCAGGTGGGGACCTGCTTCAAGGCCGCCGCGTTGATGACCACGTCGGCGTCGCGCACCGCCGCGGAGACGTCGGAGTAGTTGCGCACGTCGCCGATGCGGAAGGAGATGGAGCGCGCGAAGTTCTGGTAGATGACCTCGTCGGTGGTGACCTTCTTGTCGAGGTAGGCCAGCCGCATGACGTGCTGCTTGGCCTCGTCGCGGGAGAGGATGGTGATCTTGCTGGGGTTGCCCAGCTCGCCCTTCAAGAGGCGGTGCACCAGCTTCTTGCCCATGGAGCCGGTGCCGCCGGTCACCAGCACCCGCTTGCCCTGGAGATTCACGTGGAACTCCCTTCTCGCTTCAGGATCTGCTCGGCCAGCTCGTCGAGCTGTGCGTCCCAGCCCGGGACGCGATAGGAGGTCTTGGCCAGGAGGGCCCGGCCGTCGAGGCTGCGGTCGCAGACCACCGCGTCGTCGGGGACCAGCTGGACGTCGCGGCCGGGGAGGCGCACCAGCAGGCGGCGCAGCAGGGCCGCCTTGTTGATGGGCTCGGAGGCGAGGTGCCAGACGCCGTGGAGGGCCGGCTGCCCGGCCAGCAGCGCCTCGAGGGCGCGGGCCAGGGCGGCGGTGGTGAGGCCGGACCAGATGGCGCGGCGGTAGGCCTGGACGGGGCCGCGCTGGGCCAGGAACCACTCGACCAGGCCGGCGCGGTGATCACGCTCCAGGCCGATGATGGAGGTGCGCAGGGTGAGGACGTGCGGCGCCGAGACCTCGCCGAGGAGCTTGGTGCGGCCGTAGAGGTCGACCGGGTCGGGCTGGTCGGCCTCGGTGTAGCCGCCCTTCTGGCCGCTGAAGACGCAGTCGGTGGAGAGGTGGACCAGCCGGGCGCCGGCCTGGCCGCACAGGCGGGCCAGCCGGTGGGGGAGGAGGGCGTTGATCTCGAGGGACGGCTCGGCCGCCTCGGCCTCGGCGCGCTGCTTGACGATGCCGATGGCGTTGACGACCACCTCCGGGCGGGCGGCCTCCAGGGCGCCGGCGAGGGCGGCCTCCTGGCGGGCGTCGACGCTGGTGAGGAGGCGGCCGGGCGGGAGCGGGGTGGGGAGGGCGGCGCCGGGCCCTCGACCGGGAGCGGCGCGGTCGGGAGCGCCGGAGGCACGGCGGGTGGTGGCCCAGAGGTCGTGGCGCGGCGCCCAGCTCTCCACGAGCTGGTGCCCGAGCATGCCGTCGGCGCCGAGGACCAGGATCCTCACGGCCGGGGCTCCGCCCCTGCGCCGTCGCGGCGGTGGGGATATCGGGTCGGTCGGCTCGGTCGGATCGCCATGGCGAAGTCGTTCGTTGGCCCGTCAGCGGGCAGACGGCGCGTGGCGCCGGCCCTGGGCCGTCACCCCGCATAAGCAAGGACCGATCCCAGCCGCCGCCGTGCCGAAGAGGCCCGGGATCCGGCCGGTTGCGCCGGCCTCGGCGGCGGCGTCAACCGGCTGACGGCCCCCGGGCGTCAGGGCGCCCACGCCGCGCTATGCTCTTCCTCGTGACCCCGCTCGCGCTCCTCGGCCTCGGCTGGCACGCCCTGGTGGTCCAGCCGCTCAAGCGGCTGCGGGCGCGAGGGTCGGGGCTGGCGCGCTTCTCCGCGGCCTACGCCTCCGACGGGCTCCGCCCGACTCCAGAGGGCGAGCGCGCCACCCACGGCGCCGCCTCCCGCTGCATCGGCTGCGGTCTCTGCGACGACGGCCAGCGCCTGGCCGGGGATCCGGAGATGGCCCCGGCGCTCCTGGCCCTGGGGCGCCCGGCCGCCTTCCGCCTGGCCGGCCGCCGCTCCGCCGACGCGGCGCTCGACCGAGCGCTCCTCGACGCCTGGGCCGCCCGCCCCGCCCCGCCCCACCGCTGCCCGACCGGCGTCCCCCTCGACCGGGTCATCGAGGCGCTGCGCCTCCGCCCGGTCGCCCCGGCCGCGCCGCCGGGGTAGGCTCCGCCGGCGTGCGCCCGCTCCTCATCGTGAACCCGACCAGCGCCGCCGGCCGCACCGGCCGGCAGTTCGCCGCCATCGGCGACGCGGTGCGCGCCGTGGTGGGCGAGTTCGAGGCCCGCTTCACCGAGGCGGTCGGCCACGCCACGGAGCTGGCCCGCCAGGCGGCCACCGGCGGGCGCGCCCTGGTGGTGGCGGTGGGCGGCGACGGCACCGCCTCCGAGGTGATCGACGGCCTGCAGCACGCCGGCTACCGCCGGGAGTTCGGCTTCATCCCGCGGGGCAGCGGCGGCGACCTGCGCCGCTCCCTCGGCATCCCGGCCGACGTGGCCGGGGCGGCCCGGGCCCTGCGCGAGGCCCCCCGCACCATCGACCTCGGGCGCATCGAGCTCACCACCGACGTCGGCCCGGTGATCCGCCACTTCGCCAACGTCGCCTCCTGCGGCCTCTCCGCGGCGGTGGTCGAGCGGGTCAACCGCTCGGGCAAGGTGCTGGGGGGCCGGCTGGCCTTCAAGCTGGCCTCCATCCGCTCGCTGGTCGGCTGGCGCGACCAGCGGGTCCGCTGGCGGGCGGACGGCGGCGAGTGGCAGGTGGAGCCGGTCACCGCCTTCGCGGTCTGCAACGCCCGCTACTTCGGCGGCGGCATGATGGTGGCGCCCGCCGCCGCCCTCGACGACGGCCTGCTCGACGTCACCATCTGGTCCGGCTACGGCCTGGCCGACTTCGCCCTCCACCAGCGGAAGATCTACGACGGCCGCCACGTCCAGCTGCCGGGCACCCGCACGCTGCGCGCCCGCACCGTGGAGCTCGAGCCGGTGGACGCGGCGCCGGTGCTCCTGGAGGTGGACGGCGAGCAGCCCGGCCGGCTGCCGGCGCGCTTCACCGTCCTCCCCGGCGCGCTCACGCTGCGCGGCCAGGGCTGAGCCGGTCGAGCCGGGCGGGGCCGGGTGGGCCAGCCGGGGACGGTCGGGCCCGGCCGGCGCGCGCCGCCGGGCCCCGGGCCGCCGTCAGGTGAACATCTTCTCGGCGTACCCCTGCAGCGCCGCCCCGAAGTCGGGCTCCAGCGGCGCCCGGTAGACCATGGTGGTGGCCAGCTCGGCCGCCAGGATGGCCGACCGGTACTTGCCCGGCAGCTGCTTGATCCTGAGCTTGTAGGCCGGGCTCTCGCGGATCAGCCGGGGCAGGTGGGCCAGCAGCGCCTGGCGGTACGGGGCCTTGAGCGAGAGCTCCGGCCGCTCCTCGAAGAACCGGAAGAGCCGGGCCTTGTGCTGGTTGATCTCCACGCTGAGCGCCTCGGAGATCTCGGTGAAGCGCCGCTTCCCGCCCGCCTCGGCGTGGCGCCTCATGATGAGGCTGGCCTCGTCCACCGCCCGCTTCTCCAGGATCTCCAGCACGTCGCGCACGTAGTCGGCCTTGTGCGCCAGGAACTCGCGTTCGGAGAAGAGCAGGTTGCCGATGATCTCGTAGGAGGAGGAGATGACGCCGCACTTGTTGGCCGAGGCGTCGCGCAG
>Ga0209682_10000490_pt1 | contig 13632 bp, 6 predicted proteins | sample DOMMetBare2Fresh_2_FD_187471 | JGI IMG/M metagenome (GOLD analysis project Ga0209682, IMG submission 187471) | Wetland sediment microbial communities from St. Louis River estuary, USA, under dissolved organic matter induced mercury methylation -... | ecosystem: Environmental > Aquatic >... | reverse complement strand
GGCCGTACCCTCGCCGGCGACCGTGATCGCCTTGAAACTGACCATCACGCCCTTGGGCGTGCCGGTCGAGCCCGAGGTGTACATGATCATCGCCAGGTCGTCAGGCCGGCGCTCGGGGCGGCCCTGCAGCGGCGAGGTGCGCTCGACGATCGCGTCCCAGGTCTCGAAGGTCGTCGCCGGCGCGAGCGGGAAGGCCACGCAGGGCAAGCCCTGCGGCACACCCACCTGCTGCTCGCCCCAGGTGTCGAGCTTGCCGACGAACAGCAGGCTGGCCTCGCTGTGCTCGAGCACGTAGCGGACGGTGCCGGAGGTCTCGGTCGGGAAGATCGCCACCGTGGTGTAGCCGGCCATCCAGATCGCGAGTTCGGCCATGATGAAGTGGGCGCAGTTCTTCGACAGCATCGCGATGCGCGCGCCCGGCTCGAAGCCGCGGCCCTGCAGGTAGGCCGCCATGCGGCGTGCCTGGTCCACCACCTCGGCCCAGGTGTAGTCCACCACCTGGTCGTTGCCGATCGGCTGCGTGAGGAAGATGCGGTCGGGCGTCCGGGCCGCGTGGTCGAGGACATGGTCGAGGATGAGCTTGTCGGTGGTTGCCATGGCGGTATCGGTGGCGGATTGAAAGCGCTAGCGTAGCCGCGCCGCCGCCCGCCCGTCCATGGCGCAGACCCTGGGCTCTTGCGCTGGGACAATCGGCGGCGTCATGAACACGACCGAGATCTTCCTGATCGCGATGCTGATCATCTTCAGCGTGCCCTACCTGGTATGGCGGCTCGGGCGGACCGAGTACGTCGCGCCGCTGGTGGTGGTGCAGATCGTCACCGGCATCCTGCTCGGCCCCGGTGTTCTCGGCGCGGCGTTTCCGGCGTACTACGCCTTCGTCTTCAATCCACAGGTCGTCATGGCGCTCAACGGCGTCGCCTGGTGGGCGGTGATGCTGTTCGTCTTCATCGCCGGCATCGAACTGGACCTGCGCGCGGCCTGGGCGCACCGGCGCGAGAGCGGCATCACGGCCGGGCTGGCGCTGGGCCTGCCGCTGCTGCTGGGCTGCGGCGCGGCGCTGGCGATGCTGCCCACGCCGGGCTGGATCGGCACGAAGGCGCTGAACTGGCAGTTCGTGCTCGGCGTGGGCATGGCCTGCGCGGTGACGGCGCTGCCGATCCTGATCCTCTTCATGGAGAAGCTGGACATCCTGCGCCGGCCGATCGGCCAGCGCATCCTGCGCTATGCCAGCCTGGACGACATCGCGATCTGGGGCGTGCTGGCGCTGATCCTGATGGACTGGCAGCGGGTGGGCAAACAAGCGGCCTTCCTCGCCGTCTTTGCCGCCGCGGCCTGGGGCCTGCGCCGGCTGATGCCGCGAGTGCCCGAGCGCGACCGCTGGTACCTCGGCCTGATCTGGCTCGCCGCCTGCGCCCTGGGCGCCGACTGGTCGGGCCTGCACTTCATGGTCGGCGCCTTCCTCGCCGGCGCGGTGATCGACTCGCACTGGTTCGACCAGGCCGACATGGACCGGCTGCGCCACCACGTGCTGCTGGTCGTGATGCCGGTCTTCTTTCTCTCCACCGGGCTGCGCACCAACTGGTCGGTCGGAGGCGCGGCGGTCTTCATCGCCGCGGCCTGGCTGCTGGTGGCAGCCGTGGCGGGCAAGCTGATCGGCTTGCAGATCGCCGGCCGCATCCTGCGCTGGCAGCCGGGCGAGGCCGCGCTGATCGGCTGGCTGCTGCAGACCAAGGCGCTGATCATGATCATCTTCGCCAACATCCTGCTCGACAAGGCGATCATCACCAGCGAGACCTTCACTGCGCTGCTGCTGATGGCGGTGGCCAGCACCATGATCACGGTGCCGGTGGTCACCCCGATGTTGCAGCGGCTGGGTGCGGTGCTGGGGCGCATGCGCTGAGCGGGTGATCGCGGGACCGCCGGGTGGAGTCTCGACCTGAGCGCCGACCTGGGCGCCATGGGCTGACGAGCGCCGTCGCTCGCACGCTGGCGAGCCAGGCGCCGCGCGCTCTCGGCCTTCGTGGCGCGAACAATCTGCGGGATGGCGCCCTGCAACGGCGGCGTCCAGACTCGCCGCGGTGAGCTCCTGCGGTCCCGCATGGGCCAGCAAGGAGGAGCGCGATGGACAGCATGAAGGACCGCCTTTCGGCCGAGCTTTTGCTGAACCGCTTGATCACGAGCACCGTGGTCGACGCACTGCTCAGAACACTGCAGATCAAGACATCGACAGCGATCTCACCCAGCCGCGTGGAGGGCCTTCTGCAGTTCGGCGTGGTCGAGCACGCACTGGGCGTTTTCGACCTCAGCCTGATTCCGCCCGTCGCGAACGACGATCGCCCGTATCTGCTGACCTTCGAAGGCGCCCCCGGCGCGTGGACGGCCTTCCGGCTGGCGGTCTCACTCAACGAAGGCCCACAGCGCCCGCTCTTCAATCTGCTGAAGAAGCTGCCGTCGCACGGCCTCGTGCCAGCGGTCAAGCGCAGTTCACCGACCCAGGAGTGGTTGGAGGCCGCCGCCGGCGGCAGCGTGCAGATCGTCGGATCGGGGCTCCATCTGGTGCTGCAGGGCGCGGTGGGCGGCAGCGTCGGCTTGCGCCTGTCGCCCAACCGCGAGGCGCCCGACGACGTGATCGTGCTCGCCGTGGAGCCTGCCACGGTGCTCATCGGCAGCACCGGCTTCGGCATGGAGTTCACCCACGGCATCGTGTTCGACATGGCCGACCAGGCCGCACCGGCCCAGCCCGCGCGCATCGACGGCGTGGTGCTGCCCACGCCGGCCGACGTGCCGGGCTGGCGCGGCATCGCCGTCAACCAGGCGCGCTTCTATCTGCCCAAGGGCGTGCCGTTCCTTGGCGGTCATGCGGTGGATGCGGTGTTGCAGGTGGGCCTGGCGCCCACGCCGGGCATCAGCCTGGTGCTGCATGCCAAGGTGCCCAAGCAAGGCGAGCGGCCGGAGATCGAGGTGCGCATCGAGTGCCTCGATCCCACCGCCACGGGACTGGACGGCTTTGTCCCGACCCTCGTCGAAGCCGTCATGGCGCTGCCGCTGAAGGACCGGACGGAGAACTTCGGCCAGGCGGTCACGTTCGGCGGCGGAGCGCCCGTGCGGGCACGGCTGCGTTACGCACGCAAGCCGGCGGCCGCCGGGGCGGCGCCAGCGTCCGAGCTGAGCCTGGCGCTCGAAAGCCAGGGCGACGACGGTCTGCTGAAGATCGACAGCGCGGGCGGGGGTCTCGGCGCCAAGATCGTGGTCACCGCCGCCACGCTGGCCACGGCCTTGGTCGCCGACGGCGCCGAACAGACGAAAGGCCCGGACGGCGACGGCAGCGGCGTGATCCTCCACACGCTGCTGGTCGCGGCGGTCGGGCTGTCGAGCTTCCTGGAGGCGGGCCAGCTCGTGCTGCACCGTGCCGAGCTCATGACCACCGGCGGCGTGTTGCCGGTCGGCAAGGCGATGCGCCTGAAGATCGACTATTCGGTCGCCGCCACCGTGACGAGCTTCGACGTCGGCGTGATGAGCCTGGGCATGAAGCCCAACCAGCCCCTGCGCGTGCGGGTGCGCGAGGTGGTGCTCAGCATCGACCCGGAGAAGTCCGGCCTGGAGATGATCCACCTCGACTATGCACGCAGTTCGCTCGAAGTCGAGGACCCTGGCGGCTGGAAGGTGCATGGCCCCGATTCCTTGTTCGACGTGCTCGGCACCCGTTCGGGCCGCGGCTCGATGTGGATCGAGGTCGACCTGCGCTTCAAGCTCGACCTCGGGCCGGTCAAGGTCAGTGGCGCCACGATCCGCGCCACGCTCGATGGACAAGGCCGGCTCAGCGGTGAGCTCCGCGGCCTGGACGCATCCTTGTCGCTGGCTTCGGTGATCACGGGTGAAGGTGCGGTGCAGCTGACCGACCAGGGCTTTCGTGCCGCGCTCGAAGCCGCCATCGTGCCGCTGGGCCTGGGTGCGCGGGCCGACGTGGAAACCGACGCCGAGATGGTCAAGCTCAGCCTCGGTGTCGACCTGCCGGGTCCGTTGCCGCTGGGCAGCAGCGGTCTGGCGATCTACGGCATCGGCGGCGTGTTCGCGGCCAACGGCCGGCCCAAGCCGGTGCCCCCGGGGGCCGACCCGATCCAGGCCCTGCTCGACTGGGACTACACCGAGCGCGGCGCTTTCGTGCCGGCGCCGGCCTTCAGCTTCGGCCTGGAGGCGGTGATCGGCACGGCACCCGACCTCGGTTTCACCTTCAGTGCGCGCGCGGGTCTGTTCCTGACCACGCCCGAGATCGTCGTGCGCGGCTCGCTCGAAGGGCGCTTCCTCGGCCCGCGAATGAAGATCGCGCGCGGCGCCAACCCGCCCAACGTGCTGCAGGCCAAGGGCGTGATCGTGGTCGACCCGGCGGACGGCGTGACCGTGGCGGTCGAGGGCAAATACGAGATCCCGCACATCCTCAGCACCACGGTGCCGGTCGGCGCGCACTTCCCGCTCAAGTCGGCCGACTGGTTCATCCACCTCGGCGCCGACGGCTGGGCGCCCGGCGCCGGTGGCAGGAGCGAAAGCCGCGAGGGGGGGCCGGTGCGCTCGGTGCTGCTGCCCGACATCCTGAACCAGACCTCCGACGCCTACCTGATGTTCCGCGGCGACGGCATCACGCGCTGGCCGCGCGGTGGGCCGCTCACGTTCGGGCCCGGCACCTACGTCGCCGCGTTCGGCTTCGGCTTCGACGTCGTCTACGGGCTCAAGCCGGTGCTCTGGGCCGATGTCTTCGCACGCGCCGACATCCTCGTCGCGACCCATCCGATGAGCTTCGTCGGCATGGGGACGATCGGCGGTGGCTTGCACGTGGGCCCGTTCTCCGTTGGCGTCGACGCCAGCGTGCAGGTGGTGCTGGTGGATGGCGCGCCGCCGTACTTCAAGGCCGAGATCTGCGGCACGATCGACCTGTTCTTCGACGAGATCCGCAAGTGCGTCACCCTGCACTACAACAACCCGCCGCTGCAGAAGATGCCGCCGCCGACGGAGCACCCGCTCGACAGCCCGCAGGGCCAATCGCTGGTCGACGACCGCTACCGCAAAGTCGGCACGCTCGCCACCCGGAAGGAAGACGCCGCGCCCGCCGGCGCGGTCTGGCCCGACACCTTGCCGCTGCTCAGCTTCAGCTCCGCGCCGACTCTGTCGCTGCCGCCCGGCCAGTTTCCCGATGCCGCCCGCTACCCCGAGGGTCTGCGTGCGCGCCCGATCGGCAGTGACCTGCTGCGCTACGACTGGCAACTGCTGAGCCTGACCCTGATCGACGCGACGGCCGGCGACGTGCTCGTGGCCGGCCCGATGAGTTGCGCCTGGCTCGATGGCAAGAACGGCGATGCGGCCGGTCAGCCGCAGCCGGCCGAACTCGCGCTGCTGACGCCCTACGGCGACCTCTGGCTGAGCGCGCTGGGCGATGCCGGTGCGGGCCTGGCCAGCCCGCCGCTGGAGGCGCGTTCGAACATCTGCCGATTGCGCGCGACGGCGCGTCGCGGCTGGGCGCTCGGCGCCGCGGCCACGCCCGAAGGCGAGCACTTCCGCCTGCCGCCCGACCCGCGCAGCGTCGACCCCCTGCAAAGCCAGGTGCAGGCACGGGTGCACCTGCGGTTCGCCGCGACACCGGCCGGAGGCGGCACGGTGCTCGATCGACGCAGCGCGCAGATGCTGCCGCTGCACTTCGCCTATGCGGGCCCGCGCGTGCGCGCCTTCGATGCCCAGCGGCTCGATGACCGGGAGTTCGACGCCTGGTTCGACCCCGGTGCGGCGCTGCTGCCGCCGGGCAGCCGGTTCGGCCCCGAACTCAGCCACGTCATGGACGAGGTTCGCGTCGAGCTGGACGACGGGCTGACCGACGCCCGGCTCTGGCTGGTCGTCGAGCGCACGGTCTGGGCGCCGGGGGTGCCCAACATGAGTCGTCCGTTCGCTGTGCAGGACGACCTCAACCAGTTCTGGCAGAGCGACGCCGAGGTCGACCTGGCCGACGGCTGGCTCGCCGTCGGCTGGCACCCGCCAACCGCCAACGCGGTGCGCGTGTTGCGTGGCCGCTGCCCGGCCGGCCTGCGCCTGGGGGTACTGGCCGTCGGCGGCACCACGCTCGCTGCAGCGGCGGCCGCGGCGGCACGCAACGCGGCGGCAGCGGCCGAGGCGGCCAAGCAGGCCCAGGCCGCCGCCAACGGCCCACCGAAAGCCGGCGATCCGCCGGCCTCCACGAGACGCACCGTGCTCAAGCCCGGACGGCTCTACCGCATCGACGTCGAGATGGCCTGGTCGGGCACGCTGTGGGAGGTCGACGACCAGGGCCGCAAGTCGGTGGCCGCCCAGCAGGCCGTCGGCGCCGACACCACCAGCGTGCGCTCGTTCTGGTTCCGCACCGCCCCGTTGCGCGCCCAGGGCGCCGCCGCGGTGGTGCCGCCCGCCGGCACGGGCGACCGCTTCGTCTTCCTGCACCGCCGCCTCGACCTGTTCGACCCGGCGATGATCGAGCGCCACCTGCTCGCCTACGAGCCGGCGCAAAGCGAGCTGCAGCGCTTTGCCAACGATCCGGTGCGGGTGAGCTTCGCGCCCGGCCACGTGGCCGCGTTGGCGGGGGCCTACAGGTTCGAGCTGCGCTGCGTCCTGCGCCGCCTGGACCAGCCCGAGGCCGTCGAGCCCGAGCAGTCGCTCAAGCCCAAGCTGGCGTGGCTGGACAGTCCGGTCCATCTGGCCGGCGCCCAGGCGCAGATCGCCAGCGCCTACCTCGCGTCGCCCTGTGGCCTGGCGCCCAACGGCGTGGTGCTGCAGGCCAACGTGAAACTGACGCGCGACACCTGGTACGAAGTCTTCGTGCTGGCGAAATCGACCCAGGCCGGTGTGGCGGACGGCCGGCTGCCGGGCGTCAGCTTCCGCACCTCGCGCTGGGCCGATGGCCCCGAGATGCTCGCAGGTCTGGGCCTGCCGCAGGTCGGCGCCGGCAGCGCGCACGGTGGCATCGCGCTGCGGCCCGGGGCGCCCCTCGTGGCGCAGTCCACGCTGGGCGACGACGGCGCATTCGACGCCTTCATGGCCAGCCTCGGGCTCGACGGCTGGCCGGTCGCCGAGGCACCCCGCATCAGCCTGCTGTGGACCGAGCGCCCGAGCGGCTGGGCCTGCGCCGGCGTGCTGGTGGAGTCGCCCGAGGCGATCCATCGCGCCGGCCGCTTCGAGGTCGACGGCCTGCGCCTGAGCATGGGCCCGACCGACGTGCCGTTCGACGTCCGGCTGCGCGACCGCAGCGGGTCGCGCCTGCTGTTCGCCACGACCACACCCTTCATGCCGCGCCGAACGCGGCGCAACCGCAATGCACCCTGGCAGGCGCCGGTGCTGCGCCTGCAGTGCCGCGATCTGCCGGTCGGCCAACCGGTCAGGGCGATCGAGGGGCGGCTGGCGCTGCCGCTGCAGCCCAGTTTTGCCGAGGAGGCATGATGAACAGCTGGCTGATCGATCCGCGCTACTTCTGCGCCTACGCGGCTGCCGCCGAAGACGATGCCGACCTGCCCAAGGGTACGCACCTGCGCCTGTTCCCGTCTTCGGGGATCGGCTTCCCGATCGCGCCCTTCCTGCTCTGGTCGACCGAGGCCACGGCCCAGACGCCAGCGCCTTTCGCCTGGTTCGCGCGCAACGGCCGCCAGGTGCCCGGGCTCGACCTGGGCGCGGCGGGCGGCGAGATGTTCGGCTGGCGCCAGGCCGAGCCGCCCGGGGATGCACGGCTGATCGGCGTCGAAGCGCGCTTTCGGGGTGGCGACGGCGAGATCGCGCTGCTGGACCGCGGCGGTGAGCGCATCCTCGGTGCCCGCGCCGGCAATCGCAGGCTGGTCGCGGCGCCGCAGGTCACGCGGCTGCGCGTGCGCGGCAGTGGCCGGGTCGACGTGCTCGGCTGGTCCATTTCCGCCGGGCGCAGCATCGAGCGGCTGCTCGGCAGCGCGCCATTCGGCACGCTGTCGGCGCCGATCCTGGGTGACCGGCCCTGGTACGCCGGCGGTGAAGGTCCGGACCTGGCGATGCAGCGCGTGGCCGATGGCGCACCCTTGCGCTGGACACCGCCGGACCGCCCCGACGGCCCCTTCGATGCGCTCGCGCCGGCCGCCGAGCAGGCCCGGGTGGCCGCCTTCCAGGCCCTGCTGGACGACGAGTTCGAGCAGCTCGTCCGCGACCCGGCCACGCCGCCCGCCGCCGTCGTCCAGACCCATGTCTGGCCGGCGGAGCTGCTGGCCGATGGCCGGCAGCGGCCCTGGCAGCAGGCGAGCGAACAGGTCCAGGGCGCGCTGCTGATGAAGGCCATGGATCCCGGCGCTGCGCGCTATCTCGGCCTGATGGCCGCGCTGGCCGATCTGCCCGAGCCAGCGGCCAACCCGTTCCGGCCTCCCACCGCACGCGCCTGGCTTGCCGCCGGCCTGTTCGCCTGCGGGCCGGAGATGCGTTTCGAGCTGCCCGACCCGGATGGCGCCGAGCTGCGCCTGATCGAGCGCCTGACCGAGTTGCAGCCGGGTGTGCGCGAGGTGCTGGGCCGGGTGGCCAACACGCCCGGGCTGAGCTTGCGCGCCTTCGTGGCACCAGCGCTCGCCGCGCCACCACCCGACCGGCTCGCGCCGCCGCAGGTGGTGCTGGGCGACGCCGGCTGGCAGCGTGCGGACGTGGGCCCGAGCATTCGATTTCGGCAGCAGTTGCGCATCGAGGCCCCGGCGCTGGGCGCACTGGTCGCGCTCGGGCGCCTGGAGCCGCAGGGATGGACCACGCGGCACGAGCTGATCGACCTGGCCGGCGATGCCGACCCCGCGCAGCGCGCGGCCACCCGGTTGCTGGGCAGCGCGACGCGGCTGCGCGATGGCAGCTTCGGTGTGGTCACGGACAACGACATCGACGCCGACGGCGCGCCCTGGCTCTACCGCGTCGCGCTGAGCGATCTGTTCGGCCGTTTCGGTGAACCGGCCGACATCAGCGTGCCCGTGCCGGCCCGCCCGGCGGTGCCGCAGCCGACGGTTCGCGCACGGACGAGCCTGGCCGAGCGCGCCGCCGGCGACGACCCGGCCGTGGCCGGAAGCGTGCGCTTCAGCGTGGCGGTGCCCGCGCTCGCCGACATGACCGCCGGCTCGCGCCCGCTGGCGCGCGCGACGATCGACTTCGACGCTGCGCAGCAGGATGCACCGACGCCGCAGGAAGGCGGGACGCTGGACTTCGACTTCGCGCTGCCGGCGCTGGCGCCGATGGAGTCGCGGCCCATCACGGCGACCGTCCGGTTCGAGGACGATCAAGGCACGGCCGGCGCGCCGGCCGCGCTGACACTGGAGGTCACCGACCCGCGCTCGCCGCCGGTGCCGCGCACCGGCATCGGCATCGTCTGGAGCAGCCGGCCGGCGCCGGCTACCGATGTCGAGGTCCGCCTGCGCTTCACCGGCGTGGCCGGTGCCCGTTACCGCGTCTACCTCACCGATGCGCGCGGCCTCGATCTCGCGCTGCTCGATGGCGACCGACCTCGCACCCGTGCCGAGATCGCGGTCGACGGCGCGCAGCGGGGCCTGGCGGGCATCGCCTTGCGCGAGCGCTTCCGGCTGCTGACCGAACCGCCACTCGTGCCGGCCGCGGACGGCAGCGTGTCGTTCGAGACCCGCCTGCCGCGTTCGTTGGAGACCGTGCAGTTCCTTCGCTTCGTGCCGCTGAGCGCGCGCAACAGCGAAGCGCCGTTCGAGAGCTGCCCGCTGCTGCCGATCGCGGTGCCCAGCGACCGCAGGCCGCCGGCGCCACGGGTGCAGGCGCAGGTCGATCCCGCGAGCGGCAGGGCCGTGCTGACCGTGCACGCGCAGGGGCTGGATCTCGTGGCGCTGCGAGCCGCCGAGCCCGGCCTGTTCGACGAGCCGCCCGCCGCCGAGGCGGCGCCGCCGGAATTCCGGCTGCGTCGCGCCACGGGGGCCGTGCCCGACGACCTCTATGCGCGCGAAGTCGGCCGCGGCGCGCTGCAGCACGAGGACGAGGAATTCCTGGCCCGGTTCGAAGACCCCATGACCCTGGGCGCGTACGTGCGCACGTTCTATTGGGCCGAAGTGCGTCTGCCGCCGGAACGCCGGCTGCCGCCGGGCGTGATCGAGATCGCGGTGCCGGCCGGCGCCATCGAGCCGGCGCAACCCGCGCAGCGGATGGACGCACCGGCCACGTTCAGTGCGCGATCGGCGCCCGCCATGGCGATCTTCGTCCCGGAACAGGTGCCCGACCTGCTGGCAGCAGCGATCATCGCCACGGTCGGAGCGGGCGGCGCGCCCGGCACCTGGCGCCTGTCGCTGGAGATCTCGGGCGGGCCGGTCGCCGCCGCGCGTGCGGTCGGCATGTACCGGCTGCGCCTGCATCTGCAGGTCGACGGCGACGACTGGAGCGCCGAAACGGACGAAGCGGAGCTCGCCGACGGCGCCCTGGCGTTGACCATCGAGCGCATGGGGGCCGCGGTCCCGGCACTGCGGCTGGCCCTGGTCCTGGTCGACCCGATCGGCCGTGAAGCCGCGCCGCTGATCGTGGATGCCGCGGCGGTCTGAAGGAGGCGGGGAACCAGCGAGAGCGCCCGGCCAGCGCGGGCGCCGGCGAAAGAGGGTGCGCAGGCGGGATGCTCATGGGCGGCGGTTTGTCCGTACAGTCGCCAGTCCGGCCTGGTTGCGCGGCCGGTGCGGACCTGCCCCTCGCCTGGAGTTCACTGCATGACCGATCCGACCTCGTACACCCCGCCCAGGGTCTGGTCCTGGAACAAGGACCATGGCGGCCGTTTCGCGACCATCAACCGTCCGGTCGCGGGGGCGACCCACGACCGAGACCTGCCGGTGGGGCGCCATCCGCTGCAGCTGTATTCGCTGGCCACGCCCAACGGCGTCAAGGTCACGGTGATGCTGGAGGAACTGCTCGCCCTCGGGCATCACGGCGCGGAGTACGACGCCTGGCTGGTCCGGATCAACGACGGCGAGCAATTCGGCAGCGGCTTCGTCGCCGTCAACCCGAACTCCAAGATCCCGGCCCTTCTGGATCGCAGCGGCCCGGCACCGCTGCGGGTCTTCGAATCCGGCGCGATCCTGCTGCACCTGGCCGAGAAGTTCGGCGCCTTCCTTCCCGCTGCTGGCGCCGAGCGCGCCGAATGCCTGTCATGGCTGTTCTGGCAGATGGGCAGCGCGCCCTTCCTCGGCGGTGGGTTCGGCCACTTCTACGCCTACGCGCCGGCGAAGATCGAGTACGCGATCGACCGCTATGCGATGGAGGTCAAGCGCCAGCTCGACGTGCTCGACCGGCGCCTGGCCGAAAGCCCGTACCTGGCCGGTGACAGCTACACGATCGCGGACATGGCGGTCTGGCCCTGGTACGGCACCCTCGTCAAGGGCCAGCTCTACGAAGCAGGCGAATTCCTGCAGGTCCACGAATACACCCACGTGCTGCGCTGGACCGACGAGATCGCACGCCGTCCGGCGGTGCAGCGTGGCCGCATGGTCAACCGCACCTGGGGCCAGCCGTCGAGCCAGTTGCACGAGCGCCACGACGCTGCCGACTTCGACACCCGGACCCAGGACAAGCTGGCCGCACCGCGCTGACGCGCCCGCCCTCCCACCGCGAGAGCCGCCACGATGATCACCCTCTACGACTGCGCCACCGCGCCGAGCCCGCGCCGCGCAAGGATCCTCCTCGCCGAGAAGGGCGTGGTGCACGAGACGGTCCAGGTCGACCTGCGCAATGGCGAGCAGCTGGGCGACGCCTATCGACAGGTGAATCCGCAATGCACCGTGCCCGCCCTGCGGACCGACGACGGCCTGCTGCTGCCCGACAACGCGGCGATCGCGGCCTGGCTGGAGGCCGCCTACCCGCAGCCGCCGCTGCTCGGCGTCGCGCCGCAGGAGAAGGCCGAGATCGCGAGCTGGAACTGGCGCATCGAGTTCGAGGGCCTGCTGGCCATCGCGGAGGCGATGCGCAACAGCGCACCGGCCATGGCCAACCGGGCGCTGCCCGGGCCGGTGGACTATCCGCAGATCCCCGAGCTGGCCGAGCGTGGCCTGGCACGGGTCCAGCAGTTCTTCGTCGCGCTGAACGAGCGATTGGCCGGGCGCGACTTCATCGCCGCCGATCGGTTCAGCATCGCCGACATCACCGCGGTGGTGGCCGTCGACTTTGCGCGCGTGGTGAAGGTCAGGCCTGGTGAGCGGCACCCGCACCTGCAGCGCTGGCGCTCGGCGATGGCACAGCGGCCGTCGATGTCGCTGTAGGCGCGCGCTGCGCCGGGCCGCCATACAGCGCTGTCTGGGGCACTCGGCCATCAGAAGTCGGTCATAGCCGCCAGCTTCCCGGCGGCTCAACATCTTCGCCGCCATCTCGGCGATGCCGGTCGTCGAGAAGATTTTCTCGCACCCTGGGGCTGCAGCTGCGCGGACATCCGGTCCGCATCGCGTGTTCGCATGGGGTCTCGCGCAAGCGAGGCTACATGTGCATTTCGGACCGATCGTTCCCAGCCCGCGGCCCGCCAAGGGCGCACGACACCCAGCCGATTGCGAAAGGTCAATCGCAGACCACGGCTGCATTGAGCGCGCTGCACTAGACGAGTAGATTGGAGGATGAAGGTAGCCCGGTTTGAACCTGGCCCGGCGGCCGGGTAAACACGAACGTCGCCGCGGAGCAAGCCATGATCACCCTGCACACCACCACGCGTCGCCTAGCGGTTGCCGGCCTGCTGCTGGCCCTAGGGTCGCCCGGTCCGGCGGGTGCGGCAGAGGCCGCAATTGGCGCCGAAGCCGCGGCAACGCTGCCTCTGATCGACGCCCACTTTCACCTGGCGCCGGGGCTGAACGGTGCGGCGCTGACGGAGGTGATGGATCGCACGGGCGTTCGCATGAGCGGCGGCGTGGGCGGCTACAACCAGCAGGAGTCGGCCGCCGTCCTGGGCTCGCGATTCATCCGACCGGCCGGGATGGGCGCCTGGCTGAACCTGCACCGCACGCTCGACGAGGCCGCCTTCGCGCGCGCCGACACACCGGCCGTCCAGCGCGCCCTGGTCGCCGTTGAAGCCGAGTTGCGTGACCGCGGCGCACGAGCACTGGGCGAGTTCCACGTCAATGCGCTGACTACGGCGGCCGAGCCCACGCACCGCTTCAAGACCCCGGCCGACACCGCCACGCTCAAGGCCTTCCTTGCACTGGCCGGCAAGTACGGTCGCCCGCTCAACATCCACGCTCAGTGGGATCACCCGGACACGGTGCGGCAGGTGGGCGATTTGGCCGCGTCAGCCCCGGGCGCGCGCCTGATGATCTCGCACTGTGGTAGCAACTCGTCAGCGGCCGACATGCGCCGCATGCTGGAGCAGCACGCCAACGTGGTGTGCGACCTGTCGGCACGCGGCTGGCCGCTGCAGAGGAACCGCTTCACGATTTACGAGGACAGGACGCTGGCACGCGACTGGCGCCAACTGATCGAAGACTTCCCTGACCGTTTCGCCGTGGGCGTGGACTTGGCTGACAGCTCAGAGCAATATGCAGAGAGCGTGCGCGCAATCCGATTCGGCCTCCTCGCCCACCTATCGCCTGCGACCGCAGAGAAGGTGGCCTCCAAGAACGCCGAGGCTTGGTTTGGTCTGCGCTGAGGTTGCAGACCCGGACGTTG
>Ga0209682_10000488_pt1 | contig 13643 bp, 11 predicted proteins | sample DOMMetBare2Fresh_2_FD_187471 | JGI IMG/M metagenome (GOLD analysis project Ga0209682, IMG submission 187471) | Wetland sediment microbial communities from St. Louis River estuary, USA, under dissolved organic matter induced mercury methylation -... | ecosystem: Environmental > Aquatic >... | reverse complement strand
GGCGCTTCCAGCTCCTCCTGTTCGGGGTGCTGGGCGCCTGCCTCATGATCGACGGCTTCGACGTGCAGGCCATGGGCTACGTGGCCCCGGCGCTCCTGCAGGCCTGGGGGCTGCCCAAGGAGGCGCTGGCGCCGGTCTTCGCCGCCGGCCTGGCCGGCCTCTTCCTGGGCTCGCTCCTCTCGGGCGTGGCGGCCGACCGCTGGGGGCGCCGCCCGGTGCTGCTGCTCGCCACCGCCTCCTTCGCCGCCTGCTCGCTCCTCACCACGCTGGCCGGCTCGGTGGGCGCGCTCGCCCTGGCCCGCTTCGCCTCCGGCCTCGGCCTGGGCGCCATCATGCCCAACGCCACCGCGCTCATCGGCGAGTACAGCCCGCGCCGCCGCCGCATCGCCACCATGATGATCGTGACCAACGGCTTCCTGGTGGGGGCCATGCTGGGCGGCTTCCTCTCCGCCTGGCTCATCCCGGCCTTCGGCTGGCGCGCGGTCTTCCTGGCGGGGGGCCTGCTGCCGCTCCTCCTCCTCCCGGCCATGGTCGCGGTGGTGCCGGAGTCGCTCCAGCTGCTGGCGGTGCGCGGCGCCCCGCCGGAGCGGCTGCGGCGCTGGGCCCGCCGGCTCGATCCCGGGGTGACGGCCGGCGCGGGCGTCACCTACCGGCTCGCCGAGCCTCCGCCCGCCGGGGTCCCGCTGGTGGCGCTCTTCCGCGGCGGGCGCGCCGCCGGCACGGCGCTCCTCTGGACCGCCAACTTCATGAACGTGCTGGTGGCCTACTTCGTGGCGAGCTGGCTGCCCGCGGTGGTGCGCGAGGCGGGCCACACCACCTCGCAGGCGGTGCTGGTCGGGACGGCGGTGCAGGCCGGTGGGGCCATCGGCACGGTGGTGCTCGGCCTGGTCATGCAGCGGCGCGGCTTCACCGGTGCGCTGGCGGCCTGCTTCGGGGCGGCGGCGCTCTGCCTGGCCTTGCTCGGCCAGGGCTGGCTGCCGCTCTGGGCCCTGGCCGCGGTGGCGGCGCTGGTCGGCTGGGGGGTCTTCGGCGGGCAGCCGGGGCTGAACGCCCTGGCCGCCACCTGGTACCCCACGGACCTCCGCTCCACCGGGCTGGGGGCAGCGCTCGGCGTCGGCCGGTTCGGCGCCATCCTCGGGCCGCTCCTGGCCGGCGCGCTCATGGCGCGGGGCTGGACGGCCGAGGCGCTCTTCGCCGGCGCGGCGCTGCCGGCGCTGCTGGCCGGCGCGGCGGTGCTGGCGCTCGGGCGGGCGGTGCGCCGGCACGCGGAGCGACCATGAACCTCAGGGCGCGTGGTGGCGGGGGGTCCGGGCCAGCGCCAGGCGCGAGCGGACGACCTGGCCCGCCAGGCCGAGCAGGCCGGGCGCCGCCGGCGGCGCCAGCTGGCCGGCCTGGAAGCGCCGCAGCGCCTCCAGCCGCCGGAGCTTGCCGGAGCTGGTGCGCGGGAGCGTGCCGGGCGCCAGGAGGTGGACCTCCCGCGGGGCCACGCCGGTCCGGGCTCGCACCGCCTCGCGGATCCGGTCGGCCAGGGCCGCGTCTTCCCCGGCCGCGCCGCGGGCCCGCTCGGCCAGCACCAGGAGCGCCTCCCCGGCCGCGCCGTCCGGGAGCCAGCCGAGCGCCACCGCGCACCCGGGCCGCAGGCCGGGCAGCTGCTCCAGCGCCGCCTCGAACTCCTGGGGCGAGTGGTTGGCGCCGTTGACGATGACCAGGTCCTTGGCCCGGCCGTGCACGAAGAGCTGGCCGGCGTGCTCGAAGCCCAGATCGCCGGTGTCGAGCCAGCCCGCCTGCAGGAGGCGGGCGGTCTCCGCCGCGTCGTCCAGCACCTCGCGCAGGAGCGAGGGGCCGCGGACCCAGATCCGGCCGAGCCGCCCGGGACCGACCGGCTGCCCGTCCTGCCCGCGCAGCTCGACCTCCGCGCCCGGCACCGGCACCCCCACCGACACCACCTCGCGCTCGCCCGGCGCCACCGTGCCGTCCCGCGCCAGCCGCCCGGCGTCCACCCGCGCCACGTGGAGCCCCTGGCCCGGCGGCGACCAGGTGACCGCCAGCGTGGCCTCGGAGAGGCCGTAGACCGGCACGAAGGCCTTCCCCGAGAAGCCGCACCGCTCGAACCGCGCGGCGAAGGCGTGCATGGCCGACGCCGAGACCTGCTCCGCGCCGTCGAGCGCGAGGCGCCAGGAGGAGAGGTCGAGCCCCTCCACCTCGGCCGGGAGCGCCCGCTCGGCGCAGTAGGCCCAGGCGAACGACGGGGCGGCCGAGATGGTGCCGCGGTGGCGGGCCACCGCCCGCGGCCAGAGCGCCGGCCGGGCCAGGAAGTGCTCGGGCGCGATGAGCACGAGCGGGCCGGGGTAGCTCATGGCGCCGAGCAGGGCGCCCACCAGCCCCATGTCGTGATAGAGCGGCAGCCACGAGACCATGACGTCGCGCTCGGTCGGCGCCACCAGCGCCATGAGCGCGTCGGCCTGGGCCTGCAGCGCGGCGTGGGTCAGCGCCACCGGCTTCGGGTCCATGGTGGAGCCGGACGAGTACTGGATGAGCGCGAGCTCGTCCGGGCGCGGCGGCGGCGCTCGCCAGGCCGTGCTCCCCAGGAGCTCGTCGGAGGGGAGCCAGCCGAGCGCCGGCTCCGCCAGGGCCACCGCCTGGCCGATGAGCCGGGCCGAGGCGCCGCCCGAGATGACGAGCCGGGCCCGGCTCCGCCGCAGCAGGCGAGCGGTCGAGGCCAGGTACTCCTCCAGCCGGCCGAGCCGGACCGGCGGGTAGAGCGGCACCGGCACGGCGCCGGCCAGCCAGGCGCCGAAGAAGGCGTCCAGGAAGGCCGGCTCGGTGCGCAGCACGATGGCCACGGCGTCGCCCCGGCGCACGCCGCGGTCCCGCAGGGTGGCCGCGGCCCGGCCGGCCCGCGCCACCACCTCGCTCCAGGGCAGGGTGAGCTCGCGCTCGCGGAGGTCCACGAAGGTGACCCCGCCCGGGTGGGTGGCCGAGGCGAGGAGGGCGTGCGCCAGCGTCCGGTGGCGCGCCGGTGGGGCGGGGGGGCCGATCATGGGACCTCCTGGGTGGTGCCGGCCGGGGCGCGGCCGCCCCGGGCGCAGACGAGGCGGGCCAGGTCGGCGAGGGTGCGCGCCTCCGCCGCCGCGTCGTCGGTGAGGGTGACCTGGAAGCGATCCTCGACGGAGACCGCCAGGGCGAGGAGCGAGAGCGAGTCGAGCCGGTCGGCCAGCGGCTCGTCGGGCGCCGGCGCCGCGAACTCCAGCCTGAGGTCCTCGCGGGCCAGCCGCAGGATCTCGGCCGCCACCGCCGCCTCGGGGCCGGTCACGACCGCCCCCCGGGCGCGGGCGCCGCGGCCAGGCCCGCCGAGAGCGCCCGCTCCTCGGCGCGGATACGCACCGTGAGGAGGAGCGCGTTCACCGCGCTGGCCACCATCGCGGTGACCACCGCGCCGCCGATGAGCGGCACCGCCAGCACCTCCAGCGCCACCGCCAGGTAGTTGGGGTGGGGGAGCCAGCGGTATGGGCCGCGCCGGACCAGCGGGCGGCCCGGCAGGACCAGGATGCGGGTGGTCCAGCGCCCGCCCAGGCTGGCCACCGCCCACCAGCGGAGCCCCTGGGCCAGCGCCGCGCCGGCCAGGCCGGCCAGCGCCGCGGCGGGCGGCCAGGGGCGTGGCCAGAGGAGGGGCTCGGCGAGGCAGGCCGCCAGGAAGGTCGCGTGGAACGCCACCAGGAGCGGGTAGTGGCCCCGTCCGGCCTCCCAGCCGCCGGCCGCCAGGCCGGCGCGAACGTTGCGCCGGGAGAGCAGGAGCTCGGCGAGCCGCTCCAGGAGCAGGAGCGCGAGCCAGAGCTGGAGGAGGGCGATCGGGGCGGGCACCTGGCGTCACCAGCGGAGCAGGAGGAGCTCGGAGGAGAAGCCCGGCCCCATGGCGGCGAGCAGGCCGAGGTCGCCCGGGCGCGCCTCGCCCGACTCGAGGAGGTCGGCCAGCACGAAGAGGACCGAGGCCGAGGAGAGGTTGCCGACCGCGCGCAGCGAGGCGAACGCGCGGGCCAGCGCCGCCTCCGGGAGGCCGAGCGCTGCGCGGAAGGCGTCCAGGACCTTGGGGCCCCCGGTGTGGGCCACCCAGTGGCGGACGTCGGCCCGGGCGAGGCCGTGGGCCGAGAGGAGCGCGTCCACGTCGGGCCCCAGGTTGGCCTCGACCACCGCCGGGACCGACGCGGACAGGACCAGCTTGAAGCCGTGGTCCACCACGTCCCACCCCATGACCCGCTCGGTGTCCGGGTAGAGGGCCGACCGGCTGGCCAGCACGCGCGGGCCGCCGGCCGCCCGGTCGCCGCCGGCCAGCACCACCGCCGCGGCGCCGTCGCCGAACAGTCCCGTGGCCACCACGTTGGCCACCGAGAGGTCCTCCGGCTGGAGGGTGAGCGAGCAGAGCTCCACCGAGAGGAGCACCGCCACCTCGCCGGGGTAGGCCCGCAGGGCGTCGCTCGCCCGGGCCAGGCCGGCCGCGCCCCCCAGGCAGCCCAGGCCGAAGATCGGCGTGCGCCGGATCGTGGCCGGGAGGCCCAGGCGGTTCATGAGGCGCGCGTCGAGCGAGGGCGTGGCGAGGCCGGTGGTGGAGACGAAGAGGAGGTGGCCCACCTCGGACGGCCCGACGCCGGCCCGCGCCAGCGCGGCGCGCAGCGCCTCCTCCCCGAGCTCCAGCCCGACCCGGATGAAGGCGTCGTTCCGCTCGCGGAGCCCGGACAGCCCGGCGTAGGCCTCGAGTGGCAGCGCCAGGTGGCGGGAGCCCACCAGGGTGGCCTGGTGGATCTGCCCGAGCCGGGCCTGGTTGAAGTGCTGCCGGGCCCAGGCCGCCTCCAGGGCCGCGGTGAGCGTCTCCTGGTCGTAGCGGTGCGGCGGCAGGGCGCGGCCGACGGCGAGGATGGACGGTGGGCTGGAGGCGGGCACGTGGTGACCTTCCGTCCGGGTTGGATGGCGCCAGGCTACGCCGCGCGCCAGGTTCGCTGACCGCCCGCGCCGGGGACGCCCCATCGCGCCGGGCTGGTGGGGGTGCCGGCTGGTCGGGTCGGAGGCGGGCAACCCGTGAGCTGGCCGCCCGGCCCGGCACGCCCCCTCCGGGAGTCGGACCGGCGTGCCAGAGTGGCGGGGTCTCGAGCCAGGGAGCCGACCGATGAGCACCGAAGAGGAGCTGAAGGCCGAGCTGGAGCGGCTCAAGGCAGAGAACGCGGCGTTGAAGAACCGCGGCGCCAAGGGCGTCTCGATGAAGGTGAGCGAGAAGGGGGCGGTCTCGGTCTACGGGCTGGGGCGCTTCCCGGTCACCCTCTACCAGGAGCAATGGCTCAAGCTGCTCGACCTGACCGACGACCTGCGCGCCTTCATCCGGGAGAACGAGGGGCGGCTCAAGAAGAAGGAGTAGCGGCTCCCCCCCCCCGGCGCCCGCGGCGCCTTCGGACGGCAGCCCGGCTGCGGTGCCCGCGGCCGGTGCGGCCGGCCGCGGCGTCCCCCGTTCCTGGGAGCGCGGCCGGATCCTGCCCATGGGTACGCTGCGGCTCGCAAGCTGGAGCCGAGGTGTGGGTGCCGGCCTCACAGGCGACTACACAGACAGTGAATAAAGGTTGAGCTAGATTGACGTGTAATGGCGGCGGGAACGTCCATTTCACGAAGGGTGAAGAAGGGGCGCCGTGCCGGTGGCAGGGGAGAGGTGACATGGAGCTGAGCCCGGTCCTGATCTGGCTGGTGGTGCTGGTGCTGGCGCTGCAGATCGTCGAGTTCGGCCTGCGGGCCGGGCGCGCCCTGCTCCGCCGCATGGGCCACTCCCATGAGCCCGATCTGCGCGAGCGCTTCCTGGCCATGTCGCCGCTCGAGAAGATCGAGACCTTCAAGCTCGACCAGCTCGACGACGAGGCGCAGCAGTTCTTCCTGGCCGCCATGGACCTGCCGCCCGAGGAGCGCCGCCGCATCACCTCGCTGCTCCGGCTCGGCTGGAACGGCGGCCGGAGCCACGCGAGCCCGCCGCAGGGCCTCCCGGGCCAGGCCGCCCAGCCCCAGGCTGGCGCGGTCGCCCTGGCGCCCGAGCCGGCCGGGCCGTCAGCCCAGGCCGCGTCCGCCCAGGCCGGGGCCGGGGCCGAGGTGGTGACGCTCCCGCTCAAGTCGACCCATCCGAAGGCCAGCGCCCCCGGGATGGTCGAGCGGCGCTGACCGCCCGGCCGCTCCGTCCGTCCTCTCACCGCGCCGCCGCTCCGGGCCCACCCCGGCCGGGGCGTGGTCACGCCTGGAAGACCGCTCCCTGGTCGCGTGTTAGGTTTCCGCCCCAACCCTGGAGCCACCATGACCGTCCGCTCGTCCCGGCGCGCCAAGCGCCTCCTGGCCCTGGCCGCCCTGGCCCTGGCCGCCCCGGCGCTGGCCGCGCCCCCTGCCGCCCCGGCGCCCGCCGCCGCGCCGGCGGCCGCCGCCGCCCAGCCCACCGCGGCCGTGGCCCGGGCCCTGCGCCCGGCCGCCGCCCCGGCCAGGCCCGCCGTCGAGGCCAAGCCCGCCGCCGCCGAGCGCGTCACCTCGGTGGAAGGGATCACGCAGTACCGGCTCCCCAACGGGCTCCAGGTGCTGCTCTTCCCGGACCCGTCCAAGCAGACCATCACCGTCAACGTGACCTACCTGGTCGGCTCCCGCCACGAGGGGTACGGCGAGACCGGCATGGCCCACCTGCTCGAGCACCTGCTCTTCAAGGGCTCGCCGCGCCACAAGGACGTACCGCAGGAGCTGACGGCCCACGGGGCCAAGCCGAACGGCTCGACCTGGTACGACCGGACCAACTACTTCGAGACCTTCGCCGCCACCGACGCCAACCTGGAGTGGGCCCTCGACCTCGAGGCCGACCGGATGGTCAACGCCTACGTGGCCAAGAAGGACCTCGACTCCGAGATGACGGTGGTGCGCAACGAGTTCGAGATGAACGAGAACTCGCCGGCCTCCGTCCTGGAGGAGCGGGTCCTCTCCACCGCCTACCTCTGGCACAACTACGGCAAGTCGACCATCGGGGCGCGCGCCGACATCGAGCAGGTGCCCATCGACCGGCTGCAGGCCTTCTACCGGAAGTACTACCAGCCCGACAACGCGGTGCTGCTGGTGGCCGGGCGCATCGACGAGAAGGCGACCCTGGCGCGGATCGAGCGGATCTTCGGGGCCATCCCGCGGCCGACCCGCGCGCCGCAGGCCACCTACACGCAGGAGCCGACCCAGGACGGCGAGCGGAGCGTGGTGCTGCGCCGGACCGGCGACGTCCAGCTCGTGGCGGCCGCCTACCACGTGCCGGCCCTGGCCCACCCCGACGCGGCGGCGGTGGACCTGCTCACCAGCGTCCTCCTCGACCCGCCGGCCGGCCGGCTCCACAAGGCGCTGGTGGAGGCCCGCAAGGCCGCCTCGGTGGGGGGCTACACCGCCACCCTGCACGACCCGGGCTTCACCTTCATCATGGCCGAGGTGCGGCAGGAGCAGCCGCTGGAGGCCGCCAGGGCGGCCCTGCTCGGCACGCTGGACGGCCTGGCCGCCGCCCCCATCACCAAGGAGGAGGTGGAGCGGGCCCGGGCCAAGCAGCTCAAGGAGATCGAGCTCACCCTGAACGCCTCCGACCGGGTGGGGCTCCACCTCTCGGAGTTCATCGCCGCCGGCGACTGGCGCCTCTTCTTCCTCCACCGGGACCGGCTGCGCACCGCCACCGCCGCCGACGTCCAGGCCGCCGCGCTCCGCTACCTCAAGCCGTCCAACCGGACGGTGGGGACCTTCGTGCCGGAGGCCAAGCCCGACCGGAGCGAGATCCCGGCCGCCCCCGACCTGGCGGTGCTCTTCAAGGACTACAAGGGCGACGCCGCGGCGTCGGCCGGCGAGGCCTTCGACCCGTCGCCGGCGGCCGTCGAGGCGCGGCTCACCCGCGCCGCCACGCCGGGCGGCCTGAAGCTGACGCTGCTGCCCAAGAAGACCCGCGGCGGTGCGGTCTCGCTCGCCATGAACCTGCGGTTCGGCGACGAGAAGGCCCTCACCGGCCAGGCGGCCACCGCCGACCTGACCGCCGACCTCCTGCTGCGCGGCACCGCCCGCCGCACCCGCCAGCAGATCCAGGACGAGCTGGACCGGCTCAAGGCCCGCGTCCACCTCGCCGTGCCGCTGCCGGGGCTCCTCACGGTGGGCATCGAGACCGTCAAGGAGTCGCTGCCGGCGGCGGTGGCGCTGGTCACCGAGTGCCTGCGCGAGGCCTCCTTCCCGGAGGCGGAGCTGGAGGAGCTGCGCCAGGCCAACCTGGCCGGCATCGAGCAGCAGAAGAGCGAGCCCCAGGCCATGGGGATGATCGCCTTCAACCGCCACGTCAACCCGTGGCCCAAGGGCGACCCGCGCGCCGTGCCGCTCCCCGACGAGCAGCTCGCCGACTATCGGTCCGCCACGCTGGCCGGCGTGAAGGCGCTCCACGCCACGCTGCTGGGCGGCCAGGTGGGCGAGGTGGCGGTGGTGGGCGACTTCGACCAGGTCGCGGTCCGGGCGGCGCTGGAGAAGGGGCTCGACGGCTGGAAGGCCAGGCAGCCCTTCGCCCGGGTGGCGCGGCCGTACCGCGCCGTGCCGGCCGAGCGGATCAAGCTGGAGCTGCCCGACAAGGCCAACGCCGTGCTGGCGGCCGGCTTCCCCCTGGAGATCCGCGACGACGACGCCGACTGGCCGGCCCTGGTCATGGGCAACTACATGCTGGGCGGCGGCTTCCTCAACTCCCGCCTGGCGGTGCGCATCCGGCAGAAGGAGGGGCTCTCCTACGGGGCCGGCTCCTCGCTGTCGGCCAGCCCGCTCGACCGCTCCGGCCGCTTCATGGCCTACGCCATCTTCGCCCCGCAGAACGAGAAGCGGCTCCTCACCGCGCTCGACGAGGAGCTGAAGCGGGCGCTGCAGGACGGCTTCACCGAGGCGGAGCTGAAGGACGCCAAGGCCGGCTGGCTCCAGTCGCGCCAGATGGCCCGGTCGCAGGACGGCGGGCTGGCGCAGTCGCTGGCCACCTGGAGCTACCTGGGCCGGACCCTGGCCTGGGACGAGGCCTTCGAGAGGAAGGTGGCGGCGCTCGGGCCCGCCGACGTGCAGGCGGCCATGAAGCGCCACCTCGATCTCGCCAAGCTCACGGTGGTGACGGCCGGCGACTTCGCCCACGCGGCGGCGGCGCCGGCGGCTCCGGGCGCCCCGGCGGCCCCGGCCGCGCCGCCGGCCCCGGCCGGCGCCGCGAAGTAGGGGGCGCCGGCAGGCCCTGGCAGGACGGCCCGGGCACCTCGCGGTGTCCGGGCCGCCCCGTCTCGAAGGTCAGGGCGCGCGGCCGGGGCAGGTGCCAGCTCAGTCCCCGGCGCCCAGCGCCTTCCAGAGCAGGACCGCCGCCACCGCGCAGACGTAGAGCGCGAAGGCCCGCGACAGCCGGCCGGACCCGGTCCGGCTGGCGATGCGGGCGCCCGCGAAGCCGGCGGCGGCGAAGGCGAGCGCCAGGGTGACGACCAGCGGCCAGGGGAGGCCGCCCTGGGCCCGCGCGTAGACCAGCACGCCGGGCAGCCCGACCGGCGGCAGCATGGTGGCCAGGCTGGTCCCCTGCGCCTCGTGGCGCGCCTGGCCGAGCACGCCGGTGAGGAGCGGGATCATGACGATCCCACCGCCGATGCCCAGGAGCCCCGACGCCGCCCCGCCCAGCGCGCCGATCCAGAGCGCGTGCCAGCGAGAGCGGCGGGGGCCGGCCTCGCCTCCGCCGCCCCCGGCCTGCCAGGAGCGCCAGGCGGTGACCCCGAGGAAGGCCACGAAGACCAGCCGCATGGCCCGCTCCGGCAGGGCGTTGGCCGCCGCCGCGCCGCCGCCCACCCCGGCCAGGAAGCCGGCCACCAGGAGCGCCACCAGCCCCACGTCGATGGGCGAGCGGCGGTGGTAGGCGAGCACGGCCGGCAGGCCGATGGGGAGGAGCAGCACCGCCAGGGTGACGCCCTGGGCCTGGTGCTGGTCGAGCCCGAGGAGGAGCGCCAGGAGTGGCACCAGGACCACGCCGCCGCCCACGCCGAAGACGCCGGAGGTCAGGCCACCCACGAGGCCCGTCAGCGCGGCGAGGAGGAGCGGGAGCATCGGTCGCAGCCTACCCGAGGCCGGCCGGCGCGTCCCACCGCGCCCCCCACTGGCGCCTCGACAGGGGGGCGGCCCCATGGTGTCGTTCCGGCGCCCGCGACGGGCCATCCCGAGGTGACGCCATGACCAGCCCCGCCCTCCGACTCGCCGCCGCGTCGTGCGGCCTCCTCCTCGCCGCCGGCGCCGCCGCCGCCGAGGGGGGCGTCTACTGGGAGCAGACCGTGCAGATGGAGATGAAGGGCGTGCCCTTCGCCATGCCGGCCCAGACCCAGAAGATCTGCATGCCGGCCGACCGCTGGGACCGGCCGCCCCAGGCGCAGAAGGACAAGAACTGCGAGCTGAAGGACGTCAAGGTCTCGGGCCAGACCATGACCTGGAAGATGGTCTGCACCGGCGACCAGGCCATGACCGGGGAGGGCGAGCTGACCCGCGCCGGCGACACCTTCAAGGGGCGCACCCACCTCGCCATGGACCAGGGCGAGATGACCATGAAGTTCTCCGGCAAGAAGCTGGGCGGCGCCTGCGACCCGGGGGAGCAGCAGAAGAAGGCCGAGGCGATGAAGAAGCGGATCGAGGGGCAGCAGGCCGAGGCGGAGGCGAAGGGCGCCGAGCTGGATCGCGTGCAGTGCGACTCGGCCGTCAAGAACATGCAGGCGCAGGCCGTGGCCGGCGGTCGGCCGCTCTGCAAGGACCCGGCCCGCAAGGCCGAGTTCTGCGCCCGCATGCGCACCGGCGGTGGCTGGCGGCAGGCGATGCAGTTCGCCGAGATGGAGCGCTCCAGCCAGGGCGCCATCCCGGGCCCCAAGGCGGCCGCCCAGGCCTGCGGCGTGGACCTCGAGAAGGTGAAGGCCGAGCTCTGCGCCAAGGGCGAGAAGGTGGACGACCTCGACTTCCTCGCCGAGCAGTGCCCCGCCGAGTCCAAGGCCCTGGCGCTGCGGGAGTGCGGCGGGCGCGACTACACCGCCATGGCCGGCAGCCGCTACGGGAGCTTCTGCGCCAAGGCGTGGGACGGCAGCCTGGAGGCCAAGCCGGCCGCCAAGGCGAAGAAGCCCAAGGTCGATGCGAAGGACGCGGCGGTGGAGGAGGGGAAGAAGGCGCTCAAGGGCGTGCTGGGGTTCTAGTGCCACGCCCCAGGCCTCTCTCCTGGGGCGGGGCACTGCCGACCATGCGCCGCGCCGCCGGTCCGGTCGCCGCCCTCGTGACGGTGGCGCTCCTCGCGATCGCCCCGGGCCGCGCCGCTGGCGCCGCGGCCGTTCGCCCGCCGGACGGGCCGCGCGACCGCTTCCCGGGGGCGGCGAGGGCCTACCTGGTCTCGCTCGATGGCCGGGAGCTCTGGGCGCGCCACCCGGATCGGCCCCTCCCGCCCGCCTCGCTCACCAAGCTCATGACCGCGCTCCTGGCGCTCGAGGCGGGCTGGCGGCCCGAGGCGCCGGTGGCCGTGAGCGCCCGCGCCGCCGCCGCCACCGGGGCCCGGCTCGGGCTCAAGGCCGGCGAGACGCTCCGGGCCGCCGACCTCCTGGAGGCGATGCTGGTGGCCTCCTCCAACGACGCCTGCCTGGCCCTGGCCGAGCACCTCGGGGGGAGCGAGGCGGCCTTCGTGGCGCGCATGAACGACCGGGCCGCGGCGCTCGGCCTCGGCGCGACCCACTTCGCCAACGCCTGCGGCCACGACGCGGCCGGCCACCGCTCGTCGGCGCGCGACCTCATGCGCCTCTCCACCCTGGCGCTGGAGCAGCCGGAGCTCCGGCGGATGGTGGCGGTCGAGAAGGACACCCTGACCACCGCCGGCGGGCGGGCGCTGGAGCTGCGCACCACCAACGCGCTGCTCGGCCGGCTGGCGGGGGCGCAGGGGGTCAAGACCGGCTTCACCGCCAAGGCCGGCCGCTGCGTGGTGGCCCTGGTCGAGCGGAACGGCGCCCGGCTCCTGGTGGTCCTCCTCGACGCCTCGGATCGCTGGTGGGCGGCGGCGGGGCTGGTCGAGAAGGCCTTCCTGGAGGCCGGCCCCGGTGGCTGAGCGGGCGCCGGCCGGCGCGGGGCTGCCCGGCCAGGTGGCCCGTGCGCTGGTGGCCGGCGCGGCGCTGCTGGCCTACGCGACGAGCTTCGCCGGCGGGTTCCAGTTCGACGACTGGAACGTCATCGTGGACGAGCCGCGGGTCCAGACGCTGGGCGCCTGGTGGGAGAGCCTCCCGGCCATCCGGCCGCTCCTCAAGCTGACCTTCGCGCTCAACCTGCAGTCGGGGATGGGGCTGTTCGGGTTCCACCTCGTGAACGTCCTCGTCCACGCAGGGGCGGCGCTGGCGGCGATGGGGGTGGTGGCCCGGGTGGAGCGGGCGGGGCGGGGGCCGGGCTCGGGCTCGGTCCGGTGGGGCGAGGGCGAGGGGCAGGTGCCGGTGGCGGCGGCGCTCGCGGCGCTCCTCTTCGCGCTCCACCCGATCCAGACCGAGGCGGTCACCTACCTCTCCGGGCGCTCGGCCTCGCTGGCGGGGCTGCTGGCGCTGGCGAGCGCGCTGGCCTGGCTGGCAGGGCGCGAGCGGCGGCGCGGCACGCTGGTCCACGGCCTCTCGCCGCTCCTCTTCGCGGCGGCGCTCCTGGTGAAGGAGACGGCGGTGGCCCTGCCGCCGGCGCTCCTCCTCCTCGCTGCCGCGACCGGCGCCGGCCCCGGTGCCGGCAGCGGCATCGGCCCTGGAGCGGGCCTGCGGCTGGCCAGCGGCCCGGCCTGGCGCGCGGCGCTGCGCGACTCGGCCGTCCACTGGCTCCTCCTCGCGGCCGCGGCCGCCGCCTACGCCGCCTCGCCCACCTACCGGGCCATGGCCGCCCACGCCGCGGCGCTCCGGCCGCCGGGCCAGAACCTCCTGGCCCACCTCGATGGGATGGGCTGGCTGGCCGGCCAGGTGGCGCGGCCGTGGGCGCTGGTGGCCGATCCGGCCTGGCCCGCCCCGGACGCCCTCTCGGTCCGCGGCGCGGCGGCGGCGGCGCTGCTCGCCGGCCTCGGCTGGCTCGGCCTCCACCGCGCCGGGGCGGGGCTCCGGCCCGCCGGCGCCGCGGCGCTCTGGACGCTCTGCTGGCTGCCGGTCACGGGCTGGCTCCTGCCTCGCCCGGAGCCGGCCAGCGATCGCCAGCTCTACCTCGCGCTGCTCGGGCCGGCCTGGCTCGCCGGCCGGGCGCTGGCGGCCGGCCTCGCCTCGCGCTGGCGCTCGCTCGCGGCCGGGGTGGCGGTCGCGGTGGCGCTGCTGCTCGGCGGACTCACCGCGGCCCGCAGCCTGGTCTACCGGGACGAGGTGACCTTCTGGGCGGCGGCGGTCGCCGCGGCGCCGGGCGCCCCGCGCCCGCTCAACAATCTCGGGCTGGCCCTCTCGGCCGCCTGCCGGCTGCCGGAGGCCGAGGCGTCCTTCCGGGCCGCGCTGGAGGCCGACCCGGGCCACGCCCGGGCCCGGGCCAACCTCCGGCTGCTCACCGCCGGCTCGCCTCCGGGCGCCAGGCGGGGCGAGGCGGCCCGGTGCCCACCGTGAGCGGCCCGTCCGGCCGGGGACGGACCC